>Ga0335078_10006731_pt1 | contig 17016 bp, 16 predicted proteins | sample Lox_Sample_32_FD_206711 | JGI IMG/M metagenome (GOLD analysis project Ga0335078, IMG submission 206711) | Soil microbial communities from Loxahatchee National Wildlife Refuge, Florida, United States - Lox_Sample_3.2 | ecosystem: Environmental > Terrestrial > Soil > Wetlands | place: USA... | reverse complement strand
ACACGGTGCCCGACGGTGCCCGCCGACGATTGGAGCGGCACTACGAGATAACAGCAAAAGGCAAGGGAACACAAACCAAGATCAAGATCAATCTAGTCGACTAAGCCGACGACACGCCGAGGTTGGCGGGCTTCTTTCTTGCTGTTATCTGAGCCGAGGAGTAGCGTCGCCTGCATGCCAGCTCCAGATGCCAGTACTCCGGCGCGTGACGCCATCGACGCCTTCATCCAGCAGCTTGCCGATCGCGGACTGTCGGCGACTACGCGACGGATTCGCAAGACATACCTTGGCGAGTACTTGCGCCACGCCCAGCAGGCACAGGCGGCGGCCGACGGGGCGGAGGGAACGCAGGAGCCCGAGGGTACGAGCGGGCTCCCGCTGACCGCGGGCGACCTGATGGGCACTGAGCGGGCGACCGCGTGGCTGGCAGACGCGGCGGCGGGCAAGACCCGGACCCGCAGCACCAGCCGCGGGCCTGACGCGGCCGCGTACCCGAACTCGATGCGGGTACGGATCGACACGGTGAACGCGTTCGCTGAGTTCATCGGCGATCCTGCCCGGCTCGACCGGCAGCCGCCTGCCCGCGGTTTCGAACTGGCGCCCGGGGACACCGAGGCGCTGCTGCACGACCTGACCGTCAAGCGGCCGATCCACTCCAACGTGATGACGGCGCTGCGCACCGCCGCCGTCGCGGCGCTCGTCGCCGACACCGGCCGCGGCGTGCCGGAACTGGCGAACCTCAACGTCAGGGCGCTGCACCTGGACGGCGACGAGCCGTACGCCGAGGTCGACGGTGAATCCTTCCCGCTGACCAACGCGACGGTGCACATCTTGACCCGCTGGCTGGCCGCCCGCGCCTCGATCGTCGCAGATCTGGAGGGCAGCGACCCCGGCCACCTGTGGGTGCCCACCAAGCCGGGACGGGCCAGGGGCGGCGTCCCCTCGGCCAAGCCCGGCATCAGCCCCGCGGCGGTCCGCACCCTGCACGCCTCGCACCGTGCCCTGGTCAGCCAGCTGCTCGGCACCCCGCTGCGCCCGGGCGCACTGCGGGCCGCAGCCGAGGCGCACCCTGTGGCCGCGGCGGACCAGGCACAACAGTAACCAGGCAAACCGCAGTAACCAGGCAAACCGCCGGCCGGGCGGGGCCAACCCACCGGGGACCGACCTGCCGCCAGCCGGCCCGCCTGGCCGCCTGGCCGATGAGCACGCTGTACGGCGCCGGGTGCCGCCCCGCGCGAGCACGCGCTGCTCCAGGTAGTCGCGCGGCGGCCACACGCCGACTGGGCTGGCTGCTATTCCTGCACGATCATGAACTGGTTCTTGTCCTGGTCGCGGAGAAAGAAGCCAAGCGGGACGGTCCCGTCACCGCCCCACGTCTCCGCGTCCACGTCGACGCCCTTGCCCGCAAGCTCGGCGTGGTCGGCGCGCGCGTCGGCCGAGCCGAGCGAGATGCCGGTCATCCGGCCGGGCTGGTACTCGCCCTGCGGCGGGGTCAGTGCGATCGCCGCGCCGCCACCCGGCGGCATGACCTCCACCCAACGGTCCCCGTTGCCGAACGGCACGTCGGCCGTCAGCGTGAACCCGAGCATCTGCGTGTAGAAGGCGATCGCCTTGTCCTGGTCCGCTACCGGGACAAGCACCCGGCCTAGCGTCGTCACCTGCGTCATGTCCGTCCTCTCTCACGGCTGCGCGTTGTCATCAGGCAGACGTGCGCGGCCGCCCCGATTCAGCGCCACCTGCGCGGGCGGCTCCACGGAAACCATCATCGCGGACGAGCGCGCCGTCGCGGTGGACGCCGCGGTAGTGTCGCCAAGATCGGGAGCCGCGCAGGCCGGCGTCGGGCCGCGCCGGCGGGGCACTCACGCCGCGGCCGTGGCGGCGGCCCTGCGATGCTGGTTAGCTTGCCGCATGGACCTCACAGCGAAGCTGCAGATCAAGCCGGGGCAGACGGTTGCGGCCGTCGGGGCGCCCGACGGCGTGCCGCCGCTCGGCGACGCCGCCAACCCCGCCGCCGAGCCCGGTGCCGCGGACGCGGTCGTCGCGTTCGTCAGGAACAGGGCCGAACTCGGCACGGGCGCCGATGCCGCCATCGCGGCGGCCCGGCTTGACCGGCTCGCCTGGATCGCCTATCCCAAGGCGGGCAAGCTCGGCACCGACCTGAACAGGGACATCCTCGCTGCCCTTGTCGCCGGCCGTGGCGTGCGGCCGGTCCGCCAGGTCGCGATCGACGAGACGTGGTCGGCGCTGCGCTTCCGCCCGGCGTAACCCGGGCGCGCGGCCGCGCGCGGCAGGGGAGCGGTGCGGCGGGCTACGTCGTCACGCTTGCCAGGACCGCGGTGACGACCCGGGTGACGGCGGCCGTGTCCGGCGGCGGGCTGTCGGTGTCGGCGAACAGCAGGTGCGCGGCGCCGATCAGCGCGGGGGCAAGGGCGCCGATGTCCGCGCTGGACGCGATGCGGCCGAGACCGCGCTCGGCGGCGAGGTATCCCGCGACGAGCGCCATGGACTCCGAGACGAGCGGCATGCGGGACCCGGTGGCGGCGCGCAGCCGGGCGCGCAGCTCGTCCCGGGCGATGACCAGGCGGATCAGTGCCAGGACCGCCGGGGTGAGCACCTCGGAGAGAGCGGCGGCCAGGTTACCCGCCACGGTCCCGGTCCCCGCCGCGTCGCGCAGCGCGGCTGCCAAAGCGGCGACCTGCGCGACGCGGTCCAGCGTCAGCTCGGCAAGGAACGCGTCGAAGTCGGCGAAGTGACGGTGCAGCACCCCCTTGGCGACCCCCGCCTCGGCGGTGACGGACCGGCTGGTCAGCGCGCCCGCGCCGTCGCGCAGCAGGACCCGTTCCGCCGCGTCGAACAGCTGGCCGCGCGGGTCGCGGATCGCCACTCCCGTCGGCACCAGCCAGCCGTCCTTCCTTCGCCGTCCGCGAACACGGTCGTAAGTGGGCACATGCCCATTTAAAGTGGGCGCATGGTCACTCTACCGCCAGGAACACCGGAACCGCAGGATGACCCGGCCGTGCCCGACGGCCGGCCGTTGCACGCCTACCGGCAGGTCGCCGAGGGCTTCGGCGCCGACGCCTGCCGCTACGACCGCGCCCGTCCCGGCTACCCCGCCGACCTGGTGGACCGGATCGTCGCCGCCAGCCCGGGACGCGACGTGCTCGACGTCGGCTGCGGCACCGGCATCTCATCCCGGCTCTTCCAGGCGGCCGGCTGCACCGTGCTCGGCATCGACCCCGACCCGCGGATGGCCGAACTGGCCAGACGGGCCGGCACCGCGGCCGAGGTCGCGAAGTTCGAGGACTGGGACCCGGCCGGCCGCGCGTTCGACGCCGTCATCGCCGCGCAGGCCTGGCACTGGGTAGACCCGGTCGCGGGCGCGGCCCGGGCCGCCGCGGCGCTGCGGCCCGGGGGCCGGCTCGCGGTGTTCTGGAACGCCTTCGAGCCGCCCGCGGCGCTGCGCGAGGCGTTCGGCGAGGTCTACCTGCGGGTGCTGCCCGACTCGCCGTTCGGCGCCTTCTGGAACAGGCCCGCGGTTGACGCCTACCGGATCGGGTGCGAGCGGGCGGCCGACGGGATGCGGCGGGCGGGCGGATTCGGCGACGCCGAGGAGTGGCTGTCCCGCTGGGAGCGCCCCTACACCAGACAGGAGTGGCTTGACCTGGTGCCCACCACCGGCGGCTTCACCCGGATGCCCGCCAGCACCCAGGAGCAGGTACTCGACGGAATGGGCGCGGCCGTCGACGCGGAGGGCGGCTCCTTTACCATGTGCTACGCGACGATCGCCGCCACCGCCGCCCGGCTGTAGCTCGCGAGGGCGGCGAGCAGCGCCGTGATGGCGGGCGAGTCGCTCATCGACCCGCGGTGCAGCGCCACGATCTCGCGGCTCGGCACCGGGTCGGCGACCGGCACGGCCGTCAGGTCGTCGCCAAGGGGCGCGCGGCCGAGGCGGGGGATGAGCGCGATGCCGAGCCCGGCGCGGACCAGGGCCAGGTGGCTGTCGAACTCCATGGCGACGTGCGCGATCCTGGGGAAGCGGCCGGTGCCGTCGTACATGCGCAGCAGCCACTGCCGGCAGATGGACCCCTCGGGGGTGGCGATCCAGTGCTCGTCGGCCAGGTCGCGCTCGGCGCCGGCGGCCAGGTCCGCCCGCTCGCCCTCGCGCTGTGCCTGCTCGCGGGCCTGTCCTGGGGGATCGGCAACGTGGTGTCCCGTGCGGCGAAGGCGCCGGGCGGGCTCGCGCTCACCGTCTGGTCGGCCACCGTGGTCCCGCTGCCCATGCTCGGCCTCAGCCTGCTCATCGACGGCCCCGCCGCCGTGGGGCGCGGCCTGGAGGACCTCGGCTGGCACGGCGTGCTGTCCACCGCCTATACCGCGGGGCTGTGCTCGCTCGTCGGGTACGCGGTCTTCAACCGGCTGCTGTCCAGGCACCCGTCGGGCAAGGTGGTGCCCTGGGTGCTGCTGGCGCCGGTCGTCGCGATGGCCAGCGCGTGGGCGCTGCTCGGCGAGGCGCCGGGCGCCGCCGCGCTGGTCGGCGCGGCCCTGCTCGTCGCCGGCGTCCTCATCGCCCAGGGCGTCATCCGGACCCCGCGGCGGCGGCGCCCGGCACCCGGAGCGCGGCCAGGTGACGACCTGACCGCGGCGGCCTCGTCCCGGGACCCCGTCGCATCCCGGCGGTGATGCCGGAGCCGTGATGCCGGAGCCTTGCTACTGGCTCGGCCAGGCGGCGACGTTCGCGGAAACGAGCGGCTGGCCGTCCGCCGAGCAGCCGGTGAGCAGCAGGGCGGCCGCCGCGATCGCCGCGGCGGCGGGGCGCCTGATCATCGGCGCCTCCAAATCACGTCCGGGCACTAGCACACCACGATCAGGGCGCTAGCACGAGCCGGGCAGGGCGTCAACGCGAGCCGCAGCGGCCAATCATTGTGGTGCCTACCGTGAGGCGCCGGACGCCCCGTTCCCCGACGATTAGCACCAGATAGCAAAGAATCTCGGGGAAGGTGAATTCCATGCAGGCATGGCTAACCAGGTGGGGGCCGCTGGCAGGGGTGCTCAGCGCCCTCATGTTCGTCGTTTCTTTCATGTTCGGGTCGAGCACCCCCGATGACAACCAGTCGGGCGCGCAGGTGATCGCCTGGTACACCGCGCATCACACCAGCCAAATCCTGAGCAACCTGTTCGCCGCGCTGGCGATGGCCCTCCTTGTCGTGTTCGCGGTGGCGCTCGCCGGGCGCGTCCGGCGGGGCGAGAAGTGGATCGCCGTCGGCCCGGTCGCGGGCGCGGTCTGCCTGGCGGTCGGGCTGACCGCCACACTCGGCTTTAACCTGATGCTGGCCCTCGACTACAGTCACCTGACGGCCGCCTCGGCGCAGACGCTGAACCTGCTGCAGGACGACTTCATCCTGCCACTCCTGGTCGGCGTCGTCCTGTTCGGCATCCTCGGCGGCCTGGCCGTGGTGGCCGGGCGAATGCTGCCGGCCGCGATGGGCTGGGTGCTGTTCGCGGTGGGCGTCGTGGCGCTCGTCCCGCCGGTCGCCTGGTTCTGCCTGCTCGCCGCGATGCTCTGGGTGCTCATCGCGGGAATCTGGATGACCGTCCAGCGGCCGGCCGCGGCGCAGCCCGAGCCCGTCGCCGCCAGCGAGCAGGTGCCCAGCCTCACGTAGCCCCCAGCGCGTCCCGCACCCGGCCCGTGGCCGCGGGCCCGGGTGCGGGGCAAGCCGCCCCCGTTCCGGCTGATGCAGAGCAGCCGGAACGGGGGCGTGGTGAACCGTCTTACCCCAGCGGCCGGCCGCGGTCAGCTCGACGCGACCGCGGCCGGATTCCCAACGGCAAAGGCCTGGCGGAAGCAGCGCAGGAACTCCCGCGCCGCCGGGCCTGGCCCCGGTTTCCGCACCAGGGCAAGGACGGCGGGCAGGGCGACGTCAAGCCGGACGCCGGCCGCGGCGCAGGCCGCGTCGAGGGTGGCGCGGATGCCGGTGCGACTGCCGGCCGGGACGCCATCAGGGTGTTCTGGGAGCAGGTGCTGTCACGTGAATCGAACCTACCCGTGAAGTGGACTGTGCCCAATAGCCAATCCCGGCAAGTTCCCGGTGACCACTTCGCCCAGCCCCGACGCGCCCGCTCAGCCCCGACCCGGCCGCCCCGCTGGCTTCAGGCGCCGACGTACGCGGCGAGGTGCTCGCCGGTGAGGGTGGAACGCTCGGCGACCAGGTCGGCGGGGGTGCCCTCGAACACAACACGGCCGCCGTCGTGCCCTGGGCCGGGGCCCAGGTCGATGATCCAGTCGGCGTGCGCCATGACCGCCTGATGGTGCTCGATGACGATGACCGACTTGCCGGAGTCGACGAGCCGGTCGAGCAGGCCGAGCAGTTGTTCCACGTCGGCGAGGTGCAGCCCGGCGGTCGGCTCGTCAAGGACGTAGACACCGCCCTTGTCCGCCATGTGGGTGGCCAGCTTGAGCCGCTGCTGCTCACCGCCGGACAGCGTGGTCAGCGGCTGGCCGAGGCTCACGTAGCCGAGCCCCACGTCGGTGAGCCGGTTCAGTATGGCGTGCGCCGCCGGGTTCTTCGCCTCGCCCGCGGCGAAGAACGCGGCGGCCTCATCGACCGGCATGGCGAGCACCTCGCTGATGTCCCGGCTCAGCCCGCCCGCGCCTGCCAGCTTGTACTCGAGCACCGCGGCGTCGAACCGCTTGCCCTCGCACACCTCGCACACGGTGGCGACGCCTGCCATCATCGCGAGGTCGGTGAAGATGACGCCTGCGCCGTTGCAGTTCGGGCAGGCGCCCTCGGAGTTGGCGCTGAACAGCGCCGGCTTCACGCCGTTGGCCTTGGCGAACGCGCTGCGGATGGGGTCGAGCAGCCCGGTGTAGGTCGCCGGGTTACTGCGCCGTGAGCCGCGGATGGCGCCCTGGTCGACCGACACGACGCCGGCGCCCCGCGGTATCGAGCCGTGGATCAGCGAGCTCTTGCCGGACCCCGCCACCCCGGTGACCACGCACAGCACTCCCAGGGGGATGTCCACGCTCACGTTGCGCAGGTTGTGCGTGCTCGCGCCGCGGACCTTGAGCGCACCGGACGCGGTGCGCACCTTCTCCTTGAGCCTGGCCCGGTCGTCCAGGTGGCGGCCGGTGACTGTGCCGCTTGACCGCAGGCCTGCGACGCTGCCCTCGAAGCAGACGCTGCCGCCGGCCGCGCCGGCGCCGGGGCCGAGGTCGACGACGTGGTCGGCGATCGCGATCGCCTCCGGCTTGTGCTCCACCATCAGCACCGTGTTGCCCTTGTCCCGCAGGCGGAGCAGCAGTTCGTTCATCCGCTCGATGTCGTGCGGGTGCAGGCCGATCGTCGGCTCGTCGAAGACGTAGGTGACGTCGGTGAGCGAGGAGCCGAGCTGGCGGATCATCTTCACCCGCTGCGCCTCGCCGCCGGACAGGGTGGCCGACGGCCGGTCGAGCGACAGGTAGCCGAGCCCGATCTCGGCGAACGAGTCGAGGGTGCGGCGCAGCGTGGCGAGCAGCGGCCCCACCGACGGCTCATTCAGCTCGCGTACCCAGCCGGCCAGGTCGCTGATCTGCATGGCGCACGCGTCGGCGATGCTGATCCCGTTCACCTTGGACCGCCTGGCGTGCCCGGCCAGCCGGGTGCCGTCGCAGCCGGGACAGGTGGTGAACGTGACGGCGCGGTCCACGAAGGCGCGGATGTGCGGCTGCATCGCCTCGGGGTCCTTGGACAGGAAGGACCGCTGCAGCCGCAGGGTCAGGCCCTCGTAGGTCTGGTTGATGCCGCCGATCTTCATCCTGACCGGCTCGTGGTACAGGAAGTCGTGCAGTTCCTTCTTGGTGAACTTGCCGATCGGCTTGTCGGGCGGGTAGAAGCCCGACTCGCTGTACAGCCGGTAGCCCCAGCCGCCTGGGGCGTAACCGGGGATGGTGAGCGCGCCGTCGTTCAGCGACTTGCCGTCGTCGTACAGCTGCGTCAGGTCGATGTCGGAGACCGAGCCGCGGCCCTCGCAGCGCGGGCACATGCCGCCGGTGATGGAGAAGCTGCGCCGTTCCTTCGTGGTCTTGCCGCCCTTTTCGAAGGTGACGGCGCCCGCCCCGCTGATGGAGGCGACGTTGAATGAGAACGCCTGCGGCGGGCCGACGTGCGGCTTGCCGAGCCTGCTGAACAGGATGCGCAGCATCGCGTTGGCGTCGGTGGCGGTCCCGACGGTGGACCGCGGGTCGGCGCCCATCCGCTGCTGGTCGACGATGATCGCGGTGGTCAGCCCGTCGAGCACGTCGACGTCCGGTCTTGCCAGGGTGGGCATGAAGCCCTGCAAGAAGGCGCTGTAGGTCTCGTTGATCAGCCGCTGCGACTCCGCGGCGATCGTGCCGAACACCAGCGAGCTCTTGCCCGAGCCTGACACGCCGGTGAACACCGTCAGGCGGCGCTTGGGCAGCTCGACGCTGATGTCCTTCAGGTTGTTCTCCCGTGCGCCGTGCACCCGGATCAGGTCGTGGCTGTCGGCGGGGGGCTGCGCGCCGGCGCTTGCGGCGTTGGTCATCGTGTCTCCTCCGTCGGGCGGGTCCGTCGGGCGGCGCGGGTAACCACGGTACCGGTGCGGCGGCCGCGCCTGCTCAGGAGTATGCCGACCCGGGGGCGCGGCGCGCTTCTCCGATCCTGCCGCGACTCCGCTACGACTCCTGCCGCGACTACTGCTGTGACCGGGTGCGGGAATGTCCCGGCTCGTCAGCGGCTTATACGGGCCAATGAGCCTGGCCATCGCGGCGACCGTGTTCGCCGTCATCTTCCCCGCCGAGCTGCCCGACAAGACCGCGCTCGCCAGCCTGGTGCTCGGCAGCCGCTACCGCCCCCTTTACGTGTTCGCGGGGGTGGCCGCCGCGTTCGCGGTGCACGCGGCGCTGGCCGTCGCCGCCGGCTCGCTGATCGCGCTGCTGCCGCACCGCCCGGTGGAGGCGGTGGTCGCCGTGGCGTTCGCGGCCGGCGCGGTGCTGCTGCTGCGCGGCCGGCCCGAGGCCGGCGACGAGCACGTCGAACTGCACGGCGGGGAGCCCGGCTGCTGGCGGGTCGCGTGGATGAGCTTCGGTGTCGTCCTGGTCGCCGAGTTCGGCGACCTGACCCAGATCGCCACCGCAAGCCTCGCCGCCCGCTTCCACGACCCGCTGTCGGTCGGCGTCGGCGCCGTGCTCGCCCTGTGGGCGGTCGCCGGGCTGGCCATCGCCGGCGGCCGCGGCCTGCTCAAGGTCATCCCGCTGACCTGGATCACCCGGGTCGCCGCGGTCATCATGCTGGTCATGGCCGGCCTCAGCCTGGCCGCCGCCGTCGCCTGAGCGAGGCTTACCCACTCAAGGTGGGGCGTTAGACGGCCTGGATACCCCTGCCAGAAGCCGCGGCTGGCCGACCGGAGCCGGGCGTGTTAGGGTCGGCAGCGGGCCGTAACTGGCGCTGTCAGGTGGAGCACCACCGGGGAGCGGCCCTCCGGGTTCCCACCCGGGAGAGGCCGTGCGCCTGGGCAAGCACGGTAACGCTGCCTGCCCGGAGGAGCGCACGTGAATGGCGCCGTCACCCCCTTCCGCGTCGATCTTTCCGAGGCGGCCGCTGACGACCTGCGCGAGCGGCTGCGCCGGACCCGGTGGCCGGAGCCCGCGACCGTCGGCGGCTGGTCGCAGGGCACCCCGCTGGCCTGGGTCCGCGAGCTGTGCCGGCACTGGCTGGAGGACTACGACTTCGGTGCCGCGCAAGAACGGCTCAACCAGTTCCCGCAGTTCCAGACGGTGATCGACGGCCTCGGCATCTGCTTTGTCCACGTCCGCTCCCCGCATCCCGGCGCGGTCCCGCTGCTCCTGACGCACGGCTGGCCCGGCTCGGTCGTCGAGTTCCGCAAGGTGATCGGCCCGCTCACCGACCCGGTCGGATACGGTGGGGACGCGGCGGACGCGTTCCACGTCGTGTGCCCGGCGCTGCCCGGCTTCGGGTTCAGCGGCAAGCCCCCCGAACCGGGCTGGGACCTGTCCCGCACCGCCGACGCGTGGGACCGGCTCATGAACCGGCTCGGCTACCCGCGCTACGGCGCGCAGGGCGGTGACTGGGGCGCCCGCGTCACCATCGAGCTCGCACGGCGCCACCCCGCCAGCCTCGCCGGCATCCACCTCAACATGGTGCCCGTCGTCCCCGATCCCGGCACCGCGGGCGACGACCTTACCGAACGGGAACGAGACGCCCTGGAAACCCTCGCGCGCCACCGTGGCCAGGGGCAGGGCTACGTCGCGATCCAGTCGACCCGTCCCCAGAGCATCGGCTACGGCCTGGTCGACTCCCCGGCGGCGCTCGCCGCATGGATCGCCGAGAAGTACCAGGCGTGGAGCGACAACGACGGCGACCCCGCCAGCGTGTTCACCACGGAGGAGATGCTCGACAACATCATGCTGTACTGGCTGCCCGCCGCCGGGGCGTCAGCGGCCAGGATCTACTGGGAGACAGCCGGGAAGCTCGCCGTGGACCCCGTGACCGTCCCGGCCGGCTGCTCCGTCTTCCCCCGCGAGTTCTACCGCCCCTCGCGCCGGTGGGCGCAGCGGGTCTTCCCGGACCTGCGCTACTGGAACGAGCTGGACAAGGGAGGCCACTTCGCCGCACTGGAGCAGCCCGGGGCGTTCACCGGCGAGGTGCGGGCCGCCTTCCGCGCGTTCCGCTAGGGAGAAGAAGGCATGGCGTGGAGCGGCGCGCTCAAGGGCCAGCGCGGGTTCTTCACCCGCGATGAGTCCGGAACGGTCGCGGGTGCCGACCTGGCCGGGCGGCTTTTCAACCGGGTGACTTAACCGCGCGTCCGCCCCCGTCTACAGTGCGGGTATGGGCGCTGCTGCGGGCCCGGGCCGTGACCGGCTCGCGGTCTGGGAGTGGGAAAAGGACGGCGAGCGGATCGCGGCCGGGGACTGGCTGGTCACCGACGCCGAGCGGGCGGCGGCCGGGCGGGAGACGGTCACCGCGCGCTTCCTGGCGCTGCTGCCCGCCAACCGGGAACGTGCCGCCCGCCGGCATGCCGACGGCGGGCTGCCCGACGGCGAGGACCTTGTGCGGGTCTGGTGCCCCAGGGACACGGCGGCGCTCGAGGCGCGGCTCGCGGGCAAGGACCTCGCGGCCTGGGCGGACGACGGCGTACTGCACGTCCTGTGGCGGGGCGAGGCCGTCAGGGCGACCCTGGCCGGCGGGATACAGCTGCCGCTGTGGCCGGTGGACGGCGCGGCGGGGCTGTGGGAGGCGTCGGTCCTGGTGCGCCGGCTGGACGAGGCCGTCATCTCGCTCGCGGTGGCGGTCATCGGGGACCGCGACCCGGTGCTCGGCCGCCTCCACGGGGAGCCGCTTGTCTTCCGCGGGCCGAACGCGCCCGCACTGACGTGCGCGGACCCGCTGGCCGGTGAGGTGCGGGAGCACGAGCTTGAGTCCGCCGCGCTCGGCGCGGCGCGCGGCGTGACCGTGTACCTGCCACCGGGCGCGGGCGCCGACGGACCGCTGCCCGGGTGCGTGCTGGCCGACGGGCAGTCGGTGCGCTCGTTCGCGCCGGCGCTTGAGGCCGCGGTCCTGGCCGGGACGACACCGCCGGTGGTCCTTGTGGGCGTGCACAACGCGTTCACCCTGGACCCGGCGAAGCCGCCTAAGACGGACCTGCGCAGCCTCGAGTACCTGACACTGCGCAGGTCACGGCGGTTCGCGGCGCACCTGTCGTTCGTGACCTGCGAGGTCATCCCCTGGGCGGAGGAACGGTTCCCCGTGGCACCGCGGCCGTGGCTCGCGGCGGGCTTCTCCAGCGGTGCGGCCTGGGCGATCGCCGCGGGCCAGCGGCGGCCCGGCGTGTTCGGCGGCGTCGCCGCCCTCAGCGCCGGCGTGGTCCCGCACCGGGTCGCCGGCGGGTCCCGGCAGGTGCGGCATTACCTGGCGGCAGGGACGCTTGAGGCGCCCCGCCGCGGCACCGCCGAGTGGGCGGCGCGGCTTGACCGGGCCGGGATGGCATACGCCCACCGGGAATGGGCGGGCGGCCACGACAGCTGGTGGTGGCACGCGGAGCTGCCCGCCGCGTTCGGCTGGCTGCTCGCGGACTGACGAACCCTAGCTGCCGTGCTCTGCGAGCACGGCCTGGACCGCGGAGCTTGTCGCCGCCGCGCTGAGGTCGTCGGCCTAGACGCCGCCCGGGTAGGGGACCACCCAGACGTGCAGCATCTGCGCCGTGTACCGGTCCTGCCAGGTGGCCGGGTCGCAGCCGCCGCGCAGCTGCACGCCGAAGCCGGCGATGACCTGCTGCCCGTTGACGCAGGTGACCAGGTGTGAGTGCCACCGGGTAAAGTTGGGCCCGTCATAGAGCAGGTGCTCCTCGCCGTTGGTCTTCAGCACGTAGGTGTACCCGGCGGCGAACGCCGCCTGCACGTTCGCGTACCGCTTGAGGCTGGCGTCCGTCTGCTGTACCAGCTGCGCCGCGGTCGGCACCTGCGCCGCGGTCGGCACCTGCGCCGCGGTCGGCACCTGCGCCGCGGTCGGCACCTGCGCCGCGGTCGGCACCTGCGCCGCGGTCGGCGGCGCGGTCGAGCCGTACATCTGCATGTCCGGCTGGCCGTCGCCCGGCAGGCTGAATCTGGACTCGGTCTTCAGGCGCACTCCGCGGGATGGTGCGCAGCGCCAGCCCTGCCGCGCCGAGGGCGGCGAGGCTGGCCACGGCGGCCACCGCCGTCAGGCCTGCCGCTTGGGCGAGGAACGGCCCGGCGACGGAGCCCGCCAGGGTGGCCGCCGCCTCCGCGGTGAGGAAAACAGCGCTGACCCTGCCCAGTGCCGCGCCGGGAATCGCCCGCTGCAGCGCGGTCTGCCCGATCACCAGTGCCATCGAGCCGGACATGCCGACGGCGGCCGCCGCGGGCAGCGCGCTGGCCAGCGACGACGAGGTGAACAGCAGGTAGTACCCGCACGCCGTCGCCGTCAGGCTGGCGGCCAGCAGGGTCCGGGTCCCGGCCCGGCCAAGGAGCCAGCGGATGAGCGGGGCGCCGAGCAGGAAGCCCGCTCCCAGGCTGGACAGCAGCAGCCCGGTGTGCTCGCCGCCGCCGAGCCGCCGGATCCCGAAGGGGATCAGCACGGCGCCTAGCGCCGCGTTCGCGGTCAGGAAGGTGACCATCACGGGAAGCAGGGCACGGGCGGCCGGTTCCCGGCGCAGCACCCGCATCCCCGCGGCGAGGTCGCGGGCCACGCCGCGGGGCGAGGCGGGCCGGCCCTGGCGGTGGCCGCCGGGCCGGGAGGTGGCCGCCATGGCGGCGGCGGCCACCAGGTAGCTCACGGCATCCGCGCAGATCAGCCACCTGATCCCGCACGCTTCCATCAGGAACCCGCCGAGCGGGCCGCCGATCAGCCGGACGACTCCGCCGCTCGCCGTGGCCAGCGAGTTGGCGCTGGCGAGCAACGGTCCGGTGCCGACCACCGCCGGCACGCGGGCCTGCTGGGCGGGCGCGAAAAAGACGGTGCCGGCGCTCTCGGCGGCCAGCGCCGCGTAAAGCACCCAGTACCGTCCCCGCGCGGTGCCGAGCAGCATCAGGGCCACCGCGGCCGCGCAGCCCACGTTCGTCCAGACCATAAGGAGCCGCCTGTCCCAGCTGTCGGCGACGGCTCCGGCGACCGGGCCGAGTACCAGTTGCGGCAGGTACTCCGCGGCGAGGGTGAGCCCGGTGTCGCGCAGCGAGCCGGTGACGGCGAGGATGTGCGCCGGGACGGCAAGCACCAGGAGCCACGAGCCCAGGGAACTGACCAGGCCGCCGCCCCACAGCAGCCGGAAGTCGCGGACCCGCAGGGCCTGGAACATCAGGACACCTCCAGAAGACTATTCCTATAGAATAACCACTAGGATTAGGATTCTCACAAGACAGGATGGCTCAGGTGGAGCACGAGGCGATCGGCCGTCAGCTGCGGGCACGGCGCACCGCGGCGGGCCGGACCGTGGCATCGGTCGCCGCGGACGCGGGCCTGTCGGTGCCGTACGTCGCCAACCTGGAGAACGGCAGGGGCAACCCGACGGCCACGGCGCTGACCCGGCTGGCCGGCGCCCTGGGCGCGCGGCTGGTCATCACGCTCGCACCCGACGAGGACAGCCGGGAGGCGGGCGAGCCCGCCCTGCCCGAGGTGCCCGCCTCGCTCGTCCGGCTGGGGCGGACCGTCAGGTTCCGCCGCGCCGTCACGGTCATGGCCACGGCGCTCGGTGCGGACGCCGACGAGTTCTCCGCCCGGCTGGTCACCGCCCTCGCGGCGCTGGCGCACGCGACCGGGCGGGACCTCAGCGAACCGGACTGGTGGCGCCTGCTTGACGCGCTCGTGCTGATCGCCGCCCACCCCGCCGCGCCGTAGCGAACCGGCCACGCGGCTGGCGGCCCGCGGTGACTGCTTTTCTGGTGCTAAATACCGGATCTGGCCGGGGCCTGCTTCAAGATCATGGCCGCGTCCCGTTGAGCCGTTCATAGGCGGCCCGTTGCCACAACGGACACCCTGGCGCTCTGGCCCTGCGCCCCTGCCGGGGGTGAGGCTGCGGTGACCTACCCGAGCCACCCGCTGCACACGCTGCGCAGCCTGGCCGACGCGCCGCTGCCGCGGTGACAGGGAAGCACGCCCTCGTTCTGGCTGATGACCGGACGCCGCTCGATCGCTTCATGCGGGCCGAAATTGACTGGGGTCAGCCCGGCCGCGGGGCCTACGATCGGACGCATGCCGAGCTATGAGCCAGTGGACCTGTCCGCCGTGTGCAACGCCGGAGTGGATGTTCTCGGCGGTGAGCCGGGCGATGCCGCGCTTGGGCGGGCGGTCCTGCGCGGCCTGCCGTTCCTTATCGGCTCGCAGCCGCCGTCCGCGGAGCGGTGCTTCCTGCTGCCGAGCGCCCCGGTATCGGTCGGGATCGGCCGGCCGGCGAAGCGGGTGATCATCGCGCACCGGCTGCTCGAGCCGGGCGCGCCGGCCGGCCACGCCGTGGGGCAGGCCGTCGCGGACTACGTATTCCGCCTGGCAGGCGGCGAGGCCGTGACCGTGCCTGTCAGGGAGCGGTTCGAGATCCAGGTGGTGCCGGCGGAATGGGGCTACCGGCCGTTCCGCGCCGTCAGCGACAGGCTGGACCACAACCTGCCGCGTTTCGAGGGCAAGTGGAGCGAGGCAGGTGAGCGCCTGACGGAGCACTTCAAGCCACCCGCCGCCGGGTACTTCCTGTGGTGCTGGGAGAACCCGCGGCCGGAGCGAGCGGTCGAACGGGTCGAGTTCATACCGCGCGGCCCGCGGTTCATCGTCGCAGGCATCACGACCAGCGACCTCGACGAGCACCCGTTCGTCCGCACGCCGGCCCGCCCGGTGCGGCTCGTGCCCGCGGACGGGCGCGGCGGGGTCCTCGACGTCGACGTGGACCGCGGTACCGCGACCTACCCGCAGCCGCTGCCCGGCGACGACGACCGGCCCGGCTGGGGAGCGGCAGAGGGAGCGAGCGCGTACACGTCGGTCGCCGCGCTGCCGTCGGCCACCGTCACGGTCCGCCGCGGCGGCGACGAGCTCGGCCGGGTCCGTTGGGGCGACGTGGAACGCGACGGGCGGGCCGACGCCGGGCGGGTCACCATCGAGCTGGCGGAAAGCGGCCGCAACTGGGTGCACGTCACCGTCGTCGACGACGCGACCGGGCGGCCGGTGCCGTGCCGGGTCCATTTCCGCTCGGCCGCGGGGATCCCGTACCAGCCGCACGGTTACCACAACCACGTCACGCAGAACCTCGGCAGCTGGCATTACGACATCGGCGGTGACACCCGCCTCGGGCAGCGCAGCTACGCGTACATCGACGGCACCTGCCAGGGATGGCTGCCGCGCGGCGACGTCGTGGTGGACGTCGCGCGCGGGTTCGAGTACGAGCCGCTGCGGCAGACCGTGCGGATCGAGCCTGGCCAGCGGGAGCTGACGCTGCGGATCGGCCGCGTCGCCGACATGGCCGCCGACGGCTGGTGGTCCGGCGACTCGCACGTGCACTTCCTGTCCACCCCGGGCGCCCAGCTCGAGCAGCGGTGCGAGGACCTGCGCGTCGTCAACCTGCTGCAGACGCAGTGGGGCGCGCTGTTCACCAATACGGAGGAGTTCGCCGGCCGGCCCGGTGTCAGCCAGCACAGTGTCAGCCAGCACAGTGTCAGCCAGCACAGTGTCGTCGACGCCGGCGGCTACATCACCTACGTCGGCCAGGAGAACCGGCAGCACATGCTCGGCCACCTGGTCCTGTGGGGCCTGCGGGAACCAGTCATGCCGTGGTGCAGCGACGGTCCCGACGAGGCGGAGCTCGGCGGCGCGCTCGACGCGACGCTGAGCGACTGGGCCGACCGGACGCACGCCCAGGGCGGCACCGTCGTCGCCGCGCACTTCCCGAAGCCGAACGGCGAGCCGGCCGTGCTCGTCGCGACCGGCCGGGCCGACGCGGTGGAGATGCTGGCTCATTCCGGCGACTCGCTGCTCGAGTACTACCGGTACCTGAACAGCGGTTACCGGCTGCCGCTTGTCGGCGGCACGGACAAGATGTCAAGCGACGTGCCGGTCGGCCTGTACCGGACGTACGCGCGGCTGGACGAGGAGTTCAGCTACGAGGCCTGGTGCCGGGCGGTCCGGTCGGGCCGCACGTTCCTTTCCGGCGGGCCGCTGGTGACGCTCTCCGTCGACGGGCGCGAGCCGGGCGATACCGTCACGCTCTCCGGGCCGGGAACCGTCACCGTCCATGCCGCGGTGCGCAGCATCTTCCCGCTCCGCTCGCTTGAGGTGGTGTGCAACGGCGAGGTTGTCGCGCGGGCCGAGGCCGGCGGCGCACGGCAGGCCGAGATCAGCCAGGAACTGCGGATCGACGGCAGCTCATGGATCGCCTGCCGGACGTTCGGCACCGACTATCACCTCGACTGGTGGTGCCGCCGGGTGTTCGCGCACACCTCGCCGGTCTACGTCGCCTGCGGCGGCGACTGGCGGATGACCGACACCGACGGCCTGCGCTACATCCGCA
>Ga0335078_10006730_pt1 | contig 17017 bp, 15 predicted proteins | sample Lox_Sample_32_FD_206711 | JGI IMG/M metagenome (GOLD analysis project Ga0335078, IMG submission 206711) | Soil microbial communities from Loxahatchee National Wildlife Refuge, Florida, United States - Lox_Sample_3.2 | ecosystem: Environmental > Terrestrial > Soil > Wetlands | place: USA... | reverse complement strand
CGCCGCGGGAAATTCCGCGCCAAGCAGCGCCGCGCATCCTTTGCCAAAGAGCGCTCCGGCGCCGTATCTCGATGAGCCCTGGTATTGCTGCGCCGAACCCATGGACGTTCAATTCGTTTCCATCGGTAAAGTGCAAGAAGCAGTCGCCAAAGCGGATCAATTTGTATGAGGGAGTTTGCTCCAGCCTGTCCTATTGAATCTCCATTGCCGAGCAGCGGGCGAACCAAAACCATATGAGCCGACTACTGATACTTGCCAGCAAATTGGGTTACCAGACGAGCAGCTTCGCGGAAGCCGCGAAAGCACTGGGCGCCGACGTGGTGTTCGCCAGCGACCGCTGCCACCAGCTCGAAGATCCGTGGGCGGACGGCGCGATCGCGGTGCGCTTCGACGAGCCGGAAGAGTCGGCGCGGCGCATCGTCAAGCAATCGCTGGTGCGGCCCGTGGACGGATTGATCGCCCTGGGCGATTCGCCGACGTCCACCGCGGCGTACACGGCGCGCGCGCTCGGATTTCCGTATAATTCGCCGCAGTCCGTGGAAAATTGCCGCAGTAAAATGCGCCAGCGCGAAGTCCTGCGCGATGCCGGCCTTCCCGTGCCCGGATTTTTTTCCTTCCGGCTCGACAAGCGCGTCGAAAAAATTCTGGCGCGCGTGCAATTTCCGTGCGTTGTAAAACCGCTGCGGCTGGCCGCGAGCCAAGGCGTGATTCGCGCGAACACGCCCGAGGAATTTCAGGCCGCGGTGGCGCGCATCAAGACTCTCCTTGAATCCGCGGAAGTAAAGGCCACGCGAGAGCCGGACCTCGACCGTCTTCTCGTCGAGCGCTACATTCCCGGCGCGGAAGTGGCCGTCGAGGGATTGCTCACGCGCGGAAAGCTGCGCATTCTCGCCGTGTTCGATAAGCCCGACCCGCTCGAAGGCCCGTATTTTGAGGAAACGCTCTACATCACGCCCTCGCGCTTGCCCGACGATATTTACGACCGCCTGCTGGATTGCGCCGATCGCACGGTGCAGGCGCTGGGCCTCACGCACGGCCCGGTGCACGCGGAGTTTCGCATCAACGACGACGGCCCGTGGGTGCTCGAAGCCGCGCCGCGGCCCATCGGCGGGCTGTGCGCGCATGCGCTTCGATTCGGTCCGCAGCATGTTTTCCTGGAAGAGTTGCTGGTGCGTCACGCGCTGGCCATGCCGGGGGCGGATCTGGACCGGGAAGACGAAGCTTCCGGCGTGATGATGATTCCTGTGCCTAAGACGGGCGTGCTGGAAAAAGTAGAAGGGGAAGACCAAGCCCGCGCGACGCTTGGGATCGAAGACGTGCAAATCACGGCGCGCCTGCACGACGTGATCGCGGCGTGGCCTGACGGCGCCTCGTATCTAGGCTTCCTGTTCGCGCGCGGAAAAACCCCCGCCGAAGTGGAGACCGCGCTGCGCCTCGCGCACAGCCATCTAAAATTTGAAATTACGGAGCGTTTGCCCGTCCAGCATCCCGTGACAGGCACGGTGCAGAGCACTTCGTAGGACGGGCTTCAGCCTGTCGGTTTTGAATTTTAGAGTCCGCAAAAGGAAAAAAGACAGAAGACAGGCTGAAGCCCGTCCCACAAGCGCGCGTCACCCCTTCGCCCGAGGGGCCACATATCCTTCCGGCAACTTGGCGCCTTCTCCAAAGAAGTATTGCTCCATCTGCTCTTCCATGATTTTCTGCGATTGCGGATCGAGCGGGTTCAGCCGGTATTCGTTCATCAGCATCTTGGAATATTCGATCCACAGTTTCCAGGCATCGGCAGAGACGTTTTCAAAGACGCGCTTGCCCAGTTCTCCCTTCCACGGGATGCGTTCGAGGCCGGGCATATCCTTGCCGAATTTCACGCAGTGCACGATGCGCTGGCCGGGCTTCGCCGGCGTGCTCGAAGGCACTGGATTTGTCGGGCCGCAGGAATCATCCGCCATCTGCATCCTCCACCGAAGAACTAGACACTTTGTTCCCATCTACGATACTGCAAGACCCGAAGAAATCCAACCGAGCAAGTCGCACCTTGCCGGCATGATATAGCAATGCCGCCCCGATGTTTCACCCAACTGGGGCTTCGAACGGCAACCTCCCACTCACATCTTAGAACCTGCCCCCTGCCACCTGCCCCCTGCCACCTGCTGTTTGCCATCTGCCGCCTGCTCCCCCCGACACGCCGCCGCAGGATGAATTTTCCAAGACGGGCAGCGTTTCCGTCCCACATCGCTTACAATGTCTGGGCTACGAGGCGGGGTCTGAGGGAGCGCAATGTCGGACGTCACAGCGTTGTTCTGGGACGTGGGCGGAGTCATCCTCTCCAACGGATGGGACCGGGGAGCGCGCGCCGCGGCGGCCAAGAAGTTCGGGATCGACTGGGAAGAATTTCAGGACCGGCACGAACTGGCCAGCCCCGCGTTCGAAACCGGGCGCATCACGCTCGACACCTACCTGCAGCGCACGGTCTTCTATCGCACGCGCAGCTTCACCCGGGAAGAATTCACGGATTTTATATTCGAGCAGTCGGAAGAATATCCGGAATCGCGCGCCGTGCTGGCCGACGTGGCCGCGACAGGAAAATATCTTCAGGCCACCATCAACAACGAGCCGCGGGAACTCAACGAACGCAGAATCCACATGTTCAATTTGCGCCGCGAGCTCAAGGCCTTTTTCAGCTCGTGCTATTTGGGCGTCCGCAAGCCCGAAGAGGGCATCTATAAACTGGCTCTCGAAGTGACCCAGCGCAATCCCGACGAATGCCTGTTCATCGACGACCGGGAATTGAATTTGGAATGCGCCCGGCAAATGCGCATGCGCACGATTCTTTTCCGGGACGCGGCGCAATTGCGCCGGGACCTGGTGGCCAGCGGCATCAGCATCGCGGAATCGTAATCAAGCGAGGGGACTTGGAAGACGGATGGCTGGGGCCGAGGCGCAATCTTGAACGGGAGGATTGGCGCGTTTACATCCAGTCTTTCAAAAAGTGATACTCTCATCGGCGGCAAGCAAGCCATCGAAATGGCTGCCGAAAAGCGAGGGACCGAACATGACGGCAACCAAAAGCGCAATCATTTCAAACGCCGATCCGGCGAGGCAAAGTTCCATCTCCCCGGCCGATCCCTGCACCATCGTGATCTTCGGCGCCTCGGGCGATTTATCGCGCCGCAAGCTGGTTCCCGCGCTATACGGCCTCGCCGCGCAGAATTGCCTGGCGCGCCGGTTCGCCATCATCGGTTTCGCGCGCACGCCCATGAGCGATGAAGCGTTTCAGCAAACGGCCGTCGAATCGGTGAGGGAATTCGCGGACGCCAACACTCTGCGGGAAGAGGAGTGCAAGGAATTCGCGGGCGCCCTGGCCTACGTCTCCGGCGAATATCATCACCCGGAAGCGTTCGAGAAATTGCGCAAACGCCTCGAGGAACTCGACCAGGAGCACAATCTGAATGGAAACCGGCTCTTCTATCTGGCCACGCCGCCGGAAATTTATCCCGTCATTATCGATCAACTGGCGAAGGCGGGGTTGTCGAAAAATCCCGGCGAAAAATCCTGGACGCGGATCATCATCGAAAAGCCCTTCGGCCGCGATCTGGCCTCGGCGCGAAAACTCAATCAGACCGTCCTCAAGGCCTTCGACGAATCGCAGGTCTACCGCATCGATCACTACTTGGGCAAGGACACGGTCCAAAACCTCATGGTGCTGCGCTTCGGCAACGGCATTTTCGAGCCGCTGTGGAACCGCAATTACGTGGACCACGTGCAGATCACCGCGGCGGAAACCCTGGGGGTCGAGCAGCGCGCGGCATTCTACGAAACCGCGGGCGCCACGCGCGACATGATCCAGAGCCACGTCCTGCAACTCACTTCACTCGTGGCCATGGAACCTCCGGCCGCCTTCGATGCCACCGCCGTGCGCAACGAAAAAATCAAAGTCCTGCAATCCATCCGCCCGTTTACCCTGGAAAGCCTCCGGACGGATGTGGTTCGGGGACAGTACGGCCCTGGCGGCGATCGCGAAAATTCTTCCATGCTGGCCGGCTATCGAGAGGAACCTCGCGTGGCCAAAGATTCGGCCACGGAAACGTTCGTCGCTGCGGTTCTGCAAATCGATAACTGGCGCTGGGCCGGCGTCCCTTTTTATTTGCGCACCGGCAAGCGCCTCCCTTCCCGCGTCACCGAAATCGCCATCCAATTCCGTCGCGCGCCGCATCTGGTGTTCCGCGGCCAGAATTTATCCACGAACGCCCTGGTGCTGAATGTCCAGCCCGACGAAGGAATTTCCATCTCCTTCAATGCCAAGCTGCCCGGCCAGGATATGAAATTGAAAACGGTGAATATGGATTTCAGCTACCAGGCCGAATTTGGAGCGGGAGAACGATCTGCCTATGCCACGCTGATTAACGACTGCATGCGCGGCGAGGCCACGCTCTTCGACCGCGCCGATGGCGTCGAAGCCGCCTGGGCGCTGGTGGATCCCATCTTGAATTATTTTGAATCGAACAAACCCAAATTCCCAAACTACGCGGCGGGCACCTGGGGCCCACACGATGCCGACGAGTTGCTGGAGCGCGATGGCCGACACTGGCGGAACTCGTAGAGGCGTCCCGCAGGAAATTCTTCCCGGTGTGCACGTGTACCCCACCGCCAGCGAGGTGGCGCGCGGGGCCACGCGCCTGTTCATCGACTATGCCTGGCAAGCGATCGCCAAGCATGGCCGGTTCCTCGTGGCTCTCTCCGGCGGAAAAACGCCGCGCGCCATGTTCCAACTTTTAGCCTCCGAGGAGTTCCGCCGCCAAGTGGATTGGGCCAAGGTGCACGTCTTCTGGAGCGATGAGCGTGCGGTCCCGCCCACCAACGCCGAAAGCAATTACGGAATGGCGCGCCGCGAATTGCTGATTCGAGTGCCGATCCCCGAAGGAAATGTGCATCGCATGGCGGCCGATCGGCCCAGCATTGGCCGCGCCGCCCACGAATACGAGGAAATTCTCCGCAAAAATTTGGATTTGGACGAACACGGATTCCCGCGATTTCACCTGATCTTTCTGGGCATGGGAACGGACGGCCACACCGCGTCGCTCTTTCCCGGCGCGCGCGCCACGCGCCAAACCTCGCGCTGGGTCAGCACTCCGCTGGTGGCGAAACTGAATATGCGCCGCATGACGCTGACGTTTCCGGTGCTCGATGCGGCGGCCAGCGTGGTCTTTCTCGTGGTGGGCCCGGAAAAGGCGGAAATCCTGCGCACGGTCTTGCAGGGAAAATCCGATCCTCCTTTGCCCGCGCAGATGGTTCAGCCGCGCGTTCCGGGCCAAAAAATTTTTCTGGTGGATAAAGAGGCCGCGGCGTTGCTCACGCCTGACGATTCCAGCAAAGCCGCGCCTTCCGGAAAGACCGCGGGCAGCACTCGCGGCCAAGCGGGGAAAGGCACGTGATCCTCGCCGGAGACATCGGCGGCACCAAGAGCAATCTGGCGCTGTATGAGGTGCGCGGCCAAACCCGCAGTCAAATCGCCAAGCGGCGATACGAGAGCCGCGAATTTCCCGCCTTCGGTGAAATGATTTCGAAGTTCTTGTCCGACACGCGCGCGGAAACGAAAGATGCCGGCGCGCCTCCCATCGAAGCCGCGGGCTTCGGCGTGGCCGGACCGGTCATCGATCGCCGAGTCAAAGCGACCAATTTGCCTTGGATCGTGGATGCCTCCGCGCTTTCAACGCATCTCAAAACTAGACACGTGGTGTTGCTCAACGATCTGGAAGCGACGGGCTACAGTTTGGAGCACCTCGGGCCATCGGAAATTTCCACGCTCAATCGCGGGGTCGCTTCTCCACATTCCACGCAGGCGCTGCTCGCCGCGGGCACGGGATTGGGCGAATCCATCTTATTTTGGGATGGCAACCATTATGCGGTTTCCCCCACCGAGGGCGGCCACACGGACTTTGCGCCCCGGACGGAGCAGGAGATTGAGTTGCTGCGCTTCATGAAAAAGCAGAACGAATATGTGAGCGTCGAGCTAATCCTCTCGGGGCGCGGTTTTCTGACCATCCATACATTTCTCAGTCCCTCCGTGCGGCACGCCTCTTTTGATGAGCCGGAAGCGGACGCCGCGCCGGAAATTACGCATTTGGCGCTTGCCGGGCACTGTCCCGTGTGCGTGCAGACCCTCGATCTTTGGGTGAGCCTGTACGGCTCCGAGGCGGGCAATCTCGCGCTGAAGACTTTGGCGCGCGGGGGAGTTTGGGTGGCCGGCGGGATCGCGGTAAAGATCCGCAAGAAGATGGAAGACGGCGCATTTTTCCGCGCGTTCTGCGAAAAAGAGAAATTCGCGGCGCTTTTGGCGCAAATTCCGGTTCAAATGGTGTTGAACGAAGAAGCGCCTCTGATCGGCGCGATGTCCCAGGCAATCCAAGCCGCGGGGATCCGTTCCGCGGGAGGATCGGCAAGTTAAACCGCGGCGGGCACGACATAGCAAAAACCCTTTAACACAGAGAGCACAGAGAACACAGAGAAATTCTGAAGAGGATTTTCCGCCTTTCTATGTGTCCTCTGTGCTCTCTGTGTTAAAAGCTTTTCTTGCGACAGCCGCATCGTTTCAGCCTATATTACTAACTCGTAATCCACGCCGCCCCGCCTCAGGTTTTCTTCCCCTTCGCGGGAGGAACCAGCGCGACCGCCGCCTCGCTGGTGAGCAGGAGAAAAGTCATGGACTCCTGCAAATAAAGGCGCACAACGGCATCGGTGTGGCTGAGATAGCCGATGGAAACGTCTTGGCCAATGTGAAGGTCGAAATCGCCGCCGCGCGTCGTCAACACGAAAGCGCCGGTAATGGCAGGCGCCCAAATAATTTGATCGTTGACGATCCGCTTGACGTGCTCCAGCACCGGGTACCCGTGGTCGCTGGTTTCCGCAAGCGCTGTGTACGCGTCGGCGCCGAACAGCGCCGCGTACGGACCGTTGACGCCGACAAGACGCAACTGGCTCAAGCCCTGCGCAATCGCCTGCGGGTATTCGCGCACGTCGGCGGGCAGTGTCATCACCGGATTGCTGGTTCCTTGCCGAATGCCTTCGATGCCCGCGGCGGCGTAGCCCTCGAAGATTGCGCCGTCCTCGGCAAACGCGATCTGCCGCGCGGCGTCTTTTGCCGGTTGCCAGTCCGAGTCATTCGCGCCGCGTTCCACGTCGTCGATCGCCTGCCGATCCAGCTCGAAGGGAACGCGCAGCTCGACCAGCGCCTTCACCTCTCGTTGCCTCGCGAGAATGCCGTCCCCCGCAGCCTTGATCGCCCGCAGGTGTCCGGTGCCGACAGCCGAGAGCCCGCTGCCGCCCGGTCCCTTCACGTCAACGACGCGCCTTCCGGCGAGATAGCGCTTGAGCGTGCGCGAGGTTTCCTCTTCAATCTCAGCCCATGCCGAATCGGAAATGGGGGCAAGTTCGCGGTGAAGATTATTCATGTCGGACGTCTCCTTTGAGAGAACCGATGCCGAGCGAACCCTCACGCACCGGCGGTACGGATGCAGCGGGTTCAGACACAGCCGGCGCAGCGGGGGGATCTGCGGCCGCTGGGCTGCTCGGATCTTCCGTCACACCCTCCAGAAACGTCGCGGACGGCACGAAGAACAAATTGCCCGTGACGGCCCGGCTGAAGTCGAGGATGCGGTCGTAATTGCCGGGCGGCCGCCCGATAAACATGTTCTCGAGCATTTGCTCGGTCGTGCGGGGCGAACGGCTATAGCCGATGAAGTAGGTTCCAAATTCGCCGTATCCGGGCCGACCGAAGGGCATATTGTCGCGCAGGATTTTGATTTCTTTTCCGTCTTCGACGATTGTATTGAGCGCGCTGTGCGCGGACGTTGGCTTGACGGAATCGTCCAATTCGATGTCGGACAGCTTGGTGCGGCCGATGATGCGTTCCTGCGCCTCCGTGGAGAGCGCGTTCCAGGCGTCCACATCGTGAAGATATTTCTGAACGATGACGTAGCTGCCGCCGGCGAACGCCGCGTCTTCCTCGCCGATCAGCACGGCATCGGTCGCTTCCGCGCCCCTGGGATTTTCCGTCCCGTCGACGAAGCCCAGGAGATCCCGGTCGTCGAAGTAGCGGAAACCCTGTACTTCGTCCACCACCGAAACGGCATTTCCGATCCGCGCCATAAATTGAGTGGCAGCCTCGAAGCACAAGTCCATGCGCTTGGCCCGGATGTGGAACAGCAAATCGCCCGGCGTCGAGACCGCATGGCGCGTCCCAGCGCGAAATTCCCGAAACGGATGCAGCTCGGCCGGACGCGGCGCGCCAAAAAGGCGATCCCAGGCCTCGGCCCCGATCCCCATGACGCAGGAAAGTCCCGCCTCCAAGTCGCGAAAGTCCACGGCGCGAAACAGGGCGGCAAAATCTCCACAGAACGAGCGCAGCGTGGCGCGATTTTCCATGCCCGGGTTGAGTGTCGCGACCAGGAAAATCGCGGCGCGTGTGAGCGGCGCGGCCACCGGCTGCGCAACGGCGGCCAAGCGGCCTGTGGGTTGAGGCGCGCTCATCGGGCTGGTTTCCATCGAGTGTCATCCTAACGGCGCGCGTTGGTCTCTCTCGTCCAACACGCTCGCGCCGCATTCAAAAATTCGGGCCACAAGTCTATCATCGGTCACCGGCAACGCCTAACCGGCTTTACGTTGGATGTAAAAATGAAAAAAATGACTCACTGCTGGGATGGGCCGGCGGATTCCATGTGGCCTGCCGCATGGATTTCGATTGCCACCATGTCGCTGACGCGCAAGAAGAAATTGCTTGGATTTTTCAGTCCCCAGCGCACGTAGGGAATATCGATGTGCGCGGCAATTTGCACGTTCCGCCCATCTACCTTGACGTCGGCCGGAAGCGTCACATCGTGATCTTGCCCGTGCAGACGAAACCGGCCCGACACTTCCACCTTGGATGCGCCCTCGGCGGCCACCGCGCCCGTCATTTGCATCGGCGTGAAAACGATCTCTGGAAATTTGGCGCTTTCCAGGATTTCCCGGTGCATCCGCGCGTCGCGGCTGCTGTTTCTGCTTTCGCCGCTGGTGGCGTCCACGACGATCGCGCCGCTGATCTTCCCGTTGGAGGGGTCGAACTGTATTGAGCTGCTCTTGAGCGCGAATGTTCCATGCACGGTATGCATCGTGCCGCTGAGCGAAAATTCGATTTTCGTTTGCGCCCGATCGAGTTGAACAATAGATTCCTGGGCGAGGGAAGCGGGCGCGGCAATCAGCACGGCCAGCCCCGCGGAAATCGCCACGAGCGATGCAAGGACGAACCGGCGATGGGAATGGTTGGCTCGAATCATAGGATCTAGGCGCGAAGGAAATGCCAGCCGAATCCGGCGACATCCGCCGCGCCGACCGAGGAAAGAGGCCGCGTCTGCGAATGAATCGCCAACAATTGTGAAAATAAGCCCGGAGATTTGTGAAGCAAGCGAATGGTCCGGTGGCGGATCCAATCGTTTTCCGCCATGAGAAGCATGAGCCGCGTCATGGCAATTGGCACGGCCGCGATTTCTCTGTGGGCCTTTTGATAATGGGACAGGTCGCCGCGTTTCATCGCCTCCGCCAAAGCGATGGCTTGCTGAAACGACAGGCTCAAGCCGTGGCCGGTCACCGCGTCCACCGTTCCCGAGGCGTCTCCCACAAGCGCCACACGTCCTCGCGTGACCGCTGGCAGAACTCTCAAGCTCGTCGTGTCACCTGACTCCTTGGTCGTCGCCACCGCCCGTCGCAATTTTTCCGCGAGCGCCGGGAACCGCGGCAGGGCCTCTGGAAGCCGCAGTCCGCGGTCGCGCGAGAGAACGGCAACGCCAACCTCCTCCCCCGCCATCGGCGTAATGAAAATCTGGCAGCCGCGGGTCCAATGGACTTCCGCCACATCGGACCAAGGCCGCACCCGGAAGTGGCTGCAAAACCCGAATCGCTTGCGCCTGATTTTTCGCGGCGCAATGCCTGCCCATTTTCTGACTTGCGAATTCTGCCCATCCGCGCCGACGAGCCAGCGGTAAGAAAATGTCTCTTGCGCGGTGGTCACGGCATCCCGATCGATTTGCATCACGCGCGCGCCCCAGCGAAACTCCACGCCCACGTCAATCGCCTGATTGACGAGTTGCTGGTGCGGCATTACCCGGCGCACGGAGAATCCCGTGGCGCCGGCGAAATCCGCGCTCGCGGAATGCTCCTCGTCCACGAAGCGAATTCCCCGAAACGGAAAAGCGCTATCCGGCGGCAAGGAAATTCCGAGCGCGTTCAGCGCGGCAACGCCCTTGGGCAGGATGCCCTCTCCGCAGGGCTTGTCAATCGGGGGTCTGCGGGCATCCAGGACCGTTGCTTGCAGGCCCTGTCTGCGCGCCGCGATCGCCCCTACGATTCCCGCCGGTCCCGCTCCGACAACGATGACCTCACGGTGTTTTATCACAAGCGAGCCGCTTCCAGTTGATCAGATGCCGGCGGGAAAAGCGAAGTTGCGCCGCTCGCAGCCGGTCTTCAGTAGGACGGGCTTCAGCCTGTCGATTTGCTGCAAGAGCAGCGAAAATTCAAACCCGACAGGCTGAAGCCCGTCCTACGGCGTAAACGCGAGTTTTAGTCTTCATGATCGAGCGCAGCGCGGGCATTCTTCAATTCCTTCTTCCTCTCCGCGTCCACTTTGGGGAATGAGAGATCCAAATTTTCCAGGGCATCGATGGCGGCTTCGGCGACCACCAGGCGCGTGAACCATTTGTGATCCGCGGGAACGGCGTACCAGGGCGCATGTTTCGTGCTCGTGCTTTGGATCATTTCCTCGTAGGCGCGCATGTATTTTTCCCAATGTTTACGCTCCAGCGCGTCGTTCAAGGAAAATTTCCAATTTTTCTCCGGCTCTTCCAGGCGCTCGAGGAAGCGCCGCTTTTGCTCCTTCTTGGAAAGATTTAGAAAAAATTTCAGCACCACAATTCCATTTCGCGAGAGATACCGTTCGAAAGCGTTGATGTCCTCAAACCGTTTCTGCCAAATATTTTCCGAGACCAGGGCCGCCGGAATTTTTTCGCGCGCCAGCAATTCCGGGTGCACGCGCACCGCCAGGACTTCCTCATAGTAGGACCGGTTGAAAATCCCGATCTTCCCGCGTTCCGGGAGGGTGCGCGAAGTTCGCCACATAAAATCGTGCTGCAACTCCTCGTCCGAAGGCGTCTTGAAGGAATGGACATCGCACCCTTGGGGATTTACTCCGGACATGACGTGCTTGACGGTGCTGTCCTTTCCCGCCGCGTCCATGCCCTGCAAAATCAGCAGCAGGCCCCAACGATCCTGGGCGTAGAGCTTTTCCTGCAATACGGTGAGGCGCGCGATTCCACGCTCCAGCGTTTCTTGCGCCCGCTCCTTGGACTTCAAGCCCAGCGTCTCGGCCGGATCGAAATCCTTCAGCCGAAATTGCGATCCATCCGCGACCTCGAACGGCTTGACAAATTCGCGTGTTTTCATTTTTTCGCTCTGTCCTCGACGGCGCAAAATTTTCGCGCGTTTCACTTCTGTTTGACGGGCACGCGGACCATGATCTCGTCCAGTTCTTCCGTCATCTTGATCTGGCAACACAGCCGGCTGTTCGCGGCGGGGCCCTCCGCGGCGATGCTCAGCATGAATTTCTCATTTTCCTTCGCCGGTGGAATCCGGCTCAAGTACGCCGAGTCCACGTAGACGTGGCAGGTGGCGCACATGCCGTTGCCGCCGCACTCGCCCAGAATCCCCTCGACCCTGTGATGCAAGGCAGCCTGGAGCAGCGTCATCCCGAAAGGCGCTTCCACCCGCCGGGCAGTCCCGCTCGACGAAATATAAGTGACCATGGGCATGAAAATCCTTGCGGTCGGCCCGCGCCGCGCCGTCGCGGGCCTTAGTGTAAATGCCCGCGGCGAATCCTGTCGAGCGTTCCAGATCCGTCCGCCCATGTTGCACGATTGGTGACAAGGGCGATGCAGTTCTGCTGCGACAAAAACGCGGGATGCCGATAGCACACTACAGCGAGCCATTACTCCCTTCCGATCCTGTCCATCAGGGCAGCCGGCCTCGCCGCTCGAAATAGGAATTCGCGCGCCTCCATACACGAGCCTTTGGAGGGTGAGGAAACCGCATTCGCTTTCCATGGATTTCTCTTCCTCGAAGGAGAAATTTCACCTGTCCTGACCTGTGCAGGGGACGGGTCGAATGCCGTTTGCCATACCGGCTCGGTGGACGACGAATTCTCGCTTTCGGCGTTGACGTTGCGTTGGGCCAATCCGGGTTGGCAGCCCCATCCGCGATTGGCGATAGCAAATTCCCGGCTCGCAATTCAAGAGGAGGGAAAACCATGAAACAAGTCCACGCAGTTTCGCCGGGCCACGTGGCGCGTCCCGCTAGGAACGGTCCCACGACTTCCATACGAACGCTGGTTCTTCGCAGTTTATTCCTGACGCTATTTTTGCTCGTATGCGGCTTCGTTGTACAAGGCCAGAACGGGCCGCAAGTCGCGCTACCGAATGGCGGGGCGCAATCACTTGGACAGAGTGTCGAGTCAAAATTCCCGGGGCCGAACTTCGGGCCGCCATTCCCTGGCCCGAATTTCGGGGGGCAATTCCCGGGATTCGGCGTCGGGGCGCAAGATCCTGGGCCGAACTTCGGGTCGCCTGACGCCGGCGGGATGATCTTGGCTCTGACTTCCGATCCGGGCGCGGTGTCGTACTTCAACGATGGGCTCACTAGATTCCAGGAGATCGAAACCGTCCAAAACTCGGAGAACACTGGCCTCGGTCCGACGTTCAATTCGAATCAGTGCTCGAGTTGCCACGCGCAACCGGCCATTGGAGGATCCAGCCCACCCGTGAACCCGCAGATTGCCGTCGCCAACCTAGACGGAGCGACGAACACCATACCCTCATTTATCACCTTGAACGGGCCCGTGCGCGAGGCGCGCTTCAAATTCGCCACCGATTCGAATGGAAGGGTCACCAATACGCCCGACGGCGGCGTGCATGGTCTCTTCACGATTGCAGGACGCGGCGATGCTCCAACCTGCCAATTGGCCCAGCCGGACTTCGAGAGCATGTCGCGTCAAAATAACGTCATCTTCCGCATTCCCACGCCTCTATTTGGCGCGGGATTGATCGAGAGCATCACCGAAGACACCATACTAGCCAACCAGGCCGCGGAAAACGCCGCAGGACAGTGGCTGGGTGTGTCCGGGATACCCAACCGCAGCGGAAACGACGGCAGCATCACGCGCTTCGGCTGGAAGGCGCAGAACAAATCGCTGCTGATTTTCGCGGGAGAAGCCTACAACGTGGAAATGGGGATCACGAACGAGCTGTTTCCGAACGAGCGCGGCTATCCTCCGAATCCCCTCCCCACAGGGTGCCTGATCAATCCGACCCCGGAAGACACCACGAATTTCGACGTCTCCTCAACCATCTCCGTGCCGAGCGACATCGTGGCCTTTGCGAACTTCATGCGCTTCCTCGATCAACCCACGCCGTCCTGCACGGGGAACAACTGCTCCCCGTCGATCCAGGACGGCAACAATTTGTTCACCAACATCGTGCAATGCTCCCTTTGCCACACGCCCAGTATGACCACGGGCGCGTCCTACGAGCCGGCGCTCAGCAATGTCCAGGCCAACCTCTACTCCGATTTGTTGCTGCACCACATGGGGTCGCGGTTGGCCGATGGGATCTCGCAGGGCGCCGCGGGGCCGGATCAATTTCGCACGGCGCCGCTCTGGGGATTGGGGCAACGGTTGTTCTTCCTGCATGACGGTAGAACCTCCGATCTTGTGCAAGCCATCGAGGATCACGCCGGCTTCGGTTCGGAAGCCAACGCCGTCATTCAGAACTTCAATGGCCTGTCGACAAGCCAGCAACAGGACTTGCTAAATTTCCTGCGCTCGCTCTGAAAGTGGCCCGCGAGCCGGCATGCAGGGTATCCCGGAACACTGCATGCCGGCGAATTCGCAGGCGATGTGGAACACCTGCAGTCACAGTACGACATTCGAAATTTTCCCCCTCGCATTTCCCGCCCTCATCCGGACGAGTTTAACTTAAACGTTAAGGTACAGGTACTCGCTAGTACCGAGGCACGACTTCGTACTTGCTCCCAAATCTGTCCTTCAGGACAGAAGCTTTCACCTACCGAAGTGGAATACCGTCCTCCGCACCAGGGGGATCGTCGGCGAAGTTCCCGTAAAAAGGCCCACTCGGCCACGCGAACGGAGCCGCGATTGGCGCTCAGAAATTTCCGGCCCGTACAATTTAAGGGGGCATCACTATGAAAAGAAATGAGATAGTCCCGTCGGCCAACCATGGATCCGCCGCCGGGGAGGGGAAAGCCAGCCCGAAGCGTACGCTGATTCTGCGCGGTTTATCCTTGCTCATCGTTCTGCTCGTCTTTGGCTTTGCTGTGCAAGGACAAAACGGCGCGCAAGACCCTGGGCCCCGCGGCGGGGCGGCCGGCGCTGGGGGGATGATCGGGGGCCTGGATTCTGCTCCGGGAGCGGTGTCATACTTCAACGATGGGTTCAACAGGTTTCAGGAGATCGAAACGGTCCAAAACTCGGCCAACATCGGCCTCGGTCCAACCTTCAATTCGAACCAGTGCTCCAGCTGCCATTCCCAGCCTGCCATAGGCGGGTCTGCGCCCTCCGTGAACCCCCAGGTCGCGGTTGCCAATCTGGACGGCGCGACCAACACGATTCCTCCGTTCATCACCCTGAACGGCCCGGTGCGCGAAGCCCGCTTCAAAATGGCCACCGATGCGAATGGAAGGCTCACCAACACGCCCGACGGGGGCGTGCACGGTCTCTTCACGATTGCCGGGCGGAGCGATGCCCCGAACTGCCAGTTGGCCCAGCCGAACTTCGAGCGCATGTTGCGTGAAAACAATGTTTCCTTCCGCATCCCCACGCCTGTTTTTGGGGCCGGGCTTATGGAAAGCATAAGCGAGGACACGATCCTGGCCAATCAGACCGCGGAAAACGCGGCAGGGCAATTCCTAGGCATTTCCGGTGTGCCCAACCGCAGCGGGAACGACGGTTCCATCACGCGCTTCGGCTGGAAGGCGCAAAACAAATCGCTTTTGATCTTCGCGGGGGAGGCTTACAACGTGGAAATGGGGATTACCAACGAGCTTTTCCCGAACGAGCGCGGCTACCCTCCGACTCCGCTTCCAGCCGGCTGTCTGATCAATTCCACTCCGGAAGACACCACGAATTTCGACGTCTCCTCAACCATCTCCGTGCCGAGCGACATCGTGGCCTTCGCGAACTTCATGCGTTTTCTCGATCAGCCCACGCCATCCTGCACGGGGACCAACTGTTCCGCGTCGATCCAGAACGGCCGAAACTTGTTCATCAATGTTGCAAAATGCTCTGTCTGCCATACCCCCAGTATGACGACGGGCCCATCTTACGTCCCGGCGCTCAGCAACATCCAGGCAAACCTGTTCTCCGATTTGTTGCTTCACCACATGGGGATGAAGCTGGCCGATGGAGTCTCGCAGGGCGCCGCGGGGCCGGATCAATTCCGCACGGCGCCGCTCTGGGGATTGGGGCAGCGGTTGTTCTTCCTGCATGACGGAAGAACGTCCGATCTTCTTCAGGCCATCGAGGACCACGCTAGCCCCGGATCGGAAGCCGATGCCGTCATCCGCAATTTCAATAGCCTTTCGGCAAGCCAGCAGCAGGACTTGCTGAATTTCCTGCGTTCGCTGTAAGCGGGGCACAACAGCCGGCCCGCAGGCCGGCACGCGGATGTAGCGCCCGCCTTTAGGAGGGCACAGGGGGCCACGAATGCCTCCTGAAGGTGGGCGCTACGATGGCTAGAAGGACGGCAGATTCTGACAAGGGAGTGCCACCGCACGTTAGGCCGAGCCCCACACTTTGCGCGCGGTGTCCACCACCAGCCCGAGCTTCTTCCACTGCTCTTCCGCCGAAAGCAAATTTCCGGCCGCCACGGAGGCAAAGCCGCACTGCGGGCTGAGCGCCAGGTTTCCCAGGGGCATGAATTTGGCGGCCTCGTCGATCCGCCGCCGCAATTCGCTCTGGGATTCCAGCTTCGGCTCCTTCGTTGTGACCAAGCCAAGCACCACGCTTTTCCCGCGCGGCACCAGGCGCAACGGCTCGAATCCGCCGGAGCGTTCCGTGTCATATTCCAGCAGAAACCGGTCCACTTCCAGCAGGCCAAAAAGTTTTTCCGCGATGGCGTCGTAGCCGCCCTCCGTGTACCAGCGGCTCTTGCTGTTGCCGCGGCAAACGTGCAGCGCGAGAGTGACGCTGCCGCGCGGCTCGCCGCGCATCGCGGCATTGTCCCCGGCAATCGCGTTTTCCAGCTCCTTGTCCGGGTCGAGCCCCGCTTCGCGCAGGTGTGTGCGTGTGCGTCGGTCGAGATAGTGGGAGTAATAGGGCGCATCGAACTGGACGTATCGCACGCCTTCCGACACCAGCCACTCGACCTCATCGCGGACAATTTCCACCAGGTCCTTCAGCAGGTCGCCGTGCGTGGGATAGAACTTGTCGGTGATGCCCGTCTTATAGCTGGCCAGCATGAAATTCGATGGGGCAGGGAGCGTCACCTTGAAAGGCGCACTTGTGTTCTTCTTAAGAAACGGAACTTCATGGCCCGTCATTTTCCGGACTTTGCGCAGCTTCGCTCCGGCCGCATGCGCGGTGCTTCCTTCCACGCCCCCTCCCGGACCCTTCCATTCCAGCCGCATGCGCTCCGGGACGAAGCCGTCAACCGCGTCCGCCATGTCGGTGAGCCACGAGCCTCGCCGCAGTTCGCCGTCGGTAACGACGTCCAGCCCCAATTCGCTTTGCTTCTCGAGGACTTCAAGGATCGCGCGGTCTTCCGCAGCGCGAAGTTGCTCCACCGGTAGGCTGCCGGCGGCATGCGCCGCTCGGGCCTGTAGCAGCTCCGGCGGGCGCAGTAAACTGCCGACCTGTTCGGCGCGAAAGGAAGTAGGCATGGCGAGTCCGATCCTCACGGGATGGAAGTGAGAATTTATTTTTGAC
>Ga0335078_10006729_pt1 | contig 17018 bp, 20 predicted proteins | sample Lox_Sample_32_FD_206711 | JGI IMG/M metagenome (GOLD analysis project Ga0335078, IMG submission 206711) | Soil microbial communities from Loxahatchee National Wildlife Refuge, Florida, United States - Lox_Sample_3.2 | ecosystem: Environmental > Terrestrial > Soil > Wetlands | place: USA... | reverse complement strand
GGTCCGCCCGGCGAACATGGCCCAATCTTGCCGCGACGCCACTAGACCAAGGCGACGCTGGGGCAACGGGCCGAGTTGCGAGATTCTCGCTTGCACGGGCGTCCTCTTGTCTGGGCGTCCGTCGCCCCGGCCGTCCGGTCGGTCGTGCTCTGGAGTTAAGTCGTCGTCGATCCCATCACGTCGTACAGACACTCGCGCGCCGTTGGAGCTGGAACCCACGTGAGCGGTCGCTCTGCCTCCGGGAGGCGATCGAACGCCAGGGCGAAGCCGGAGGCCGCGAGCAAGAGCGGGAGGGCGAGCCGCATCTCGTCGTTTTGGTGGTCGTGGACGTCGAAGCGAACGATGAACGAGCACAGCACCGGCCGCTCGAAGTGGACGCGGAGGAGGAGGCGCGAGTACCGGTGGCGGCGGCTCGGCGAGAGGAGCGACCAGCCGGTCACGACATGCCCGCCGGGCTCGCTCTCGAGGACTCGCGCGAGGTCGAGCACATCCCGCCGTCCCTCCGACTCGACCCAGAGCCCGACCGTGAGCCCGTCGCCCGGATTCGCCTCGAGCGGGACGACGGATACGCACGGCATGGCCTCGCCCGCCAGCTCTTCCAGCCGGCGCTCGAGGCGCTTCGGGCTGAGTCTGGTGAGGTCTTCGACGATGGAATTCACGTTACCCCGCCACTCCGACAGGCTCACCTGCGACGCCTGCGGCGATCCGCCGTAGCCGCCGGTCGCGGAACCACGGCCTCAGGCTGATGCGCGCTGGAGGAAGGTGGCCGTACACGAGCACGCCACTCCCCGGCTGCATTTCTCGCAGGACGTTCGCGGGCGCGAGCATCCGGTAGGAGGTCGACTCGGTCCTCGAGCGGCGGCCCTCCGCTCCCGTCGTCGAAGACACTTGCCGCACCTCCTCGTCGCCGAGCAGGCGCGCGAGGTAGTCGAGCGTCTGCGCATCGGCGACGCCCGACAGGATGACCTTCGCGCGATGGTTCGAGACGATCGTCGGGGCGCGGTCGCGCCCGTAGACGGCGTTGATCTGCGCCATGTCCTGGAACACGGACACGAGCTGAATCCCCTGCCCCGCGCCTGTCGCGGCCAGCGTCGCCAGCTCGCGTAGCGGAGCGATGTTCGCGCACTCGTCGAGCACGAGGAGGAGGGGCGGATCGAGCGGCTTCCCGGTCTCCGTCGCGCGCTCGTACGCCGCCGCGGCGATCTCCTGGACGAGTGTCGCGAAGAGCGGCTGCAGCCGTCGCTGCTCGTGCGCCGGCGCGCACAGGTACGCCGTGTGACGGCTCCCGTCGAGGAGGCGCTCCGCTCGCAGATCGGAGACTGCAGCCGAGGCCAGCACCGACGGATCGGCGAAGGCGGCCAGCACAGTCCCCGTCGTCGCGTAGACGTTCGACCGCGTCCGTTCGTCGAGCATCGTCGTCGCCGAGAACGCGCTCACGGCAGCGTCGTCTCCTGCCAGCTCGAGCCCCCATCCGACCTGCTCTTCCTCCTGGACGTCGACCCAGCGCACGACGTCGGCCATGCTGCCGTCCGAGTTCTCAGCTGCGAGGAGCAGCGGCGCGAGAAGCTTCTCGGCGGCGCCGTACCAGAACTGCGCGTTCTCGATCCCGGGGCCGCCGCGCCGCGCCGCTCCGACGAGCCACGAGGCGACGCGTTGCGCTCCCTGCCAGTCCTCGCAGGCGGCGAGCGGCGTCCATCCCGCTGCCGGGAGCCCGGTGCCGCCGGTCGGGTCGTAGACCCATACCTCGGAGTCGGGAAGCGACGCCCGGGCGCCGAACGTCTCCCGCAGGAGGTCGGTCTTCACGGAGGTTGCGACGACCGGCCCTTGCCACTCGAGGATCGCGGGGATCGCGAAGCCGGATGTCTTGCCGGTCTGCACCGGCCCGATGACGATGACCGACTGGCGCTCCTCGGCCGCGACCAGGTGTCCGTCGACGCGGCCGAGCGTCAGTCGCCCCAGCAGCGGCTCCGTCACACGGAGCGCGCGAACGTCCCTCGGCCCCGCCCAGCGGGCGCCGGTGCCCCGCGCCCGATTCGACGTCCGCTGCCACACGAGGAACACGGCTGTGGCAAGAAATCCGAGCAGCACGGCGAGCGTCCCGTAGAAGGCGATCGGTCCGGGGAGTGAGGTACGCACGGAGACGGGCCAGGCGGCAGCGGGATCCGCCGCGTGACTGCGGAGCCGTGCGACGACTCCTCCCATCTCGGTGATGCCGACCTGCGGCCAGGCGCCGCCGAACAGGCGACCCGAGACCTCGCCCGTCAGCCAGAGGAGCATGCCTCCCGCAATCGCCGCGCCGAGTGCCCAGAGAGCCAGCGTCTCGAGGGGGTGCGTCTCGGTCTGGCCAGCGAGCGGGAACCGAGGCGGCTTTCTCGCCTCGGTCACGCCGCTCTCCTCACGAGCATCCGTGCGTCGGTGTCGACGAGCTCTCGCTCGAACTGCGAGAGCCGGTGCTGGACGAGGAACGAGCGCTGGCCGACCTTCCACAACGCCCAGCCCCGGCGCAGGTGAGGCAGAAGCTCCGCCTCCGTATCCGTGAGCCCGAGCAGCTCGCGCGCCTGCGGGAGCTGGTCCGGCGGCTGCGCGTAACAGACCTTCGTCTCGGCGTCGGCAAGCAGACCCTCGGCGAGACGCAGCTCCCGGCTGCCACCCGCGCCGGCGGCGTGCAGGTCGGAGAGCCGGTGCAGGACGACGACGTTCTGCGTCCCGAGCGCGCGCGAGAGCTTGAACGACTGCTGCAGCCACTCGCCGATGCCGAGGTTCGCGAGGATCCGCCACGCCTCGTCGACCACGACGATCCGCTTCGCGCTCCGCTCGTCGGTCTCGGCCTCGATCATCGCCTGCAGCCACGCGGTCGCGCAGGTCATCAGGATTCCGAGCGCCGTCGTGTGCGTGTTGAGCACCGCTCGCAGGTTGAGCACGACGAGGGGTGCTGAGAGCTCGAGACCCGGGGTCGTCGGGCCGTCGAACATGCCGCGCAGGTTCCCGGAGCAGAGCTGATCGAGGGCGAAGGCCATCGGACGGATCGCGGCCGCGAGCTCTTCCGGCTGCATCGCGAGCGCCTCCGCCATCTCCGCCGGAGCGTGGATGAGGACGTCGACGACACCGGGGAGCGTCGGCTCGCCGCTGCCGCGGCGCTCCAGCACGTTCAGCGCCTCCTGTGCCGCCCGCTTCTCCTCGGGCGTCAGCGGCCGCTCGAGCACGGCGGCCGCGACCGAGTAGAGGAGGTTGAGCTGACGCTCCGGCCCTCCCCGCGGCGTCAGTGGGTTGAGCCGGATCGAGCCCCCCGGAGAGATGGAGATCGGCTGGACGCCGAGCGCGCTTGCGAGCCGCTCGTACTCGCCCTTGACGTCGACGATCCACGCCTGACGTCCGAAGACCGCCTGACGGAACACGTACGTCTTGACGAGGCTCGACTTCGCGCGGCCGACGATGCCGATGACCACGGCGTTCGGGCTCGTGAGCTCCCGGCCGTACAGCTCCCACGGGTCGTAACAGAACGATCCCCCGTAGACGTCGCGACCGACGTAGACGCCGCGACCGCCGAGCCCGCCCTCCGCGACGAACGGATAGGCGGCCTGGACGTGCGCCGTCGTCGTCCGGTGGCCCGGCTGGCCGCGCACCCTCATCGCAGCCCTCGGCAGAGCGGCAGCGTGTAGGTGAACGCCTCGTCCTGTTGTCCGTAGAGGCGGATCAGCTCGAGGCGCGCCATCTGCGCGGCGTGCTCGATCTCGGAGGTGTGATGTTCGAGCTCCTCCTCGCTGCGGGCCGAGACGGTGACGTAGCCGGCGAACCTGACCGCTGCATGCCCGTCGGCGAGCTCCTCCTCACGGCGAGCGGTTGCCTCGGCCATCCGGCGGCGGCGAGCCGTCTCGACGAAGCCCATTCGGCCGCGAAGCTCCTGATCGGCGAGATCGCTCGTTCTCGCGGCCTCCACCTCGCGGACAGCGCGCAGTGGCGAGATCGGCTGGAGCGTGACTGCGATCGAGCGCACGAGCTGCGCGTGAAGCAGAAGCGGCGACAGGAAGGCTGCGCCCACGTCGGACCGCGGCCAGCTGCCGATCCAGTACGTCGCGTGGAGGGCGCCGTCGGTGCGGTACGTCGACCAGCTCGCCTCGCTCGCGAGGGGCCAGGCGGCGCCTTCGTCGATTCCGTCTCGGTCGCGATCGACTGCGGCGAGGCGCGCGAGACCCGGCCGCGACCACGGGTCGAACGCGATGCGGATCGCGCTCGCGAGCATTCCCGGCCGTAGTGCGCCCACGACCTGCACGTCGGCCGCGGCCAGCCGCTCGCTCAGCGCCTCGAGCTCGCGGAGGAGAACGGCGCACGCCCCGGCGTCCGCGCCGCCCTTGCCGCCGGCACGCTTGATCTGTCGCCACGCCCGCCTCGCGTCGATCTGCAGGCAGACGAAGAGCTCGTGGTCCTTCGTCACCGCTGGAGCCGCCCCGACGAGGTCGAGGTACGACTGCATCGGCAGCGCGTCGAGTGGTACGGCGCCTCGGTCCCAGGCTTCGCCGAGGTAGCGGCCGATCTCGTCGCCGTCGGCGGGCACCGTGCGCTCGACCCACTGCACGCGACTGACGGGACTGCCCTCCCGGGCCAGGCTCGCAAGCACGCCACCCCAGCCGGCCTGCCGGGCTTCCTGCTCGGAGCTGTCGAGCAGACCGAACGACGTCACCTTCACGGCGAGCACGGCTGTGTACGAACGCGCGCGGCGATCCTTGACGACTCCGACGGCCTCGCCGCGCATAGGAGCCGCCAGCAACTCGAGACCCGTCGCCGGCTCCGGCAGAGCCACCACCGGCTCCGGACGGCCGTCGTGAGCTCGAACGCCGAGCTGCGGCGAGATCGAGCGGTAGAGATTGGCACCCGTCATCCGGCGCTTCGCGTGGCGGCCGGCGATCGGCAGCCACTCCTCGGCGGAGCGTCCGGCGACGGGCCAGAAGCAGAAGACCCCCGCTGCCAGCACGAGCACGAACCCGCCGAAGACACCAGCGCCGCCAGCGAGCGAGCGCATGAGGACGACAGCGCCCGCGAGGCTCGCGCCGATGACGACGACCTGCGCGGGGCGCAGCGATCCGATGAGTCCGCGTCGCTCGAGCGGGCCGAAGCGGTAGCGGCGCTGTTCTTCTTGGGCCATTCGCTACTCCTCCTCCTGCGGCGGACGTGTCGGTCGAGGGGGCTCCATTGATGCTGGCGACTCGTCGCCCTGCGGCGATGGGGGCGGTGGCGGTTGAGGCGGTGGCTGGTCGGCCGGGGCGCTCCTCTCCGACTGCCGCGTCGCGGTTCCGCCCGTCGACGGCGACGACGATCCGGGCGGCGCGTAGGTCGTGCGACCCGCGCCCCCACTCGTGGCGCCTGCCCGGGCGCTCGCCGTGTCGCGGTAGTCGCCTCGAGAACCTCCCGTCTCCCCGCTTGTGCCCGTCCCGCCGATGTACGTCGTGCGCGGAGCTCCGCTCGACGTCGGCGAGGTCGACGGTCGCGAGTGGCGGTCCATCGCCTGCCGCATGTAGGCGGCCGGTGTCTGGATTCCGGCCGAGCCGGCCGCGTTGGAGATCGTCGATCGTTGGCTCCCGACGGTGGCGGCGGCGACCTCCATCATCGGGATCAGCTTCAGGAGAGCGAAGGGCGACCAGGCTGCGAGGACGAGCAGCGCTGCGCCGGCGATCATCCGTTCGAACTCGCTGCCGGTGCCACCCTGGACGAGCGTGGTGTTCGTGATCGCGGCGCTCGCGAGGCTGATGATCGAGACGATCACGAACTTCGCGAAGATGACTGCGACGAGCAGCTCGACGAGGCGCCGCGCCCACCGGCTCGTCGCGGGCCAGATCATCGCGACGAAGGTGAGCGGGAGGAAGAAGAGCGCGATGTAGATCGCCGCGTCCCGGATCACCATCTCGAGCCACAGCACGAATGCGCCGACGGCGAGGATGATCGATCCGAGGAAGATGCCGAAGAGCGGGATCGCCCCGCCCGAGTTGTCGTTCAGCGCGCTCTTGTAGGCGTCGCCGACCGACTGCAGGAGGTTGCTCGAACTGCCGCCGAGGCTCGCGACGACCGTGCGGGAGAGATCGTCGGCGACGGAGATCAGCAGCTGCGTCGCCACGATCGCCGCTGCGGCGAGGATGAACGCCATCGGCAGATAGCCGAGCGCGGATCGCAGCAGCATCCACATGTCCTGTCGCATCACCGCCTGGATGAGCGCGAGCAGGAGCATCGGCAGCGCGAGAGCCCCGGCGATCGTCAGCATCGTCCCGTACTGGCCCTGGAACCAGCCCGCGCGGACATTCGGGCTCGATGTCGCGTCGATCAGGGCGCCGACCTTCCCCGTCACCCACACGGCCGCGTCGGTCACCCACGCGGTAACGCCGTGCATGACGTAGTCGCCCGTTGCGCTAGCGACGCTTCCGGCGGCGTCGCCGATCGCCGAGCAGACGTTGCCGGCCACCGGAAGCTGGCAGGGATCAGGGGTCGAGCTGGATGCCCGGGCCTGTCCGGCAGTGCATCCGGCGACTACGAGCGCGGATAGGACCAGGACAGCCGCGGCGATCCCGGCGCGAAGGAGCCACTTGTGGTCAGCCCACGCCATAGGCGAACTCGCGAAAGCGGGGGATGGACGCGAAGAGGGCAGAGGGCTTGTCGAAGTCAGTGGAAAGTGCGGGGGTTGGGCCCACGCTGCTCGCGAATGACGCGACCTTCCAGGCGCTGTTCTCCCAGACGAGGCTCACGGCCTCCGTCCGCCATGACTGCTGCGGCTGCACGGTTGCGCCACTGCCGACCACGCCCACATACCAGACCGCGACGGTCGCATCGTCCGGCGAGTAGCGATCGACCCGGTACCCAACCGGCACGGTGCGAAGGATGATCACTGGGCGGGGCACCGTGTCGGCGCCGAGCTTCGCTCGCGCCTGTGCGCTGGCCTCCTCGAAGGCCCGTGTCAATTCCCGGCGCGAGTTGCTCGCGGCGATGCGGGAGACCACCGCGCGCAGCCGCATCGGATCGAGCAGGACGCGACCTGCGAATGCCGTGATCGTTCGAGCCGCTGCCGCAATCGCACCGGCGCGTGTGTCTGGTGCTGTGGTGTCAGCGTGGCCGCCTTCCGGAGGCGTGCGCACCATTACGACGCGCGTGGCTGCTCGCGGCGAGGCGATCTTGCTCCCGATGGCGATTCCGGCCGCGAGCAGGACAGCTCCGACCGCCGACGCCACGAGCGCTCTCTTGTTCCCGCCCACCTCAATGCACCGTCCCGCCGAGGTTCTCGAAGAAGGTGACGATCGCGGGCGCGGCGCCGACGAGGAATGCGGCTGTGGCGGAGATGATCGTTCCGCGCCGTCCCATCGTCGCGTGCTGGTAGTTGCCCGAGTGAGCGCTCAGCGCCCACACCGCTGCCGAGATGATGAGCCCGGCGAGAGCGGCAAGCAGTCCCCAGAAGGCGAGCCCGTCGATGAGCTGCTGGAGCGCCGAGCTGCCAGGAAGGCCGTTCGGGTTAGGCGTGCCGCCGATCCCGCCCGCGGCAAGAACGAGGTTCGTCAGGATGGACAAGGTCACGACCTCCCTTCGGTGGTAGCGCTGAAGCCGCCGGCGATCGCGGCCGCGAGTTCGAGGTAGGCGTCGCGCGTGCCGGCACGGAGGCCGTCGAGCGTGGTCTCGGCGCCGGTCTCGAGGTGTGGATCCCACGGGATCCGCACGCACGCCCGGCAGCGGGCATCGAAGTGCTGCTCGACCCGGTCGAGATCGACCGCTCCATCCGAGCTGCGGACGGTGTTCAGTACCGCGACGGCGCCGCGAACGAGATGCTCGTATCCGTTCTGGTCGAGCCAGTCGAGCGTCGAGCTTGCGGCCCTCGCGCCGTCCAGGCTCGGGGCGCTGACGACGACGACCTGATCGGCCGCGCCGAGGATTCCGCGCGCCGCGGATTCGAGAACGCCTGTGCCCGTGTCGAGGCAGAGGAGGTTGTAGTGGTGCTCGAGCAGCTCGATCGCGCCGCGGAACTCCTGCTCGCCGAGCGCTTGCGTGATCCGCGGATCGTCGTCCGCGGCAACGACCTCGAGCCGACTCGCCGCCTGCGAGGTGTAGCCGCGGATGTCCGCGTACCGGCTGATGCGCTCGACGTCGTCGAGGAGCGAGGAGACGGTGGCGCTCGTCTCGCGCCGGATGCGGTGCCCGAGCGTCCCGGCGTCGGGATTGCCGTCCAGCGCGATGACGCGGTCGCCGCGGAGCGACGCGAATGTGTGCCCGGCGAGCAGGCAGGTCGTCGTCTTGCCGACCCCGCCCTTGCGCGAGATGAAGGCCACCTTGCGGCAACCGTGGATCGGTGCCTTGGCGGCGGCGACGAGTTCCCGGTACCGGACCTCCGCCGCACTCGGTCCGACGCGGACCAGGCCGCCGGTCAGGCGATAGATGGCCCGGCGCCACCCGCCTGCGGGCGCTGCCGATGGGGTGCGCAGCATCCGCTCGGCTGAGAAGTCGTCCGCGGTAGCCGCCGCCCGCGTCCGTTGCGCAGCAGGAGCCCCGTCGCCCTTGGTGGGAGCCCGCTCGGCGAGCTCCTCAGCGGCGATTGGACCAAGGAGCGGCACCGGCGCGCCGTCGTCCTGCCAGAGGGAGGCGGTTCCCTCGAAGTCTCCATTGCCTTGGCTCACGCGCTCCTCCTTCCGTGGATCAACTGTGTTACCTCAGGTCGGCCGTTGATCCACTGTTATAGCAGTGGAAGCGCGGTCATGCCACAATCGCGGCGTATAGTGGAAAGAGCACGCTGCGGCAGTGGATCGACTGCCTCTCCATGACGACAGAAGGAGCACGACGACGATGGCCTCGCGACAGACCGCTCTGGGGCGGCTACTTCAACAGCGCAGGGAATCCGCGGGCTACTCGAGGGCGCGGGTCGGCGAGCTGGTCGGCATCAAGCCCGGGACGATCGAAGGCTGGGAGCTCGGGCGCGTAGCGCGACCGCCGATCCACGATGTGCTCCGGATGGCCCACTTCCTCGGCATCTCCGCGGAGGAGATCAACGCAGCAGTCTTCGAGGACGCCGGACAGGTGGCCCAGCGGGTCGCCGAGCCCGAGCGGCACGACAGAAAGAGGGGCCGGCGGAGTAGGAGCGAGGGAGGTGCAGTACCTCTTCTTGAAGCTGCCTTCAGGCTCTTCGGCTGGCGCGACGAAGCCGAGGCGGCGACCGCGCTCAACACGACGCCGGACCAGGTCGCGCGCTGGCGCTCGGGAGCCGAGGCCATGGCATTCGCCGACTTTCTGACGCTGACCTCGATGATCGGCGTCGCGGCTGCCGAAGCGATGAAGGGCGGCGAAGGAGAGGCAGCCGATCTTTCAGCTGCTGCCGAGGCGCTCGGCGTGCGCGCGCCGGCCGGTGAGCGCTGACGGGCTGCCTTACCGAACACGGAAGATCAGGCCGTCAAGGCGAGAGGACCGTCGCCCAGCCGACGAGACTAGTGCCCGATCGCGATCTGCACGCTCGCGAGCATGTGCCGGACTGCTGATTCACGGGCGGAGACGTTCGGCCCGCGAATACATGCGTCAACGGTGAATTCGTTGTCCTGGATCGGTCGAGCAATCGCAACCTCGATTGCGCGCCACGCTCCTACGCGGCTGCAAATGCTCTCGCGCCACGCTTGGCTACTTCCCCTGCGTAGCACCAGGATACGAGCGGCACGTCCTCCAATCCTCGCGACTTTGCCTGGCCACTTTGAGATGCCTCGGCCTGGCATTCCGAAAGCGCTCCAGTCGACGAGAACTCCATTGGTCTTGAGTCGCCGGATCGGCAACCCGCCATTCTTCACGCTGCCAGACGGGAGGAACCTCGGACAGCCAGTGGCGGAGCGGCTAGTCGTCAGGAACGCAATCGTCATGGTGAAGCTCGATGTCTGTCGGATCCCGCAGTTCTCGCGCCTCCACGCCGCCGGGTAGCTGAACGAGAGGCCGTAGCTCGAGAACCTCGCGCGAACGATCGTCGGAGCTCCCGCCGTGGCCGACCCTATCGGCGCGACGGCCAGCGCCATACATGCGAGCAGGGCAACGCGTCTCATCACAGGTGTTATACGCCGCCGCCCCGACTTCAGTCAGGCGCTCAAGTGACATTCCTGCGCACATCCGAAAGCAACGCGAAGCAAGAGACGATGGCCGGCGCTAGAGCTTGCACCGCTGCACGGGTCGCAAGAAGCACCACAGCCAACAAGGATCCAATAGCTGCGAGAGCGACCAGCGTCTCCTCCAAGAGAGCGGCTGCGCGCTCCATCCTCTCGTACCTTCCGCTCAGGTGACATTCCCGAACGCTGGCCCAGCCGAATGCTATGGAGAGGACGCGCCTACCGAGGTCCGTCCGCCGGTCGGTGGTGACGTGTTGCCGCGACGACATACAGCACCATCACGAGACCGACGACGACCTCGGCTGCCCAGACGCCACGGAAGCTGACGCTGGTTCCGACGGCCGCGTGCGCGAGTGGCTCGCAACAGACTATGAGGGCCGCGGCAAGTGCGCTTCTCCAGTCGCGGCGAGTGCGCCATCGATAACCGAACCAGCCGAAGAGCGGCCCGGTGAGGAGACCCCCTACGACATAAGCCCCCTGCCCGACCAGCAGGCCGCGCACCTCGTGCACTGAGACCAACGCGCCTTCGATCGGGCTGAGCGTCATCGCCGAGTAGCCCGCGAGCGCCGCCAGAGTGCAGCTGAAACCGAAGATGACAGCACGCCTCGCTGTTGGCTGTGACCACCCGGCGAAGAAGGCGACCAGCAGCCACGGAGCAGATAGCAGGCTCACCTCGATCGCCCAGGAGCCCACAAACCAGGCCCGCGCTCCGAGGAACTGATCAGCCGCCCCGAACGCAGTAGCGAACGTGATTGCGAGCAGACCCCTTCGCATCGCCCGCATTTTGATCCTCTGCACGGTTTGGGTCAACAGCTGCGATAAAGGGGCATCGCGGAGCACTGGCCCAGCCGAGCGGTGTGTCCTCTGAGCGCCGTTACGCCTAATCCGCAGTGACTCGGCGAAAGCTCTTGACTGTGTGCACCACCTCATCCAGGGACGCGTAGCCGATCAGATGGATGGTCTGCTGCTCAGCTTGCACGACAGAATGAACATGGTCACCGTTGTTGCGGATAAGTCCGCGCCACGCCTCCAGCTCCGATGGCCGAGACCAGTTCCCCGGCGGAAGCGTCCGTTCCCGTTGTTCTCCTGCGCGCCCGATGACGCAAATCGGCGTTCCGTCGCGGCGGGTTGACCCAACCCGGTAGCTGACACGCGACGGCGATTCGTCCAATACGTACGTCACGACCTCAGTGTCATCGGGCCACCAGGTCGGTTCGAAGATCGGTCCCCCGAAGCCCTCTGCGAGAGCAGGCGCTGCTCCACAGTCCTTCGAGTCAATCTCGACCGCCGACACACGTATGGAGCCGGGACCTCCTACGCTGCGGGGCGCTCCCGACCTTCTCATGCCTTCGAGCTTAGGACGACTGCCCTCCGGCGGCAATGCTTTGCCCCTCAGGGGCCGGCACGGAACGCTGGCGCAGCCGACAGGAATCACCCTTGAGAGTGAGCGACCGGGTGCTTTCGCCACCGATGACTCCTGACAGATGCTCTGGATTCGCGCCCACGTTGCGGCTCTAGGAATCGTCGCACTTGCCCTTCTCGCGGCGGCCGGTGTGTTCACGTTCGCCCGCCCTGAGGCGCACCCGTCCGCGTTGCCGCCCGCCCCGCACTCGCCCCTGCCGTACACCAGGGCTACCTACTCGGCTAACGACGCCGAGCGGGCGTTTCAGGCAGCCGACATCAAGCTCGTTCTCCACACACACGAGCCCGTAGCTGTGGGCAATCCACCAATCATTGATCTAAGCAACAGCGGAAACATCGTGGAAGTCGACGTCTTCGGAGACCCACGACGGGTGGCAGCCTCCGGGTTCAGCGACTACTTCATTGTCTCGCACGGGCATTGGGTGAAGGCGCCGAAGACGTGCTCGCGCAGCGCGAAAGCCGCCGAGCAGTGGAGCGGCAACATCCGAGCGATCGTCGACTGCAAGATGGCTGGCGCTTCTGCCCCAGCGTGGGTCGCTCGCGTGGACCGGGCGCTCGCGATGCTTTCCTGAGCTAACGAGCCCAGGCGCTCCCTTTAGCCGCCTCCCTTCAGGCGTCATTCGTGAACGCTGGCCCAGCCGACGTTCAGGCCGCCGACGATTCGTCGGTCCGATGAAAGCCCGCTCGGAGCAGCTCGTGTTCGAGCTCGTCGGCGCTCAAGGACTGCGGCCTCACTCCCAGCTCGAACCATCCGCGTGTCGTCGCGCCGCGTAACACCACGTAGTCGTCACCTCGATTAGGCATCGACCACACGCTGCTGATCTTCGCGCCGCCAACCTCGCATCTGTCCGCATCAAACGTGAAGTCCCCACCGATGACTGAGCGAAGCCACGCGGGGGCTCCCGAGTGCAGCCTGACGACACTCTCGTGAATCGTGAGGTCGAACCAACCCCCGGACGTATTCGTGAAGGCGCTGTATCGGCCACGGCCACGGCCGCGGACCTTCGCCCGAACCTTGATAGAGAAGAGGGCCGGCCCAAGCGCCACATCTGATCGCCGATCTCGCTTCAACCAAAGGTTGGCGAGGACGACCACGAAGAACGCTCCAACCGCAATCGCAAAGAGCGAATGTGGGGCCAAGAAGGCGACCACCACCCAGCGTCCGGCCATGCCTTCGCCATCGGCAGCCAGGATTCACGCCTTTAGTGCTCGGGGGACATTCCCGAGCACTGGCGCAGGCCAGCCAGCTTTCGAACGCTGGATAGGGTTCTGCGTTGTGCCGGATCACGACCTGACCCTCTCTGACCTCCAGGACCGCGTGCGTGAGCGAGCGGCGGCCTATCTCACCATCCACAGTGAGGTGGAGTCCCCTGCTGCTCTAGCGGCAGCGATAGGGCTGATTCCCGACCGTCAGTGGGCGGAAGGTGACCCTCGCGGCAGGTTGAGGCGTCCCGCTCCAAACAGCGTCGTCGAGTACGAGTCAGGTTTGTCCGAGGAGCACTCGCCCACCGATCACGCCGCCGCGCTCGTCGCCCGACTCCGGCCCTACTGCGAACGAATCCGCGCTCTGACCGCGGCGGAGGGGACGTGGGGCGTCGTAGACATCGTGGAGCACGCGGGATTCGCAACGGAGTGGTTCGCCAACACGGAAGCGTGGGTGGAGCCGGAGGATCTCCACGCGCTCGCAGAGATGGGTGTCGCGCTCCGCTTCGACGCCTACGTTGCCGCCCCCGACGAAGCCTGAACCGACTGCGCAACTCGGGGACATTCCCGAGCACTGACGCACGCCGTCGCTACGTCGCTTCGCGGTAGTCCGCGAACTCCCATGCTCCGTAGCGGCTCAGCTTCGCGGCGACTTCGTCCCAGTCGGCACCCTGGGTGTTGCGGCAGAGGTCGCTGATCGCGCGCTCAACGAGGTCGGCGTCCCATCGGCGCAGGAGGAGGTAGCCGTGCATGAACTCAAAGCCCTTAGGCGGAGGATGCGCCTCGATCCAACCGGGCGAGCAAACCTGAAAGTAGAAGAGCTCGGCTCCGCGTCCGTTGGCAGGGCCGACGCTAGCGCCGAGCGCGAGCGCGAACACCTCCGGATCGTTCGGTCGAAACGTCGCCAGTCCGTCCGGCGCGTCAGCGGAATCCAGACCTCGAAGTTCGGCCCGCATGCGGCAGATCGTAGTGCGGCGTCAGGGGACATTGCCGAACACTCGCCCAGGCGAGAGTCGGCGCGCTGAGTCCGCGGAGCCGGCCCAGTGTGCCGCTGCGCGGGCGTCGGGACGGTGTCCTCCTGGCCGGGAGTAAACAAGACTGCGTGTTCGTGGAGTCGAATGGGGTGGTGCGGGTGCAAGGCGCGCAGCTTGGGGAGTTGGAGTCGCTCTATCGGAGCGGCTTGCCGCGGTTTGTCCGCACCGCGAGAGCGATCGCGGGCGACGAGCCTACAGCCCGGGACGCGGTGCAGGACGCTTTCGTTCGTGCGGTGTTGAGACGCGGGAGCTTTCGGGGGGAGGTGCCGTTGGAGGCGTGGGTGTGGCGGATCGTGATCCGCTGCGCGCTTGATCTGCGGGCCCGCCGAGGCCGCGACCGCGGAAGCGAGCTAGCCGCCCCCAACCCTGCGGAGAACGGGCAGCCCGAGGGGGACGCGGAGGTCCGAGCCTGGGTTGCCGCCCTCCCGGAGCGGCAGCGACTCGCCGTCTTTCTCCGTTACTTCGCGGGCTTGGACTACCGCGAGATCGCAGCCGCGCTCGAGGTCGAGGTGGGGACCGTGTCAGCGACGTTGAGCTCCGCCCATGCGGCGCTTCGGCGCTCATTCCAGGAGGTGCAGCGATGATCGATGTCGAGCCGCTGATCGAGCAGTCGTTCGGCCGGCTGTGGCCGGTGCCGGTGGTCGAGCCTGACTGGAACGGTGTGCTGCGGCAGGCGGGCGTTCAGCCGCGGCGGGTGCGGCGCCGGCGCGCTCTGGCGGTCGGCGCCCTGGCCGCCGCGGTGATCGCGGTTCTCGCCGCGACGCCGATCGGAGCTGCGATCGCGCGGTCGATCTGGAACTTCCCGGCCTGGCTGGACGGCCACCCCGGCACGCCCGCCTCGTCGCAGGCGCAGAAGGACTTCGAGCGCGCGAATGCCCGCAGCTGGACCGCGTTCCCGAGAGGGGCGCAGCTACGCAAGCTGATCGCAACGAGTCGCGCGGGCTCCGACTACACGCTCTACGGCTTCCGCTCAGGCGACGAGCTTTGCCTTCGCCTCGTCGTCACCGGCGTCGCGCGCGGCTCGACGACCGGCTGCGCGCCGCTGAGCGACCTCCGTTCACGCCCGGCGCCGGCCATTCCGATCGAGGTCGACGACATCGGCTTCGGCAACGTTCCCGGCAAGCACGTCCGGATCGACGGCCGCCGCTACACGATCGCGCAAGCAGGCGTTACGTTCGGCATCGTCGCCGACGGCGTCCGCGCCGTGATCGTTCGCTCCAGCGATGCGACCCGCCGCGCGTTCGTCGCCAACGACGCCTTCCTGGTGACTGTCTCCGAGCCGAAGGCGGGGGCGCGTGCGGACGAGATCATCGCCCGGACCTCGGACGGCCATAGCTACAGCGTCCCCTTCGCGCAGACGCCATTCGCGACGGCGCTCCGCGTCAGCGCGCCGCACGGCACCGTTCACGGCCCGGCGAAGGTGCAGCGCGTCGTGCACGGCGGGAACATAGCCTGGCTCACCCGGCACGAGCCGCGCGGCGAGCCGCTACCACGCCGGTTCCCCTCGGCCCTCAACGGCACCCGCTCCAGGCTCCTCTACGGACGGCTGATCCAGCCCGACCCGCGAAGCCCGTTGCGCGTCTCGGTCAGCCTCTACCGCGTCCGAAGCGCCCCCAGCTACACGCACCTCAAGCCGGGCCTCTACGTCTGCGACTTCCTCGTCGAGGGCCGCGGCGCCGGCGGCGGCTGCAACCACCTCGCCACCGCCTTCCAGGACCAGCAGTTCTCGTTCAGCCTCGGCGGCAGCCTCGGCAGCGACCAATACGAGCTCCTCGGCGGCATCGCCAGCGACCAGGTGGCGCGCCTGCGGATCTTCTTCGGCGACGACGGCACCCTCTCCGTGCCGGTCAAGGACAACGCGTTCGCCACGCTCGTCTCCCGCGCGCGGTTCCCGATCCGCGTCGTCGCCTACGACTCCGCCTCGCGCGTGATTGGGATCGACACCGAGGGCGGCGACGAGATGGCCATCCCGCCGGCGCCGGTCAAAGGAGCAGCCTGGACCACCGTGAGCCGCGCGGTCGCCGCCGACGGGACCTCGGCGACGATCAGCACCGAACCGGCCCACGGCGGTGGACTCTGTTGGCGCATCCGCTTCAGCGACGAACCCGGCAGCAACGCGATCTGCCCATCCCGCACCTGGGAAGGGCCGCCGGTCAACCTGGTCGTCCAGGACACGACCAAAGGTGGTGCGCTCATCTACGGCCGCGTCAGCCCTCAGGTCTCGACGGTCGTCGTCCGCTACCGCAACGGCACGAATGCGACGGTGAAGCCATACCGCGGACTCGTCCTCGTCGGAGCGCCGCAGCACGTCACACCGCCCGCGAATCCGGTCGCCGAAATCATCGGCCTCGACAAAAGCGGCAAGCAGCTCGGCGTCGAGGACTACCGGCACACACCGGCGCTCCGGCCACCGCCGCCACGCTCGCGGTGACCGTCTGGCTGGCAATACTCGGCTTCACCCTCGCTTGCCTCATCGCCTACATCGTCATCTACCTGCGAAAGCGGCAACGAGGATTTCCCAACGACGACAAACGTCTCTATCAACGAACGACCATTGGGCTCGCGTGCTGGACCATCCTGGTCGTAGCCCGACTCGTCCTCCATCAGACAGGAGGCAACTGAACTCGGGTGACCATCCCGAACGCTGGCGGAGGCGAGGTGTCTCTCGTCTCAGGCGGTTGGCTCGACGCCGTCGAAGCCCTTGTCCGAGTGGTCTTCGACACCACCTCGGAGCCAGGCGGGTGTCTGGGCGTCAAGCCACGCCTCCGCCGCCTCGGGTGTGACGTCCGATTCGATGAGCTTCAGCCGCTCGGGCGGGATCACCACTCCGCAGATCCAGCCTTCGTTGTCTTCCTGCAGCGAGAGTCCCTCGGCGTGTACTTCCCAGATATCGACGCTGGCGTGGTGGCCGAAGCTGGCGTACCAATAGCCGTCCCAGACATGCTCGCCCAGAAAGACACCCTCGACCTCGGGGCCGGTGCTTCCGGCGATTCCGTCGGCCGACATGCGAGACACGTCCAGCCCGTGAATCTGGATGGACTCTCGATTCACGGAAGGTGAAGCATGAAACAGGGTGAGCGGCGGGTCAGCCAACGCGCCCCAGGCTAAAGCCTCGGGCGTCATTCCCGAACGCTGGCCCAGGCGAGTGTTGCTGCTCGCTCGAACTGGCCACCGGGCGAAAGGCCGGAGGCTAAGACCCGCGCAGCGGGCTTAGCCGGAGGCCGGACTGCGCGAGCGTCTCCGCCGCAGGCGAGCACGCGAG
>Ga0335078_10006728_pt1 | contig 17020 bp, 14 predicted proteins | sample Lox_Sample_32_FD_206711 | JGI IMG/M metagenome (GOLD analysis project Ga0335078, IMG submission 206711) | Soil microbial communities from Loxahatchee National Wildlife Refuge, Florida, United States - Lox_Sample_3.2 | ecosystem: Environmental > Terrestrial > Soil > Wetlands | place: USA... | reverse complement strand
GTATCACATCTTTGCCGCCGAGGGCGGCCATGCCGATTTTGCGCCCAACAGCGAACTTGAGATCGAACTGCTCCGCTATCTCGCCGCGCGTTACGGGCATGTAAGCTGCGAGCGTGTGTTGTCCGGGCCCGGCCTGGTCAACATCTTTCAATTCCTCCGCGACACCGGGCGTGGCAGTGAACCCGCATGGCTGATCGAGGAGATGAAGCAGGGCGATCCGGCGGCGGCGGTTTCGCGCGCTGCGATGGACGGCAAGTGCGGACTTTCAGCCCAGGCGCTCGACATGTTTATTTCCATCTACGCCGCCGAGGCGGGCAACCTTGCTCTCAAGCTCATGGCGACCGGAGGCATTTATCTGGGCGGCGGCATCGCTCCCAAAATCCTGCCCAAACTGAGGGAACCCCGATTCATGCAGATTTTCGTGAGCAAGGGACGGATGCGCGGCCTGATGGAATCCATGCCCGTCAAAGTCATCACCAATGACAACACCGCCTTGATGGGAGCGGCTCGCTGCGCCGCCACGGCCGGCACTCCTTAGATTTCTTGTGTCCGCCGGTTCGGATCTTCGCATCGTTGACGTGCCGCTAAAGCTGTTCCGCCCCGCCCGGCGGCGGGTTCCTTAGCGCGTTAGCTCAGCGCAGACCCTGCACCACATACAAATCGGAGAGGACGCGAAGTAGGCTGTACACGTAGGTATCGCCTTTGGGCGTGATCGAAACCAGGTCAGAGCTGACACCCGCCGGGTCTGCGGGCTGGATCGTCTTCCACACCTGCCGTTTTCCAGTAGTCAGATCGAGATGTTCAACTACTGCTGGAAAATCTTGCGACGACGACAGAAAGACTCCATGTCCCCCGACATCGAAGGTGATGCAGCGCTCGCCCGGCTTGCTTTGCGGCAGCGGCTGCCGTTTTCCCGACCCGAGTTCGTAGAGAAACAGCCGATCATCCGGGCCATGGACGACCAGTGTATGACCGTCTGGCGCAAGTACCGCCCCAGAATAGCCCTCTTCTGTGACCGCAACCGGCTTGCTGCCATCGAGCAACATTCGGAAGGTGCGTGGGCGGTGGCCCGCTTCAGATGCCCAGAAGTAAAATCCCTGGTCGGCCGGCATCCAGCTGGTTTCCAGGACGGGAACCTCCAGCCCAGTGATCTCGAGCTGGCGAACCTCCCCTGCGCCGGTCGGTAATAACAGCAGTTTGTTGGGATGGCTGGCGAGCTGCGAGATCACCCACTTCCCGCTGTGAGAAATGGAACTGACGGCGCCAGGTCCCAAACGTACTGCGGGCGACCCGTCCATTCGCCGCATAAAGGACACATAGTCCGTACCTGAACTCTGCCCCACATCGCTGAAGAAGAGTGTGCTCCCATCGGACGATAGGTGGGGCTCAATACTCCAGTCCAGCCAGGAAAAATCGCGGTCCGGTTGACCCGGTAGCCCGGCGAAAAGTTGCCCCTGCTGGTTGTCGAGCGCGGACAGCATCCGCTCATCCGGGGAAACATCGAACAGGTTCAAATTCGATGGGACTCGCCACAAGAGTCGCAATTTTCCCGCCAGCGAAACCGCGTACAGCGACCGCAGGCCGACGTCCCCACCGGCCGCAAACCAGATCTCCTTGCCGGGCTTTGCCCACGCCAGGCCTTGCAAAGTGGACCATTCCGCCGTAAGACGCCGGGTTTTCCCGTGCAGGTCTGTGACCGCGACGAAGCCACGATCATCTCCGTACAAAGGGTGGTCGTCGAAGGCTACCCACTCGCCGTCGGGCGAGATGCGGGGATGAGTGATCTGGCCGTCGGTTTGGTAGAGTAGATGGCCAATGGGAAATTCCAGTCGCTGCTTGCTGCCGGTGCGAAGGACCACCGCAAACTGCTTTCCGTCAGGGCTGATGTCGGCGTCATAAACATCATTCAGAACTTCACGCACACTGCCGCCATCTACCGGCATGCGCCCCAGAGTCCCCACGCCGGTAAAAAAGAAGGCTTGGCGCCAATGCAGCAGGACAGCCATGTCCCCGCCGGCGGAAACGCCCATCACTTGTACCTGCTGAACATCCAAGGAGTGCGATTGATTGCTGCCCGGCCGCGTGGCATACAGCTCGTAAGGCCCTCCCGACCACGATGCCGAGTACACGACGGTCTGTCCATCGGGGCTGAAGCGGGCGCGCTGGATGGTGCCGCGCTGAAAGGTCAGCCGTTGAAACTCGGGGTTGGTTACCGGCCGCGCGCGGAACTGAAGCCAAACCAGAGTCCCCGCCAAAACCAGGATCGCCATCATCGCGGTTGGCCACCGCCAGTCTTTTCTGCGCTGTACCTTTTCGAGTTTGATCTGAGCACTGCTGCTTGTCCCCGACACCGCATCCAGGGCAAACGCCAGGTCGCGGGCGGACTGGAATCTTTCCTCGGGAGCTTTCTCCAGGCAGCGCCGGATCAGTCGGTCCATCGCGGGAGAGACGCTGTGAGCCGAGCTGGAAATTTCCGCGGGTTCATCCTTTAGAATCGCGTTCATGGTTTCGATCGCGGACTCGCCCTTGAAGGCTCGCTGTCCAGTCACCATCTCGTAAAGAATCGCGCCAAAACTGAAAATGTCGGAGCGCGCGTCGGTTGGCTTGCCGCGCACCTGCTCGGGCGACATATATCCGGCCGTACCCAGCACCACGCCGGGTTCGGTCGCCGGCACGGCTACGGTCGCAGTGTTTTCGCTGCTATCGGCCACCTGTTTCGCCAGCCCGAAGTCGAGAACCTTAACCCGGCCATCTTCGGTGACGAAAATATTGTCGGGCTTCAAGTCGCGATGCACGATGCCCTTGCCGTGCGCTGCCCCCAATCCTTTGGCGGCCTGAACCGCGTAGTCGACCGCTTTGCGCAGGGGAAGAGCGCCTTCGTTCAGGCGTTGACCGAGGGATGCTCCTTCGAGAAGCTCTGAGACCAGGAAATGGATGCCATCCTGCGAACCGACATCATAGATGGCCAGAAGATTGGGATGATTTAGAGCACTGAGCACGCGTGCTTCTTGCTCGAAGCGGCGCAGGCGATCGAGGTCGGTAGAAAAAACCGCGGGCAAGACTTTTACCGCGACGTCCCGCCCCAAGCGCATGTCCCTCGCCCGATAGACTTCTCCCATGCCGCCGGCGCCCAGCGATGAAACGATTTCATATGGCCCGAGCCTGGTGCCAGGGACTAATGGCATAAGTGGGCTGGATTATACCGCGTTGTTTTGTTCTCGGTGTGGGACTACGCGCGCGTGCTGGGACAATTATTGCCGCGGCGAGTGCAACCGAGAAATGCTAGAACACCGGTACCAGGTTGTGCTTCTTCTGGTACATCTTGCGGTCGACGGTGCGCAGTACATCAGCGTAATCGCTGCCCGTCACGTAGGGCGCCATACCCCAGGTATAGGAAAGTTCGTAGCGCTTGTTGTTGTTCAGATTCCAGTGCTCCGCCGCGCGCAGCAGGCGTCCCATCGCGGCTTCGGTCTCTTCTTCCCGCGTGTCGGGCATCACCACCAAAAATTCATCGCCGCCGTGCCGGAAGATCAAATCGCCGCCGCGAAAGGTAGTCTTCAGCAGTTTTCCGAACTCCATCAGCAGCAGATTCCCCTCCATGGCTCCGAATTTCGAATTGATGTCGCGGAAGCCGTTCAGATCCATGGTCACGAAGGTCAACGGGCTGCCCGTGCGGTTGGCGCGCGCCACCTCCCGCGGGATCAATTCGTTCAGGGCGCGGCGGTTCAGCAGTTGGGTTAATGGGTCGACCAGCGAAAGGCTCTCCAGCCGCTCATTCAGGACCAGTTCGCTGATGAGCGCGCGCCGGGTATTGTTCAGAGTGAGTTTCTGCCCGATGAGATAAATGTTGAACAGCACCACCAGGCAAATCAGCCCGAAAAACAGTTGCGGCAGGTAAGCGGATTCAACGTGAAGCACGCGTTGCGCCCAGACGACGTTGGGAAAAAGCAGGGCGGATATGCCGGCCGCGAGCACCAGCATGACCAGTATGCCAATCGACCACAACTGCAGGTCACGGCCAGAAAGCGACTGAATCTGACGCTGGATATCCTCCGCCCGTTCCAGCATGGAAGATGTCCCGGGTTGTTCGTCTTTCACCTGCAGTAACATCTCGTCTCCGGCCCGGACTCGGTCCGCTTGGCGACACCGGCCCTCTCAGAATTTTCTACCGGAGCTGTCGAAGAACGCGAGGTCGAACTGGTTTGGAGAATTACCTTGGTAATCAACGAGGCGAGATTCGGGCCGTTCTTGCAGACTCAGGAATAACTGACATTCACCAATACGTTCTGACCGGCTTCTTTGCGTAGAGTGATCTGTACCCTCTGGCCAACCGGCAGCGCGTTGCGCACGTCTCCGTCTAAAACCAGAGTCTGAGTCTCAGCTCCGCCGCCGGCGAGCGTGACAATCGACTTGTTCGCCTCCCCCACGTTGGCCTCGAAAAACGTCACCTCTTGCACCTTCCCTTTCCTTACCAATCCGTCAGAGGCAGGCAGCACCGCGGATTTCTGCGCCGGCCCGTGGCCGGAAGTGCGGTGCCGCAGCTCAAACAGTGCCGTCAGCCCGACAATGCTCGACATCGCCAACAGAATCAGCGACATAAATAGGCCATCGACCGTGGTCAAGGAGCCGAAGACCGCCATCCAAACTATCCCCAAGAGCGGAACCGCCGCCAGTATCAGCAGTAAGACCAGCATCATAAAGAGTTTCCCGGAAGTGGCCGATAATAGGCCCGACTATCGCGCACCAGACTAGCAGAAAGTGGAGGGTTTTTGCAGCTGCAGGGGAGGATCAGGCACACCAGCCGCGCCAGTTGCCAATCTCCTTGAGTCCCTCGCTGTGGGTTTGTTCAAACAGGCGGACGCGGTGCCGGGAATGCTCGAACTCGTGAATGTCAGCCCAGACTTCGGCGCGGAAGGCTTCATCGTGGAGAGCCATTTCTCCGCAGGTCGCGCAGCGGGTATGCAGTTTGCGCTCCCGCACAATGGGCTTCATGCCGTTGGGCAGCTCGATGAAAATGCAGCGGACTTCCTGAATGTCATCATTCGCATCTATGACATGCTCATAGCGCAAAAGGTAGCTGAACCCGAGCTTGTTAGCCTCGGCTTCAGCCTCGGCGCGGGTGTGAAAGGGTCCATATTCGGCTCGCAACTGCTCGGTTGAGTCGCAAGCCATCCAGAAGGTTTCTTTGTGCGTCATCGTAATATGCCTGGGAAGGACCGCAACGTCCGCAAGCGGGAAGACGCGGGTCCGCTGTGAGGTAAGCAATTCAGCTGCCGTCGTCCCGCCCGCAAACGCTTTCGGAATGCGGTGTTTGGCTAGAAGTGGGTTCGGCATCGCGCAAGCTTTTGCAGCGTTTGACTGGCATTTTGTCTTGTCTCGGCGGGTGGAAGCCTGCCTGCCACTTTGGTGGCCCGGTGGTTTGAACTAGAATCGTCTGGCCAAGGGGCTGTGCTGTTGCAGGAGGAATCTGGTGACAGTGGTTGGAAAGCGCAAGGAGCCCCGCAAGGACATCAAAGTCCCGGTCCGCGTCTTTGGCACCGACAGCTCCGGCCAGATCTTCTCCGAGAAGGCCTTCACTGTGAACGTCAGCCGCGAGGGGGCTGAGCTGAGCGGGGTGCAGGCGCAGCTCAAGGTTGAAGAGATCATCGGCGTCACCTACGGCCAGACCAAGGGCCATTTTCGGGTGCGGTGGGTGGGCGCGCCCGGCGGCCCTAAAAGCGGACACGTGGGACTGCTGAATCTGTCGCCGGAAAAGGCCTTGTGGGACTTTCCCTTACCCTCGCCCACGGTTGACGCATCCGCCACCGGCCTGCAGGATCGCCGACGGCATCCACGGATGAAGTCGGTGAATTCCGTCGAGGTCTATCCCAGCGGCCAAAGCGCTCCTATTCGCGCCCGCACCGCGGACATCAGTTTGGGCGGTTGTTTCATCGAAATGCCCAACACCCTGGAGAAGGGATCCACCCTCAAGCTGGCGCTCTGGGTGCGGGATACCAAGTTGTGGGCGCAAGCCAAGGTCATCACCAGCACCCCCGGGTATGGAATTGGAGTACAGTTCACCGCCATGTCCGACATGGAGAGGCATCAACTGCAGCAGTTTCTGGAGAGCATCACCCGTATCCCGATCTGAGGACCGCTGCGCAGGATTAATTCGGGCGGTAAGGATCGCGAACGGGCAACGTTACCACCCGCGCTTTAGGCGTTGACCGGGTCTCATCGATCGCTTCGCCAGTCAGACAACGTTCCACAGCGGCAGACAGGTACAGGTGCTGGACCGGCTTGATGAGATAGGCGTGCGCTCCTAGTGCCTCTGCTTGCCCGATTTTTTCGGGATCGTCCACGCCTGAGCACATAATCACTTTGAGCTCAGGCCGTAGCTCCCGCAAACGCTGTAAAGTCTGCAACCCATCCATGCCGGGCATTTGCATGTCGAGCAAGACGACGGCCGGGTCATAGCCCTGGCTCAACCACTGTAAGGCTTCCTCACCTGTGCTCGCCACCTCGGTATGATAGGAATCCAATTCCAGGAGAGTGCGGAGATAGCGCTGCACTTCGGGAGAATCTTCCACCACCAGAACGGCAGTTTTCGTTCGGTCAAGCCGCGCAGTCAGCATAGGACAGTTCTTGTACTTGCCAAGGTGCTCACCCCAAGTGGAAATGGACAGGTGGTTGCCGGTGCACACCGCCTTGGGCTGTTTACTTTACCCAGGCTCATTCGTCAATCATTTTCGTACGTTCAATAACTTTTATTTTTCAGTCATTTGCCCGCCCTCCACAAGGCACTGCCCAGAGATTGGTGCATTCACCCGGCCTCTCTTCTTAGAGAAACTAGACTCTAGCAGCTATAGCCCTTTGCACTGGAAAACCCTGTGCAAAACGAATATTGGCATCTGCTCCCTTGTGGAAAAATCGGGCGAAATGGCTCTCCATCCCGGCGGTTCGGAAATCAGACTTTTTTCTCACCCTGTCAATTCCAGTGACAAGGGCTATTCTATTCTTTCGGGAGCAAAGTGTCTGGTATTTCTCCTCCCGCCGGCCAGCGCGCGCCTCCGTGACTGGCCACATAAAGCGCCAGTTCCAGCCGGCTCCACACCCCCAGCTTGTCAAAGGTGTTGCGCAGGTAGTTCTTCACCACCTGTTCGGTGGTCCCGATCAAGTGCGCGATCTCACGATTGGTGAGCCCCTCCCACACCAGGGTTGCCACCTTGGTTTCCTTGCCGGTGAGATGATCACAGGGTTGCATGTTCGCCTCGCCGCTTCTCAAACATCGCCGTCGCCAGTTTCACCCGCTTGCGCCCGTCACGGATGCCGGCACGCAGGAACAGCGTGCGCAGATGTTGCTTGACGGTGCGGGGACTGATGTTCAAGCATTCCGCAATCTCCTTGTTGCTGCAACCTTGCACCAGCAGGTTCACGACCTGCTCATCGCGCTGTGTGACCTTGAAGTCGCCGATTGTTGTCATCATTTCCTCTCCTCCAAAACCCGCATGAGATGCCGGCCGATTTTCAAACCGCCAGCACCCAGAACGAAAGCACGTGCTTCGCCATACCTTCGCCACGTCGATTAGAAGGGGAAGAACCTTTGGATTCGTAGGATTGCCCTGCTCACACAACTCGCAGCCAATCCCGGCTTGACTGATGTGGGAAAAACCCGTTCCGAAACGGGCGAAGCGCGGCTGTGGATCTTCAGTGGGGAACGACGAACTACGGACAGCGCAAGGGATAGACACCGCTAAGCAGCAACCCCGCAGTCCGGCTCTGCTTCTTCGCCGCTGCCAGCAGCAGCAGATGTGCCTGCTCACAGTTCTGTGTCACCCCTTTACCATCCAGATAGAACCTGGCCAGGGTAACCTCCGCGTCCGTGTTTCCGTTCCGCACCCGCTTCCACAATTCTGTCGGATCATCGGTGGTCGCAGGCGCCACAGTCGCGGGACGAGCAACAGCCACTCTCGGTTCTTGACTCGGAGACTCAGGCTGCACCGCAACCGTTTCGGGTGCAGGAGGAAGTGACGGAGCCACCTCGGGGGGTGCCGCTGCACTCGCGGGTGCGGGAGAAATGATGTCCGGCGCCGCGCTGTGGGCGCGCAGGAAGAATAGCGTAGAAGCAACAAGCAAAAATCCCACCGCAATGACCAGTGGCCTCCGTGCCATCTTCTTCACGGAGGTCCGCACGTTCGATCCCGGGCTTGCGTTGGAAACAGCCTTTGGCCCTATGCGCCGGGATCCGCCTGCTACTTCCTCCGGCGCAGGTGCAGGCGTTCCACACATCGGGCAGAAACCCCGTACCCCGGGATAGCTGAAGCGGCAGGAGAGACACGTCACCCTTTCGTCGTGCTGGGGGAGAGCCGACACAAACATTTACCTCCAAGAGACTGGGTGGCGGTGCCGACATTGTACCGCGTCAGCCTGAGGACAACGCAGCAGAAAAATGTAGACGCAGCCGTCCTCATTTATATTTTTGCTGGCGCGACGCTGCACGAGCACGGACGCTCACGCCCCCAGCATGGTAAAAGGCCTTCAAGGCAACTGCAGGTACTTCCAACCGCGTTCAGGACGCGTTAAGGTTGAGGAGAACATCATGGGCCGGAGTAGCGGAAGGATGCATTGCGCGTACTGATCGTCGAAGACGAGCCCCGCCTGGCGGAGAACATCGCGCGGAGCCTGCGTGAGAGCGCCGGCTACGCGGTGGATATCGTCCATGACGGCCAGGAAGGACTCTTCATGGCCGAGTCCAACGAATACGACGCCGTCCTGCTCGACCTCATGCTGCCGCAACTGGATGGAATGCAGGTGCTGAGTCGCATCCGAAAAGGCGGCCAACGCACGCCTGTCCTGGTGGTGACTGCGCGTGACGACAAGGAGTCCGTGGTAGCTCTGCTGAATGCCGGCGCTGACGACTACGTGACCAAGCCTTTCGATCTGGGAGAATTACTGGCGCGCACCAAAGCTTTGATCCGCCGCGGCAAGGGACAACCCTCGCCGGTGCTGTCGATTGGCGATCTCGAACTCAACACCGTCAGCCGCAACGTGCAACGCGCTGGAAAGTCGGTGACTCTTACCGCCATGGAGTACCGCGTTCTCGAATACCTCCTGCATCGCCCGCGAGCTGTGGTTTCCAAGACCGAATTGCTGGAGCATCTCTACGATTACAACTGGGAAAAGTTCAGCAACGTGATCGAAGTCTATATCTCGGGTCTGCGGCGCAAGCTGGATCATGGCGCGGCGAAGCAGTTGATTCATACCGTCCGCGGGCAGGGCTATATCCTGCAGGATTAGGCATGACACAGAAGTCGATCAAGGGCCGGCTGATTGCCATCGTGGTGCTTTCCCAGGCACTGCTGGCCGCGGGCCTGCTCTTTACCGGCGTCTACTATACGCGCGCCAGTCTCTTATCCACACTCGATGCCAGCATGCAAGCCCGCGCCATGAGCGTGGCAGCGCTGGTGCGCTACACCGAAGACGCCAGCGGCAATGTTTATTTCGATGAGAGTCTGATCCCGCCCTCCATCGATCCCGGCCATCCTGATTTATTTGCCGTATGGACCGAAAAATCCGGACTGCTGGCACATTCCGCGAGCTGGCCCCAGGGATTGGAAATCTCCCCCTCCGGAAGCGCGCACTGGAATTTCAAATGGGCGCACGTCCGTTACCGCGGGTTGCGCGCCTTCCGCACCCCGGTGCTCGACCGCGAGGAGGGGCCCTCGTTCCATCCCCAAACTCTGACCATCGTGTATGCCGCGCCCACCCGCCGCATTCAGGAACAGGTTCGCGAGGCAGGAATCTTCATTGCCCTGGTCAGCCTGGGGCTGCTCGGCGCGACTGTCCTGCTGGCCCTGTGGGGCATTCGTCGCGGCCTGCTGCCTCTGCGACACCTGGCGCAGCAGGCGGAGTTGGTTTCGGCTTACAACTGGGAGCTGCATTTGCCGCAGGACGCGCGCCAGATTTCCGAGTTGCGTCCGCTCATCGCATCCATGGAGACCATGCTGGCACGCCTGGAGAGGTCGTTTGTCCAGCAGAAGGAGTTTCTCGGCAACGCCGCCCACGAGTTGAAGACGCCGGTCGCCGTCCTGAAGTCCACTTTGCAGTCCCTGCTGCAGCGGCCGCGAACTTCCGAGGACTATCAAGAGGGGCTCGAACATTCTCTGGAAGATCTCGAACGCCTGGAACAGCTCCTGCAGTGGATGCTCCGTCTGGCGCGGGCGGAGCAGTGGGCGCACGGCGCCTTACGGCGGGACTTGCAAACCATCGATCTAACGGTGACCTGCGAGGAAGCGGTGGAGCGCATTCGCCATCTTGCCGAGGATCGCCACACCACCATTCACCTTCACAAGAATGGTCAGTTGCCGTTCCGGGCTGATCCGGAAGACTTGCAGTTGGTCTGGTGCAATCTGCTGGAGAATGCAGTGCGCTACAGTCCCGAGAACGGCGCAGTTGAAATGGTCATCGACAGCGCCAACGGGCATGCCCGCATTACCTGCCAGGACCACGGACCCGGCATTGCGCCCGATGACCTGCAACATATTTTCGAGCGCTTCTACCGCGGCGAGTCCTCGCGCGCACGCGCCACCGGCGGATTCGGTTTGGGCCTGGCGATCGCCAAGGCTCTGGTCGAGGCTTATGGCGGCACGATCACAGCCGAGAGCGCCCCCGGCAAAGGTACGCGCATGACGGTGGAGCTCCCGGTTGCCTCAGACACTCAGCCATAGGTTTCCAAGGAGGGAACTTGTTCCTCAGAATCGCCCGATCGGTATTTGTCGCGGCTTTACTGCTCTCGCTCGTGCCGTTGTCTGCACAGATTGCACCGAACTCCACAGGCACGCGAAGGAAGAGCGGATTCTACTCCGTGCCTGCCGTCGGCGACCCGTGGTGGAAGCACGCCGTCATCTACGAGATCTATCCGCGCAGTTTTCAGGACTCAAACGGAGACGGCGTCGGGGATCTAAATGGCATTACGCGGCGGCTGGACTACCTCAAGGACCTTGGCGTGGATGCCATCTGGATTGCGCCCATCTACCCCTCGCCGCAAGTAGACTTCGGGTACGACATCTCCGACTACCAGAATATCGATCCTCAATATGGCAGCCTCGCCGATTTCGACCGCCTGGTCGCGCAAGCCAAGAAGCGCAACATCCGCATCATCATGGACGCAGTGCTGAACCACACCTCCGACAAACATCCATGGTTCATCGAGTCGCAAAGCTCAAAGACCAACCCCAAGCGTAATTGGTACATCTGGCGGGATGGCCGTGCTCCCGGCGAGCCTCCGAATAACTGGCTCAGCCTGTTCGGGCACTCGGCCTGGCAATTCGGTCCTGCCATCGGCCAATACTATTACCATTACTTCTACATTCAGCAGCCCGACCTGAATTGGCGCAACCCGCAGGTCGAGGCTGCTATGTTCCAGATGTTGCGTTTCTGGCTGGATCGCGGCGTGGCGGGATTCCGTCTCGACGCAGTTATCAATCTGTTCGAAGATCCCTCTCTCAAAGACGAAGAAGTTCTTCCCGGTACTAACAAGTTCGGAGACCCGAATGAGTCCACCAGCCTGCAGGAGGACTTGCCGGAAGTGCATGACGTGATGCGCCGCATGCGCTCCATGATCGATACCTATCCCGAGCACCGCGTGCTGATCGGCGAGACGTATCTGCCCAGCGTGGAGGAGCTCGACAAGTGGTACGGCGGTGCCCAACACAATGAGCTGCAGTTGCCCATGGACATCCAGGTCGGCTTCGAGCTCAAGCTTGATGCCGCCGCCTTCCGCCGCAACATTGAGGATGCGGAAACCCGGATCGACGGCAACCAGCCGCTGTTTGTCTTCGATAATCACGACAATCCCCGCACCGCTTCGCGCTACGGCGACGGCATTCACAATGCCGCCATCGACAAAATGCTGGCCACGATTCTCTTCGCCACCCGCTCGACTGCCTTGATGTATTACGGCGATGAGATTGAAATGCCGACCACTGAGCCCACCAGCAAGGACCAGGTAAAAGACCCGATTGGCATTACGGGGTGGCCCAACGAGAAAGGCCGCGACGGCGAGCGCACTCCGATGCAGTGGAATAGTGCCGTCGCCGCCGGCTTCAGCACCAATCCGAACACCTGGCTTCCCGTCGCGCCCGACTATAAAACCGTCAACGTCCAGATGGAGTTAAAAGAACCGGACTCCATGCTTAACTGGTACAAGAAACTGATTGCGCTGCGCCGCCGTAATCCTGCGCTTCACGATGGCACGATGGCCATGCTCGACAGCGGTAACTCACAGGTCTTGTCATGGAGCCGGACCTCGTCAAGCGGCAAGGTAGTCATCGTAGCGTGCAACTTTACCGCCGACCCGCAGGTAATCTCTCTCCAGGCTGCTATCGGGGGACCAGCCAAAACTGCCAGCGTACTTGCGGCCAGCGGCGGCGGCGAACTGAAAACTCTGGTCGACCTGAACGCAATCCCCCTGCCTCCATATGGCAGCCTCATCGCCGAAGTGAAGTAGGGCTGAGCAATGTAGGCGCGAGCGTCTGCGCTCGTGCTCACTCTCTACCGAACCCCGCCCGGGCGAAGACGCCCGCGCCTGCCTTGCCTGAGCATTCAGCTTCCCTTCAGCTTGGTTGCACCAGAATTAACCGGGTCAGGCGCTCTATGAAAAGCTCACTCTCCCGACTTCGCAGTCTTGGGAAGGGCACGGTTTTCAACCGTGCCACAGGCACTGCCTGTGTTGCGGTCGCCGTCTTGACGCTTGTGCTCAACTCTTCCGCTCAGACCCCCACCGCCAACCAGGTTGACAATCAGCCAGTCTCCGGTGCCCCGATCACCCTAACCTTGCAGGACGCTCTCGAACGCGCCAAGAAAATCAATCCCGAGTACCGCGCCTCCCTCACCGAATTCGGCTCGGCAAAAGAAGACAAAGTCCAGAGCCGCGCTGCCCTGCTGCCCAACGTTAACTTCAACACCTCGTTCCTGTATACAGAAGGGAACGGGACGGCTTCCGCTCGCTTTATCGCCAACAACGGAGTGCATGAGTACATCAGCCAGGGCGATGTACATCAGGAATTTTCTCTGGCCAATGTTGCCGACTATCGCCGCACCCTGGCCGCGGAAGCCGTGGCGAGGGCACGAGCCGAGATTGCGGCACGCGGTCTGGTCGTTACGGTCGTGCAGGCTTACTACGGCTTCGCGGTCGCGCAACAGAAGTACTCCACCGCACAACGCGCGGAAGCAGAGGCCCAACGATTTTCCGACATCAGCCAGAAACTCGAGCACGGCGGAGAAGTCGCGCGCTCCGATGTCATCAAGGCGCAAATTCAACTGCAACAGCAGCACCGCGAATTGCAGGAAGCCGAACTGGAGATGAATCGCAGCCGGCTGGAGCTCTCCGTGCTCGTCTTCCCCGACTTCACCGAAAATTTCTCCGTAGTCGATGACTTGCAGGTTCCCGAGCCGCTTCCGCTGTTTCCTGAAGTCGAGGCCGCAGCAACCAACAAAAATCCTGAACTGCGCGCAGCGTTAGCTTCGGTGCAAGAGGCCGACCGTGCAGCTACAGTTGCCTGGAATGGATTTTTGCCCTCGCTCAGCGTGGATTATTTCTACGGCATCGACGCCAATCATTTTGCCGCCAATGAAGTCGACCCCGCTTCCGGCCTGCTGGTTCGTAACCTCGGCTACGCCGCCACCGCTACGCTGCAATTGCCGGTTTGGAATTGGGGAGCGAATCGCAGCAAGGTGAAACAGGCAGATCTGCGCCGTCAGCAGGCGCGCGTCGAACTGAGCGCCACCCAACGCGAGTTGCTGGCACGCCTGCGAAATCTCTACAACGAGGCTGCCACGTCCCATGCGGAACTGGACTCACTGAATCGCTCCGCCGAACTAGCCGCGGAGAGCCTGCGGCTGACCACTCTGCGGTATCAAGCCGGAGAGTCGACGGTGCTCGAAGTAGTGGATGCCCAAAACACCTTGACGCAAGCGCGCAATTCGCTGAACGACGGGCAATCCCGCTATCGCGTGGCCCTGGCAAATTTGCAGACGTTGACAGGAAACTTGTGAAGGGAAAATATCCACGTAGAGGCGGGTGTTTTCGCCCGCCCGGCCGGACGAAGTCCGGCAGTCTGCGTCCCCGGACGGGGGTGTCCGGGACTCCGTGGGCCGTGGTTTTAATCGCGTTCTGGCTCATCTTTCTTTCTTCCTGCTCCAGAGAGCCCGGCGAGAAAGAGCCAACCGTCTCCGTCCAGGTAGCAACCGTCGAGAAAAAGGCGATTGAGCACAACGTGGTGGCAGAAGCAATTCTCTTCCCGTTGACCCAGTCCGCCATCACTCCAAAGATCAGCGCTCCGGTAAAAACTTTTTACGTGAAGCGCGGCAGTCATGTGCGCGCCGGCGAATTGCTGGCCGTGCTTGAAAACCAGGATCTCGCCGCAGCAGCCCAGGATACCAAGGGCGCTTATGACCAGGCCCAGGCGACCTATGAAATTAGTACCGCTGCCGATCTGCCCGCCGAAATGCAGAAAGCGGAGCTCGATGCTAAGGCCGCCAGGCAGACCTTCGATGCCGAACAAAAAGTCCACGACAGCCGCCAGGAACTCTTTCAACAAGGCGCCCTCCCGCGCAAGGAACTCGACCAGGCGGGCGTCGATCTCACGGTGGCGCGTAATCAGTACGAGATGTCGCAACACCACCTCGAAGCATTGCAGGCCATCGGCAAGCAACAAACGCTGAAGTCGGCGGCCGGCCAACTGGAATCGGCGAAGGGCAAATTCCTGGAAGCGCAAGCCGCGCTCAGCTACTCCGAGATTCGCAGTCCGATTGATGGCGTGATCGCCGACCGCCCACTTTATCCCGGCGAAATGGCGGCAGCCGGCAGCCCCCTGCTCACGGTCATGGACGTCTCGCAAGTTATCGCCCGCGCGCATATTCCACAGGCGGATGCAGCCTTGCTCAAACTGGGCGCTCCGGCTACCATCGCCGCTCCCGGAGCCGAGGGCCCTGTCGAAGGAAAAATCACCGTCATCAGCCCGGCCCTCGATCCCAACAGCACCACCGTCGAGGTCTGGGTGCAGGCGAAGAATCCCCAGCAACATCTCAAGCCGGGCACCAGCGTTCAGCTTGCCATGCTGGCGCAAGCTCTTCCCGACGCGCTGGTTGTGCCCGCCGCCAGCCTGCTCACCGCGCAGGATGGAAGCACGTCAGTCATGCTGGCTGGCAACGACGGCCGCGCTCATCAGAAAAGTGTGAAAGTCGGTGTGCGCCAGGGCGACGAAGTGCAAATCGCCGAAGGCGTCCAGGCCGGCGATCGCGTAGTGGCGTCGGGCGCCTACGGCTTGCCCGACAACACCAGGATCAAAGTCGAAGCTTTCTCTGCTCCGAAAGACGACAAGGCCCCCGAAGAAAAGCCGGCAGGCGGAGCGGAAAAGTGAGCCAGTCAGAATCCTCTTACTGGTTCTCCCGCCATTCCAAGCCCGTTATTTTTCTGATCCTGACGGTGGCGTTGCTGGGCGCCTATCTCGCCTTTACCATTCCGGTATCGGTTTTTCCCGCCACCAACTTCCCCAGGGTTCTTATCGCAGTGGACAACGGCGTCATGCCCATCGACCAGATGATGGTCACCATCACCCGCCCTGTAGAAGAAGCCGTGAACAGCGTTCCCGGCCTGCAGGAGGTCCGTTCCATCACCAGCCGCGGCTCGGCCGAGATCGATCTCTTCTTCGACTGGAACGTCGACATGTTTCAGACGCTGCAGTACGTCAACGCGGCCATCTCCCGCGTCCAGCCCGAATTGCCGTCGACCGCTACTGTGGTGGCGAATCGCATGACGTTTGCCAGTTTCCCCATTATCGGCTACAGCCTGGCTTCCGCGAATGTCCCTCCCACGCAACTCTGGGAAATGGCGACCTACGAGATCAAGCCGCGGCTGAATCGCCTCGATGGTGTATCCACGGTTTTGGTGCAGGGCGGGCAGGAGCCGGAATTTCACATCGTTCCCGATCCGTCGAAGCTACTCACGTCTGGCATTACGGTTACCGACATCCTGGAGACCATGCGGCGCACCAACCTGATCGATTCGCCGGGGCTTTTTGAAAGCAATCATCAGCTCGTATTGGGGCTGGTCAGTGGGCAGGTGCGCACGCCGTCCGAGATTGCGCAAACTGTCATCAAGAGCACGCCCGCAGGAATCCCAGTGCGCGTAGGCGATGTCGCCGAGGTGATGCCGAGCGTGCGGCCGGTGTACACGATCGTGACCGCGAACGCGAAGCCGGCGATCCTGCTCAACATCAACCGCCAGCCGGATAGCAACACCATGCAGGTCGCCAACGAGGTCCACGCCGAGGTAACTCAGATTCAGAAGTCGTTGCCTCCTGGGATTCAAATTCGGCCCTTTTACGATCAGTCGATCATCGTCGGAGAGGCGATCAAGAGCGTGCGCGATGCGATTCTGCTGGGCCTCATTCTGGCTTCCATCATTCTGGTAGTGTTCCTCCGCGACTGGGGCACTTCGATCGTCGCCGGCCTGGTGATTCCTGTCACTGTGCTGGTCACGTTTGTGGCTCTAAAGCTGCTGCATCAGAGTTTCAACCTGATGACGCTGGGCGGGCTCGCGGCCGCGGTGGGCCTGGTGATTGATGACGCCATCGTAGTGGTGGAAAACATCGTGCTTCATCGCGATGCCGGACAGACGCGGTTGCAGGCTATCCACAGCGCCCTGCAGGAGATCACGGTTCCCCTGATTGGCTCCACGGTCACTCCCGTAGTAGTGTTTTTGCCCCTCATCTCCATTACAGGTGTGACCGGAACATTTTTCCGGGCCCTGGCCGTAACCATGACGGTATCTCTTTTCACGTCGCTGGCGCTGGCTCTCACCTGGACCCCGAACCTGGCGCAATCGCTGATAGGACGAAACTCCCCATCAGTCCAGGCAGCTCATCAAGAGCCAGAAGAAGAATCGATCACCCGGCTGCTGGCGGCGGAAGAAGCATCCCTGTCAGGATTTTTTCAGAAGATTGTGAATTTCCACGAGCGCTGGCTGCGGCGCGCTCTG
>Ga0335078_10006726_pt1 | contig 17020 bp, 15 predicted proteins | sample Lox_Sample_32_FD_206711 | JGI IMG/M metagenome (GOLD analysis project Ga0335078, IMG submission 206711) | Soil microbial communities from Loxahatchee National Wildlife Refuge, Florida, United States - Lox_Sample_3.2 | ecosystem: Environmental > Terrestrial > Soil > Wetlands | place: USA... | reverse complement strand
GGCAAAGGAACTATAGTTCGCCTCTTGGAATTCTTTTATATGGTTTCAAATATGTTCCTTAGAGTTTTCCAAATATACGTAAGTTATTTATCTTTCGAAGGCCTTGCGGAGACAAACGGAAATAAGGTTTCAACTTAAATGTGAATTAAACCCACATAAACTCGGGCTCGGGCCCACATAGTTTGCGCCAATCAAAAGCCCAACATGCGAATCAGGAAGGCGTAGCAATTTGAGGAGCTCCTAACCCGTGATGACGACTTCTTCCGTGGGGTACATAAAGTTGAAACATCACAAATTTATTGCTACACCTGCCGAATCGGGTGGCTGATGTAAGGTCAGAATAACACCGCAACCGCCTATATATAGCGGGACAGTGTTTCCTCCCAAATTCGTCATCCGTACACTTCCTGAACGATCCATTCCTGCTTTTAAGCAAACCCATTCGGTATATAGCTTTCAGTCACCGACATGAGAACAGAGATGGTTGATCTTGATAACAGCCTCTTCTCGCGAAGTGCTCCATTAGTGTCCAACAATTCCCAGTCGTTCTCAGTAGCAGAAGGGATTCAACTCGGCCCACCAAACTTGGTTTCCATATCCTCCGACCCTGAAACGGCGACTCGCGGCCCAATTAATCTGGATACCCTCTTCCCCTTGAATCTTCCCGCCGCCTCTCGTCTTGAACGAGTCGGTCTTGCGTCGAAAAATGCGAATTGGAGACTGAGGAAACTGATATCTCAACTTTCAATATCCTCGTCTCCAGAGCGAAACACCTGCGATATCGGAGCTTCGCCGAAATCGAAAACTGTAGAGTCGCATGATTTTCAGCCGACTGAACGACCAGGACAGTTGCTTCTATGCTTTGGACGGACGAAACGGTGACAATTCGCTTGTTTCACACTAACATTAATAGCAAACGCGTCAATCAGAAACCGGTGGAAGTTGGAAACAATAAGATGGGTAGAACAGGGACTCTCAAATGTGCAGCGTGTCGGAAAAGGAAGCGTAAGGTGGCCAGTAGCTGTTCGAAAGCGGCTAATGAATAGTGTGTGTTTACATTCCCCGAATACCCCTGCGAATTCTGTCAAATACGGGGTTCTGAATCTTCATGTGTCAAACTCCGAGGTGAGAAAACGGAGGCGGTACTTGCGAGACTTATGCCCACGCCGGACGACCAAGTCATAGACTCCAAGGACGTCTTGCTATTACAGTATGCCTATTCAGACAAATTCGCGTATGTAATCGGTTCGAAAGTTCAACGTCTTTTCGCCAAATTCGGAGTCGCCTTTGCTACTTCCATCAATTGCGCATCCCTCCGTCATGCAATGCTGGCATATACCGCTGCATTTGCTCCAATTAGTTCAGGCTATGAGCTGATGGAATATCATTCGGAGATTTCATGCCAGGCATTGAAACGCAAGACGTGCTCAAACATTACGGAGGGAGATCTATTGGCAGCGTGTCTGCTTACGTATCTCTCTTGTTCATACCGAGATCCGCTGAGGTTTCGTATTCATTTGGGCGGAGTCATTGCCCTCACTAAAGAGTGTTTCAGGAAATCTCGTCAGGATAATGCCACAAGTCGTTATGCCGCGTTCTGGCCTATCGCCTATGATCTCATCCTGGAAGGAAGTCGCAATGTGAGCGGAGCAACCATTCCTATCCTCAACTTTTGTCACATTTCACAGCAAGTGCACGGCCATCAAGGGATCGCCCGACGAGTAGATGGTCATCAAGTTATCGCTCGACGAGTAGAGTTCGAGTTCGAGACGTATGGAGTCAATTGGGGCCTCGAAGAATTTGCATTTGCTGAATCAATGTTTCACTACTATGTTCTTCTCAGACGGTGTCTTTGGCTGACAGTCTGTATGCGGACTGAGACCGGGACTACTGAAGTCCCTTGTATAAGATCAGTCATGTCAGAAATCAAAGCGGATTTGAAATGCAATATGGCCAAAGATATCGTGTTCGCCAAAGGGGAGGGATACCCATGGCTAAGTGCGAATGAAGCCGTATATCCGCATGTTGATCGAATTATCTTTCCACTCCTTCTTCACAGAGTTTGCCTACTTCTAATCGCAATACTAGAAGACGAAATGGTTTGGCAAGGGTCACCGACCAAAGAGGTGGTGCAGGCGGCGAATGTAGTTTTACATCTCCTTCACCGAATTGAGGAATTCGGCTCTGAATACCCTTGGAACCATATTGTCCGTATTGCCGGCAAATTGGTGCCTCGGATTTTATGCATCATTAGCCTTGGGCTAGGATGTGAAATTGACAACAAACGTAGGTCTCTCACTTTGAGGAGGAACTAATGATATAGAATCGGAATGGATTGTGCGCCACATCAGGATTTTTGATGGGACACAATTGTTAGTCAATAACTTGAAGATGTTATGGGGGTCATTTGATCTCGTACGCGTCCGGGACATACTTTGTCTGTCCTTCGATGGCGGAAACCTCTTTGCCATCTGAAGCATTACAGTTATATGCCTCAAAGTTTTCCATTTCACTAAGCATCAGATGCGATCGGAGACCTGGGTCATTTTTGTGTTATGAATCATGTACGTGGCGGGGGCAGGGACGTTGGCAATTTGAATATTTTAATGTACCTGGTTGACCTAAGTGAGGTGTTGCGGGAAAGCGGAGGCAGTGACTAGTATTTTCAAGTAGAGCAGGCAGCTATACAAACCTAATCGCGGGCACGGGAATTGGATCAAATTATCGAGCTTCTAACGGGGAACTTTCATGATGAAGGCGACAACTGCGACAATAATCATTATTCTAATCAAACTCGCGATCCACATGCCTAGTGCATATTCTGTGAAATTCCCGGGCACAATATCTTGACTTGTGGCACTAAACCCATGGTTAACCTGCGCCGCTCTGGGTGTTCTTATCCCTTTATTCTTTATCCCCCAAGTTTCTGGACAAGCTGCATCAGGAAAATGTCTCTGAACTATTCAGCTATTCCACTATTTTTAACGCAAATTGTTGTGGACAGAAGCAAATATTGTTAAAATAGACCAAATAGTTCTGATTTGCAGCCACCTAACTATTGACTTTTGAATTAGACCTGAATAGTGCCCATGCTTTTTCCAGATGTGGATGTGGCGGTGTTGCTCTGGGTGGTGTAAGTTATCTCTTTCTGTCAGCTAACCGCTCTTCTTTCAGTTCCCGTCGCCGGGAGAAACCGTCTACCTCAATCCAACTCTTACTTGCACATTTGCTGAAGCCGTCGAAGCCAATGGAGGTTGTGCTACCTACACTGACAGCGCTACCTTGATCGGCCCTGGTGAAGCATATCCAACCACCACTACGATAATAAACGGCTTGGATACCATACAATATCCAATCCCGACCCCTGCTGGCCTGATGCCAGAAGGAGTCTATATCTTGGTGATATCTCTTTTATCCCGGCTAAAACTTTAGCGCAATCGTTGCCGGGAGTGGTTTTTTCGCGGTTATTACCATCACTCATGAGTCCGTCATTGTATCGACAGATTTGACTGTCATGGGCCGGACATATTCCTGTACTATGTAGAGCGCGCAGACCTCCTGTCACACACTAGCTATCAACCTTCGTTCATTCCTGTTTCCTGTATCTTATCGTCCAATCCGTACTCTTTTCCCCTGTTCCCGCTTTGCACGCACCTTGCTCCTCGTTCCCGAGCTCTTGCCTTGCCGCCCTTGACATTTGCTCACTCATTTTGAAAAATTATTGCCGTACTTAGTATCTCTCCCTAATTTTAGCTATTCTCTTGAATACTTTATTATTTTATAAAGGCACAAGTTGTGGCAGGATTGTGTGTCAAGGAATTCGGATATAAAGTCTGTATGGGCGCATGTCGCTCAATCTGATTAAGTTCAGGATTCACTCCCATCGCGAACAGTCATATGGCGTTTTTAGTCCTTGTAAATTACTCCGTAATATACGAGCCTCCCCTGACACCGTTTATATATAGCGTTGTCAGTTCCCGCGAGGTTCGTCTTCCTGCTTCTACCGAAGCCAGTAAAATTGGATCTTTCTTGCCGCTGGCACGCGAACGAAGAAATATTCTCGTGAGCGCTAACAGATTTCTCATCTCAAACGAGTCTGACCCATTCAAAGATGCTGCCCAATCTGAGAGTAATTGACAATGCGAGGACGATGAACCGTGGGGGTCTTTTCCATCTTTTTTTACCAAGATATCCATTTCCGGAAACAAGGTTGTTCTTGGCCACGAAGCGAGACAGCACACCAATAAGATAATCAAACACCATGCCAAAGAGGACAACCCAGCGATTACAAAGGTGTAGAGAGTATAACGTGGTATTGTCAACTGCATAAGCTCGGTCAAAGCAGAAAGTGAAGAGGTGTTGTACGCGATACGAAGGAACAGCAAGGGAAAGACTGGTGCCCGTATCAAGCATCAAATCTTTGAGGTAAGCATTATTAAATATGACCAGCGGACAAGCAAGGGACTCTTGTAGTCTCAGTAGTTGCACATTGATTGCATCACCAATTGGTTCTCCTTGATTCATCAACAGATAACCGACGATCGAGAGCAAGAACGTGAATGGCGTCAAGGTGAGATCGGGGTGACTGGAAGCAAGTTTGAATATAATTTCGTAAAACGCGAAGAAGTCCTCCGCCGTGTAATCCACCGGAGATGGATCAGAGAGATCAAAGACGTCAATGATGCTAAAGTTTGATCGACTGAAAACTGTTGACGCCCGACGTTTGGAGATTGTCATTTTGGTGTTGTACGGGTCGAATAAACCCCAATCAGTTGACTTGAGACACGTTGCAGTTTTGATGTTATCGGGCGGGCATGCATTCCAAGCTAGTATTATTAATTGACTCCGAGGAGTTAAGTTACCAGGAAAGAAAGAACCATTGGTAGTTTTCAGATATATTTGAATAGCGGTAGTGGGTACAGTATGCGGCACGTGAACGGAATCACAGTCAAATTCGGTGATGGTGAAGAGGACAAAAATCTCGCGAGATCTCAACACTCAGGCCATGTATGGTAATAATACATGATATATTAGTGGAATCCATGTTTAAGAACATATCCGCTACCTTAGTACTTTGTCCACCCACCCTGCACCTCAATGACTACTGCACATCGCTTCAGCATAGATTGGATGAGTGCCTCTACCATTTCCATTCCCTAATCATATCACACTTCCTGCAAGACTTCACTATAATGGTATCTTGCTTTCAGACTCTTCGATGCATGTGTAAATCATTTATGGAAGTGTGACTTGAAGTCCATTCATAAGTTTTCAAGGGAATTGAGATTTGGTGATTGTAGAGGACATTCCATTAGTGGAACATGATTTTCTACTAGAAATTCGAGGACTTCATATGCTTTGTAACATGAAGCATTATCTTGTATAAATAGAAAGATATTTTCATTGGTAACTTGGATTGTATTAGGGTCTTTTGGAGGTTCTAAAAGGTCATCAATAAAAAAGAATGGACCATCATATAGAATATCCTTATATTTATTTGTTTTAACTCCTCTCTCATTATAAATAATCAATGAGTTCAATCTTTCTCTTATAAAATATATTTATATCATCACCTTAACTTATGTACTTTTAAATGTCTTTTTAATATACTTACAATTGAATCTTTCTTCAAGTGGACAGATCACCCATTGACAATGAGGATTGACACTGATCTAGATGCTGGATTCATCTGACCATATAACCTTTTTTTAATCTTCAACTGTCCAATCTTTATATCACTGTGTCCACTCCAACCTTTTGATAACATTCTCTGCCGATAATCTAAGTTTTTTAGCAGCAACATAGCTTTCAAGACCTGCTTCTAATCGTCAACACCAAACAGTATGTTTAGAAATTGATAACGTGATAATATTGATGATATCTCATAATAAAGTTAATGTATTTTACTTTAAAGCATACTTATTATAACAGTCTTTACGTTCAGTTATTTTTTGTCTATATTTCTATTGTGGATTGTACCTTTAAAATGTTTCAAATAAATAAGTTGTAAGAGTGTATTGGACTGCTTTTTGACTGTACTTTATAAGGGTTACAATTTTTTGCTGAGGCATCATTGCCTTGGCTAACGTAAGTATTTTCACAATATTGATATCAATAAGGTACTTCCTTGACTATTGTTCAAGTAAGGAGTCCATCATGATCAAGTAAGATGTAGTTGAATGTTGTGATAGGCAAGTTGTGTCAATTATAAATTATATTTGTGATTCTATTCATATGCTGTATACTATAGAAGCAAGCTGCAAAATACGACAAAAGTAGCCTTAAAAAAGTAGGTAAATCTAAAAGAGAAGTAGACAGTTCAAGGAGTGTCAACATCAATTGTGTAGGAATGAAAATTCAATTTTCTATGTAGAAAAGGAAATACAATAATGAAGTTTAGACATCGTATTGAGAGTTGAATTCATCAGTCAAGGAGGCAATGAGTTTGAAATTCATTACTCAGTATAATATAATATTGCATCAGCATATTAACATTTAGAAAGTTATTTGAATTTACTTTTTTATAAAACATTTTGATTTGAATTTAGAATTATTTATCTATTCACTTTCAATTGTGCCTATACCTTTAACACTAATGTAACCTCAATCCTTTTATATTTTAATATAATAATATATAAACAAAGAAAAGTAACCAAAAGTATTAATAAAGGCTTATTTATTGCTATAAGTCAAGTACCAATAAGTTGACAGTAGTGATGTTAAAGGTGGCAAGAGACATGACAGTTGTTCATTACAACATGACTAAGGAGTCTCTGATGTGGATTTCTATGTATATCTCAAGTGTTTCTCTATAGATTCATCTTCTCTTAGTCTATAAGAAGAAGTTGAAATTCATTCCTATAGTATTGAATGAGCTTGTTTGAATCACGAACAATCAATACATAGCTAGCTGCTAGCATGTGACTGGCACTAGTAGATGATCTAATAGGTATGATGCTAGTAAGTTAAGAAGTAGAGGATATAGAAGCAGAGGATCTAAAAGTAGAAGATCTAAGAACAGAGGATGCAGATACAGTTTGAGCTACTTTTTGACTAGTGAACAATGTAATAGTTATTTATATTTGCTCTTGTAGCTTAGTCAACAAGGCTAGAAGCTAAAGTTTAATACTTAACTTATTATAATCTACATTAAAGTTAGTTTCTAATAGATAATTAAATGTTTTAAGGAGAAATTACCACTATTGACTCTATTCTAGAAGAGAGACATGTTTAAGACTAAGATCAAAAGTGGTGATCTTTAGAAAGAGTTGAATTCATAATAGTACGAAATATATATTCATATGTCATTAAGTAATAAATTCACTGTTTTGTGTAAATTTGTTATTTATCTCATAGTGAGAAAATTACCGAATCTGTAGTTTCTTATAAGGAACAAATACTGAATGATATGGCTAGCTGACATAAGTCTTCGGATAACATCAAAAATCAACTAGTATGAAAGGTCAAAAACAATGAGTTACTCTATAGACAATCAAGATTATCGTTATCCACTGTGATTATAGATACTATAGACCATATAGATTCAGTATTTCATGTACCAACTACGTGTGGCAATTAATGCTTTTATTCTGTATAACATACTGTTAATCAAGCTATTAAGTATATCCTCGCCGATATCCCACTAAATCTCTCACAAACGGTCCTACAATTTTCATTTGATTGCAGCTGATGTACCTTGAAGCAATTTCATATCAGGATATCATCGGTAGAGTTCTGCTTTGAGGTGCGCCCAAAGTTCTTCGATTGAATTTATGTCAAATGAATATGCTGGCCATTTAATTATCGAAAATCTATTCTGTGTCATTGAATCTTTTAGCCATTTCTCCGTTAATTTTAATTTATATACTTTAGCATTGTCTTGTTGGAAAATAATATTAGTGACTCCGTTATCGCAAAGCACTTAGACGAATGGTAAGAGTTTATTTTAGAGAACCAAAATATAAACATGTGAATTGACTGATCCATTGATAAATGCAATTGGATACAGCTTGTTACAGTAAAAGCAACTCCATAATACCCGTTTCTCATGGCCATATTTGAGCTTTGTATGAATATTTTTTGGGTTGTATTTCTCACATTTTGTTTGACATCAAAAAACCCATAATTGATAAGGATCATTGTCTTATTTGATAAGAGATTCATCAGACTATGCAAATTTTGCCTAATCCTTTCTAGTCAAATGCCGATGTTCTTTTGCTCACTTGTAGCATGTTTTGACGTCTTTACTTGTTAATAAACATCGTCCAACTGCTTTCCATTTTCATATTTCCTTTTCTCATAATTGTCGATGAAGTGTTTATATTAAAACATTAAAAAATGTTATATTGATCGCTATTTTTACAAGTGGTACATGTGTCTCTGACTCTGCTGTATGAACCAAGTAATGAACGTCCGAATTTATGAGTTTTCGAAGAGATCCAGGGGGAGGGAGGTTGTCTGCTGATTCGTATTGATCATAACGAGACAAAAAACTAGACACCATTTGAGGAGCAAGGTTCAAATCATGGGCAACTTCGGCTTGTATGGAGAACTTGCATCCTTCGCCTTTCTGGAAATCCGTCAATTCATGGCGTTCGTGCTCTGAGGCCATTCAATGGTAAGGGATTGTTTACGCGAGGCTGATTTGTCCGAAGACTTATGTCAGCTAGCCTTATGACCGAGTTGTGGGATGATGTAATCAAGACTCACCGGACCAATCTAAAATCCACTCTCCAAAGAAAATTTCATTCACGTGGTTAAACATGTCGTCGCCACCTTTCCAACCCATTAGCGACCCTTTCGCTGTGCCAATCACGCCTCAGCCCCATGCAAAACGACAAAAGACTCATACTTCTCCCGATCCACAAACGACTACCCCGTCCGCCACCCCTCAGCGTGGTCATCGTGATCACCACGAGGCCGCCTCTGTCCCACCTAGTCCCTATGCTGGTTTATCCGAAAAACAAGTCAAAAGATTAGAAAAAGAGTTCAAAAAGACAGACACCAAGATCGAGTTCGTAAGAGCACTTCTCGGTATGACTGGTTCCGACCTGTCGAAGGAGGAGGTTATCAAGTTAGTGGCAAACTGGACCGACCAGACACCGGAGGCCAGAACGTATTCCGTTCTTACGGCTCAGGATTTTGGTAAACTTTGTCCTTACATTAAGAACTTCATCTGCGTTAATGATGAACAACTCATTCAGTCAATACCCGATCAAACGATCCCGCCCGCCTTTCTCTCAATGCTTCAAATTTCGCGCCATGTTTCCTCTCGGAGAAACGAAATGGGAACCAGAAAAATCGTAAACATTTTTCTCGATGTTGCGGTGTATATTGCACGACAAGTTTTCCACGAGGATCGTCTTGTGGTGCACCAGGAATACGATACTGTGCCTACTGAAATACCCGAAATTGGAATTGTGAGTGGTCCTCTGGATTACGTTACTTCACGCGCCGCAGGAAAGGGGAATATGGGTAAACTCTATGCATGGTGGCATAACTGATATGCGACAGAATCCTTGATGATCCGACAAGACGGGTTAATGGTTTTTGTTGAGAAACCATATATGGTGGTAGTTGACGCAAAGCGAACAGAGGCCTTGGAAAGGCAGGACAGCCAAGCCCAACTTTGTGCCCAAATCCGCTCATTACAGATTCAGTGGTTATTGCATTCCGATGTTAATAGTTGGCTGACGTAAGTGGTGATGAAGGTCGAACGGGAGCAATTACAGATGGCCGCAAATGGTCTATATTCCATTTCTACAAAGGGAGCTGGTACATGGACGACTTCGTCGCAACGGATGACGCCAGTTCAATCCGTATTCTTCGTACTAATCTGATCGTCTTCTAACTAATATCGTAGGCATTTTGGTGTATCTTGTGGCCGGAAAATTTCCCTCCGCAAATCCAAATGATGTGCTATGGTTCAGTGAATTATGAAGCTGTTTCTATATATGATCTTGTAGTATTTGGCTTTTCATGTAACTAAGAAAGGGGCGATCTCGTACGTATGTAGATCTAATTTCATGTGACTGTGTTTTTTTTATCGGACAATACCACCAATGACGCGTCCTAAGAATCCAGCGCTTGTTGAACAGAAAGCAAGATTTCAAGAAGCCATGCCGGCCATATTGAGGGGGGCAATACACCGGCCATTCCGCTTCTATTGCCTTCGATGTTAAACGTCAAACTTTGTAAGACTGGCTCAAGGGAAAACCCCCACCCAACCAGGCCCACGGAGTGGATCAACTTTTCAGTCATGCGGAAGAAAAAGAGCTTGTGCGATGGATACGTGTCTCACAATTGCTGGCCACCCTCCTCATCACAAAACTATTGTACAGAATTCTCAGAATCAATAGTCGATTCTGGGTTTAATACCGGTTAGGCATTTTGATTTCGGAGCTTTGTTCCATTTATCGGGCCGATAACCGACCTGCATCATAGTCGGGCGTATGACCATACTAAGCTACTCATCCCATAGTATCGTCGAAACCACTATCTGAGTCACTGTTTTTAGCAAGTCAAAGTTTCTGACGAGGGGAGATACATTTGTACGAGGAGAGCTAATTGACTGCACGTTCCTTATTCGGTAATCTGGAAGAGTAAGCTCAATGCCATCTCCAAGGAGTTGAAAGTTTTCTTTGAGAGTTTCCACGTTAGGCCATTCACCGGGGTCTCTTCGAAACGTAACAGCCAAAATGATGTTTATTTGAGACCACACATTTTCGGTTGAGGGTCGATAGACCTGGCAGTCGAGTGGAATAGATTCCATGCTTTCGCCAACGGTCTCCCAAGTGATTTGTCGAGGAGGGAGAGTCTGATTGAAATAATATGATATGATTTCTGTAATTGAACGGAACGCTCCTTTTCGACCATAAGATAACATTAGTTCTTCAAAGTACACAGAACCAAGTGCCCAGATATCTGACTTTTTGGAATATTTACCGTAGATGAGCAGCTCTGGGGCTGCATATATTGGAGTCATTCGGCCTTGACTGGAACTAGACTCTTTTCCAGACTCTCCAAGTGACGGTAATCCAGAATCTGTAATCTTGTATAAAATCTTTGAAGATTTGTAGGTAGCCAAAACTTCCAGAATTAGAATGGCAGTTTCGGGAGGTTCACGTACCGTTTGCAGGCTTTAGGTCCCGGTGAATTCTGTTCAATGAATGAATGAAAGGGGAAGGCCGGCCAAAATGTGGCACCTCGATTCCAACGAAAGGGGGCGCGCATTCCGAAATCAGTCCTTCCAAAACGTCACATTCGTAGCCTCCGCATCAAGTAAATAATCAAAGCTTCAAGTGCACAGCTCCATCACCAAACACCAGCATAGACCGTGATCAGGACTCCTCTCTTCCCATTCCGCGTAACTCTGGACAATATAGGGGGGGCCGGATGTGCAAACTCGCCGAACTGCACGAACTTCGTTTGCGATATCGTCCGTGGTCACGCGGTGCCCTGTTTGAATTATTTTGCATGCGAACTCTCTTGACTAGAACTCAGTGACACTGTTGGATTCTAGCATAGGTAGGGCTAGATAGGCAGTCACATACTGTACACCTTGGCGATCAGTTGCAAGGTCGAGTCACGACTGATTTTCTTGAGGGTTAGGGGAAGTTTTTCGTCCTTCCGCGACGAGCCGCCGCACGATAGTCGAACCTTCCAGTCTTATCCTGGTCAGAGCCCCAGGTATACACGGGACCAAGGTCCTCATCTACCCCATGCAAGTTTCAGTTTATGGATAACGGGTCTCATGTGTCAGAAAATCCTCACAGGCCAAGGATGGTTGAAAGTAATTCTTCGTCACTGGCCATGGAAGCTAACGTGCCAGTTACGCTCACGCAGTCCTCAATTCGCAAAAATTATATTTTCCTGCCATTACTCGACGCAGTCAAAGACTTGATCGCAAAAAGTATGGCCGATGAGGATGCGGAAGAGACGCCGGAACTTTTGGACCAGGAGAAGCGTTACTTCGAGACCGTTCCGGTTGCCGAAGAAATTCACGAAGGGCGGGAGGAAGAGGAGGAAGAATTGAGTGAGGATGAGGAGGATGAGGAAGACGATGGCAACAATGAAGAAGACGAGGACTTCTTCCACGTTCGCGAATACCGACTAGCCGGCTACCGAATGCATTACAAAGAGTTCGAACTTTTAACCGAACGGCTCCCCCGCGTCGTCGACGGTTTTGGCGTCAAATACGAACTCATCAACTCGGAACTCCATCTCAGAACTCGCCCTTCCGCACCCCACGAACGGGCAGCAGAAGCCGTGAAGGATGCTCTTTTAGAGTGGCAGAGAGATCCCAATAATCCAGGCCAGCCGGGGAATACCCTTGATTCTGAAGGAGGAACCAGTAAGCCGCCCAGCTTTTCCCAACTTCTTACTAACGTCGATAGATTACGTCTACAATAATAACGGCGACGCAAAATCCCCTGATGGATCATGGGTCCCACGGAACATCACCATCCCACCTGCCCTCGGCCAGCCAAACACCGGCGACCCATATCCAACGGTAGTATTCGAATGTGGTTTTACCAATGAAAACTGGGGCACACTCATTCGGCATGCCCGCACCAGAACCTTCTCCCCCACGACGTCTATCCAGGTTTGGATTGGGTGCAAGTTGTACAGATCGGACCGTTCCTATAGGTGCATCTGGGGCAAACGTCGCGCGGCCGGACACAACATGAGGATTATGCGAAAAAGTCCTCGCATGTCCATCGATGCGCCTGCGACACACGTCTTCCAAGTTCCCGCAAATTTGATGTATTGGGGAGCTCCCATTCCTGCACACGTTCCGGGTGATTTCCAGTTGAGACTCGATGACATCCGCAGAATGGTGCGAGCGCGACTGCGTTGAATGTTCATTATCTGAGGCCGTGATTGGGCGATATTTTGCTATTGGGAAAGGGAGTGATGTTAACTTGAATGTTTCTTTAGCTTGAATGTTTCTTTAGGTATGTGAAGGCATGATCGGGCGATGTTTTGCGATTGGGAAAGGGAGTGGAAGAGTAGGTGGTTGGATTAAAAGGTAATAGGATATAATTGAATCACTCTTCCTTCCCCGATTCCCTTGCTCACCCGCCAAGCCTATGAAAAGATGCAGAGTTCATTAGAATATCTGCCCGTTGTTGTGTAGTCCATACACGGAAGCAGAAGTCCAGGCAATGCGAAGAGGTCAAGCTGTGCCAAAGACACTTGGGATATTGCATGAGGCGGGTTCAGGATATAATTCTCGACTCGTGACCAGGTAGCGGGACTTTGAGAGCGACGAGGACTTTGAAGTGGTTTACCTCGGGGAGACGAGGTTAACCGATCCCGTTATCTTTGAACAAGGTATGGATCTCATCCTAGATATACTTCTTACCAGGGTGAACAGGGAGATGATGGTGTAAAAAGTTCCCGAAGTATGATCGGAAAGTAAACAATTGTCAAAGTTGGGTCAAATCTATGGTTCGATTTACGCTGCCGGAAGCTCTTTATAAATTACCAACCGAATATTGTAGTTAATGTTATTCAGCGGGGATCCGGGTGAGAGAAATGTAGTCTGATTGTGTTGGGTTCACTGTGTGGGAGGAACATTTAGAACAGAAACGTCGATTGACGGGGCTATTATGCACTTCTAACCATTTTTTCTTTTTTCATTTTCTCTTCAGGACGTAGAACTTGTGACCTTCAGATCAATCTCCAATTTATTTCCCTCATAAATCTGGAAATGATGTGGGGACTTCGGCCCGAGATTTTGCGGGCCCAAGTAGACATAACCTCCATTGAACTGTCCGATCTTCGATCCTTGCACAGAACTTTGAAAAACCAATGATTCCACCAGCGTCCCTGTTTCCACGCACCCCGGCGGGGCATAGGGTCCACAACTTCGATCCACCCACATCGTCCCATTGCTTTTTCCAGTCGTAGGATTCACCGGGAATCCATCGCCAATTAGAAGAAAGTGTGCCGGAGTAGGAACAGCGATCTCATTGAGAACGAGAACATGGCCTTCGTGAGGAGAGACAACTTGCTGTCCGATACGAGGCTCGCACCCGTCGCCGTTTTGATCGCAAACGAAAATATCAATCTCGGCATGCGCGCTCCCATCTTGGGGAAAAGAGATTTTGAGCGTTCTCAACCCGGGACCCGTACCCTGGGGAATGGTGATGCTATTGACTCCCAATTTCCCGCTCGTGGGAGAAGTCCCGATAAAATCGCCATCGAGATAAAGATAGGCCGTCCAAGGAGAAAGGTCACTGTACGTCGTGCCGTTGCCGCCCACTGTCTCGACCACACCAACGCTAAATTCGACTCCCGTGTAAAACAAGACCTGGTACACCCAAACCACACCAACATCGGCGTGAACCTTTCATTAGTGATGAACCCAAGAGGATACGAGAATATTCAAGGCAAACCCAACCGCGAGACCAATTGCAATTTTCAACATGGCGTTGACTTCGGGAGGGGGGCTACTCCTCGATTTATAAGACTCTACTCGTCGGATTTTAAGGCTCTGCTCCTCGACTTTAAGACTCTCATCCGACTCATATTGACATAAATAAATCGTTCCATGAATGGTGCTGAATCAGCGGAAGAGGTCATGGCACACTTAACTGCACTCGGACCTCTTTATCCGGGATTCCTGATGAATTCGAAAACTGATTCCGCGACGAATTGGACAAAAATTCCTCCTCGACTTTAAGACCCAACAAGACGGTCATTTTTATTAATAGCTCTGCTTTTGATCGGATTTCAATTAGGTCTGACAATATGACATCTTGTGTATTTTGATTTTGTCTGACAACATCATGTCATCTTGTCTTATCTAAAGTAAAATTTCCATGTCATCGTGTTGTCTTATCTAAAATAGTATTATTATATCATCATCATCTTTTCATGTTGAAATCCCTCTATCATTTCAAACTATTATTCATTATGAAGTCAAATATCAAGCTCTCATTTGTCTTTTATATCATCATGTTATTGGACTCAAGGCAGCAGAGAAACACCTTATGAAAAATCATCGAATTAATTTTGATAAGAGAAGGGAATTAAGGATGGTATTAAAGAATATGGATGTAGCTGAAAAAATCAATACTATTTCAAACTACTACAATGATAAAAAGAAGACATCTTTCTCACTTTAAAAGCAATTAGACTAACCCATTATAATCAGCTACAAGATGACATCTTGTGTAGCTTAAAGCTGATTGGATTTAATTAAAATAATATCAACTTATTTCGTCAACTTATTCATAATGGATCGCTATATTATAATTGGACAATTTCTGGATTAGGTTCCCATTAAAAATGTAACTATATATATTATAATCTTGACTATTTTTTTTCACTTGAACGATACATTTTATAATATAAAATAATATATTATTTATAACGAAGCATATCATACAATTATTTTTAAACTATGTGGCCATGTATTAGAAGCTGATTCGCTTAAAAGACATTATAAAAAAAGCATAAATACTTAGAAATCAAATTACAGAAGGAGTTGATTAAATATATAAAAAAGTTGGATTCAAGTACTATTATAACACTGATTGCTAAAGGTTGAGCGATTGATAGATTAGAGTTGAATAAAGGATATGAATATAAAGAGTGTAAGCATCTTTGTATCAAGCTTTAAAGTATGAAAAAACATTATCGAAGTTATTATAATTAAAAGAAAGCAATGGAACTAAAGTGATAAGAATGTCATATATAGACATGGTTTCTAAGGTAAAATAAGAAGTACTTCAAAGTTACATCTAAGACTCTGAGATTGAGAGTGGCTGAGTTACAACTGAATGACTTATTGATTGCTCAGAGAGAGAAGGAGATGATAAAAGAAAAGGAAATGATGACGGTGTCGAAGGATCAGAATAAAAGAGAGAGGACATCATGGTTAAATAAAACTGAATGATTGAAAGTATTTGCTGAGAAAGATATGAATTAGTTGGTAAAGAGTATGATGAAGCCAAGTAAGTTAAATATGGAACTGTAGTTGGTATATGAATACACTGAAGTAGTACTACGAAGATGTATTGAAGGTATCAAAAACTATCAAAGAAGAAAATAGATGATTATATTATATTAGCTGAATAAAGTTGAGCTTGGAAAGCCAGATATACATTCATTTATAATATAACATGAAGTAAATACGATCAGGTGATACTTGAAGAATTGATAATGTTTGATATGCTTCTATATACATGCATTTCAGGCTGAAGATAAGGTATATTTCTTGAAATGTTGACTAAGTTTAACTTGGAGCAAAGTTCTTAAGTATGCAACTAAGTTTACTGTATCATTTGTGTTGATAACTCAAAGAATCTAAACCAGATTATGAAGCTATCAATAGAAACATTATGACTCTGAGTCTGTCATTGATACACTATAATATGTTTTACAAAGAGTGATTAGTATTGATATATTATATAAACATTCTCGGTTGCAATGAGATAGCATATGTATTTCGATTACCGAATAAGTATACACTATATCTGACTGAGATTCAGTTCTACATTCATATCATTATAATTGAAAAGGCTTTACTAACGATGGACCAAGATGAGTGGACAGGATTCAAACGAGAGATTGCTAAAACTTAAATAAGAAAACCTTTCTCCTATTGATAATGATATATTGAGGCATGTCCCATCAGTGATAATAATATATAAAAAAGGCTTAGGTCCAGTTTTAGATAGAATGATCCTTATAGCTGAAAATGAGCATCATCATCTTAGTGAGTTTATTGGTTATAGTCATAATGGAGTCATAGGTCTTTCTATCTTATATAGAGTTCAAAAGCTTGATGACCAAGTCTCTTGTAATAATCTTAAATGAAAGGGTAGGACTCTTTATTAGCTGTAAAGTTCCATATGGCTTATGGTTAAATGATTTATTATGTTGGTAGATAGAACAGGTATCAATGTAATCTCAAAGTATGTATCAAGCGTGACACAACAAGATCTTAAAAATGAGAAAATAGGTATATATAAAGCAGATTAAGAGGAGAATACAGATGAGGCGATAG
>Ga0335078_10006724_pt1 | contig 17022 bp, 15 predicted proteins | sample Lox_Sample_32_FD_206711 | JGI IMG/M metagenome (GOLD analysis project Ga0335078, IMG submission 206711) | Soil microbial communities from Loxahatchee National Wildlife Refuge, Florida, United States - Lox_Sample_3.2 | ecosystem: Environmental > Terrestrial > Soil > Wetlands | place: USA... | reverse complement strand
GCTCCGAGCTCTGATCGGCGTCGCCAGTGTCGCAACCAGCCCGGACTGGCAACAAAGCGCCAGGAGACTCGTGGACATCCTGATCACGGGCGCTCGACCGGCAAGGTGAAGAGAGGCGCTGTTATCGCTATGAAAGCTGCAGGCGCGGGTCGGAATCGGAGGCCGTGATCCGATTGAAAATACGGAAGTTATTGAAAAGCAAATTGGTTCAACTTGCTCAATTTGCCCATACTCGGAGAAGGAGGTAAGTATTGAGCACGTGGCGGAAGAGAATATCAGAACCTCAACTTCGCATGAAACAGGCGCTCCGTTGTGATGTGGAGCAGGCCGATTGCGCCTGCGCCGATCAGCGAGTACTGCTTATCGTCGCGATGGCCGCACAGTTCGGCGAAGGTGTCGCCCATGATCGCCGCGCTCTGCGCAAATCGCTTCTGCGCGTCGGCGATCTGTGAAAGTTCCGGGAGGCAGGCCCACCAGCGAGGCCTTGAGAACCGTGCGCCACGATTACGGTTCGCGCGCCTTTCCACCCGCATCCCTTCCCGCGCCTGGGCAGCGGCGCGCCTGGCAGAACGGATTCGGAGCGCGGTACGTCCGGCCCGTGACTGAGGTCACAGGAATATTCGTCCAACGGCGCCAGGATGAAAGTATGAGTAGCGCTAAGAACCTGGCAGTCTCAGAACCGATCGTTGTTCCGCACCAGACCACGTTGGAGTTGTACCGCAAAATGCTCACTGTGTTTTTCGTGGAAGAGCGCATGAAGATCTTCGTGAAGCAAGGGAAATGCTCTTTCAACGCTTCCACCCGGGGACATGAGAAGGTCCAGATTGGTATGACCATGCTCTTGCGGCCCGGCTTCGATTGGTTTTTCCCGTATTACCGATCTAAAGCCCTCGCCATCGCTCTCGGAATGCCCTTGAAGGACGTCTTCCTGGGAATGCTCAGCCGCGCCGGCGATCCTAACTCGAACGGGCGTAACATGGCCGAGCATTTTTCGTCACGCGAGCTGAATCTGGTATCGCAAACGGCAGTCACGGCAACCCAGTACCTCAACGCCGTTGGCGTGGCACGCGCGCTCCAGGCAGAGGGCGAAGGACGAATCGTGCACGTCTCGTCGGGCGAAGGAGCTACCAGCCAGGGCGAGTTCTTCGAGGCGCTAAACTGGGCCGGCCGTGAGAAACTGCCGGTTGCATTCCTAGTACAGAACAACGGTTACGCGATCAGCGTCCCCCAGCAGGCGCAGACCGGCTCCGAGATTCACCGCATCGCCGAAGGCTTTGGCCTGCGCACCTTCCATCTCGATGGGACCTGGTTTGAATCGATGTACCAGCAGTTGCCGCCGGCGATCGAGGGCGTGCGGCGCGGTGAAGGGCCGATCCTGTTCGAAGCCGACGTGGTGCGCCTGGAGCCCCATTCGTCGTCGGACGACCATCGCAAGTATCGTTCTTGCGGAGAACTGACTACCGCAAGTGAGCGGGATCCCATAGCCCGCACAGAACGCTATCTTCTGCGCCACGGCGTGTTGTCACAGGGCGAGATCGAGGCGTTCCGCGCTTCCATCAAAGTGGAAGTGGACGAGGCCGCAGCCGAAGCTGACAGTCACCTGCAGCCCGCAGCCACGAATCTCCTGGCCCACATCTACTCCGGCGAGCCGGCGCCGCCGGTGACAAAGCCCGTGCTCGTATCGGAAAAGCCTGTTGCCATGATCGATGCGATCAACCATGGTCTGCGCGAGGAAATGGAGCGCAACCCGGGAATCGTCATGTGGGGCGAGGATATCGCCGACCCCAAGGGCGGCGTTTTTGGCGTCACGCGCGGCCTGTCCAGCGCGTTCCCAGGCCGGGTCTTCAATTCGCCGTTGGCAGAGGCCAGTATTGCCGGAGTGGCAGCGGGGATGGCGATGGCGGGCTACAAGCCGATCGTCGAAATCCAATTCGCCGACTACACGTGGCCGGCGTTCGTGCAACTGCGCAACGAAATCGCGACCGTCCGCTGGCGCAGCCAGGGCGCGTGGACCTGCCCTGTGGTGGTGCGCATCGCTTCGGGCGGGTATATCAAGGGCGGCCCGTGGCACTCGGCTTGCGTGGAAGGGGTTTTCGCCCATATTCCAGGGTGGCGGGTCGTGTTTCCCAGTTGCGCCGAAGACGCCAAGGGATTGATCAAAATGGCAGCGCGGTCAGAAGATCCGGTAGTGTTCCTGGAGCATAAGGGCCTGTATCGCAAGATTCAGGCGCAGACCGCGGAGCCGGATGCCGACTACCTGATTCCATTCGGCAAAGGACGCTTGGTGAACGAGGGAACAGAGTTGACCGTCATTTCCTGGGGGTATACGGTCCACCTGGCCCTGGAAGCCGCGCGCCAACTGGAACACGAAGGCCGGTCAATCGAAGTGATCGATCTTCGCTCGATCGCGCCCGTTGACGAAGAATTGATCGCACAGAGCGTTCGCAAGACGAACCGGGTCCTGGTGGCGCACGAGGACTCGCTTACCATGGGATTCGGCGCAGAGATCGCAGCGCGCATTGGCCAGAATTGGTTCGAGTACCTGGATGCGCCGGTACGGCGCGTTGCGGCCGAGGATAGTTTCGTGCCGACGGCGCCGAATCTGGAGACACTGGCATTGCCGTCCGCAGCGGGAATCCGCGCGGCCGCCGAACACCTCCTGCGCTGGTAGCGAGAGTGGATCGAGGCTTACAGCATGAGCGACGCATACATTTACGTACCGGACCTCCTTGAGACGGCGAGAGCGCCCGAGAACGGCATCCTTAGTCAAACCCTGCAAAACGACGACCGGACCAAGCTGATCCTCTTCGCCTTCTCCGCGGGGCAGGAACTCTCCGCGCACACCGCCCCCTTTCCCGCGACGCTGGTTTTCCTGAGGGGGCAAGCCGTTCTAAAGCTAGGCAACGATGACCAACAGGCGAGAGAAGGCACCTTTGTCTACATGCCACCGAATCTGGAGCACGGCATTAGAGCGCAGAGCGAGGTCGTCCTGCTATTGACGATGGTCAAGACTCGTGTTAGTTCCGCCGAGAGCGGAAGGTAGCTTCGCAAAGTCAGGGCACCAGCATACCTGCAACCAGGCACACTCCGAACAGAACTGCGTAACCGAGTTCGCGCTTTCCGAGGGCATGAATCACCAGCGGCCTCGGCTCCACGGCGAACCAGGCGAAGCCGCGGATCAATAGCGGCAGGAAAGCAAGCGCAGCGTACCATGGCAACAGATGGACAGCGTACGCTGAGATCGCGAGACTCATTAGGATGATCTGGCTTACGAGAAATCGACGGCCGATGCGTATGCGGTCCCTTCGTGTTACGGCGCGTGAGGCGCGGATCTGAAGCTGCACAAACTGAATCTGGTTGACTGCAAACAATAGATTTGCTGCCCAAAGCCAGCCGGCAGGAATGCCCATGTGCGCAGTAACGACATAGTACGCGGCCGGCGCCGTGGAAGTTAGGCCGACCGCTCCCGCAATTTGAACCGCAGTTCTCGAGTTGCGTCCCTGTTTCAGGATTGCCTGTACCACGAAGGCGACGCCGGCGGCCGTCCCTATCCACAGCAGATCGTGATTTCGTCCTCCCCAAAACAACCAGATCAGGGCCAGCGTAGAAACTGTCGCCAAAGCAATCGCGGCCTTGCGAGCGAGACGGATCTCGGCGGGAGTGCGGGCCCGCACCGGTGACGAGCCGGTCCAGCTCTCAATCGGCGTTCGCAGCCAAAAGAGCGCAAACGTCGCAATCGAGAGAGGCGCAAGACGGCTAGGGCTTCCTCCGGTGAGAAGACCCAGGGATACGCCGGTTGCCAATGGAATGAGGAGAATCCCCCACGCGCCGTGCTCCCGCGGGATGACAATCGCGTGCTGCCGTGCCGCTGCTACCATGAGCGCTGGTCCAAGCCGCGCCGCCTGGCCATTTCGCCTCCGATGCCGGTCCGGTCCGATTCGGCAAGCGCCGCAGCCGCCGGGAACACTTCGCGCTCCTCAACGGCGATATGCTCCCGGTAGGTGTCCGCCAGCCCGGACACCAGTTCCGACAGCCGCGCCGCATCCGCGGGCGAGAGCGTCCCGGCCGCCAGCCACTCTTGTCCCAGGCGGTCGACCCCCGCGTGGATCCTCTCCATTTGAAGGTGCTCACGTTCCAGTTTCTCCATCTTGCTCAGGGCCGACTGTACCTCAGGGGCATTCAGAGAACGAAGGCGCGGAAACAGACTGTCTTCCTCGTCCCGTGTATGTTTCGGTGCGGCTTCGCGAAAGTAACGCAGTGCGGTGTCTAAAGCGATCCTCTCCTCGCCTCCGAGCGGCTCACGAACGTTAGCTTTCGCGGCGAGCCGAACCAATACAGAGAGAAATCTCTCGATCCGCCGGTGGCAGTCGGCCAATAGGCCGATGGGATCGCGGAAATTGCTCTCAGGCTTGGCTCCGATCACGACTGGCATAGACCCTCCTATTTCTATTTTCCCTTAGACCGCCCTGGTGGCCCGTGACTGGAGTCACGGCGTCCGAGACCGAATCGGGTAGATTGGAGGAAGGGGGAGGGATGCAGAACCGCCGCCACGTCGCGCTGGGTACCATCTCGTTTACGGTCTGCTTTGCCGCCTGGGGACTGATCGGAGCGTTTGCACCCCGATTCCGTGAAACGTTTGGCCTGACCCGGTCGGAGACGGCACTCCTCGTGGCGGTCCCGGTGATCCTCGGGGCGCTGGCACGTATTCCAATGGGCATGTTGACAGACCGGTTCGGTGGGCGATCGGTCTTTGCCATGCTGATGGTGGCCGTCGCCCTGCCGGTTTGGATTGCGCCGCAACTGCACACATATGCCGGGCTGTTGGCTGCCGCTTTCCTGCTGGGCGCTGCCGGATCCTCGTTTGCCATCGGCGTAGGTTATGTTGCGCGCTGGACTCCGCCAGAACGTCAGGGCGGCGCACTGGGAGTCTACGGATTGGGAAATATCGGCCAGTCCGCAGCTGTGTTCCTCGGTCCGGTCCTGGCGGCGGAAATCGGGCTGCCGTGGGTCTTTCGCGGTGTGGCGGTGCTACTGGTGCTGTGGGCCCTGACGTTCGCCATACTCGCACGCGATGCGCCGGCTTCAGCGGCTGTGCCGGGCGCAGGCGCGATGGTCCAGGTGCTCACTCGCGAACCGCTCGCCTGGCTTCTGGCGGCTTTCTATTTCCTGACATTCGGCGGCTTCGTGGCCTTCTCCATCTACCTGCCCACGCTTCTCAAGGATCAGTTCGGGCTCAGCCCCGCCGATGCGGGATTCCGCACGGCCGGCTTCGTCGTGCTCGCTACTTTGCTGCGCCCGGTGGGCGGCTGGCTTTCTGACCACATAGGCGGCGCCCGCGTCCTCGCGGCTGTCTTCGCCGGCGTGGTTCCGTTCGCCATGGCGCTGGCATGGCCCGCAATAATCCCTTTCACCGTGGGCGCGCTGGGCTGCGCGGCCTTACTTGGAATCGGTAATGGCGCCGTGTTCAAACTGGTGCCTCAATACTTCCCCGGTCAAACAGGTACCGTAACGGGTCTTGTCGGGGCGATGGGCGGCTTGGGTGGCTTCTTCCCCCCTTTGCTCCTAGCCTTCTTTCGCAGCCGTACAGGCGATCTCTGGCCTGGCTTTTTGCTACTTGGCGCCACCGCCGTGCTGCTATGGTGGGCGAACCATCGCGTTTTCGTGCCCCGGCAGCAAACTCTCGATCTCATAATGCCGGCTGGGTTGCGCCGCACGGCCGACCGCCTGCGCGCCGGCGCATGGGCGACTCTCTGGACAGCGCTGTTGATCGCAGCGATTGTGGTGGGCTCACGAAACCTTCAGAATTTTGATCCAGCATTGGTCATCTACACATTCGCCGTGGTTTTTGCCACATGGGGCGTGGTCTACCACTATAATGTCTGGCTCCAAAAGCCCCCTACCAGAATGTATTGGAGTCGCGGCTGGGAATTGCTGCGCGATCGCGGCGTCTTACGCAGTCTGGCATACCTGGCCGGCGTCGCGGTGACGCACCTTACCGCACAACGCTTCATCGCCCGGCGTTCGCGCTTGCGCTGGTGGATGCATCAATGCCTCTTTTGGGGTTGCCTGCTGGCAGTAGCGATCACCTTTCCGCTGGTGTTCGGCTGGATCTCATTTCGCAGCGCTCCGAACGATCAACTGACGTATCTCACATACTTGTTCGGCTTCCCGGCGGGCAGTTTCCCGCTGCACACGGCGACCGCCTGGCTGCTCTTTCACGGCCTCGACATTTCGGCGCTGCTGGTGTTGTCGGGCATCGCCCTTTCGCTGTGGCGGCGCATGACGGACAAAGGCGCCCGCGCCGTGCAGCAGTTCGCGATGGATTTCCTGCCCCTGGTTCTACTATTCGCCATTTCGGTGACCGGTCTGGCGCTCACCGTGTCGCAGGAATGGCTGCGTGGCTCGGCTTACAGCTTCCTGGCCATATTACATGCCATCACGGTGATTGCGGCCCTGCTTTACTTACCCTTTGGGAAGTTCTTCCATGTTTTTCAGAGGCCCGCCCAACTCGGCGTCAAACTCTATCAAGAAGCCGGGCTCAGCGATCCAGGCGCGGTATGCTCGCGATGCGGCGAGAGGTTTGCATCGCGCATGCACATCGACGACCTACGCACGGTTCTGCCGCAACTGGGCTTCGATTACGCCCTGCCGGAGGCCGCTGGACATTGGCAGCAATTGTGTCCCGCCTGCAAGCGGAAGGCACTCTCGGTCGCGCAGATCAGGATCAAGGAGCAGTCACGTGGCTAGGCCCCCGGCACCGCTCGACAAGCTCACCGAACGCTTCGGGCCGCACCTCAACTACGTTCCGCCAGGCGGCTGGCAGGACGAATCGCGCAATCCGGCGGAGAAGCTGGTGAAGACGCACTGTTGTTTCTGCGGGCAGCAGTGCGGCATTCAGCTCAAAGTGCGCGACAACCGGGTGATCGGATTTGAGCCGTGGGAGGAGTTCCCCTTCAACCGGGGAATGCTCTGTCCCAAAGGAGTCAAGAGGTACATGCAAGGAAACCACCCCGACCGGCTCCTCGATCCTCTCGTCCGGACGCCGGAAGGATTTCGTCGCGCAGAATGGAACGAGGCACTCGATTTCACCGCTCGCCGCCTGCGTGAGATCCAGGATAAGCATGGACGGGATGCCGTAGCGGTCTACGGCGGGGCATCGCTGACAACAGAGAAGGCGTACCTGATGGGTAAGTTCGCACGAGTTGCCCTCGGCACGCGTCACATCGACTACAATGGCCGGCTTTGCATGGTTTCTGCGGGCACGGCCTACAAGGGCGCCTTGGGCGTCGACCGCGCGCCTAATCCGTGGAGCGACATCACGAAGGCGGAGATCATCTTCGTGATCGGCGCCAATATCGGCGAGTGCGCGCCGATTACTACGGACTATGTCTGGCGTGGGCGCGACAGCGGCGCGCGCCTCATCGTGGCAGATCCACGCTTCACGCCGATCGCGCGCAATGCGGACCTGTTCCTGCCAGTGCGTCCGGGCACCGACCTCGCGCTCCTCATGGCGATACTGCACGTCATCATTCGCGACGGCCTCACCGACCAGGAGTTCATCGCCGCCCACACCACAGGTTTCGAACAGACCGCGGAATGCGTAACTGCCTGGAATCCCCGGCGAGCCGCCGAGGTAACCGGCATTCCTCCCGATGCCATTGAGCGGGCGGCCCACTGGATCGGCGAATCGCGCCGCGTCATGATCCTGCATGCGCGCGGCTTGGAACACCACTCCAAAGGCGTCGAGAATTGCGAAGCCGTGCTTGCCATCGCGCTGGCAACCGGCAATATCGGCCGCGAAGGCGCCGGGCCCGTGATGATCACCGGACAGGGGAACGGCCAGGGAGGGCGGGAACACGGCCAGAAATGCGATCAACTACCCGGCCAGCGCAGCCTCACGGATCCGGCCGCCCGCCAACATGTCGCCAGTGTCTGGGGAATCTCGCCTGAGGAACTGCCACCACCCGGCTACACCGCCGTGGAAATCATGAATGCGATTCATCGCGGTGAAATCAAAGGCCTGCTCTCCATCTGTTTCAACCCGCTGGTCTCGCTGCCCGACGCCAGCTTCACGCGCGAAGCTCTCGAGCGGCTCGAGTTCTTTGGAGTGATCGATTTCTTCCTGTCGGAGACCGCCGCGCACGCCGACGTCGTTCTGGCCGGCAGCCTGCAGGAGGAGGAAGAGGGCGTGACCGCCAGCCTGGAGGCGCGCGTCATCCATATCCGAAAGGCCGTCGATCCGCCGGGCAACGCGCGCGCCGATTCCGCAATCATCTGCGATCTGGCGCACCGGCTCGGCCGGGGCCGGTACTTTCCTTTCCGCGAGCCACGCGAGATTTTCGAGGAACTGCGCTTGGCGTCGCGCGGCGGCCTGGCGGACTATTACGGCATCACCTATGAAAAGATCGATGCGCAGCAAGGCGTCTTCTGGCCGTGCCCTTCGCTCGATCATCCCGGCACGCCCCGCCTTTTCGAAGACGGACGGTTCTTCCACGCAGATGGCAAGGCGCATTTCATGAAGCTGGAGTGGCGGGAGAGCGGGGATCCGGTCGATACGGAATTCCCCGTGTATCTGACCACGGGCCGCGTGGTCAGCCAGTACCTCTCGGGCACGCAGACCAGGCGCATCGGCGCTCTCGTCGATCAGTATCCCGAGCCGAAGCTCGAAATCCACCCGAAACTGGCGGCGCAACATGGCATTCAGAACGGCGATTGGGTGGCGGTCACCTCGCGGCACGGCACGATTACGCTCCAGGCCATGGTCGTGCGCACCATCCGGCCGGACACGGTGTTCATTCCGTATCATTGGCCGCGCGACCGCAGCGCTAACCGGCTGACTCACCGGACCCTCGATCCGCGCAGTAAGATCCCCGAATACAAGGTTTCCGCGTGCCGCCTCGAGAAGGCGCCCGCGCCTCCCGAATGGGCGCGCGAACGGCGCCCGGAACTTAAGCAGGGAGGCCGCGCCTGATGTTCGGCATGGAGTTCTACGTCGATCCTTCGCGATGCATCGGCTGCCAGTCCTGCTTGAAGGCGTGCGAGGAATGCGAAACCCATCGCGGTATTTCCATGATCAACTTCGATTTCATCGACCGCCCGGATTCGATTGCGACGGCCGCATACGTCTGCTGGCACTGCGAGAATCCTACCTGTGCGCAGGTCTGTCCAGCGGATGCCATCAAAAAGTACGAGGACGGAATTGTCGGGTCTTCCTTGAAGCCGCGGTGCATCGCCTGCTCGAATTGCGTGCTGGCCTGCCCCTTTGGAATTCCAAAGCTGGTCCCCGAGTACGAGCAGATGATGAAGTGCGATATGTGCTACGACCGGACGTCCATCGGCAAACGACCCATGTGCGCTACCGTTTGCCCCAGCCAGGCGCTGGCATATGTGACGCCGGAAAGCATCGCTTCAACGAGGCGAGAAAAGCCCGTCAATACCTTCTGGTTTGGCAATCAGAAGATCACGACCAAGGTGTACATGATGGCTCCATCGGAGATCGAGGCCATCAGCATCGATGTTGCGGACTATACATGGGAGGGCGAGCATGAGTTGGTTCCGCAGGCCTTCTAGCACGCCACTGTGGCAAGACGAATTCTCCGTCTTCACCGCCGACGAGCGCTATGTGAACCGCCGGCAATTCACGAAGTTTCTCACTCTGACGAGCTTGGCCATGTTCGCCGGCAACCTCTGGATTCTCGTTCGATCCTGGTTCCGCCGGCCGGCCTTCTATCCAAAGCAGGCAGTCGCGAAGCTGAACGAATTGCCCGTAGGCGGAGTCAAGCTGTTCTCCTATCCCACTGCCGCCGACCGTTGCATCCTTGTGCGCACAGAGGCGCAGGGATACGTAGCTTACAGCCAGAAGTGCACGCATCTTTCCTGCGCGGTGTATTACTCGCAGGCCCGCAATCGCTTGGAATGCCCTTGTCATCAGGGGTTCTTTTCAATTGTGGATGGCTCGGTGCTGCAGGGACCTCCGCGACGGCCGCTTCCCCGCGTGGTACTGGAGCAGAAGAACGGGTTGCTCATCGCGACTCGTATGGAACAGGAGGGGGCATGAACACCGATCCACGTCAGAATCGGGGCCTGACCGCAATTGATGGAGCGATGACTTTGATCGTTGTGCTGTTGATCGTTCAAATCTGGTTGTTCTCCGCGACTCTGGAATCCTACCTGGCCGGTCATCGGGAAGCCGCCCTCCCAGGGGCGATTATCTCCGGCATTCTCTTCGCAGCGTGCGCCGCGCTCTATCTGTTCGTGGACCGGATCGATTCGGAAGTGCGTAAGGGCTGACGGAGGGAACGCGGCAGGCGCGATTCGAAGAATCCGCAGAGCTTGTCGACTAGGACGTCAGGCTGCACCGCATCGGCTTCCGCCGCCTCGCGCAGAGTGAGGCTCTTGGGAACTGCCTTGGCGTTGGCCAGGGTGACCAATCCGTTCGCGACCATGAGCTTGCGAGTGGCCGGGTAACTGGAAATCAACCAGTAGACACTCATGCGGTCGTTGACCTGCTTGCGCCCGAACCATGCCGGAATTGGACTTGCCAGACTCATCATCATGTTGAATGCGAACAGCAGGACGGCGGCAAGCTCGGCGAAGGCAGAAACGGGTAAAATCTTCCAAGCGGCAATGAGGATGTTGCCACAGGCGAGAGGCTCTGAAACGACCCGCAAAGCGCAGCCGGCCGTAATCAGCAAGAGGGAAATCCGCATCAGTCTTGCGCTCCACAATTCCCGGCTGTTGAGAAACGACGGCAGGATGCGAGGACCGATCGAGAAGACAAGCGTTACCAGAAAGCCGACGGTGAAGGCGTGTCGCGATGCGCCGAGGAACCCCGGGTGCCGCACGCAATAGCCGATTGCTGCGGAGACGAGAAGCCAGAAATAAGCCAGTTGCGCGAACTGCGGGTAGTGGTCGTATACTCCAGTGGCCTTTGCCTTTCCCTTCTTGGGGTGAAACACGCGTAACGCCCAGGCAGCCGATGTAACTGCCAGTAATAGAGCAGATGATGACCACGCCGGAGAATCGAGTACGATCCCAACCACGCCCATCGCAAGCAGCACCATCGCGATCAAGATCCCCCGCCTGTGCGACGGCGCCGTCCCGATCAAACCCGGAAACAGCTTCACGCTGTATCCCACGACAACGGGAAAGGCGAACCCCCAGATGGCCAGCGAGATGAGAATCCGATCCGGGTCCGCGGGTATTGCCGGAGTGTTCAACGGCTGCATGGTCAGCCACAGTTGCCAGCCCAGAAGGAGCAGCAGGGCCGTGAATCCGGCGAGGATCGGTAGTTCCCAGGCGTGCTTGTGGCGGCGGTTTGCGCCTGGAGCCGTCATCTCCCAAAAGAAGAGAATGACTGCGAGGAATTCGAGAATTGCTGCCGCGCGGAACTCGGCGGGATGCGCCGCCCTCTGAACGCCGGCGGTCCAACGAAGTCCCACACCAGCGCTCCACAGCGCCCACACGGCCCAGCCTGCAGGAATCGAACGGCATACTGCGCCCCGGAACTTCGGCAGGGTATAAAGCGAGATGCCAATGATGAACGTGGCGAACCAGCCGAAGAATTGGGCGTGTCCGTGCGCCTGGATCCAGGCCGTGGAAACGGCGGCCAGTTGCCGTCGAGACGTGATCCCCACAAGGTTGCAGACACCCAGCACGGTTCCCGGCAGAACCATAAAGAACAATCCCGTGATTATGTGAGCGGCCAGCAACCGTGCGAGGCGGCGTTCGGGCAGGGGATCAGGAAACGCAGGCTTCCTCGACCCGTCGCGTTGCGAGGCCAACTCCCACTGCTCGGGTAGTTGGCGATGGTCCATATCCTCATCGTCGCCGGCGGTCTGCTCTGGCGCAGTGACTTAGGTTACGGCGCGCTTGTGGCCGAAATAAGTGACGTACACAGGGCCCTCCGCGACGCAATGGACCGCGACGCCTGCCCGCCGCATAGTCTCCATCAGGGGCTCCGGCCGGAACGAACTGTGCAGCAGCAACGCTTGGCCGGGTTCCAACGCCGCCACCGATTCACGGATTCTCCGAATGGGATGCTCTCCGCGCTCTAGCATCCGATCCGCACTCACCTCTTCCACAACTTGCCCCGATGCCAGCCAGGATGCATCCTCGTATGTTCCATGCGGTTCTGGCGCGGCCGGCAACTCCGGCCCGGACTGGCCGATGCGCTGCGAGATGCGCTGGATCATCTCCCGCAGGCCGATACCTCCAATGCTTGCCGCGTCTTCGAGCGTCGCGACTTTGGCTACTGTCCGGCGGACCACTGGATTCCGGAGCTTGCCAAACGCAGGAGCCATGCTGATGAGAACATCCTCGACCTCCGGGTATGCCTTCAACAACGCGCCGATCTTTGTGCCGGGGCCAATGGTGAGGCTCATTGAACGCCTGCCGGCACCGGTTCATCGTATTCCAGCAGCCTCCGCTCTCCTTCGAGCGTGCGAATGTTTGTCACATCCTGAGTCACTTCGAGGGTACCGAGATACCGGCTGTCTTGCGTTCTCACCGCAAAATAGCGGATGTGAACGAACCGGCCCATGAATGGGATCCAGAATTCGGCGACGTTCTGCCGGCCGCTTCGAAAATCGTCGAGAATGCGGTCGACCACGTGCACGCTTCGCGGCGGATGACAGTTTTGCACCTTTCGTCCGATGATGGCCCGGCTGCGCGCGAAAACCCGGCGGGGGCCTTCCGAAAAGAACGCCACGCGGTCGTCTGCGTCTACGAACGTCAGATCCACTGGCAACGTCGAGAAGATCCCGATGAGTTGATCGAGTGCCAGCGCGCCCGTGGGGAGGGTCACGCCATTAGCGATCGAGTCCGCATCTTTCGGCTGAGCGTCTGCCGGCTGGTACCCTTTCCGCGGCTCCACCAGGCACCACCCGTAGCGCGGGGAGGAGGCCCAGATCTCGGCCCACTCATCCGCGGTGAACGTCTGCAGGCACATGGGAAGGAGGATCTGCTCCTCCTTGTAGATCATCTCCTGGACTGTGGCAGCCACGGCGCCGCCGGTTGTGGCAGCCAGAATCTTGAGTTCAGCGGCGCTGGCATCGGGCGCGCGCAGCGCGGCGCTCAGGTCCTTCAGGAGTTGCCGGATCTCATCGTCCTTCCCCCACATCACCTTGGATGGCCCGGAAATCCCATGGCGCTCGAGACAGGTGAAGAACAGGTGTTCTTTACGCTGATAGTGCTTGTCGATATCCTGCAGGTCGTTGAGCGCCTGGCGCCATTCGAGCAGCGAATCTTCGGCATCTTGATCGTCCGCCACCTCGAGAATCCGGTTCATGGCCGTCTGCATGCGGCCAAGGGCCTCCCGCAAAGCAGCGTTTTCGCGGCGCAGTGTGTCTGCCGGATGACCCGGTGGAACCGCGGCGGGCGCCAGTTGCACGAGGACGTCGCGAGTGACTTGAGAATGCAGGTCGCACATGCCCTGGATTTCCTCTACCGGCATGCCTTCGGCGATCAGTTCCTGCTCCATCGCCATGATCTCGGAGTAGTCAGTCTCGCAAACCAATTGCTTCAGGCTGCTTCTGACTTGATCGGGAGCTTCGCCGGCATGGAGCCGCTTAATGATGCTTTTCAGTGTCCGCACGCGCTGCGCCCGGTTGTCGATCAGTTCGCTCATGGTTGATCCTCAACCCAAGCATAGAGGCTCACAACGACGGGTTCAGTGACCTGAGTCACCCGTTTTCGATCCCCCGGGCAATGACGGCCGCGGGCGGCCGGCAGCAGGCGGGTACGGGCCGAAATATCGTGTCGTGATATAATTCGAGGAGTGAAGCCGCATCCCGTTCACAACCGTCAAACTCTGCGCCACATCGCGCGGTTTCGGTACAGCTTGCGCAAGTTCCTGCGATTCAGCGAACGGGCCGCCAGGGAATACGGCCTCACACCCCAGCAACACCAGTTGCTGCTCGGTGTTGCGGGCTATACGGACCGTAATTGCGCTACCATTTCCGAACTCGCCGAGTTCCTACAGGAGCGCCACAACTCCGTCGTGGAACTGGTCACTCGGGCGGCGAAACATGGATTAGTTCGGAAAGAGCCCGGCACTCACGACCGGCGGCAGATATTTGTCTCGCTCACGCCTCGAGGTGAGGAACTCCTCTCGGCCCTCACAACGCTCCATCGGCGGGAGTTGCAACGCCTGCAAACCGGCCTTTTGGCTCCGGAGAGGCCGACCCGCCGCCTGAATGCGAGCACACCACAACCAGGGAAGAAACGTTGAGTTCGAGCCACGTGAGTTCACCACGCCAACGCGGGTACCATCCTGCCTTGCGCAAGTATTTGCCCTGGATGCATGAACATCTCGGGGCCATCTACACGCGCAACCTGCATCAGTGGCTCTTGATCGCTCCCATCATTGGGATCACGGTCGGCTTAGTCATCACTGGAATCGCGCTCATTATCTTGAGACTCCTATGGCCCGCTATCCTTACCTGTTATCTTCATCATCCTTGGACTATCGTGCCCGGGGTCGTGCTTGGATTCGTGATCACGGGGCTCGTCATGCAATACTGGACCCCGGATCCGGACGAACACTCCACGGAGGAGATTATTCGAGCCTATCACTCGCACGGCCATGTGGAAATGCAGCCGTTTTTCTCAAAGCTGCTGGCAGCGATTACCACAGTAGGTTTCGGCGGCAGCGCGGCTCTCGAAGGCCCCAGCATTTACGGCGGCGGCGCCCTTGGGTCGTGGTTGTGCACTCAGTTCAGGCGGTTCCGGGGCGACGCGCTGGACCGGCGCATCATGCTCATCAGTGGAGCGGCGGCCGGGATGGCGGCTGTGTTTCGCGCACCGCTGACTGGCTTGGTCTTCGCTCTCGAAATGCCGTACAAAGACGACCTGGCACACGAGGCATTGCTGCCGTCACTCATCGCATCCGTGATCTCTTACACAACACAAGCGCTGTTTCTTGGCACCGTCCCGCTTTTTGACTTTGAAAGCAAGGGGTCGTTCTCAGGTATAGATCTGATGTGGTCCGCGGTGCTGGGCGCAATGGTTGGGCTCACCGCCATGATGTTCTCGATCGCGTTCCGGAGGATACGGCGATTCGTCATGGAATGGCGGCTCCAGCACTGGGCAAAACTGGCCGCGGGCGGTTTACTGACTGGCCTATGCGGTCTTATATTTGTCTCCGTTTTCAAAGACTCACTTATTCCGCTGGGACCTAACTACGAGGCGGTTGGGCAGATCCTCAACCGGCATCATTCCTCTCTGGAACTTCTTGTCTTCGCTGTTATGAAGCTTGCAGCCACGATTTCCTCGTTGGCCTTCGGTGGAGTGAGTGCGATGTTTGTCCCCTTGTTTCTCGCCGGCGGAAGTTTAGGGTCGGCTTTCGGACAGGTGGCGGGTCACGCCGCCTCGCATGAGCTTTACGCGGCGGTGGGCATGGCCGCATTTATCGCAGCCGGTTACAAAACGCCGCTAGCCGCTGTAACTTTCATTGCGGAGACGACAGGCGGGCATGCTTTCCTCATCCCAACGCTGATCGGGGCGGCGGTAGCCTATGCAGTGTCCGGAGACACGTCCGTCTCCGGAGAGCAACAACTCCGCGCGGGCATCGGCGTGCATGAACTGCGTGAGATCGAGGTTCGGGAGATCATGCGACGGCCGCTGAAGGGGATCCCGGCTTCTTTGACGCTGCGCGAGTTCGTTGACAGCATTCCGCCGGCTGACCTGCATTCGAGTTTTCCTGTTCTTGCGGGTAGCCGGATTCTCGGGACGATTTCTGCCTGGACGCTGCTAAGGATCTCTCCCGAAAAGTGGTCCCAGACGACCGTAGCGGATGCTGCCGACCGTGGCGTGATTCGCATTTCTCCGGACTGCAACTTAGTGGAAGCCTCGCGTCTGCTTCGCGGCGACAGCAGCTTCCTTGTTGTAACTTCGGCAGACGGAGAAATGGAAGGTGTCGTTACGAAGGCCGACATCCTGGGCGTTCTGCAAGGTCAGCAGCCGGCATCACACAAATAGCGCAGATCCGCAAGTTCGATGGTTTCAGGTCGCGGTGGATAAAACCGTCTGAGCTGGTCAAGTGAAAGTAACAAGCGGGGAGATTCTCCCCGCTGGTCCAAATCTCCCCCGTTCCGGAACAACGGCACACGCGTTACATCTCAGGAACTCCTTAGGCACCAATGGCGAACGCCAATGCCGCGACTGGTATCCCGCTTGCCCTACATCGGGCGGCTGTACTCACTAGCCGATGCCGGTTCACGACGGTGATCGTGGGCCGGCAGACGGCTGGGGCGGCCACCACAAAGCAAAAGAGGTGCGTAATGTCGATTCTGAGTGTTCCGCGTGTCCCACAGGGTATTTGTGCAGCCTGCGTATATGGTGATGACTGTGCCTTACAAGCCGGGTCGGAAAGGATGATTCTGCAATGCGGGCAATTTGAGCTGGCGTTTCCGGAAGCGAACCGTCACTCTGCTGCACCATCACGTGCCCTGCCGGTGCAAGCGCCGGATTCGGGTGAGTACGCCGGCCTTTGCGCAAGTTGCGAGAAGCGGGAAACCTGCACCTATATCAAACCCGAAGGCGGTATTTGGCGCTGCGAAGAGTACACATAAATTATGTCTGCGGAACCTGCCTCCGGTATCGTAGAAAAGCGCGCCCGCAGCCGAAGTGGGCTCATTGCCCTCTTGCAGGATATCCAGGCGAGGCACGGCTACCTCCCTTCCGACGCGCTGAAGGCGGTCGCGGAAAAGACTGGCCGATCCCTGGTGGATGTTTACGGCGTGGCGACGTTCTACCGCTCGTTCAGCCTGGAACCGCGCGGCAGGCATGTTTGCTCAGTCTGCCTGGGCACGGCCTGCCATGTGCGGGGCGGGCCCATCGTGGCTGAGCAGTTCGAGAGCGAACTGCACGTGCGGCGTGGCCAGACGACCGCCGATCGCGAGTTCACGCTGGAGACGGTGAATTGTCTTGGCGCCTGCGCCCTGGGCCCTATCGTAGTGGTGGACGGGCATTACTTCTCGAATGTCAGCCCGACCGGTGTACTCGACATCGTGAAACAGACGC
>Ga0335078_10006723_pt1 | contig 17022 bp, 16 predicted proteins | sample Lox_Sample_32_FD_206711 | JGI IMG/M metagenome (GOLD analysis project Ga0335078, IMG submission 206711) | Soil microbial communities from Loxahatchee National Wildlife Refuge, Florida, United States - Lox_Sample_3.2 | ecosystem: Environmental > Terrestrial > Soil > Wetlands | place: USA... | reverse complement strand
CTCGAGGTGAATTTGAAAGCGCGCGCGTCAGACGCGGCCGTGGACTCGATCAACCTGATCGGCGAGATTCCGGGCGGCAGCAAGAGAGACGAGATTGTGATGGTGGGCGCGCACTTCGATTCCTGGCACAGCGGCACGGGTGCGACGGACAATGGCGCAGGCAGCGCGGTGATGATGGAGGTGATGCGAATCCTGAAGGCGCTCGATTTGAAAATGGACCGCACCGTCCGCATCGGCCTTTGGAGCGGCGAAGAGCAGGGCCTCCTCGGATCGAAGGCCTACGTGAAAGAGCATTTCGGCGATCCGAAGACGATGAAGATCACCGAAGCGCACGCGAAGCTTTCCGGATATTTCAATCTCGATAACGGCAGCGGGAAAATTCGCGGCGTTTATCTGCAAGGCAACGACGCGATGCGTCCCTTATTTGCCGAGTGGCTCATGCCCTTCCGCGATATGGGCGTGGGAACCATCACCATCCGCAATACCGGCGGGACGGATCATTTGTCGTTCGATGCCGTCGGCCTCCCCGGATTCCAGTTCATCCAGGATCCGCTGGATTATTCCACCATCACGCATCATTCCAGCATGGACGTGTACGATCACGCGGTGCCGGCGGATTTGATGCAGTGCGCGGCGGTGATCGCGTCGGTAGTCTACGACGCAGCGACGCGATCGGAGATGTTGCCGAGGAAGCAGTTGCCGAAGCCGCAGGAGGTGGCGCCGACGGCGTCGAAGTGAAGCGCGGGCCGGTTATCGGGGTGAGTCCTGGAGCGTCTTCAGTTTCCAGTAATTGTTTTCCATGATCCGGCTCCAGTCGTCTCCCCAGAAGGGCCTGCCGAACCGCGCTTTGTATTCTTGTTCCATTGCAGCGGGCGACCTTTCGACGTAATCCGAGGGGACCTCAAACATGGAATCTGGCGGTGGTCCGAGCTTTAGTGAGGTCACCTCCTCGACGGTTTTGTCGCCGGTGCTGTACGTCTCGACGCTCTCTATGGAGAAACACTTCAGCTCTGGCGCAAGCAATTCCTCCCGCGTAGACTTTTCGCTGCGAGCGCGCACGCGTATGACCTGCAAACCGAAGCGCTCCCCGGCATTCCCGAGTAGCTCGACCTGCCCGCCGGGCTCGGGACAGACGCCTTCCTGGCGGGGGTTCATGGCGCGCTCAAACCGTTCCGGCGAGTAACGAAACGTAATCTTTAATCGGCTTTGCTCCTCGAGGATTGCGTAGTCGTGGCGTCCTGCGTCGATGATCGCCACCAGCCCGTGCGTGCTGCCCTCCGACCAGTTCCTGTAGTAGTACGAACCGTCCTCGCGTCTGTAATACGTGTAGTCCTCTGGTTGGCCCCTCACGGCCCCTGAGGCGGTGTAGTCGGTCCTGACAGAGTCGGCTGCGAACGGTGTCATTTTTTGGGGTTGGGCAAGCGCGCGGCGTGGATTGGTCAGAGAAGCGGCAAGCACCGTCAGCAGAGTGGCCGCTGCAAAATGACCGCGTTTGGTCATGGCTGCCTCCGGACAGAAACCGAGGAACCTAAGAACGAGAGAACTAAGGAACGAGTTTCTTACTCGTTCACTTGGAACGTGCCCACGAACGATCCGCGATTGCCGCTATACTTCCACACCGTGCCGAGCCCATTGCCATTGAAATCGTTGGCCACGGTATACGCAGCCATGGCATGCTCCACCGGCGTCAGCGGCCCATACCACACCGTTTCGTTGTGGCAAACCTGATCGGCTTCGGTCATCGGGCGCGTCTCGAGCTTCACCATGTTGCCGGCGGTCATCACGGCTTTACGGCTGTGAACGCTGTTATCGGCAACCTGGAATTCGATCGGCTGATACTCCACGTGAACCACATCGGCGAGTAATTGCCCGCCCATCTTCTGCGCGAAAGCCTTCAACGCCAGGCGCTGTTCGGCGTTGGCGCGCGAGTCGATGATCAACACGGCCTTCACCGGATACACAGTATCGATAACATTCCCGAGTGTGTTCGACGCGTGGATGGCGCCCATCACCGAGAGGCCGTCCAGGTTGACGCCCTCGAAATCGCCTTTGTCGATCTTCCAGCCCATAACGGCCAGATCGCCAGTCAGTCCGACTTCAGCGTTGGCAAAACAGGGACCGGTGTAGACGTCGGCGGTGCGGGCTTCAATATATTCGCCGCGAACATGCGTGGAGGGAAGGGTTGCGCTGAGCGCGAGCGTTGCGCACATAGCCAGCGCGGACATTGCACAGAGGATAGTTCTCATGTTGCCATCTCCTGGATGCGTTTCTTCCTCAACTATAGCACCAGGGGCCTGAGCACGGTGTTAAAGTACCGGAGTATGCGACTGGTTCCTCTCGTATTCTCGATCGCGTTCGCCGCGACGGCCCAAACCCCCAACGCCGATGATCTGGTCTGGCAAAAAGCGGTAAGTAAGTTCGACGCGCAGCGAGCCAAAATTCTCCGCGACGTCGACAAAAGCGACCACTCCGGTCCATTCCAAACCAACTGGGAATCGCTCCAGCACTATCAGGTCCCAGCCTGGTATCAAGACGCGAAGTTCGGCATTTTCCTGCACTGGGGCGTTTATTCCGTCCCCGCGTTCGGCAGCGAATGGTACCCGCGCGACATGTACCGCGAAGGCAGCAACGAATTTAAGCATCACGTCGCAACTTATGGTCCGCAATCCAAGTTTGGCTACAAGGATTTCATCCCGAACTTCAAAGCAGATAAATTCGATCCAAAAGCTTGGGCCAATCTCTTCCGCGCCGCGGGCGCAAAATACGTGATTCCGGTCGCCGAGCACCATGACGGATTTGCGATGTATAACAGCGGCCTCAGCGACTGGTGCGCAGCCAAGATGGGTCCGCACCGCGACATCGTGGGCGATCTCGCGAAAGCCGTACGCGACGCCGGATTGCACTTCGGCGTCTCCACGCACCGCGCCGAGCATTATTTCTTCATGAACGGCGGGCGCGCGTTCGATTCCGACGTGCGCGATCCTCGCTTCGCCGCTTTCTACGGGCCTGCGCACGAAGGCGCCGCAGCCGAGGATAGCAAGACCGCGCGGCCTGATAAAGCGTATTTGAACGATTGGCTCGCTCGCACGGCCGAACTGGTGGAGAAGTATCAACCAGAGGTGGTGTGGTTCGACTGGTGGATCGAAAACAAGGAATTCGAGCCGTATCGGCAGCGGTTTGCGTCTTTCTATTACAACGACGCGGCGCGCCGGGGATCGACTGCGGTCATTAATTACAAGCACGATGCCTTTCCGTCTACAGCAGCCGTTCTAGACATCGAGCGCGGGCAACTGGATCAGGTGCGGCCGCAGTTTTGGCAAACCGACACCTCGGTCAGCATTCGGTCGTGGGGATACATCGAGAACGACACGTTCCGCTCGGCGGAGTCGCTGATTCACGAGCTCATCGATATCGTCAGTAAGAACGGCTGTCTGCTGCTGAACCTGGGGCCAAAACCGGACGGCACGATTCCAGAGCCGGAGCATAAGATTCTGCGCGACATGGGGCGATGGCTCGCGATAAATGGCGAGGCAATTTATGGAACGCGGCCGTGGCAGATCTATGGCGAGGGACCGACCAAGGTGGTGGGAGGGTCGTTCCACGATGCGGACACACAAGGTTACACGAGCCGCGATATTCGGTTCACGACGAAGGGGGATGTGCTGTACGCGATTGCCCTGGGATGGCCGGAGGATGGCAAGGTGACGATTCATTCGTTGGGGGACTCGCGAAAAATCAGCAAGGTTGAATTAATCGGCTACGGGGCGCCGCTGAAATTCGCACGCGACTCGGGCGGTTTGAAGGTGGAACTGCCGGTGACGAAGACTGGTGAATATGCCTGGGTGTTGCGGATCGAGTAGACGAATCGCCTTGCTCGTCATGTGGCTCGCTGTGTTTCCATTACATGGCGAGAGCGGTTACGCTGCCTGGCTACGATACGAAGCGCTTCCGGCTCGAGTAGCCGAAGCCGATGTGCAGGCCCTCGGCGATTCGGTGACGCTGCTGGGTAGCTCCGAAATCCTTCTCTCCGCGCGCGACGAATTCTCGCGTGGCATCCGGGGAATGCTTGGCCGTGTTTTGCGATACGAATCCAATGTGCCCTCAACCGGAGGCGTCGTCATCGGGCGAATTTCGGAAGTCGCGAGAGCTTTCCCGGCGGCGCAGCCTGGCGCGAATGCAGCCGGCGACAGTTTCCTGATCAAAATGGTGCGGCAAGGATCAGCCCGTTACACGATCGTTGCCGGCGCAACGGTACGTGGCGTCCTTTATGGCGTCTTTGCGTTGCTGCGTAAGATCGCTTTCGAGCAGCCGATGGACTCTCTAGACGAGACGGAGGTTCCCTATGCGCCTATCCGCTGGGTGAACCACTGGGATAATCTGGATGGCTCCATCGAGCGTGGTTACGGAGGCCGCTCCATCTTCTGGGAGAACCGGCATGCGAGAGCGGACTTGTCGCGCGTCTCTGATTATGGCCGGATTCTCGCATCGCTCGGCATCAACGGTTGCTCGATTAACAACGTCAATGCCGATCCAGAGATTCTTTCGGCTGAAATGCTGCCTGAGATCGCGCGTATCGCAGCGGCATTCCGTCCGTGGGGCGTTCGCGTGGCGATCTCTGTCGATTTCGCAAGCCCCAAAACATTAGGCGGATTGGATACCTTCGATCCACTCGACGCGCGCGTGACCGCATGGTGGAACGCCAAAATGGATGAACTGTACCGCGCCATTCCGGATTTGGCGGGGATCGTTATTAAAGCCGATTCGGAGGGACGCCAGGGACCTTCGGCTTATGGGCGAACGCACGCGGACGCAGCGAACGTGGTGGCGCGCGCGTTGAATCCGCATGGCGGTTTGGTCTTCTACCGGGGCTTCGTTTACGACCATCACATGGATTGGCGGAATCCGAAGAATGACCGGGCCCGCGCCGCCGACGACAATTTCCGGCCGCTCGATGGAAAAGTCGAACCCAATGCGGTGGTCCAGATCAAGAACGGGCCCATCGATTTTCAAGTGCGCGAACCAGCCACGCCTTTGTTTGGAACTTTGGAAAAAACGAATGAGGCGATCGAGCTTCAGATTACCCAGGAATATTTCGGGCAGGCGCGTCATGCCGTGTTTCTTGCGCCGATGTGGAAAGAAGTTCTGGATTTCGATATGCACGCTAAATCCGGCGCAAGTACACCGGTGAAAACACTCGTCGCCGGGACAGTGTTCGGCCAGCCAACCGGCGGTTTCGTAGGCGTCTCGAACGTGGGGCTGAGCGATAACTGGTTCGGGAATCATCTTTCGCAAGCGAACCTCTACGCTTTCGGACGTCTGGCATGGAACCCTGATTTGAGCGCGCGCGAAATCTCGGAGGAATGGACGCGGCTTACCTTTGGGGCCAACCGGGAAGTCAACGCGGTGGTCAACGAGATTCAGCTCAGCTCGTGGAAGACGTACGAAAACTATACCGGACCGCTCGGACTACAAACCTTGACCGACATCACCGGCAACCACTACGGCGTGAACGTCGAGGCATCGGAAAGAAACGGCTGGGGGCAGTGGCACAAAGCTGATGCGCAAGGCGTCGGAATGGATCGCAGCGTAAAGTCCGGAACTGGTTACGCGGGCCAGTACCGCGCTGAGGTCGCAAAAATGTACGAAGCGCCCGCCACCACTCCGGATGAGTTGCTGCTCTTCTTCCATCACGTATCCTACACGTACCGATTGCACTCAGCGAAGACGGTCATCCAATACCTGTATGACTCCCACTATGAAGGCGCCGAAGCAGTGAAGAACTACGTGCACGAGTGGCGGACCCTCCAGGGCAAGATCGACGAACAGCGTTTCGAGGAAGTGCTCACGCAACTGGAGTATCAGGCCGGCCAGGCAGAGGTCTGGCGCGACGCGGTGGTGAACTGGTTTTTGAAAACGTCCGGCATACCGGATGAGAAAGGCCGAGCAGGCAATGATCCCGGCCGCGTGGAGGCGGAGTCCATGCAACTCGAAGGCTACACTCCCGTTGCAGTCACTCCTTGGGAAGCGGCTTCAGGGGGCATGGCGATCTCGTGCGCGATCTCCCGGTGCGTCGCTCGCTTCGTCTTTGAAGGCAGCGAAGGCTGGCATCAGCTTCGTATTCGCTATTTCGATCAAAACAACGGAGTCGCGCGCTTCCGCCTACTTCTGAACGGCCAAACACTCGACCAATGGGTTGCTTCGGATCACTTACCCACCGACAAGATCGACGGCACGTCTTCTTCGCTACGAATCGTCCCGCCAGTTGCGCTCCGGCGCGGAGATCAGATCGTTATTGAAGGCTGGCCGGATGCCCGCGACGCCGCGGCGTTAGACTATGTAGAAATCCGATGAGCACGTAATGACAATGAGGGCTTCGTGACCATCCAATCGCGATTGGAGCAATGGCGAGCGCAGGGCGTTATTTCGCCTGAGCAGCACCAGCATCTCGACGGCCTAACCCGAGGCGAACCTTTTTCGCTCTTTGTCGAGCTGAACGTTCTGCTCTACGCGGGCGTTGTGGCGTTCATTGCCGGTCTCGGCTGGACCGTCAGCACCTGGTCTGCACACATGGGCGATGTTTTCGTGCTGGCCGCTCTCTCTGCCTTGGTCATCGCTTGTCTCTGGTACTGCTTCACCCGCGCGACGCCATGGTCGCCGGCCCAAACGTCCCCATCGAGTCCCATCTTCGATTACGTGCTTTACCTCGGCAGCCTCACTTGGTCCGTTGAGCTCGGTTACTTAGAGACCCGTTTTCATCTGCTCTCCGGACAGGGCGATTTGTTTTTGCTCGCCACCGCCGGCGTCTTCTTCTTCCTGGCGTATCGTTTCGACAATCGCTTCGTTCTGTCGCTCGCTCTATCCGCGTTCGCGGGATGGTTCGGGCTCACCATCTCGCACTGGCCGTCCCATCAGGATGAAACCTACCGCCAGTATGCTCTTCTGTACAGTTTGGTAGTCGGCATTGGCGCCATTCTTCTCGAGCGCCGCGGCCTGAAGCCGCATTTCTTCAATACCTATCTGAACATCGCCGCGAATGTTTTGTTTTGGGCCTTGCTCTCCGGCGTCTTCCAGCGCGAAGACTATGCTCTATGGCTTCTCGCTCTCCTCGTTGCCTGCGGCCTCTCACTCGCTTGGGGCCTTATGCGCCGGCAGTTTGTGTTCGTTGCCTATGCCGCCGTGTACGGCTACATCGGCGTCAGCTCGGTGCTCCTCCGCAACATGAATGACGAGAGCGCCATTCTTACCTATTTTGTTGTCACCGGCGCCGCAATGCTGGCGATATTGGTCGTGATCGCGCGCCGATTTGGGAAGCAGGCATGAGAATCTATAGCGATTCCGCCGAAGAGACGCTTCGCGCCCGCAGTCTTCTGAAGGACTGGGCCGGCGAGGGCTTCCTCACGCCAGCGCAGTATGAGCGGATGCAGAAGGAAACCGTCAGCGACCTCCGCACTAACAACATCTTCTTGCGGTTGGTATTGATCTTCTTCACCCTGATCATCGCAGGCGCCGTTGCCCTGCTGTTCCTGGTTGTTTTTCTGAAGCCGTCTTCGGACCAGGTTGCAAGTATTTTCCTCGTCTTCTTTGCCGGCGTATGTTATGCCACTGCGGAGGGCGCCGTTTCCCAGTCGCGGCTCTATCGCTTCGGAATCGAGGAAGCGCTCGTGGTGTGCGCGATTGGTTGTCTCTGCGCCGCAATCGAGATCGGGCTTTCCGGCAGCAGTTCCCTCACGCGGGAGTTCCTGTCCGGCGCCGCCGGCGTTATCGCTTCACTCTGGATCTGGTATCGCTTCGGGCTTGCGTACGCATTTCTTGCCGCAATGATCTTCGTGATCTTGCTGCCGCCCTACTGGACCTCCTCACACGCGGCCCAGCATCTCATCATCGCGCTGTTTTATGCCGCAGGCCTGGTCGCCGTCGTTGCGGCGCGCTCCCGCCATCATTTCGATTACCTCGATGATGCGTACTCACTGGTGGAAGCATTCCTTTGGTTCGGCATCTACCTCGCCCTCAACCTCCAGCTTTCTTCAGTCAACCCATTCTCACGGTGGGTTGACATCCGGCCGGGTACCGAATTTCCGCGGCCCTTCTACTGGACCACTTGGGTGCTCATCTGGTGCTTGCCGCCCATCGTACTCACGCGTGGCGCTCGCCGTAAAGATCACCTGGTGCTCGCCGTGGGCGCGATCACCGCCGTCCTGACACTCGCCACAAACAAACCATATCTCGGATGGCCGCGACACACTTGGGATCCCATGCTTCTCGGCATCCTGCTAACCGGCATTGCGCTGGTCATCCGGCGCTGGCTAGCGCGCGGGCCCGACGGAATCCGCCACGGGTTTACCGCGCAGCGACTTTCGGGAAGGTACCAGCAATTGGTAGATGCTGCGTCCACCGCTTCCAGTCTGATACAGGCGGAATCCGTTACTCCCACTCCGAAAGACACCAGTTCAGAATTCCGCTTCGGCGGAGGAGACTCGGGAGGCGGAGGCGCCAGCTCCGATTTTTGAAGCGCAATTTTTCTTCAAATATTCCTTGACACGTATATACGCGTTGGAGTATATTTAGAGCGTGGAATCGGTATTCGAGATCATTGCAGAGCCGAACCGCCGCGCGATATTGACCCTCCTGGCCTCATCCGAACAGTCAGTGGGCGACATCGAGCGCCAACTGCGCATGTCGCAGCCGACGGTTTCCAAGCACCTGCGAGTTTTGCGCGAGGCCGGTTTCGTGGAATCCACGGTGGACGCGCAGCGCCGTCTCTACCGGCTGAAACCCGAACCGCTTCGAGAGTTGGATGCCTGGCTGGCTCAGTTCCGCCGCTTCTGGTCGGCTCACGTGGATGCTCTCGAACGCCATCTCGACCGCATGGAGCAATCCAAGGCAAAAAAAGACGACAAGCAGAAAACGCCGCGGTCCAAGCCGCGCAACTAACAAAGGAGAAACGAAATGAAAATCAAAATGACGAGCGTATTCGTAGACGATCAGGCCAAGGCCCTAACCTTCTATACCGAAGTGCTGGGCTTCGCCAAGAAAGCCGATTTCAGCAATGGCCCTTATCGCTGGCTCACGGTCGGCTCGGCCGATGAACCGGACGGCACCCAACTTCAGTTGGCGCTCAACGATAACCCGGCGGCGAAAGCATATCAGCAGGCGATCTTTCAACAAGGCCAGCCCGCGGCAATGTTCTTCACCGACAATATCAAGGCCGACTACGAACGGATCAAGGCCCGCGGCGCCGAGTTCACCATGCCGCCCACCGACGTCACCGGCTCGACCATCGCGATGCTGAAGGACACTTGCGGCAACATCATTCAGATCACGCAACTGAAAGGCTGGTAAGAGAAGAAGATGAACAATCGCGAGCAGTATGCGCCGGGTCCCGCCAGCGGGGCGCAGGTACGAAAGGACGGAGACAAGTGGACGCTGATTCTCGTCAGAGAATTGCGCCACTCGCCGGAAAAAGTCTGGCAAGCCCTCACTGATCCGGCGCAACTGGTCGAGTGGGCGCCCTTTGTCGCCGATGGGAACCTCGCTACGGCCGGATCCACGGTGAAGATCACCTGGTTGGGAAATCCTACGCCGATCGAAACAACCATAAAGCGAGCGGATGCGCCAAATCTGCTCGAGTACGACGATATGCGGTGGGAACTCGAAGCCGTCGGCAGGGGCACACGCCTGACGCTCTGGCACAGCATCGATCGCCGCTTCATCTCCTGGGGCGCCGCGGGTTGGCACATCTGCCTCGACGTTGCGGATCGTCTTCTCAGCGGAAACCCCATCGGTCGGATTGTGGGACCCGACGCGATGCGGTTCGATTGGCAGCGGCTGAACAAGGAGTACGCGCAGCAGTTTGGGGTGGAAGCGCCGAACTGGTCGCCCAAAACACAGAAGTCGTAAATGAGGAGGAACACATGAACTGGAATAAATGGATGCGACTGACCCACCGCTGGCTCTCCGTCGCGTTTACGCTCGGCGTGATCATCAACGGAATCGCCGTGGCGCGAGGCAAGTACACGGCACTGATCGGCCTCATGGCGCTGCTCCCGCTTGCATTGCAATTGTTCACCGGCCTATATCTGTTCGTGCTGCCGTATGCAACCAAGTGGCGCAGCGCAGCGCGGGCGAGTTAGAAACAGTCTTTCCCGGAGAGTATTGCTCACTAGGCCGCACTACTCCTGCGAGCATGGCCCTATTTCGAACCCGCAGTGCGGCTGTCTTCGGCATCGAAGCCCACCTCATCGACGTCGAGGTGGATATGTATCCTGGCGGGAGCGCACGCGATTTCATCACCGTCGGCATGCCCGACACGGCGGTTCGTGAGAGCCGCGAACGGATCAAATCGGCGCTGCTCAATTCCGGTTTCGGTTATCCCAACAAATCGGTGACCATCAACCTGGCGCCCGCGAACGTTCGCAAAGAGGGCGCGGGATTCGACCTCCCGATGGCGCTCGGCATCCTGGGAGCGATGGGCACCGTAGGAAACACGGACGAGCATTTACTGGTTGGCGAGCTATCGCTCGACGGCACACTGCGGCCCGTGCGAGGCGTTTTATCGATCGCGAGTGTGTGCGACGAACCTTCATTGCCCTCGCCAGTTCCGGCGAACCAACTGCGTCTCGTCTCTGACCATGGGGCGCCCGTGATAGCGCTTGCTACGTTCGTGTAAGCAAAGGCCGCAGATATAATTGGCCGAGTTCTTCTGGAACATTGACATATCGCAGCAACAGAACGCATTGCGAGAGGCTTAGGTACCGGTAGCCCACACCAATGGGATACCCCCACTCAAGTGCGCGGCCGTAGGTCTTGAACTGGCACGAACCCCCTATTCCAAGCAAGTTGTCCATAAGGAACAGGGCCCGAACTCCGTTCTGGCGCTCCCAGAAGATATCGAAGTCCGCCTTCGCGGGCGGATCTACAGTCCCTCGGCGATAGGCGGACCAAATACGTTCTCTTTCTTGGGTTCGCTCCTCGGCGGGCACTGTGTATTTATGGCCCGATACGAACTGACTCTCACGAAAGGTGGCAAGCAAACGTATATTCTTGTCCGAATGAATGAACACCGGAGCACCGACAGGCAGCACTGGCGGAGAATCGTAGAGCAGAAATGCTAACGGCTCGCCGTTCGCCCTCCAGTTCTTCAAGAAATAGTCCGCGAACACAGAATCACATTTTGTCCAGAGACCCAAAGGCGCATCTATGAGGCGTTCCTCCCCGTCCGAAATCCGACGTAGAGCTGCGTCGAGAACCTGTTCATCAGCCCGGCCCAGGAGCCGGATCGTTTGAAGGGATTGCCGCAAGTTGGCACCAAATCTGATTGGCCGATTCCTCTCGAACTCGAAGGCACGCAGCAGCCCCTCTGCCGGGATTCGCTTGCCTAAATCTTGACTTGCGGACCCGTCTGCAACAACCGCGAAGCGCCCAAATTCCCGCTCGATGGGGGTTCCTGCTGGGTTCACCTGAAGGTCCGAAACCGTCAGGCAGGCAACGAAGTAGTACTGCTCGTCGTCTGGACAGCGAGAGACAAGCCAGAGGCGGTCTCTAGGTCTTAGCGAGTGGAGACGCTCCTGAGACGAGCTATACATCAAGGGTGCCAGCCCGAATAACCCGGGGTTGGCCACGGTACTTGCGTAGTTGGCCCACCGGATGAACGCTACTGCGCTTGCCATTTCACGTCGCCATCAGCTACCAAAATCGAGCAGATTATCACACTTGCTATACGCTCTAGATCCAGTCTAGCTCCGCGCACTCCGAGAACACCTTAGCGTAGCCACGGCGACGCACGACTGGGGGAGGACCGCCTCGCTTTGACAACATGGCTACCGGACCAGAGCGAAGCCAGATTGAAAGGCTTGAACAATCGAGCGGCGAACAGGTCCTGAAACGCGCAAGCCTATCTCATCCACCCATCGTTCAGGCGCGCTCAGCTCCCGGTCGTACCGACGCGGATGACCGCAAGGTCCTCTGGCGCGCGAACAATGTCTAGATATCCGTGTTTCGAGAGCCAGATTTGATCGAGCGATTCGGATCATGGCCGGACTCATCGGCACAATCGAACAAGAAGGTTTCAGTGTGTCCGTTGGTGCCGGGCGGCGGGAAGAAACGGTTACCACAATTCAAGCGCAGACGATCAAGTTTGGACTGGTGGAGAAGGTTGATCGAGTCGAATCGGCGACAGCGCCTCCGGGAGGAGTCCTCGAAAGAGTTCTGACCTTCGCTGGAAAAACAGCCTCGTTCGAGCCGAGCAGCAACTTGTCGATAGAGGTCTGGAACGCATGGCCCGTGGCTTGTAAGAAACGTTGGAAGGACGGGAAGTCCAAGCGCCTGGAAAAACTCATTCCCAGGATGTTGCGGGCTTCCTGCGTATGGCTGTGGCTGCGAGGGCAGCATAGGAAAGACTAGCCGCCGGGAATCGCGAGAAGCAACAGAGAGCGGAACAACTCGCGGCACTAGAAGCATCGATCACAGCGGAACAGTCGAAGGTGCGAGCTCTGCGGAGGGCAGCAAACGATTGGCAACGCACCGAGCAGCGCTCCGAAACGGCACCGTTGTCGACCCGGGGTCTCCCTTTAGTGATTGGCTGGTGTGGGCTGTGCAGCAGGCGGACAGACTTGATCCGCTAAAGGAGGAGAGCGCGGCGTCAATCATCGATTTTAAGCGCGAGGAGTAGCCGGCCTATTGGAGTATCTACGTATATTGGAAGCCCGCTCCTCCACCGGAGATGTTCTTCTTTAGCTCACTCACTCGCCAGCCCGGTCATGGTTAGGTTCCATGCCCACAGGGCCGCACTCAGTTCCAGTAATTGCGATCTAAGCTTCGGTACTGAACCGCCTCGGCTAAGTGTTTGGCAAGTACGGGCTCGCTGCTGGCGAGATCCGCGATGGTGCGCGCTACCTTAAGAATGCGATCGTGCGCGCGGGCGCTCAGACCCATCCTGCGCACGGCCATCTCCAGCGTTCTTTCACCAGCGTCGTCCAATGCGCATAGCCTACGCAGTTGAGGGGACGGAATGCGCGCATTGTAGAATCCTCGCTGCTGCTGAATGGCCCGCGCCGCTTCCACTCGTTGGCGCATTTCAGCCGAGCCGGCGGCCTGATCCTTGCCGCGCAGTTCCTTGTATGGCACGGCAGGGACTTCAACATGCAGGTCGATGCGGTCGAGCAGTGGTCCACTGATCTTGCTCAAGTAACGCTGGATGATCGCGCCGGTGCAACGACACTCTCGCCCCGGATCAGAAAAAAATCCACAAGGACACGGATTCATTGCCCCGAGCAAAATGAAATCTGATGGGAACGAAAGCGACATGTTGCTGCGGGCGATCATCACCGATGACTCTTCGAGCGGCTGCCGCAGCATTTCGAGCACGTTGCGCGCAAACTCTGGCAGTTCGTCCAGGAACAGCACACCGTTGTGCGCCAGGCTGACTTCACCGGGCTTTGGCGTGCCCGAGCCGCCGCCGATCAGTCCTGCGTCCGAGATGGTGTGATGCGGTGCTCGAAATGGCCGCTGCGCAACCAGACCAACTCCGCGCGGGAGCAGGCCTGCTACGCTGTGAATCTGCGTAGTCTGGATGGCTTCCTGAAAAGTCAGAGGCGGCAGAATCCCGGCGAATCGTTTCGCAAGCATGGTCTTGCCCGATCCGGGCGGGCCGATCATTAGCACGTTATGACCGCCAGCCGCTGCAACTTCGAGCGCGCGTTTCGCCGAGATCTGCCCACGCACATCTTGGAAATCCGGGACCGATGAATCGGTGTAGGACAAGACAGATGCGGCGCGGGACGCGGGCCGGAACTGATCCGGCTGGTTCAGATATTGCACCACCTCCGCCAGATGCCGCATCCCGAATACGTTGACGCCTTCGGTAACCGCGGCTTCTGCTGCGTTGTCGGCCGGCACCAACAGATTCGCGATGCCCTGATCGCGGGCGCACACCGCAATTGACAAAACGCCCCGCACTGGCCGCAGGGTTCCGTCCAGCGACAATTCCCCAACCAGCATATGGTGATCGCTGGCGGCTACCGTTCCCATCGCCCCCAAAATCCCCAACGCCATCGGCAGATCGAACCCCGCACCCTCCTTGCGAATATTGGCGGGAGCAAGATTGATGGTCACCGACTTGTTCGGATACCCGAACCCCGAATTGAGTAGCGCTGATTTGATCCGTTCGCGACTCTCGCGCACCGCCGTATCAGGCATGCCTACCGTGACGAAATCGCGCGCACTTCCGCCCGGATACATGTCTACTTCAACGTCGATCATATGCGCTTCGATGCCGAAGACAGCCGCACTTCGAGTGCGAAAAAGAGCCATATCCGGGGAGGTAGTGGGCGGGGGAGATGAATCGTCTCTACGCTTCGAAACGGATAAGCGGATGTTCGACTCACTCGGCAGCGCGTTACGGGATCGTGGGTTGGCTCTGTTCCAGAAAGCAAGAACGCCGCCCAAGGTCATTACCGAAGGCGGCGTTTAGGGGCGAGAGCGGGCCGGACTACTTGCTAATCTTGTAGGTCCGCTCGCCAGTCGCGTTCTTTGAAGACTCGATCTTCTCTCCTCCTTTGCTGCCCAGGAGGCTGACAAAACCTCGCACGGTGTGCGCCTGCCATCTAGTGGCAGCCATAATCTCCGCCAGCGTCGCGCCTTTCGCGCGCTTCATCATAGCGATAACTTCGACCTTCTTGTTCGTACGGTCCGCATTCGGCTTCCGGGGCGGCTTCTTGGCCTTCGCCGCCTTCTTCGCTGGCTTGCCCTTCTTTGGACGCTGGTGCTTGCCCTTCGACTGCAAGACTTCGGGTACCGCCACATTCGCGTCTGACTCAGTCGTGTTTGTGCTCATTTATGTTCTCCTTGACCGGTTTGCGGTCGTCACATTCATCACTCCGATCGAAAGCAATTGCAAGTTAAATCTGCGGCGACGGAACAGAAAAACCAGAACGTGTCTTTAAGCGCGGCGATTGACGGGCTCTAGCCCTCCATGAGGACTAGAGCCCTAAGGAAGTCTGTGCGACTGCTTCGGCAAGATGGCCCGTATCCAGATCGGTAAGGGCAACGTCGTGAGTCGGGCATAGATAACTAAGAATTATCATGACGAAGACGCCGACCTGCCTGGGCCTGCATATTGGCCATGATCGTGGGATAACGATCATCCAGAATGGCCAGTTGGGCTTCCACATAGCCGTGGAGCGGCTTGATCGAGAAAAACATTCGGATTCGCCCAACCTTCCAATTGATGCCATCCGACGAGTGCTTCACCGACTTTCCGTTCCCGCCGGCGAGATTAGCGCTGTATCCGTGACCTATCACGGGGTAGTGGCGGATAGAATTTCTTCAACACTGGAGGCTGACTTCAGAGCTGCGTTCCCTGATTACGCAGGAACTTTTTCAGCCCTAGACCATCATCTAGCCCATGCTCTAGGCGCACTCGCCTGCAGCCCCTTCGATGAAGCGACGGTATTTGTAGCGGATGGTGCTGGCGACGTTCGACTGTGGGGCAGCCAGTCTGAATCGCTATTTCATGTTTCCCGTAAACATTTCTATCTACTGGACGAGCGCGTTCAAGACCGACCTTCGTCGTTAGTTCATCGGCCCGAGTTCTTTGATACACACTTCTTCAGTCCGGAAGATCAAAAACGACAGATCAGCATTGGACTCAAATACGAACAGCTCACTTATCTTTGCGGGTTCGGACCGGGGCAAGCGGGCCAAACGATGGCTCTGTCAGGGCATGGAGCCGCTCTATTCGACGTGGAGCCTTACTTACCCAACAATTTTGGCTTCTCTCTACGGTACGTTGATCTGTTGGATCGGATAACTGAAATAGCGCTCCAAAATGGCTCAACACTGAGACAGTTCGCCCAACAACGAAGAGCCGACATCGCTGCCACAGCGCAGTCCTACCTTCAGTCGGCATTGGCAAGACTCGTTAAGTACATAGTACGGACCTACAATCCCACCAACCTTTGCTTCTCTGGCGGTGTCTTCCTCAATTGTGCGACGAACCATGATATCTCCGTGAATCACCCCGACCGGGGACTTTTCTTTCTGCCGGCATGTCACGATGAAGGACAATCCTTGGGAGCTGCGGCTTACGCTCACTGGCAGCTAACGTCATCGCTTCCATCAGTGACGGGCGAGTTCCCGTACCTTGGCTTTGAATATTCCCAGGAGGAATGTGAGGCTGCTTTCGTTCAGGCCGGGCTCAGTTTTGAGAGACTGGATGACCGAGGTTTGGCCTCGCGTGTAGCGGCGCTCATAGCAAACGGTCTCATCTGCGGTGTCCTCCGAGGCCGATCGGAGACGGGTCCCAGAGCTCTTGGTCATCGAAGCATTCTTGCGGACCCGCGAACGTTGCAGAGCAAAGTTCGCCTGGACCGTGCTATAAAACGACGGGAGGAATTCCGTCCCTACGCCCCAATGGTTCTATTGTCCCGGCTGTCGGACTACTTCGAGCCGCAGGGCGAGTCTCCGTACATGCTGTTGACTTCGCGCGTAAAGCCATGCGGGGGGGACCACCTCCCCGCGGTTGTCCATGTAGACAACACCGCGCGGCTACAAACCGTGAGCCCTGATGATGATATCTTTCTTTGCGCGCTGCTTACTCAGTTCGAGCAGCAGACTGGCGTTGCTGTCCTTCTGAATACCTCCTTCAACGACGAGAGTGAACCAATGGTCGAGAGTCCGGGAGATGCGATCCGCACTTTTAACAGCACGGATCTTGACGCCTTAGTGCTTGGCTCGGCTCTACACATCAAACCAAGATCGTGAAGTAGCCCTGGCGATTGTTTGCCACTGCACGGCGATCATACAGGGGACAGAGGAGGTCACCTGCAAAGACAGCACGCACGCGGCGTTCACGATCTGCCCTGGTTGAAGAGATCAAGGGAGAAAAACTCACCTTCTCAGCAGCCTTCCACGCTGTGGCTTCATCTGTAAATGTATACAGGGCACGCAGAGCGTTTGATATAACGACGACAGTTTGATAGCAGAGATATTCCCCCGCTACGAAGGTAAGACCGTTTCGAGTTAATT
>Ga0335078_10006722_pt1 | contig 17022 bp, 12 predicted proteins | sample Lox_Sample_32_FD_206711 | JGI IMG/M metagenome (GOLD analysis project Ga0335078, IMG submission 206711) | Soil microbial communities from Loxahatchee National Wildlife Refuge, Florida, United States - Lox_Sample_3.2 | ecosystem: Environmental > Terrestrial > Soil > Wetlands | place: USA... | reverse complement strand
CTGGCCAAGCGGATCGCGCAAGCCATGCGCGGCATCGATGGAGTGGACGTGCCGGTGGGAACGCTGGACATCACGCTGTATCGCGACGATCTTTCCAAAGTCGCGGCCCATCCGGTTCTGCAATCGAGCGACATCCCATTTCCGGTGGACGACAAGGACCTGGTCGTGGTGGACGACGTGCTCTACACGGGGCGCACGATTCGCGCGGCCATGAATGGGCTGTTCGATTTGGGCCGTCCGAAGCGCGTGCGCTTGTGCGTGCTAATCGATCGCGGACATCGCGAATTGCCCATCGAAGCGTCCTTCGTCGGGCGCGGCGTGCAAACCAGCGATGCCGAGATCATCGAAGTCCGCCTGAATGAAACCGATCAGGAAGAGCGCGTCATGCTCGTCGAGTGCGTTCCCTGACGCCGGCCGCCTCTGCTCCGGGTCCGGCCCAAATTTCGAGGATCGTTGTGCCATTTCGCTTCGGCCACATGCTAGGGATTGAACCGCTCAGCGCCGAGGAAATTTTATTTCTGCTGGACCAATCGAAACCTTTCCAGGAAATTCAGAAGCATCCGCTGAAAAAATTGGCCACCCTGCGCGGGAAAACCGTGGCGCTGGCGTTTTTCGAGCCTTCGACGCGGACGCGCATCAGCTTCGCCACGGCGGCGGCGCGCCTGGGCGCGGACCAGATGAATTTGCAGGCGGAATCCTCGAGCCTGAAAAAAGGGGAATCCCTGCTCGATACGGTGCGCACGCTGGACGCGATGAAGCCGGATTGTATCGTAATGCGACATAGTTCCTCCGGCGCTCCCGATCTCGTGTCGAGGAATCTTCCCTTGCCAGTGATCAACGCCGGCGACGGCACGCACGAGCATCCCACGCAAGCTTTGCTTGATGCGCTGACGATTCGCGACCGGCGTGGCACGCTCGAAGGGCTGAACGTTACGATTCTGGGCGATATCCTGCACAGCCGCGTGGCGCGGTCGAACATCCATCTGCTCTCGAAATTCGGCTGCCGCATCACGCTGTGCGGGCCGGCCATGTGGCTGCCGCGGGAACTCGAATGCCTCGTACCCGCCGGCAGCGCCATCCGCCGCGTCACGCGTATCGATGAGGCACTGGAAGACGCTGACGTTGTGCTGACGTTGCGCGTTCAGCAGGAGCGGCTGCACGAGCCGGCTCTTGCTCTCGATGAATACATCCTTCAGTACCAACTCACTCCGGAGCGGCTGCGCATCGCCAAGCCTGAAGCGCTGGTCATGCATCCGGGGCCGATGGTCCGCGGCCTGGAAATCGATCCCGCGGTGGCCGATGGGCCGCAATCGTGCGTCCTCGAGCAAGTCACGAACGGGCTCGCCGTGCGGATGGCCTTGCTCTTTCTGATGATCGGCGCGGACACCTCTTCGGAAAGGGATTCTTCGCATGCTGCTGATTAGCAATGGACGCGTTCTCGATCCCGCCGGAGGGACGGATGCGCCGCGCGATATTTTGCTCGATGGAGAACGCATCGCCGCGGTCGCGCCGCACGGGCAGCTTGCCTCGCGGGCCAAAGGCGCGGAAATTTTCGATGCCTCGAATTTGATCGTGGCGCCGGGCTTTATCGATTTGCATTGCCATTTGCGCGAGCCGGGCGGCGAATCCTCGGAGACCATCGAAACCGGAACGCGGGCCGCGGCGCGCGGCGGCTTCACGGCCGTGTGCCCGATGCCGAATACGCGACCCGTGAACGATAACGCTTCCGTGACGCGCTCGATCGTGGAGCGCGCCGCCGCGCTTTCGCCTGTGCGGGTGTGGCCCATCGGCGCTGCATCGATCGGCAGCAAAGGCGAAGCGCTCGCGGAAATCGCCGCTATGAAGCATGCTGGAATCGTCGCGGTTTCCGACGACGGCCGGCCCATCGCCACGGCAAAACTTTTGCGGCAGGTGATGGAATATTGCCGCGCGCTCGATTTGCCGGTGATCGACCACTGCGAAGACAGTTCGCTGTTTGCCGGCGCGGTGATGCGCGAGGGAAAACAATCCGTCCGGCTGGGTTTGCGCGGAATGCCCGCGGCTACGGAATCGCTGGCCGTCGCGCGGGACGTGCAAGTCGGCGAGTTGACCGGCTCGCGCCTGCACATCGCGCATCTTTCGGCGCGTTCTTCCCTGGAACTCGTGCGCGCCGCGAAAGCAAAAGGCCTGCGCGTCACCTGCGAAGTGACGCCGCACCATTTCACGCTCACCGATGAGGACGTTCAGTACGACACGCGCTACAAAATGAATCCGCCGCTCGCTTCGCGCGAGGACCGCGACGCGCTCATCGCTGGCCTCGCCGACGGCAGCGTGGACGCCATCGCCACGGACCACGCGCCGCACGAGCCCGCTCTCAAAGACGTGGAATTTGACCGCGCCCCATTCGGCGTGACCGGCTTTGAGACGGCGCTCGCCCTCGGCCTCGAGCTCGTGCACGCGGGAAAAATTTCACTGATGCGCCTGGTGGAGTTGTTCACGTCAGGCCCCGCGCGCGTCCTCGGCATTCAGCGCCGCATCGCGGAAAATGAGCCCGCCGACCTGACGATTTTTTCCACGGAACACAAGTGGACATTCCGCGCGGAAGAATCCGCCAGCAAGTCGCGCAATTCGCCGTTCGACGGACGCGAATTCCGCGGCGCTCCCATGGCCACAATCGTCGCTGGCCGCATCGCCTACAAAAGAAACGCAAGCGCGAATGCAAACAGATAAAACGCGGATTAGAACGAAGAAATAAAGAATCCGCAGGCAGATGGGTCAGCGAACGATACAACCCTTGCGAATTATTCTATTCTTTTCCTTTCCTTCTATCCTTGGTTTATCTGTGGTTCCGGACTTTTGGATTTTCTAGTGAGCGCCGGGTTCAGCGGCGGGGTGCATGCCGTGTTGGGGGACTTCGTGGACGCCGCGCGCAGGGGGTTCCTGGTGTACGCGGTAAAAATGGTCGAGCGGGCCGGGGCCCTTGCCGATGGAGAAGCCTTTTTCAATGGCTATGGTCACATACGCTTTGGCGAGCAGCACGGCTTCCCGCAGCGGGCGGCCTAACGCGAGCTGCACCGCGATGGCCGAGGCGAACGTGCATCCCGATCCGTGCGTGTTTTCACTTTTGAGATGCTCGCCGCCGAAGCGCAGAACTTCCGCGCCGTCAAAGAGAACGTCGATGGCCTTCTCCATGTGGCCGCCCTTTACGACCACGGCGCGCGCGCCGCGCTCGACGATTTTGCGCGCCGCCGCTTCCATCGCGGCGTGATCCTTGATCGGAATGCCGGAAAGAATTTCGGCTTCGGCGATGTTCGGCGTGACCACGGTTGCGCGTTTCAGCAATTCCTCGGATAAATATTTAATTCCGCCCGCGTCGACTAAATCGGTTTCGCCGGAAGTGGATTTCATCACTGGATCTAGAACGACATTCGCAACGCCCGCGCGATCCAAAAATTCACCGACCGCAACGGCGTTTCCGCGATGGCCGAGCATTCCGATTTTAATGGCGGAAATCTTGATGTCCTCGAGGAGCGCGTCCAATTGGGCGCGCAATTCCGCGGCGGGAGTGTCATGCACGGATTTCACGCCCTGCGTGGATTGCACGGTCAGCGCCGTGATGGCCGCGACGCCATAGCAGTTATGCGCGGCAATGGTCTTCAGGTCCGCCGCAATCCCCGCCCCAGCGGATGGATCGAAGCCCGCGATCGTTAGCACGATCGGAGGAGCCACATTGAAATGATTGGGCAATTCCTCGCGTCCCTCCGCGGCAAAATTCGTCCACAGACAAGTGGACCGGCTGCGCTACATCGTCGCGCGAGCCGGCAATTCGAAATGTACGCGCGTGGACGCCCGCGCGCAACATCTTTTTTGCCGCGCGTGGCTCATCCGGGAAATATTCGGAAAGGATATAGGCAATACGGAAGGCAAATTTAAAATTTGCGGCCCAACTGAGTCACCCGATTTCAATATTCACTACACGAACTCGCCAATTCTGAGACCGGCACTTTCAGTTTCTAAGGAAACAGGCCGCGGACGAGGGTTGCGTCGGCGACGCGCCCTACCGCCAGGATGTACGCGGCCGCGCGCGGATAGACGTGGAATTTGCGCATGGTTTCATGCACGTCGGTAAATGCGCGGCGCATCACGAATTCCAGTTTGGAATTCACTTCCTGCACTTGCCAGAAAAATCCCTGCAAATCCTGCGCCCACTCGAAATAGCTGACCGTTACGCCGCCGGCGTTGGCGAGGATATCGGGAATCACAAAAATGCCTTTGCGCGAAAGGATTTCATCCGCGTGCGGCGTGGTGGGCCCGTTGCCGGCTTCGGCGACGATCTTGGCCTTAATTTGGTCCGCGTTGTGCAACGTAATAACATTTTCGAGCGCCGCGGGAACCAGGATGTCGCACTTCAGCGCCAGCAATTCGTCGTTCGAGATACGCGACGCGCCGGGCATGCCCACGACCGTGCCGGAACGCTCCTTGTAGCGCAAGGCACGCAACGGATCGATGCCGCGCGGATTGTGCACGCCGCCGCGCGAATCGCTGATGGCGACGATTTTCGCTTTTTTCTCCGCAAAAAGCCGCGCCACGGCCGAGCCGACATTGCCGAAGCCTTGAATGGCAACCGACGCTCCGCGCAAATTAATCTTCTTCACCTTGCAAGCTTCCTCAACCACGACCAGCACGCCTCGCCCTGTCGCGTCCACGCGTCCTTCCGAACCGCCGATGGAAACCGGTTTGCCGGTCACCACGCCGGGAGCCGCATGGCCCACCGTCATGGCGTAGGTGTCCATAATCCACGCCATGGTTTGCGCGTCGGTGTAAACATCGGGCGCGGGGATATCCACTTCCGGCCCGATAATCGGCTGAATTTCCGCGGCGTAGCGGCGCGTCATGCGCTCGAGCTCGCCTTTGGACATGCGCTTGGGATCGCAAACGATGCCGCCCTTGGCGCCGCCGTAGGGAAGATTTACCGTCGCGGTCTTCCACGTCATCCAGGCCGCCAGCGCTTTCACTTCGTCGAGGGTCACGTTCGGGTGATAGCGCAGGCCGCCCTTGGCTGGGCCGCGCGAGACATTGTGCTGGACGCGATATCCGGTAAAAACTTTCGTCTGGCCATTGTCCATCTTCACCGGCAGAGAAACTTCCAGCACGCGCTTGGGCGTGCGCAAAATCTGGCGCAGGCCCGGATCGAGCTTCAAATATTCCGCCGCCATGTCAAACTGAATTTGCGCGATGCGAAACGGGTTCAGGTCTTCGCGCGGCGCCATCCGCGGGAGGATGGGTTGGGGTTGGGGGACCGTTTTTACCACCGTGGCCATGGGCGTTTCTCTCCTTGAAAATTGCGACTACGCACTTGCCGCGTGCCGAGAGGAGCGCTGATACCGCGCGCGACACTCGGCGGAACAGAAGTGCAACACCTGGCCCGCTCGCTCCAAGGGAAACGAAATTTCAGGGGAGACGTACGTGCCGCACCAGGGATCGCGGTGCAAGGGAATCGCGGAGTGCGTCTGCGGCGAACGACGCCCGGACGCAGGTCCCATGTTTCCCAGGACCCGCGCCAGCAGCTTCGGCAAAAGCCTCGCCAGCCCTCGACTCACCCATCGATCGATTCGCTCTAGTAAATTCACTTGCTTGACGCTTCCCGGCGGCACTTCGCGGCCCAGCTTGCTTGCCGCACGTGCGTGTTCCCCGGCCGCCGACTTCGATTATTAAAGTCCGAAGACCCCGGCGGACCGAAGCCCCCTGAATCATGAACTGCTCATATTCAAAGCGCGGCGGTTGACCGCACGATAACCCGAGTGTAGTCAACCCGGAAAAGCGGTGTCAACCAAAGAACCCGGATATTTTGGGCGCAGATGCCCTGGGAACACATCTCATGACAAAATGAATTCCGAAGCGGGACCAATCTAAATAATTGATATTAAATGGCTTAGAATGAGAATTGTCGGACTGGGTTGGACCGGGGAAAGAGTCAAGAATTCGATGCGGTTGAAGCTCCGGCCTCCAGGCCGGCGTCCGGCTGGCGCCGAGTGGCCGCCTAATGAGGGCGGCAGAAACCGTCAATTTGGATTCATGGCTTTGCCGGGATGCGATCCGTTCCCAAATATGGACGCAATGCATCTGGGACCAAAACGGAACCATCGGCCTGCTGGTAATTTTCCATGATTGCGAGCCAGGTGCGCCCCACGGCCAGCCCGGAGCCGTTCAGGGTATGCACGAATTCGCTTTTGCCGCTTTTGGCCTTGAAGCGGATGCCGGAGCGGCGCGCCTGGAACGATTCCGTATTGGAACAGGAAGAAATTTCCATGAACTCGTTCGCCGAGGGGAGCCACACTTCGATGTCGTACGTTTTTGAGGAAGCAAAACCCATGTCGCCGGTGCAAAGCCCCACAACGCGGTAGTGCAAGCCGAGTTTTTGAAGGATCTCCTCGGCGTTGGCGACGAGGGATTCGAGTTCTTCATAACTCTGTTCCGGACGCGTGAATTTGAACATTTCCACTTTTTGAAATTGGTGCTGGCGCTTGAGGCCGCGCGTGTCCTTGCCGGCGGCGCCGGCTTCGGAGCGGAAGCAGGCCGTCCACGCGCAAACCTTGATGGGCAAGAGATCGGCATCGAGCGTTTCGTCGCGATAGAGGCTGGTGAGCTCGACTTCGGCCGTGGGCGTCAGCCACAGGTCCGTGCCTTCGAGATGAAACATGTCGGCCGCGAATTTCGGCAACTGGCCCACGCCGGTCAGAGCGGCCGTGTTCACGAGGAATGGCGGGAGAATTTCGGTGTATCCATTCGCGGCGTGCGTATCCAGAAAGAACGCGGCCAGGGCGCGTTCGAGGCGCGCGCCGAGGCCGCGATAGATCGCAAAACGGGTGCCGGCTATTTTCGCGGCGCGCTGGAAATCGAGGATCCCGGCGTTTTCCGCGAGTTCCCAATGCGGGCGCGGCGTGAAACCGAATTTTGGCGGGGCGCCCCAGCGGCGAACTTCGACGTTGTCCGCAGCGGTGTGCCCGACGGGGACCGAACTGTGTGGGCGATTCGGGACGGTCAGCATGAAGTCAGAAAGTTTCGCTTCCAGTTCCGCGATGCGCTCGTCGGCCAGCTTGATTTCCTCCGAGACTTGCTTCATTTCCGCCAGCAATGTGGAAACGTCTTCCCCGGCCTTTTTTCGGCGGGGAATTTCCTCGCTGGCCTTGTTGCGCTGGGCCTTTAATCGCTCCGCGTAGGTGATTCGGTCGCGGCGCTCCCGATCGATCGCTCGGAAGCTGTCGAAATCGATGGTCACGCCGCGATCCGCCGCCATCTTTTCAAATTCTGCGAGGTGTTCCCGGAAATATCCCAAATCGTGCATGCCGGATAGGATACACGAAGAGCCGTGGTTCGTGACTCGCGATTCGCGAGGGAGATCGGAGTTGAGAGTTAAAAGTTAAGAGTTGAAAGTTGAGAGTCTCAACTCTTAACTTTCAACTCTCAACTGTTAACTCTTAACTGTTAACTCTTAACTCCGCCCCCCTCGCCGCATCGCTTTTGCCCGCCCCGAGACGTGCTAGCATGAATTGGAGCGGAAAATGCCGGAAGACGTCCAGACCGAGTTAGCAATCGCCAAGCCCGCGCGGCGCGCGCCGGGCAGCTTTGAATTCATTCGCTACCAGACCGACGGCCCCGTCGTTCGCCTCACGCTGCAGCGCCCGGAGCACAATTTACTGAACGAGCAATTACTTCGCGAATTAACGGGCGGCATCGCGGCGGTCTCCGAAAATCGCGGCGTGAAACTGATTGTCCTGGACGCCGCCGGCAAAATCTTTTCCGCTGGCGTCGATATCGTCGAGTACACCGGCGAGCGCGCCTTCTCGATGCTGGACGCTTTCCATTCCGCCTGCATCGCCATGGTGGAGGCCCCGCAGCCGGTGCTCGTGGTGGTGGACGGCGCGGCCATCGGCGGTGGCGCGGAACTCGTGGCCTACGGAGACCTGGTGATCGCCACGCCTCGAGCGCGTTTTGCCCTGCCGGAAATCACCATTGGCGTGTTTCCTCCGCTGGCTTGCACCATGTTTCCACGCATCGTCGGACCCAAACGGACGCTCGAACTCGTGCTGACGGGCGAGGCCATTTCGGCCGAAAAGGCGCGCGACCTGGGCCTCGTGAACCGCCTCGTGTCGGAAAAGCAATTGGAAGCCGCGGTGAACGAGCTCATCGGAAAAATCACGTCGCAATCCGGCGCCGTGCTGGGGATGGCCAAGAAAGCGGTCCTCGAAGGAATGGGCCTGTCCCTGCGCGACGCCCTGCAAACGTCGATGAACATTTTCTTGAACGAATTGTATCGCCTCGAGGATTCCCAGGAAGGTTTGCGCGCGCTCCTTGAAAAACGCCAGCCGCAGTGGAAGAATAAATAGGCGCGCTGAACGCATCTCCCGCCGCGCGGGGGATCCGTATGGACGATCCTCGAAACACTCCCGAGCCAAATTTCCCCGAAGAGTCCGTCGATCCCGGCACACACGAGGAAGCGATACCGTCCCCTGAGCTTGGCATTGAGCCGGCTGCGGCCGCCGCCTCATCGTATGAACCCACCGAGGATGGACGCAGTGCTGTTGCTGTTCTAGAAGATGCGGAGTCGCGACGGCGCAGCTTCCGCCACAATTTGTTCGTGCTGCTGTGGCTCGCGCTGGGCGCCTTTATTTTGACGTCCTGGATTTTAGTTCGCGTCGACGCGCCCTTTGGAGTCTTTTCCACCGGGCCGCAGGAAGTCGTTCGCGCCCACCTCCGCGCCCTCGATCGCGGCGAACTGCGCCCCGCCTATGACATGTTTTCGCCCCGCTACCGCGGCCAGGTTTCCTTTGACACCTGGCACCAGCTGTTTGTCAGCCACTGGCGCATGTTTCATGCGGACGTGGTGCGCGCGGAATCGCCCGCGTACGACGGCCCCGGCGTCACCCTGGAAATCTATCTCCACAGCGCCGACGACAAGGATTACCGCGCGCGCTTCACGCTGATCCGCACCGATGGCCGCTGGTGGATCGACGACGTCCATTGGACGCAAGAGCCGGACGAGCGCGATTTCTCGCGCATTTAGATTTTCATGCAGAGGCGTTAGTCGGGCCCCAATTCAGTGAATTTGCATTCCGTGTTTTGTTTCAACTTTTAAGTTAGCATGTCGCTTGTCCGCAATCGATTCAGGCGTTTGCCTTAGCGCTTGCCTTCGATTGATCCGCGTTGCTCGCCGGGGGGAGTGGCATGAGCCATCGCATCGGGTTCGCGTTTCTTTTCCTCATTTCAATGATGACGGCCGTATGGCCGAGGCCGGCCTTCGCTCAGCGCCCGTGCGAGAATCTGGCGGCGCTCGCTCTGGCCAACGCAACCATCACCTCCGCGACTTCCGTTCCCGCCCGAACATACAAACCGCCTTACCAATCTTTTGAGGCTCCTCCTCCCTCGGACCTGCCGGCGTTCTGCCGCGTGGCCGGCACAGCGAAGCCGACCAGCGATTCCGAAATCAAATTCGAAGTGTGGCTGCCTATTTCCGGGTGGAACGGGAAGTTCGAACAAGTTGGCAACGGAGGGTTCGCAGGGACCATTCCCTTGGCGAGAATGGCCGAGCCTCTAGCCCGCGGCTACGCAACCGCGGGAACCGACGATGGCCATGCGGGCGGCACGGACGTATCTTGGGCCATCGGCCATCCTGAAAAAGTGATCGACTTCGGATATCGGGCAGTCCATGTAACCTCTGCTCAAGCAAAAGCAATCGTCCGCGAATTCTATGGCAAAGAACCCGCGCAGGCCTATTTTGTAGGGTGTTCAGATGGAGGCCGCGAGGCGCTCATGGAGGCGCAGCGATTCCCCGCTGACTTTAGTGGTGTCATCGCCGGCGCTCCTGCCAACGATTGGACGCACTTAATGTTCAAGGGTCTGCTAGATGAGCGCGCGCTGCATGAGGAACCGGCAAGCTACATCCCACCCAGCAAACTGCCCCTTCTTCAAAACGCCGCGCTCGCCGCTTGCGACTCCCTCGACGGCGTCAAAGACGGCATCATCCAGAATCCAAGGTTATGCCGCTTCGATCCCGCAGTGATCCAGTGCAAGGGAGCGGACGGTCCTGAGTGCTTGACCGCGCCCCAGGTCGAGGCTGCGAGAAAAATCTACGGTCCCGCTAAAAACTCTCGAACGGGCGCGCAGGTCTCGCCGGGATTCTCGCCCGGCACGGAAGCCGTACCGGCCAATTGGCAGACCTGGATCACAGGGACGGGCCCGGGGCAGTTGGCACTCGGCTCATTCTTCGCAAATTCTTTTTTCGCCTACATGGTATTCGAAAATCCGAAGTTGGATATCCACACACTGAACTTCGATCGCGATATTCAACGCACGGACAAAAAACTCGCATCCATTCTTAACTCAACCGATGCGAATCTTGGGCCGTTCAAGGCGCGCGGGGGCAAGCTCATTCAGTATCATGGCTGGGGAGACGCAGCTATTCCGCCGCAAAGCAGCATCGACTACTTTGAACGCGTGCAGTCGGCCATGGGCGCGACGAAGGATTTCTACCGCCTCTTCTTGGTGCCCGGGATGTCGCACTGCGGAGGAGGCCTCGGCGCAAACGTATTCGGGAACGCAGTTGCAGTAAAGCAAGCCGACGCCGCGCACGACATCGAGATGGCGCTCGATCAGTGGGTTGTGCATGACGTTGCTCCGGATCGGATCATCGCGACGGGATTCATCGACGGAGACCCAGGCAAAGGCGTCACGATGACCCGTCCACTTTGCCCGTACCCGCAAGAGGCGCATTACAAGGGCGCCGGCGACACAAACAGCGCGGCCAGCTTTACCTGCCTTGCGCCGCCAAGGAATGCCAGGAAGTAGCAGAGCCGCTATTTCTTCCTCACTATTTGGAAACCGAGTCTCGTTCCCGTGGCTACCTCCGATGTGCCGGGGCTGCGGGGAAGTCTCGGTGCGGTTCAGATCTGTCTCAGCGAAGTACAGGAATTACGCCCTGAGTTGACAGCACTCACCTCGCGACATAGACTCTGGGCGACATTTAGCAGGCTTGGGAAGCGGGGAAGGCCGTGAGAATCGGCCACGGTCCCGCCACTGTGATCGGCGAAGCGCCGTAAGTCAGGACACCCTCCCAGGCCGCCGCAGCCGGAGCCCTTCGCGAGAAAGGGTCAGGTTTTCAGGGGCCTCGTGTTTCTCGCGGGGCTTTTTTATTTTTGCGGCCGCGGATGGAAACGATGGCGCTTAAATCCATGCGGAGCGCGATAAACGGAGCCAGCGCGGGATTCCGAAGACAGAGGCTCGCCCTATTTTTTGCGGCAGTCGCGGCGTTCTTTCTGATTCCGTGGGGCGGGCTGGTCGCCGGACAAACGAGTGCACGCACAGGGGCGAATTCGCCGCGGCGCGAACTCACCGATGAAATTGGCCGCAAAGTCGAAATTCCGCGGGAAGTGAATCGCGTCGTTTCGCTCGCGCCGAACCTTACGGAAATTGTTTTTGCGCTGGGAGACGGGAATCGTTTGGCGGGTGACACTGACTTTTGCGACTATCCGGCGGAGGCCTTGCAGAAACCGCACGTGGGCGGGCCGGTGAATCCGAATCTGGAGGAAATCGTGGCGCTGATGCCCGATCTGGTCCTGGCCACGAAGTCGATCAACCGGCGCGAAACTGTGAACGCGCTGGATCGGATCGGCTTGCCGGTATACGTTACGGGAGAACCTCATTCCGTTGAGGAGATGATTTCTTCCGTGGAACATCTCGGCAGCGCCCTGGGCATGGAAGAATCGGCCGCCATGGTGGCCAAGAATCTTCGCGGCCGCCTGGCCGAACTTGACAGGCGGCTTTCGGGGGCCGTCCCGCGCCGCGTGCTATTCGTTGTGTGGACCGACCCGCTGATTTCCGTCGGGCGCGGCACATTTATCGCGGACGCGTTGCGCCGCGCGGGCGCAGAGTCCGTCGTGGACACGAACGAAGAATGGCCGCATGTCAGCATGGAGGATATTGTCCGGCTTCAGCCGGAAGCGCTGGTCTTTGCCAGCGCGCATGCCGGGGACACGCAGCGGGACATCGACGCGTTGCGCACACGCCCCGGCTGGAAAGATCTTGATGCGATACAGCACGGCAACATTGTCGTTGTGAGCGAAGCCATCAATCGCCCTGCGCCGCGCATGGTGGACGCCATCGAGCGGCTTGCGGGCGCGCTGCACCCGGAAGCATTCAGATCGGCCAGTGGCACAGGCTTTAGCCTGTGGCAGTTGTTTTTTGCAGAAGCAAATCCTCACAGGCTGAAGCCTGTGCCACACGAAGAGGCTTGCGCATGCGCCCGCTGACGCTGCGCCGATTGTTGTGGACTTGCGGCGGCCTCGCTGTACTGCTGCTGGCGAGCGTGATCCTAGCTCTGAAGCTTGGCGCCGTGCCCGTCTCCGTCACCGACCTGGTCATCGATCTCGGCCGGATTGCCATCGGCCGGGCCAACGAATTGCCGACGGAGTACCGATTGATTGTTTTCGATTTGCGCCTGCCGCGCATCTTGCTGGGCATTTTGGTGGGCGCGGCGCTTTCCGTCGCGGGCGCGAGTTTTCAAGCACTGTTGCGCAACCCGCTGGCCGATCCCTACGTGCTGGGCGTCTCGAGCGGCGCGGCTCTGGGCTCGATCCTCGCGCTCATCCTCGCGCCGCAGTTCGCGCTCGTCACGCCCGTGGGCGCTTTTCTCGGGGCCATCGGCGCAATTGCGGGAGTTTATTTTCTAGGACGCCGCGAGGGCCAGCTGGACAGCACGACGCTCCTGCTCGGCGGCATTATCTCCGCGTCGTTTTTTTCCGCGATCATCATGTTTCTGATGACCACGCTCGCAGGGCGCGACCTGCGCGGCATGGTGTTCTGGCTGATGGGAGATTTATCCACGCCCGTTTCCTCCGGCATGCAGTGGATTTTCACGGTGGGACTCCTCGCGGGCATCGGCGCGATTTACAGCACGTCCGCGGATTTGAATTTGCTGCTCACCGGCGAGCGCGAAGCCACGCACCTCGGCGTGGATGTGACTCGCGTCAAGCTCGTGGTGTACGTCTCCGCATCGCTGCTCACGGCGCTCGCCGTTTCCGCGAGCGGCGCGATCGGCTACGTCGGCTTGCTCGTCCCGCATGCGGTGCGGCTGATTTTCGGATCGGATTACCGGCTACTGATTCCCGCTTCGGCGCTGTGTGGCGCGATCGCAATCGTGCTGGCCGACACGCTCGCGCGCACCATTGTGCCGCCCACGGAATTGCCGGTTGGCGCGATGACGGCCATGGCGGGGGCTCCGGTGTTCATCTACTTGTTGCGCCGAGGGCTGCGATGAGCACGCCGGACACCTTTGCGCGTACGGCCGGCGGGCGCGAAGGGCTTGCAAACCGCGATCCAGCGGTGCGGCTCAACGTCGAGCAAGCGAGCTATGCGTACGCGGCGAGCGCGCAAGCCGTCCCGACATTTACCTTGGGCACGACCAGTTTCCAGGCGCGCGAACGCGAAATCGTCGCCATTCTCGGTCCCAACGCCAGCGGAAAATCGACGCTCTTGCGGCTGATCGCCGGAACGATCGCGCCGCTTTCCGGGCGCGTGCAGCTCGACGGCGAGGAAACCAGCCGGCTGGACGTGCGAACGCGCGCGCAACGCATCGCAGTGGTGCACCAGGAAAGCCCGGTCGTCTATCCCGCCCTGGCCGGAGATTTTGTGTTGCAAGGACGCTTTCCCTACGGGCGTGCGCTGCGACTCGCGAATCCCGAAGACATCGAGATCGCCCGCAACGCCCTCGCGCAGGTGGGTGCGGAACATTTGTCCAAGCGCATGATTGGCGAACTTTCCGGCGGCGAAAAGCAGCGCGTGATTTTGGCGCGAGCGCTGGCGCAAAAACCGCGGCTCATCTTGCTGGACGAGCCTACTCTGCACCTGGACATCGGCGCGCAAGTGGAATTGCTCGAACGCTTGCGCCAGCTCGCGCAGGAAAATCGCTACGCGGTCGTGGTGGTGACGCACGAACTTGCCCTCGCCGCGGAATTTGCCGATCAGGTGGTGTTGCTGCAGCATGGGCGCTGCTTGCGCGTCGGTCCGCCCGCCGCTGTGTATCAAAAAGAATTGCTTGAGCATGTGTTCGACGCGCCGCTGGATGTGGAACTCGGTCCCGCGGGAAGGCCGCGCGTGAATTTGCGCGCGCGCCGCGGCGAGGAAATTACGTAGCCGGATTTTTTAAGTAGCACAGCGGTTGCCTCGCTTTGCATTTGTGCAAGGAAGGAGCATCCGCTTCGTTCGGAGATTCGGTGGCACAGACTTCAGTCTGTGTCTCTCAGAACCTCCGCCACAATCACCGCAGACTCCGTGCCGGGAAGACGGTGCAAAACCGTCGCCGCCGCGCGACTGTAAGGCGGGAAGAATTTCCGCGCGAGCCACTGTCCTGAGTTTTTCAGGGCGGGAAGGCCGCGCGGGGCAGTTCCGCCGAGCCAGGAGACCGACGGAGTCCGCAACCGCGAAAGCCGGAACCGATCCCGGACACGCGGCAACCCTTGCCTCCCGCGCGAGCCGGGAGAGGAGGTTTTTCGATATGCGTTTCTCCATCCGTGTCTCCATATTTTGCGTTGCCGCTTTTTTGATTTTCCTTTGCGTTGCTCCGAAGTCCATCGCACAAACGCAATCCGCTAGAATTTCCGGCGCCGTTACCGATCCGCAGGAATCGGCGATTGCGGACGCGCAAGTCAGCGCCGGATCGATTCCTCCGTCCGGCCCGCCGGCGCACGCCGTTTCCGGCAGCGATGGCCGTTTTCATTTGACGCTGCCGCCAGGAAGCTATCGCGTCACGATCGCGCGTGATTCGTTCGCTCCCTTCGATCAGGAAATTACGATTGCCGCGGGAGAAACGCGCGAATTACAAGTTCGCCTGGCGCTCGAACCGCTTTCCTCCAAAGTGGACGTCACCGCGCAGGCGCTGCCGCTCGATGCGGAATCGTCCCCCGCGCCGCTCACCATCCTCACCCGCGAACAAATCGATCAGCGCATCGCCACGTCGCTGCCCGATTTGCTCGAGACGCAACCGGGCTTCAGCCTCGGCCGCACCGGGCCGGAAGGCGGGACAACCTCGCTGTTCCTCGACGGCGGCAATTCCAATTACACAAAAGTTCTGGTGGACGGCGTCCCGGCCAATCAGCCCGGCGGGCTCATCGATTTTTCCAATTTTACGCTCGACAACATCGACAAGATCGAAGTGGTTCACGGCGCAGAAAGCGCGCTCTACGGCTCGGACGCCATGGATGGAGTGATCCAACTTTTCACCCACCGCGGCACGACGCGCATCCCGGAATTCACGGCCTTCGCCGACGGCGGCAATTTTGACACGGGCCACGGCGGCGCCGATCTTTCCGGCCTGCTCGGACGGTTCGATTATTCCGCCGGAGTTGCCGACCTCGAAACGAACGGCCAAGGCCCCAATGACGCATTTCGCAATCGAACGCTCTCCGGAAATTTCGGCTGGCGCCTTTCGGACACAGCGCATATCAACCTCGCGCTGCGCGATAACGACAGCGAAGCAGGCACGCCCGGCCAGACACTCATCCAACCGCCAAACCTTACGGACACGATTTCTTTGCGGGATTTCGACGCCGGCCTGCATGCGGATTTTACGACGGGTTCGCACTGGCATCATGAGTTGAGAGGCACGGAATTGTATTATCGCCAATTCGATTACGATCCCTATTACCCCACGTTTTATCAATACAACCGCGCCGCCTTCGAGGGGCAGTCCACGTATTTGCTGAAAGGATTCGGAATCACGGCGGGGTACGAGTACGAAGTCGAAAACGGATTTCTCAGTACCACTTCGGACGAAGGACTTAGCGAGTCGACGATTCATGCGCGGCGCAACAATCAGGCCGGGTTTCTCGACGTCCGCTGGCAGCCAATTGCGAAGCTCACGTTAAACGCCGGCGCGCGCGCCGAAGACAACGCCGATTTCGGCACACGGGTCCTCCCCCGCGCGGGCGCATCCTACGTGCTGCGGACCGCGCAGGGCGCCTTCGGTGACACGCGGCTTCTCGCCTCCTATGGCCAGGGAATCGTGGAACCCAGGTTCGACCAAACCTACGGCGCCGATCCATGCTTTCCCGGAAATCCCAATCTGCTGCCAGACGAGAGCCGGACGATCCATGCCGGATTCGAGCAAAAGCTCGCCTCGGACCGCGTGCGCTTCGCCGCCGATTATTTCGACAACCGCTTCCATAACATCGTCAGCTTCCTGTACACCGCGCCATCGGCTGCGTGCCTCGCGGCGGGCGCTCCGTTCGGAGCGGGCACATTTTTCAACACGGACCTAGCCCGCGCACGCGGCGGAGATTTTTCCGGCGAAGCGCGCATCACCCGCTGGCTCAGCGCCAGCGCGAATTATACGTACGACTCCTCGCTCACGCTCTCCGCGCCCACCGACCCTTCCAATGACGACCCCAATTATCTGATTGGCAGCCGCCTGCTGCGCCGCCCCGTCAATTCCGGAAACGTCATGCTCAACGCCGGCTTTTGGCGCATGAATTGGAACCTCACCGGATATTTCACCGGCCAGCGCACCGATTACGACTATCCCGGGCAGATCATGGATCCTGGTTACGCGCTCCTCAATCTTGCGACGAGTTACAACGTCGCGCGCGGCTTCAGCCTCTACGGCCGTATTAACAATCTCGCCAACAAGCAATATCAGGAAGCGTACGGCTATCCCGCGCTGGGGCGTGAATTTCGCATCGGCGTAAAATATACGACGCGCCATGAGTGAAGCTCGCGCCAACATGCGAGGCGCCAACGCGCCGGAAGATGTGCTTTTCTGCTGGAGCGGCGGAAAAGACAGCGCGATGGCGCTGCACGCGTTGCGAGCGGCACGCGATTGCCGCATCGCAGCGCTGCTCACCACCGTTACCGAGGAGTACAACCGGATCAGCATGCACGGCGTGCGCCGGGCGTTGCTCGAGCGGCAGGCCGAATCGCTTGGCCTGCCGCTTCACCCGGTCCTGATACCGCCGCAATGCATCAACGCAACTTACGAGGAGCGCATGAAGGACG
>Ga0335078_10006720_pt1 | contig 17026 bp, 16 predicted proteins | sample Lox_Sample_32_FD_206711 | JGI IMG/M metagenome (GOLD analysis project Ga0335078, IMG submission 206711) | Soil microbial communities from Loxahatchee National Wildlife Refuge, Florida, United States - Lox_Sample_3.2 | ecosystem: Environmental > Terrestrial > Soil > Wetlands | place: USA... | reverse complement strand
TCACTCTCTTAGGCTCTGCCCGATTCGGATCTGCGGCGTAAGTAGCTGGCCGCATAGGCGCGCGCCTGCGCGGCGGTAAGCGCGCCTTCGGCCGGCGTGGTGAGTTCGTTCCGCGCCACGGAAAATTCCAGCGGTCCGTGAGCCAGAGGGCGGTGATCTCGCTCCAGAACGTAGTACAGTCGAAGAGCGGCGCCGTCGTCGGAGACCATGGTGAACCGCACCGCGTCTGCGCCGCCATCCGCGGGAAACCGCGCGCAGCGGCCGCGCGCGTAGCCGAGGTTGCAGATGGGTTCGAGCAGGGAATCGTCGGGCCGGAAAGGTTCGTTCGGCACCGCGCGGCAGAAGCCCGTCCAGGCGCCGCCCAGCGGCAGCATGGCGCCGCGCGCGTCCGCGCCGTGCCGGCGCGGTTCGGTCGGATCGAAGCAGGGGCACGACATCCGGGAGGTATGGTAGCACACGCCATGGCGAGCAACCGATTGGACGCTTTGAAGAGCATGTTGGCCGTGCAGCCGGGCGACCCGTTCGCCCGCTATTGCCTGGCAATGGAGTACCGCAACGCAGGCGACCTGGAAGCCGCCGCGCAGGAGTTCCAAACCTTGATGGCCGCCAACCCCGATTACCCCGCCGCCTATCTGCACGCCGGCCAGACCCTGGAGCGCCTCGGCCGCCTCGAGGAGGCGCGCGCCGTGTACCGCCGGGGCATCGAAGTCACCACGCGCTTGGGCGACCGCCACGCCTGCGCGGAGCTCGAGGCGGCGCTGGGGTGACGCGAGCGGCGGGTCCCGCGTTCACCTCGGAGAGGTTTGCGCAGAGCAAGGGCGGGCGGAAGTTGCTGCACGCCTACGGCGCACGCCTTGCGGTTCTCCGGCTCCGCCGTCGCGCCGGCACGGAGCACGGCTGATGGCGCATCGCCACCGCTCCTGGTCATTATATGCAACTTACTCAAGTGAATCCCCGAGTGAGATTCCGTATAACAGCACGTTACCCTTGGCGTTGGCTCCCAACTTAAACAACAACTTTCCGACTTACCTTACCGGCATCGGAGATGAGGCCATCCTGACAGTAGGACCGGCAGCCACAAACTGGGCCAAAACCCCAATCAATGAAAGCGAGACCATCACGTCGAACACCTGTCCGGCCAGTGTCGTCGCTTGCAATGCGACAGGCGGCCTCGTGGTTGGCGTAAACCAAGGGGGCTCGTACACTTTTGGGTATGAGCTCCCTCCAATCACCAACAACCAGTTCTACGACCAACACACGATCATCCTGGGAACCGATGTGCTGGGCGCGGCCAACAACATGAGTAGCTGTCAGGCTACGTGCGCGCAGGCTTATAGCAGTGGCGGGACCACGATCGGTTCATTTACGGTCTCAAAGACGCTTACCCACTCCAGCATTAACGGGACGCGCGTGACTCAGGTCACAGCGAACGTCCAATAAAGGACCACACCATGAGATTCCTTAACGCGCCACTCGCACTGATTGTCGTGGCCGGCCTATACGGCCAAGCCGACGACGGCTTCCCTGAGTTGCTGCCCGAACATCGCGGCAGCATTGACTATAATCCAACCGTCGAGCATACCCTGGAAGTTCGTGGCTACGTTTTGACGAAGGAGTCGCTCGTGCGAGGGCTTCGTGACTCGAATGCCCAAGTGAGATCGATGGCCGCGGGTGAACTGGCGAAGATGGGCGAGAAGCAGGCAATCCCCTTGATCACGGAGGCCCTCTCGTCCGAGAAGGCGGTTGGCACCCGCGTGTGGATGGCAAATGCCCTGGCCAAGTTAGGTGGGGAAGAGGGAGCCGCTGAGCTTCAGGCTCTGTGCCAATCGGGAGGGCTGTCCGACTATGTCAGGCTCACTGCCGCTTCTTTCTTATTTGACCTTGGCGACCCAGCGTGCCGGGATCAGGCCATCGGCATCGTTCAGACCATGAGCCACCGCGGATCCGAACTCCGCCCGACGGAAATCATCTATGGCTTGAGCGTGATCTTGCGGGCAGCGTCGTGGTTTCAGCCGAGGGCGGCCGAGATTCGGGAACTCGCTACGGCGCTCTTGCGCGACGGCAGATATGAGGTGAGGACCTCGGCCAGCAACGCCCTGGGCGAGTTTGGAGACGCGACGTCTGTTCAGGAGCTGCAAACGGCCGCAGTGGCTGAAACCGATAAGTCGGCGCGCAATCGCATGCTCGACAATATCAAGGCGTTGAAAGACAAGGGGTACGCTCCGGGTACCTACCAGAAGTGACACGCGGCCGCGCCGCGGCACCCATGCGCACAGCGGGCCCGACGAGTGTGCGGAATCGGCTCATCCCCGCGGTATTATTAATGAATGACGACCGCCCTCCCTCCTGTCGGCGCATCGCGCGCTCAGGAGCTCATGGACCTGGAGAAGGAATACCTGCTGCAGAACTACGCCCGTTATCCACTGGCGTTGGCCCGCGGCAAGGGTTGCTGGGTTTACGATCTGGAAGGCCGCCGCTACCTGGACCTGCTCGCCGGCATCGGAGTCAACGCGCTCGGCCACGCTCATCCGCGAATTACCAAGGTAATCCGCCAGCAAGCCGGGCTGATGATCCATTCGTCCAATCTCTATTACCACGAGTATCAAGGGCCGTTGGCGAAGCGGCTGGCTCAGATCAGCGGCCTCCAGCGCGCGTTTTTCGCCAACACCGGTACCGAGGCCGTCGAGGGCGCGCTCAAGATGGTGCACGCCCATGGCCGCGCCATCCGCGTCGATAAGTTCGAAATTATCTCACTCGATAACTCGTTCCATGGCCGCACCCTCGGGGCGCTCTCGGTAACCGGGCAAGCGAAGTACCGCGCCGATTTCGAGCCGCTGATCCCCGGCGTCAAATTCGTCCCCCGCAACGATATCGCGGCTCTCGAAGCAGCCTTTGACGACCGCACCGCGGGCATCATTCTGGAAATGATCCAGGGCGAGGGCGGCATCAACCCCCTCTCCGCGGAATTCGCCGCCCGGGCCCGCGAGCTGGCTACCCGCTTCGACGCCTTGCTCGTGGCGGATGAAACGCAATGCGGCGTCGGCCGGCCAGGCGTGTATTTTGCCTACCAGTTGTTCCAGCCCTCGATCCTGCCGGACATTGTGGTTGCTGCCAAGCCACTGGCCTGCGGTTTGCCGCTGGGCTTCATCCTGGCCAACGAAAAAGCCGCTGCCGCTATCAAGCCCGGCATGCACGGCACCACCTTCGGCGGCGGCCCGCTGGCATGCCGCGTGGCGATTGAGTGCCTGGAAATCCTGGATGAGCTGCTGCCGGCCATTCAGAGGGTCGGCGGATACTTCAAGGACTCACTGGAGACGCTGGCCCGCAAGCACCCGTTTGTCAAAGAAGTCCGCGGCTCTGGCCTCATGCTAGGAGTCGAACTCGGCATCCCCGCCAAACAACTCGCGCTGGATGCCATGGCCGAAGGCATGCTCATCAACTCTACGCACGACACCGTGCTCCGCTTCCTGCCGCCCTATATCATCACCGAAAAGGAAGTCGATCGCGCCATCCGCATCCTGCGTAAGCTGTTTCGCAAGGTCAAATAAAGGGCCCGGCGCCGCCGCCATTTACCCAGCGCCGCCCGCCGTTACCGACTGCCTAAGACAGAGCCAGTAGTCGCCGGGAATAAAACCTTAGTTACTTTTGACAACTAGGCGGCCACGATTCGGAATGCTAGCTTCTATCTAACGTCCTTTCCAACCGTGGACTTGCCCGGTGCGGCGACACACCGGCGAGTCCACGGGTCCTCACCTCGTCCCAAGCGGTTGCGCTAACCTCGAAAGGTGTCTTCTTCGCCCTCGCTCGGCCCCCGCTTCCGTAGCCGCCGCACTGCGAATTTCACCGAATCGGTAATCCGCGAGATGACTCGCCTGGCGCTGCGCCATGGCGCTACCAACCTGGCTCAGGGCTTCCCCGATTTCCCGGCTCCCGAAGAGATCAAGCGCGCCGCGGCGGAGGCCATTGCCGCCGACATCAACCAGTACGCCATCACCTGGGGCGCCGCGCCCCTGCGCAAAGCCATCGCCGCCAAATACGCCCATTGGTACGCCATGGAGTTCGATCCCGAAAGCGAGATCACCGTCTGCTGCGGTGCCACCGAGGGCATGATCGCCTCCCTCATGGCCGTCCTCGACCCCGGCGATGAAGTCGTGCTCTTTGAGCCCTTCTATGAAAACTATGGGCCCGACACCGAACTCTGCGGCGCCGTCGCCCGCTTCGTGCCCCTTAATCCCCCGCAATGGAGCTTCGACCGTGAGCAGCTGCGGCGCGCTTTCACCCCTCGCACCAAGGCCATCATCGTCAATTCGCCCAACAATCCCACCGGAAAGGTCTTTACCCGCGACGAGCTGGAGTTCATCGCCGCTCTCTGTCAGGAGTACGATGCGCTCGCCATCAGCGACGAGATTTACGAGCACATTGTCTTCGATGGCGCCGCACACATCCCCATCGCTTCGCTGCCCGGCATGCGCAGCCGTTCCATTCTGGTCAATAGTTTGAGCAAGACTTACGCGGTCACCGGCTGGCGCGTGGGCTGGGTGCTCGCGCCGCCCGAGATTACCGGCTCCATTCGCAAGGTTCACGATTTTCTCACCGTTGGAGCGGCTGCGCCCTTACAACAGGCGGGCGCTGCAGCCCTCGCGCTCCCGGATTCTTACTACTCCCGATTGGCGGCCGATTACCTGGGCAGGCGCAACTACATGATCGAGACTCTCGAGCTGGCCCGCCTCCGTCCTTTCCTGCCCCGCGGCGCATATTACGTGATCGCCGATACATCCGCCTATGGATTTAAGGACGACCTCAGCTTTGTTCGTCATCTGATTGAAAGAATAGGAGTAGCCGCAGTCCCCGGTTCCAGCTTTTATCTCCGTCCCGAGAGCGGATCGCAACAAATCCGCTTTTGTTTCTGCAAAAAATATGAGACGCTGGAACGAGCGAGAGCACAGCTTCTCGAGCTCCACTAACCGCTACGCGAGCGAGGGTGAGCCCATGCCGCAAGAGTTTTTGCTGCCTGAAACCACCGTACGCGAGGCCGGCGCCGGGTCCGAACTCGATCTCGGTGCCCAAACGGGCGGAACGCTGCTTCTGACCCTCGGCATCACGCGCATTATCGAACAGCAGAGTATCGACGTCGCGATCTGGGGCTCTCCCGATGGCACTGACTGGGGCGCCAGGCCGCTGGCTTCGTTTCCCCAGAAGTTCTACTGCGGCACCTACCAGATCGTCGTTGACCTCCGCGCGCGCCCCGATGTCCGCTATCTCCGCGCCCACTGGCAGGTGAATCGCTGGGGCAAAGGCGATCCCAAGCCCCTCTTCACCATCTATCTGTTCGCGCAGACCCTGCAGCCGGAGCTCGCCGCCACCGCCTGACCCGGCCAACCGTAGCCGCCCCTCGGCTCACCCGCGCCATCGCCCCCCTCAGAAGCTCTTCCCAACGCCGAACTCAAACACCGGCTCGACCGAACTCGCTGTGATCGACGTCACCCGCATGATCCCGGTGAGATAGAAATGCGGCATGTTGAGGCGCTGCCCGATATCGTAAAAGACCGCTCCGCCCACGCTGAAGGAGCCCAGCGTGGCCACCGGCGATACCGCCAGCCCCGCATCCCCCAGCGCAACCAGCGACCAGTTGCCGGTTTGAGCAAATAGATATCCCGCCCCGGTTCGAACCGAACTGCACGCGCTCGTCAGTTCAATCGTGGACCACGAATACACTTTGCTCTGGCCCACCTGCACCGCGAATGTCGTCCACCCGGCCACCGCCGGCGCGGCCGCATTGTAACGGTTGTATTCGGCTCCCGCGCCCACAAAGTAGCTCGGAGCGTAGTTGACTGTGTTGGGCGTTTGCCCCCAAAGGCCGGCCGCCGCTGCCAGCGCCGGCACAAGAGCCCTGATCAGCCGGTATGATTTCCTCTCCATGTTTTGTCTCCCTTTTGCTAAACCTGTTCCTGCCCCGTGGGGTCGATCGCCTGCGCGCCCGAATGTCGCCCCTCGCAGCAGGGCGCGTGGCGCGCCGTGGCCGCCGCCGGCCCGGCCGCCCGCCGCGTATCGCCCTACGACACCGCCGTGACCACCCACAGATCGTCCGCCAGATTCTGATTGGTCACATATCCGTAGGGGATCGCAAAGTAGCCGTCCAGACCCCAGTCCGTGCCCCACGAATTCGCCCCGATGAAATGCTGCGCCGGTATCCCATTGATCCCGCTGTCGCTGTAACCAACCAGCCGCACGCAGTGCCCGCCGCACAGGCTTTCACTCGCATCCGGCATCGGAATCACTCCCGTTTTCGCCACCTCGTCCGATTCGAATGAGTCGTAAACCGAGATCCCCAGCACAATGCCTCTCCCCGAAGCCAGCGCGCCTTTGATCGAGTTCAAATCCTGCGGCACGCTGCTGTATTGGATGGCCTTCAGTTTCAGCGCATCGGCATAGCACTGCTTCGGTGGCTTTACCGCGAACTTGCGCGCGTTGTACGGCCACTCCGATTCCGGGCACACACCCTGTGTCCCAACGCTCTTGATCCCGTCGCGGATCGATGCCCCCGAGTCCTCCGTCACCGAGCCTTCCATCGCGCGCTCGTTGTAATAAATGAATAGTCGCGACAGCACCGTGAGCCGTTCGTTCTGCGCCAGAGCCTGTGCCTCCAGCTCCCCCGCGATTCCGTTTCCCGTGCAGGAGCCAAGCTGCCCCTGGTCGAAAATCGGCGGTTGCTCTTGCCGCATATCCAGGTCCGCGGGCACCGGCATCGTTCGCCGCGGCCGGTATACCAGGTCGCGGTGATCCGGCACGTCCGGCTTCCATCCGTATCTGCGTGTCGTTTTCATTTTCTGTTTCAGTCCTCTCTGTTGTTTCCCGCCCCCGGAGTCCCGCTGCCTCGCGAGCGCCCCGGTAGCACCGGCGCTCCGCCTTGCTTGTGGCTTTCATCTACCCTCGCCACCAGGCGCGTTCCTTCCCCCGCACCGGCAGGCCGAGCCCCTGCCTGCCCGGGCGAAGTGCCGTCTCGCCCCGCACGGATTTGTTCCCCACCCGGTTTTGCTATCTTGAAAGGGCCCGCTGAGGATTTCTATGATTTCGCGCGCAGAGGCACTGGCGCTGTTTGGCTCTCACGACCTGATTGGCATCGGCATGGCTGCCGATGCCGTGCGCCGTAAGTGGCACCCCGAAGGGATTGTTTCTTACATCATCGACCGCAACATCAACTACACCAACTTCTGCACCGAGTACTGCTCCTTCTGTGCTTTCTACCGCCCTATGGGCCACGCCGAAGGCTACGTGCTGCCCAGCGAGACCATTTACCAGAAGATTCAGGAGACCATCGACCTCGGCGGCACCGGCGTCCTCATGCAGGGTGGCCTCCATCCCGACCTCAAGATCGAGTGGTACGAGAACCTGTTCCGCGGTATTAAGCAGCGCTTCCACATTCATCTCCACTGCCTCTCGGCGCCTGAGGTCACCAATATCGCCGAGGTCAGCGGCCTCAACCTGCGCGACACCATTCGCCGCCTGATGGACGCCGGCCTTGATTCCATCCCCGGCGGCGGCGCCGAAATCCTGGACGACGCCGTGCGCCATCGCATCAGCCGCCTGAAGTGTTCGGTCCAGGATTGGATTGACGTTCATCGCACCGCCCACCAGCTCGGTATGCGCACCACCGCTACCATGATGTTCGGCTGCGGCGAAACCCTCGAGCAGCGCATCAACCATCTCGATCTGGTCCGTAACCTGCAAGAGGAAACCGGCGGATTCACCGCCTTCATCCCCTGGACCTTCCAGCGCGAAAACACCTCGCTCGGCCGCTTCGTTAAAGAGGAAGCCACCGCCGTCGAATACTTGCAGACTTTGGCGATTTCCCGCATCTACCTCCACAACATCGAGAATGTGCAGTCTTCCTGGGTCACCCAGGGGCTCAAAACCTGCCAGCTCGGCCTGCGCTTCGGCGGCAATGACGTCGGCAGCATCATGATCGAAGAGAACGTCGTCTCCGCCGCCGGCGCCCACTATTGCACTTCCGAAGAGGAGTTGCGCCGCATCATCCGCGATGCCGGCTTCATCCCGAAGCAGCGCGACACCCTCTACCGCACGTACTTTCTCAATTAAGCGCGCCATTTTACCGGTCGCCGGCGCGCGTCTTGGCCTTCGAACGCACCCGTTGGGCCCGCGCTCGCCCGGCCCGCCTTGAACCACGCCCTTCCGGCCGTGGAACTTTTTCCCCGATCTCTCGTATCCCCCCTGCGGAGGAATCTATGAGGCTGTTTGTGTTTCTTCTCTTGGCCGCCGCCCTGGTCTTGTCCGCCGCCGATGCCAACCTCACCGGGAAGTGGTCGGGCTCGTTCACCATTACCCGCCCCGACGGTACCAACGACGACGGCACCGCCTTTGCCGTTTTCAAGCAGGACGGCGCGCAACTCACCGGCACCGCCGGGCCCGACGAGGATCATCAGTGGACTCTCGAGAAAGGCGCCATCGACGGCAACAAGGTCACCTTTGAGGTCAAGTCGGCCGAGGATGGCACCATCTTCAAGTGCGACCTCGTGCTCGAGGGCGATCATCTCAAGGGCCCCGTCAGCGCCGTTTCCCCGGACGGCCAGGCGCTTTCCGCCAAGGTCGATTTCACCCGCGTAAAGTGAGCCGCTCAAGCCGCTTCCAGATACCGTTTCCAGCACCGCAGCCCCTCCGCGTTGTGCGCCTCCAGTGCCTGGAGGCCCTCCCCGGCCGCATAGGCGTCGGCCAGCAGGTGGCCCCCCACTCGCGCAATCTCATCCACCCTGTCGAAGCCGGCTTTCCACGCCTTCGGCGCCCAGTCGATCGCGTCCGAAACCACCGACGCCACCCCCTCCGCAACCCCGTCCGCCGTCACCATGTTGAACGATTCCGTATAGCTCGGCTGCAGCAGCAGATGCATGTGGCGCACCGTCTCGCGGAAACGCGGCCAGGTCTGCCACCCGTTTTCGATCAACCGCGCGTGCGGCAGTCCCGCCATCATCGCCCGCACCGCGTCCATAATCCCCGACCCGCCTTCCGCCCGCCCCGCTGACACCCAGAATTCCAGCGGCACGTTGCGCCGCCCCGCGATCTCCAAAGCCGCCCCCGCCGCGCTCATCAGGTTCTTCAGCGGCCGCGTCGCGCCGAATGCTCCCACCCGCAGCGTCCCCCCGTTGAATGGCGTCCGGTGACACGGCGGCCGCTCCGCTTCCAGATAGTAGAGGTTCGCCAGGTACGAGCATGGGGCCCGGTATGCCGCCCGGATCCAATCGCAGAACTTCCGGCTGTTCCCCGTAACGTGAAAATTCCACGTCCCGCGCTCCAGTTCCATGCCTTCTCGCAGGCGCCTCACACCGTTGGCATCGGCTTGCAAAAAGCCCACATTCGAGTGGCAATTCACCGCGAAAGTGATGTCCGGGTGTTCGCCCGTCAGCCGCTGCCAGTGCTCCACCGGTATCCACGGCGCGGAAGTGACCACGTGCGAAATCGAATCATCCAGCCGGCTGCCCAGATCCGCCGCGCTCGTAATCGGCCAAACCTCTGCGGCCATCCCGTTCGCGCGCAGCACCTTCGCCGTGTTCAGTGCCGCAACCCCAAGTCCGATATGGCTGATGTTCCGGTTCGCCGCGAAATTCTTGTATGCCAGTATTAGGCGCTTCACAGAGCGCATCGTGCCGTTCCCTCTTCCCGCCCCAATAGTAACTGGCGTGCCCGCCGCCGCTCGTCTGCTGTCCTCTAACTGGTTGGTAGATATTAAGATCGTATTTTCCTGGTGCGGTGACCGTCCCATCCCCAGCCCGCTGAATCGCGATCTTCCGGCTCCTCCCGCGCTTGGGCTACACTGAAAGAGAACGCTGGCTTGTCGCTCAGGTGTCGTGACCCTGCCGCCCGTCGACCCAAATACCGAAACTCAGGTAACTCACAAGCTACCCCTGCGCGACGACAATCGTCAGGCCGCCGGCAAAATCGCCATCTTCCAGTACGCCACCGTCATCGCTTTCGTGTTTCTCATCTCCGGCTTCTGGCGGCTCCAGGTGCAGAATCCCCAGTTCTATGACGAGCGCGCCCTCGCCAATAGCGTGAAATCGCAGCCGCTCGCGGCCCCGCGCGGCCGCATTCTCGATCGCGATGGGCGCGTCATCGTCGATAACCACAGCTCGTTCCGCCTCCTGCTCACTCGCGAATCCCTGAATGAACAACATCTCGAGCCCATCGCCCGCGGTCTCGATCTGGACCTGGCCGACCTCCAGGCCAAGGTGCGCCGCTACCGCTCCCGGCCCAAGTACGATCCCATCGTCCTCAAAGAACAGGTCACTTCCGCCGACCTCTCTTTCGTCGATTCCCATCGCGATTTTTTCCCCGAGTTGCTCCTTACCCAGGACTACAAACGCGCCTATCCGCAGAACGGCATGATGGCCCACGTCATCGGCTACACCGGTGAAATCAGCGAGCAGGAATTGGACATGCCCGAGTTCGCCAAATACGACCCCGGCACCGCCATCGGCAAGTTCGGCATTGAGCGCCAGTACAACGACCTGTTGGCGGGCGTCGATGGCCAGCGCCAGGTCGTCGTCGACAATCGCGGCCAGGTGCGCCAGGTTCTCAAAACCAAGCCCGCTACCCCCGGCAAAGACCTCACCCTCACCATCGACCTCGACCTGCAGGCCGTCGCCGAGCTCGCCATGGACGGCCGCAACGGCGCCGTCGTCGCCCTCGACCCCCGCTCCGGAGAAGTGCTCGCCATGGTCAGCCGCCCCGCCTTCGACCTCAATAAGTTCGCCGAGCACATCAAAGCCGCCGACTGGAAGGAAATCACCGACAATCCCGACCACCCCATGATGAACCGCGCCATTCAGTCCCAGCTCGCCCCCGGTTCCACCTTTAAGCCCATCATGGCGCTCGCCGGCCTCGAGACCGGCACCATCGATGACAAATGGACCGTTCATTGCACCGGCGGCGCCAGCTTCTACGGCGGCTACCACAAGTGCTGGCAGAAAGGAGGCCACGGCACCATCTCGCTGCACAACGCAATCGTCCACTCCTGCGATGTCTTCTTCTATACGCTCGGCGACAAGATGGGAATCAACCAGATCGCCTATTACGCCGGCCTGGTCGGCTTCGGTCATCCCACCGGCATCGACCTGCCCGGCGAAGGCGCCGGCATCGTGCCCTCGCCCGAATGGAAGCTGCGCAATTACCGCGAGAAGTGGTGGGCCGGCGAGACCATCTCCGTCGCCATTGGTCAAGGTGCGCTCACCGTGACTCCCATTCAGCTTGCCCGCGCCATCGGCGGCATCGCGGTCGGCGGCGTTTGGCACCACCCGCACTTGGTCCGCAACGCGGCCGAGAAGCCCGAAGCCTGGCCCCTCGATGCCGATCATGTCAAAGATGTGGTCGACGGCATGTATGGCGTCGTCAATGAAGGCGGCGGTACCGGGTATGGCATTGCCTCCCTGAAAGGCATCGAGGTCTGCGGCAAGACGGGCACCGCTCAGGTTGCCTCTGCTGACTTTGCCAAGCGCACCGGCGGCGTCGATATGACCGACAACGCCTGGTTCGTCGGTTTCGCGCCCCGCTCGGCCCCCGAAATCGTGGTCGTCGCCTTGTTCGATCACGGCAGGGAAGGCTATCTCGCCGCCCCCATCGTCCGCGATGTCCTCAAGGCCTACTTCGATAAGAAAACCAGGCTCGAAGCGCTCCGCCAGCAGCAGGGCTCCCTCACCGCTCGCCTCTCTGAGAGAACCCGCCTCGGCCTCCCCGGCTTCGCCTCAGCCCCGCTCCACGATTGATATGACCCGCTATCTCTCCGCGCGCGATTTGGATTGGACGCTGCTCCTGATTACCCTCGCTCTTTGCGGCGTCGGTGTCCTGCAAATTTACAGCGCTACCCTCGATTCCGCCTACCACAGCGCCTGGTGGCGCCAGATCCTTTATGTCGCCGGCGGCCTGCTCCTCATGTGGCTCGTTCTGGCGATCGACTATCATACCCTGCTCCATTACGTGCCCAGCTATTACATCATCTCCGTCCTGGCCCTCGTGTTCACTTACGCCGTGGGTCAGACCGCTTTCGGCTCCCGCCGCTGGATTCCCCTCGGCGGTGGTTTACATTTGCAAGTTTCGGAATTTGTCAAGCTGATGATAATATTGTTGGTGGCCCGGTATCTGGCGGAGATTAAGACGGAAGCGCTCGAAATCCGGGAGATGACGATACTTTCGCTGCTCGTGCTGGTGCCCACGCTGCTCGTGCTTAAACAGCCCGACCTGGGGACCTCCTTAACGTATATCGCCATCTTGATGGTAGGTGCATTTCTGGCGGGATTGCGGCGCAAGTATGTGATCGTAATCGCCATCGTTACCATGTTGGTGCTTCCCGTGGGCTGGTACTTTCTCAAGGATTTTCAGCGCGCGCGCCTGGTCAGCTTTCTCGATCCCGACCGCGACCCCCAGGGAACCGGGTACCAGTTGATTCAATCCCAGATCGCCGTGGGTGCGGGAGGGATGTTCGGCAAGGGAGTGACCAAGGGAACGCAGACCCAGTTGCGCTTCCTGCCCGTGTCGCAGAAGGATTTCATCTTTTCGGCCTTTGCCGAAGAGCATGGATTTGTTGGCGTAGTGATCGTGTTGTCGCTGTACTTTGTGATGATTATGCGCATCGTCCAGAATGCGCAAACGGCGCCCGATCCCGTTGGTATGTACATTTGCATGGGCGTGGCCAGCCTGTTGCTTTTCCACGTTGTGGTCAACGTGGGAATGGTGGCGGGCCTGATGCCGGTTACCGGCATTCCGCTGCCGTTCATGAGCGCCGGCGGTTCCAGTATCTGGTCGAGCTTTTTGGCTCTGGGGCTGGTGAATAACGTCCGCCTCAGGAGATTCGTGAATTAGCCGGGCCGCCCGCAAAGGCGCGCTCGCAGCAGAAAGGTTATCGGGAGCCCGCAAAGAGTTCCTCGGGGTGGCGGCGCTTTGAAGCGCTCCCCCAGGCAGAGGAGCGGTTCCCGGCCCCCGGTGTTTGAGTGAATGCTCCACCGGCGGCCAGCGTGAGCTTCAGTCATCGGTTTGCCGCCTCCACGGATGCGGACCGGCGCGCACGCAGGGTGCCCAGCTTCTCTCCGAGACTCTCCGCGTTCCCGGGGAGGTGACGGATGTCCAAGGAATTGGTGATTTCTTCCAACCGCCACGAAACGCGTGTGGCGATTCTTGAAGACGATCAGGTCTTCGAGGTCTATCATCAGCGGGAAAATGAGTACTCCCTCGCCGGGAGTATCCATAAGGGTCGGGTGACCCGCGTCCTGCCCGGAATGCAATCGGCGTTTGTCGATATCGGCCTCGACCGCGATGCGTTCCTCTACGTCTCCGACTTCTTCGAAGACAACGAGGAGTACGACAAAATCGTCACCAGCGTCGAGGATAAGGTCCTCAAAATGGACCGCACCCCGCCGGCCGCCGTACTCACCGTGCCTCCGGTTCCCGCCGAATCTGCGCTCGAGCCGGAAACCGCCGCGCCAGCCGCCGCCCCGGAGGCCGACACCGCTCCCCCTGCGCCCGTTGCCGCCGACACCGCTTCTCCCGAAGCGGCCGCGCCTCGTGACGACCGCGATCGCGACCGCCGCGGCGGCCGCCGTTCGCGTCGCCGCCGCGGCCAGCGCGGAGGACGCGCCCTGCCTGATTCCAAGTTTTATTCCCCGGGCCACCGCGCCGCCGAACCGCCGCCCCCCGCGCCGCCCGCGCCCGAACCTGGCCTCGCCACGCCGGCTGCCCATGACCTTCTGGTTCTGCCCGGTGAGTCGCTGGCCAAGTACACGGAACCCGCCGGCGCTGCCGAAGAGGCCGAGCCGCCCGATTTCGAAGAGTTCGCCGATTCCGTGCCCCAGTCTCAACCGCCCGCCCGCGAATCGGAGGTCCCGCTTGCCGCCCCGCCGGCAACGCACCAGGCGCTCGATGAAGCTCCCGTTGCGCCATCCGATGAAGCGCCCGTTGAAGCTCCCCCCGCGCCCGCCGACGCTGTAGCGGCCGGGCTCCCGGCCGAAGTCGAGGAACTCGCCGGCGAACCTGGCGATCTGCCGCCATCGGCGGCCGAACCCGGCGAAGAAGCCGAATCCGCGCTCGAATCAGCTCCCGAACCCGAAGACCTCGCTGAAGGCGAGGAACTGGCTGAGGCTCTGAGCCTCGCCGAAAGCGAGGTTCTTGCGGAGGCCCAGGCCGCGCCGGAAGACCAGCCCTCTGGCGCTGAGGAAAGCCCGGAAGCCGCTTCCAACCCCGCCAACCTGACGGCCGCGGTTCGCGAGCAGGGCCCGCGTTACCAGCATCGGGTCTCCCGCCGCATGCGCCGCCGCGGCGGCCGTGATCGGAATCCGGCGCCCGGCGAAACGCCCCGCCCCTTTGAAGCACGCCCCGAGCCGCGCACCGCTGCCGCGCCTCGCGCTCCCGAGGGCCGGCCCGAAAAGAGCCCCAACGCCTCCATCGCCGACCTCCTCCGTGGAGGCCAGGAAATCATCGTCCAGATCGCCAAGGAACCGCTCGGCCAGAAGGGCGCTCGCATCACCTCCCACATCGCCCTCCCCGGCCGCTTCCTGGTCTATATGCCCACCGTCGATCACATCGGCGTCTCGCGCAAAATTCCCAGCGATGACGAACGCGCGCGCCTGAAGCGCGTTCTGCAAGCCAACCGCTCCGGTATCCCCGGCGGCTTCATCGTCCGCACCGCCGGCGAGGGTCGCAGCGAAGAAGAGCTGCGCGCCGACATGCATTTTCTTTACAACCTCTGGCTCGACATGCGGCAGAAGGCCGAGCGCAAGCCCGCCCCCCTGCTCATCCACCACGATCTCAATGTCGTCGAGCGCGTCCTGCGCGACCAGCTTACCAGCGAGTTCAAGAGCATCTGGGTCGATAACGAAGAAGCCTACGAGAGCGTCCTCCGTTTCGTCGAACGCTTCCAGCCGGCGCTGGTCAGCCGCGTCAAGCTCTATACCCGCTCCAATCCCATCTTCGACGAGTTCGGCATTACCGCGGAGCTCGAAAAGGCCCTCCGCCCCAAGGTCTGGCTCAAGAGCGGCGGACACATCGTCATCAACCAGACCGAGGCCCTCGTGGCGATTGACGTCAACACCGGCAAGTTCGTCGGCAAGTCCAACCGCCTCGAAGACACCATCGTCAAGACCAACACCGACGCCATCCGCGAAATCGTGCGCCAGATCCGCCTGCGCGATCTCGGCGGCATCATCGTGGTCGATTTCATCGATATGGACGAGCGCCGGAACCGCCAGAAGGTGATGCAGGCCCTCGAAGACGCCATGCGCGCCGACCGCGCCCCCTACAAGATTCTCCAGTTCAACGATTTCGGCCTGGTAGCCATCACGCGCAAACGGGTCAAGCAGAGTCTGGAGCGCACCCTCTGTACGCCCTGTCCCTACTGCGAGGGCGCCGGTTACGTGAAGAGCCCGCAGACCGTCGTTAGCGAAATCCTCGGAGAGGCGCAGAAAATCGCCGCCGCCCTCGAAGGCAAGGACGTCATGCTGCGCGTCGCGCCCGATGTCGCCCGGCTCCTCAAGAGCAACCAGAATACCTACCTGCAGGAGCTCGAAGAAGTGCTCGGACGCACCGTGATCGTCAAGAGCGACCCGCAGCTCCACCAGGAGAAGTTCGATCTGGCGTAATCCGCATCGTCGCGCCGCCCCTCCCGGCTGCTGAGTCGGGACTCGTCTCGGCTCTTCTTTCCGCACCCGGGCGCGCGGCAATTTCCGGCCGGCCAGGTCCCCTGAGGATTCCGGCGAAGCCGAACGCTAATTCCGAATGGAAGCCGAACGGTATTCCGGGATGAACCCGAACACCCTCGGAGCGTAGCGACGCTGGCATATCGATTGTGCAAGAAGTGTTCGGCTTCGTCAAGGAAAACCTATCCGGAGCGCAGCGAAGGAAGAGCGCCGCTAGCGAGGAAAGGGGCGTGGGGAAAGGACGGCACGTCCTGTCCCCACCTCAGCACACAGCAACCCGAAGCGCGACTAGCGCTTCGTCACACCGCCTGTTGTGAATTGCCTGTGTGGTAGCCTACCCTGGATGCTGGTCAGCCATGATTGAACGATTTCAAGGCCGAGAACTCGATGAAAGCGAACGGAACGTCCTTAACCATGTCGAAAATTATGGCTGGAGCGTGACGATCATACGGGAACAGATCGGGTCGCCGGGCTGGGCGTTCACGGTTGGGCTCTTTGAGAACTTCGGACATCCAGAAGTAACGATATTCGGTATGGAGCCGAAGACGAGGCACTCCATACTTAACTGGATCGGTAAGAACGTTAGCGAAGGCAAACCGTTCACGGCTGAACGAGAGCACGATTGGGTGCTCGAACAACACAACTGTTGGAGTCGCGCCGTACAGAAGGTCTGGTACAGAGATCTCTTCGGTTGGGCCATTTGGTTTTATGGCGGTGCCGAGTTTCCGGTTGTTCAGTGTCTGTGGCCTGCCAAGGACGGCACGTACCCCTGGCAGCAAAACTCCTCTTTTTTCACTACCCAGCCATTGCTTTTTGAAAGTGATCTGCTCTCTGCCCGAATGATGCACTATGTTGACGACCAGAAGCTTACGGAGACCGAGTGGCCCTTCGCTGAGGACCCACACAAAGGTGTCTTTGTCAGTCGCTGCGTGGTGGAGGACAACGCGCCTATTATGCGTGTCGTCCATGACCGTGAAGGCGATTGGCAGTTCATTGGACCAGTCGATGATCCAAGTGTTGATGGTTGCAAGCTTAGCTGCTTTCACTGCGTCGTCGAGAAAGACCACAGTATTCGCTTGTTAGCGCGGCTCTTGCCTGGATGGCAAGGGAGTCGGAATGCTTCAGCCGGAGATTGGACTCTCGGTCCACAGGAGGAAGGCGAGTAGGAGTCGAGCCGGTTATCCATTCGGCTTCCCGCGATTTTTGCGCATCGAATCGCCACGCATCTCGATGCGGTGAGCGTTGTGAACCAGGCGGTCGAGAATACCGTCGGCTAGTGTAGGATCGCCGACCTGCCCGTGCCAGCGTGAGACCGGCAGTTGGGAAGTCAGGATGGT
>Ga0335078_10006719_pt1 | contig 17026 bp, 22 predicted proteins | sample Lox_Sample_32_FD_206711 | JGI IMG/M metagenome (GOLD analysis project Ga0335078, IMG submission 206711) | Soil microbial communities from Loxahatchee National Wildlife Refuge, Florida, United States - Lox_Sample_3.2 | ecosystem: Environmental > Terrestrial > Soil > Wetlands | place: USA... | reverse complement strand
GAGTCGGAGATGCCGGTGTGGATTTACTCTTGCAGACGGAAAGACCCAACGACTGGCCGAGAGTTCAAGCGCTCGGAATCACTCCGGCGAGTGGGATAGAGGAATCCCCTTCACATCGTTTTAATTTGACGGGGAAAAGCGCGACTCGCGGATGTGCACGGTCACGCGAAGCCAGAAGGCGGGTTCGGTGAACTTGGTTTTGCATCGCCATTCGCGAGTGGCTCATGTTCTCCCGATATTGCTTGTTAAGGACGTGGACCCCGCGTCCTAAGGGCACGCCAGTCCACGAGATGCCGACTACCTGTCATATAGCGCGGTCTTGGTCAAGACTGCTGCGTACCGTGCGCGGTATGCTATCTGCCGAGCCGGAGCTGGTGGGGGGCGTGTAGCCCGATTTGATCGGCTGGTCTTTCCGATCCTTTTGCCCGCCCTAGCCGCCGCCCTGGACGCGCGAAGTCCGGTTCGTACGCTCATTACTAATTTAACCCGGTGCTACAATTAGCTCGGCTAGAAGAACACAGGCCTGACCTGTCCGGAGGTTTTTGACATGAGGCGCAAGGGTCTGTTTCGAAGTCCGCATCCGCGGCGGGCAGCCTCAGTTGCTATCCTGATCGCTGCCGCTCCCACCTTCCTCGTTGCACAGACGGAGAATATTCTCTACCGATTCCAAGCAGGCAGCGACGGCTCTGGTCCGTCGTCCGCGCTGGTAGCGGACCAAGCGGGCAATCTCTACGGCACGACCGCCTACGGCGGCGGTACAAACTGCAACTTCTATGGCACCTTGGGTTGCGGAACCGTCTTCGAATTGAGCCCGCCAGCCACGCCTGGCGGCGCTTGGACCGAGACTGTGCTCTACCGCTTCCAGGGCGGCAACAGCGACGGAGCGTTTCCCGGCCAAATAGTCTTTGACCACGACGGCAACCTATACGGCGTCACCGGCGCCGGGGGCGCCGGACCCGATTGCATTGTAGACACCACCGGCTGTGGCACAGTCTTCAAGCTGGCGCCTTCGGCTGCGCCCGGCGACCCCTGGGCGGAAACCGTGCTTTACAGTTTTCAAAGCGGCAATGATGGCGCCATCCCCGCGGCAATTACCATCGGCCGCGGCGGCCATCTCTATGGCGTGACAACCCAGGCCGGCTCGGCTGGCTCGGGCACGGTATTCAAACTGACACCGCCCGGGTCAAGCGGCGTCTGGACCAAAACCGCACTTCATAACTTCAAAGGCATCCCCCAGGGGCAGACTATCGGCGATGGCGCGACGCCCATCAGTCTCACCTTCGACGGCAAGGGTAACCTGTACGGCACGACCGAGTGGGGTGGAATCTACACAGGCTCGCCCGAGAGCGGCAGTTCCTGGGGCACGGTCTTCGAGTTGACCCCTCCGAGTCAGCCCGCCCGCAAGTGGAACTATATCGTGCTGCACCGGTTTGCCGGCTACTTGCAGAACCCCGTGTCCGGCGTGGTTGTGAACAAGTCGGGGGCCGTTTATGGCACGACCTACGCCGGCGTATATGAGCTAATCCCAGGCACTGCGCTCCCCATCCATATGTTCAGCACCAGTAACGACGGCAAGGTGCCCTATGGCGGGGTCATTCTGGATGCGGCTGGCAACCTGTATGGTGTGTGCCTCGGGGGCGGGCAGATGGCCCACGGCATCGTTTACCGGCTGCAGCCTCCCCCCCGCACGGGACCGCCTTGGGCCGAGACGATTCTCTACCAGTTTAGCGGCAGCCCCGACGGCGATGCTCCTGATGCGCCCTTATATCTGCACAACGGCATTCTGTATGGCACTACGCTCAGAGGCGGGAACCAAGGCTGCCAGCTTTCTGGCGGCGAAATCGGATGCGGGACCGTCTTCAGTCTCGTCCCATAATCTCTGCGGGCTGGTCGCGGGACGGTTTTGATGGACAAATAGACAGACGAAATAACTAGCGATAACCCCGCATATCAAGGCGCGACTTTCTCGGCTTCGGAGCGTTGGGCTGTTTGCGTGTTTGCCAGCATTGGGAAGATAGTGTAGGCGGTAATCGTCTTGTTTGCGAGCTGTCTCAGACACAGTTGCCTCAGGCACGGTGAATCGCCTCGGCCGCGCGATTCGGGGGCCGAGCGTGTGGGCGGCCTCCTGGCCCCAGTTGAGGTTGTCGCAGTAGGCGCCCGCGAAATAGATCCGGCCCTCCGGCTCGATGATGCGCGGCCAGAACCGTCGTAGTTCCCCCGGCCTGTAGCTGCTCGTTTCGCAAGCCCCTATTGCCACGTGGTCTTCACGCTACCTCGTGCATTGGCGCCGCTGGCCCTACAAAACCCGCGAGTCATTTATGGAATTCTGTTTTGCGACGTGGCCGAATCCATTCTCGAAATGGCTGCCGATCCCAAGCGCCTGGGCGCCCGGATTGGTTTTCTCGCCGTCCTACACACCTGGACGCAGCGCCTCGAACACCATCCCCATATTCACTGTGTGGTGCCCGCCGGAGGGCTTTCTCCGGACAGGCAGAGATGGGTCTCACCTCGCAAGCAGAAATTCTTTTTGCCGGTGACACCGCTCAGCCGTTTGTTCCGCGGCAAATTCCTCGCCTATTTAAGGGAGGCGTTTGCCGAGAATCGGCTGGAGTTCTTCGGACGACTGCAGGAACTCGCTCACCCCGCGCGCTTCTCCGATTTCGTGTCCTCCATGTATGTGCCGGATTGGGTGGTGTATTGCAAGCCGGCTTTCGGCGGTCCCCGACAAGTCCTTCAATATCTGGCGCGCTACACGCACCGGGTGGCGATCTCCAATGGCCGGCTGCTGGGGCTGGACCATGGCCATGTGCGGTTTCGCTGGCGCGATTCGCAGGACCACAATCAGATCAAGGAGATGTCCCTGGACGCCGTCGAGTTCACCGGGCGGTTTCTGCTGCACGTGCTGCCCAGCGGGTTTGTGAAGATCCGGCACTTCGGATTCCTTTTCAACCGCAATCGCAAGGCTATCATCCAGCACTGCCGCGAACTCCTGCCGCCATTTACTGCGGAGGTCATGATAGTGGAGCCGCGCCATCCACTCTGCCCAGTCTGCAAAGTTGGCCATCTGCATGTGATCGACCGGGGGCACCGGCCCACGACAGTAGCAGCGCCGTACCAGGCAGTCCCGGCGTTGGACTCCTCATAGCCTGATGATGGTTGTCCGTCACATTCCGCACCATTACGGAAGACCCCGCTGGGGGCACCGCCGAGGTGTGTCCCGCCGACTCGTCTGTACCCGTGAAAACAGCCCGCGCAGTCAATCCTCCGCTGTAGGGAGGCAGACACCGCCGAATTCCGCCCCTAAACATCGGTCCGCCGCGCCAGAAATACCCGCCAGCCAGCCGGCAATTCGGAAACCAATCCCCATAGGCCTTCTGGTAGCGGCTTAGTTCAATGCGTTGTATCGGGAGTGCGCCGGCGGTCAGACTTACCCTGCTCTCCCCCCCGTCGCCGGCGCACTCCCGATACAACCGAAAGGAATTAACCGAAAGGAACCACAACCGAAAGGAATTATCGTCCAGGCGCGAGTTGAGCGCGCCGTTGACGGGCGGCAGTCGGTGCCGCGAATGCATACAAGTTGCGTCCGGTCCGTACGTAAAGTTTCCCGTCGACAATCGCTGGTGTGGCCAGTATGCCGCCATCCAGTTTGTTTCTAGCCAGCACGTTCAATTGCTCGCCGGCATCGAGGACCGCCACAACGCCTTCTTCGGATGCGATGTAGATCTTGTTGTCGGCCGCCACGGGCGACGAGTAGTAATATCCCGGCGCTCCCGTGCGTCCACTGTATACGAGCGCGCCGGTCTGCGCGTTTCGAGCGAAAACGATACCGCCGTTCTGGAATGTATAGAGGCGTCCGTTGTAGTAAAGAGGCGAGGAGACGCCGGGTACTCCCTTGTGCTCCGACCAGGCGACATGCGTTTGGTTCACCTCGTGCTGGCCGCCCGGTTTCACCGCCACTACGCGGGACGCGTTGTTGGCGTACATCCGCGCGGCTCGTTCCGGATTGGCTTTCTCAGCGGCGGGGTCCATGATAATATCCGGCGCGGCGAAGAACAATAATCCGCCGCCGATCACCGGCGTACTCTTCCCGCACGGCGGAAGTCCCGCAACCCACCAGCGCTCCGTTCCATCGGCGAGGTTGTAGACCATGAGCCGTTGGTTCGGTTGAAAGTCACCGCCCAGCACTGCAATCTCATCGACGCCGTCGTGATGCCAGTACACGGGTGTCGACCATCCGTACTCATACCGCGAACGGTCAGTCTTCCAGACGGTCCGGCCATCTCGGCCGTCGACCCCCAGCAGATACGCATCTTTTCCTTGATGATTGAGCACGAGCAAGTGGCCGGCGACGATTGGTGAAGCGACCGCACCGTAGATGTTTTCCGGGAGAGGCAGTCGCCGTTCCCATTGCACCTTTCCATCGAAATCGTAGCTGACTAAGCCATACGAGCCGAAGTAGGCGTAGACGCGCTCCCCGTCTGCTGCCGGTGTCGGTGCCGCAGGACTGCTGATCTCGTGCACCTTTTCAATCTGGGCCGGCGTAACACTGCGCCGCCACAGAAGTTTTCCGTTGCGCGGATTGATGCACACGGTCGAAAGTTGGTTCGTGTGGCGATCAAATTCCGTGAAGAATAAGCGCCCCTTCGCAATGACGGGCGACGAAACTCCCGATCCGATGGCAACTTTCCAAAGCACGTTCTTGTCGGGGCCAAACTCGACCGGCGGTTTGCCGTCACCGATTCCCGTGGAATTTGGTCCCCGGAATTGCGGCCAGGAAAGCTGGCCCGCGTCGTGCGCCACGCCCGCGGAGGTCGGCACCGTGACGAGCGCCAGAACAAGGATCGCGAACACGCCAAGCGCCGTCGAAGGCGGCTCATTGCGCGGGGCTCGCAATCCGCGCCTAAAGTCCTGCCAGACGGAATTCATAACGCATTAGACGGTCCAGCACACGTTCGGTTAACGGCGTTGTGGAGGCATATCGGACACTAACCCTGGCCACGGCAATGGTCCGCATTCGGCGTGCCCGCCGCGAAGCTCCCCCAGAAAGTAGGGGAAGGGTGCCCGACCATCCGGACGGAACGGCTGAGGGCACATCCGCGCGGCGCTGGTAGCGGGTGAGATGTTGAAACATGCTGTAGCGGTCGGCGGCGTGTACTGGCCGCGCGCATCAAGGCCGCACGATGAACGGCGTATTGCTCGAAAGCGTGGACCCGGACAGGGTCACTACCACTTCTCCGCTGGTCGCGCCCGCCGGAACGGTGACCCTGATCTGTGTGGGCGAGACCAAGGTAACGGCTGAGGGTGTACCGTTAAACGTCACGCTTTCCGGAGTGTATAGATTGTTTCCTAGAATCTCGACGGTCGAGCCCACCTGTCCGGACGCAGGCAAAGTCTTCACGAATGGGACGAGACCAAGCGACAGGTTGTAAACCGTGCCGCAGGAGCCTCCGCCGCAACCGCTGTACGCGCCGCCAAAGTTGGTCGTCCCGTAGAAAGTGCCGTTGGTATCCTGGACCAGTGCCGCATTGGGAGTCTCGCCGTCGGGACAGACGGCCTGCGAGCAGAAACTGTAGAGCGTGGTGAGCGCGCCGCTGGCGCCGATCTTGAAGATCGTGCCGCAACCGCCATCGGACTCCGAAGGACAGGACCCGCCAAAGGTGGTGATTCCATAGAAATTCGCATCGCTTCCCTGGACCAGCCCGGCGTTGGGATTTCAGCCGTCCGCGCAGCCCCCTTGCGCGCAGAAGCTGTAGAGCTTGGTCAGCGTGCCGCTTGGGGTGATTTTGAAAACCGTCCCAAGGCCGTGGGATCCTCCCAATTGGGTGGTCCCGTACAAATCGCCGTCGTTGCCCTGAACCAATCCCCCCAGGGGAGTGGAGCCGTCCACGCAGTCAGTTTGCGAGCAGAAGCTATATAGAGTCGTCAGCGTGCCGCCGGGCGTCACCTTGAAAATCGTTCCGCATCCGGGCTCGCGGCAGTTTGCACCGCCGCTCTCGGTGGTCCCATAGAAGTTTCCATCGAAGCCCAGGATCAGCCCCGCACCTGGGTGCGAGCCATCCGCGCAATCGGCCTGAGAACAGAAGCTACACAGGGTGGTGAGTGTGCCGTCCGGAGCCATCTTGAATACCGAGCCGTGGGCATTGTTGGCCTCGCCGAAGGATGTGGTTCCGTACACATACCCGCCGGCTTGCACCAGAGTACCTTGGGGGTATTCTGCGCAGCCCGCTTGCGGGCAGAAACTATAAAGAGTCGTCAGCACGCTACTCGGACTTAATTTGAAGATCACGCCCAAGCCGTTGACACCGCCGTGATACGTGTTTCCATAAATGCTTCCATCGGCGGCCTGCAGGAGCGCTCCCACATAGGGTTGCCTGCCGTCCGTGCATCCGCTTTGCGAGCAGAATCTGTAGACAGTGGTCAGCGCGCCGCGCGTAGAAATCTTGTATATGGTGCCGCCGCCGTAGCCTCCGCCCTCGGTGGTTGTCCCGTACAGGTTCCCGTCCAGACTTTGCACCAGGCCCGCGACGGGTAAGTCGCCATCGGCGCCGTTAAAGCTGTGGAGTGTAGTGAGAGTCTGCGCATGAATCGAGATCGCGGTGAATGCTCCCAGCACCAGAAAGGGGCGTACCCGCGAACCTAAAATAAGGCGGCTAAATATGTTAATAATTGATGTCATCGAAGGCCTCCGCTTCGATACTAATGTACACCCGTCGAATGGGCCTAGTTGTACCGCTGGCCCCATTCTACACCCGCGCGGCAAACTGTTCTGAAGAGATTCTGCGGTCAATACTACTCTCGAGACCGCCACGGAAGGGTCTCCAAGGGCGTTGTTCGTGCATATCGGCAGCGGTCCGGTCGGCTGCTGCGCCGATTCAGGCCTTCGCTTTCCCCACCACGTAGGACACTTGGTTGAGGAGCTCATGGTTGGGTCTGGGCCGTTCGCGCATAAGACAGCTAAGCCTCTGGCGCGGCAGACGCTACGGCATCGGCTTGCCGGTGTCTTTCGTTTCAGGTTTCGCCTCTTCCTTGTCGTCAACGGGCTTGGAGAGATGGAGTTTGCGTATCTCTTTGGCGCCCTTCTCGGGATCCTCAGGCGTGACCTTGATACCAGTTGCCATGGGTCCGGCGGTCCATTTGAAGTAATAGGTCTTGCCCGCCTCCGCCTCAAACCGCGCCCGCTCGTTTTCTTTCTGCCTGGCTTGATTGAGGGCCGCCCCACCGGACATGATGACGCTTCCGTAATACTCCTTGGGCAATCCGGAGATCACAACAGTCCCCGGCGGCACTTCCATGAATGCGTATTCGCTGTTGAGGAGTTTGGCGAGATGAGTGCCGTTGATATAAAGTTCGTCGTGTGAGGACGAGCCGGTAAATCTGTACACGCGGTAGATACAGACGGTCGCTTTGCCGCTGGATGGCGCGGGCAGTACGGCGGGAGTTTTGGAATCCTGTGCGAGGGAGATGGGCCCGGTGAAGAGAAACGTCATCGCACTGAACGCGAGCAGAAGGCTTGCGAGTGACCTGCAAGCTCCCCTGGGGCAAAACGCTGCGAGGCCACTGAAAACGGTGTTACGCATGGGAGCGCTCCTTTCCCTAATTTCGGACTCTGGTGATGCAGTATCCGGGATTTCTATCTTGAGCTTCCCGGTACCAGTTGAGTATACATCTATTCGCCACGTTTCGATCCGGAACTCTGCAAGTTCTCACGCCGGCAGCGGCTTTGCTCCTCCACAACGTGAATTCTGGCCGCCTTTGGAGGACTACTGAGGGCTCCGACCTGAACTGAGGAACGATGTCCCTGGATATCGGTAGGTGTCTCGTCCAGAATCGCCGGAGCAGCCGAAACCCGGATCACCGCGCATCGTCAACTGGAAACGGCAATCAAAGCAAACCTGGAGATCGCTAACCAATCGCCCCTCCCTTTGTGTGGACCAAGACGGCGGACCAGATTCTTGCGTCCGTGGCGCGATTTTGGGTGCGAACTTCGGTCTTTGGAGCCGATCCTAATTGCTTACGCCGGTTCCGGTAATCGAAACGTTTTGCGCGCTATGCCGGCAGCGTCGGTGACGGTCAAAGTCGCGGTGTAATATGCTGAGGACTGCGGGTAGAACTTCACTGTGACAGTACAACTGGCGCCGGCCGCCAGCGTAGCAGGACACCCATTGGTCAAACGGTAGACCGGCGACCCTTTGAGCGTAGGGGTGACGCCCACCGCGGAAGCGCCGGGATTGGAGACGGTAACGGCGGCCGAGACGGGAAGGCCGCTGGCGTTGACGTTCCCAAAATTAATCGTAGTGGGAGAGATCGTGACAAGCGCTCCGGTGCCACTGAGGTGCACCGTTTTCGGGGCGCCCGTGGCGAAACTGAAAACTACCGATCCAGTGAGAACGCCCGTTGCTGCCGGAGCAAATGCCACGTTGACGGTGCAGTTTTGGCCCGCGGGCAGCGTGCCCGGACAGTTTGTTGGTCTGGGTGAAGTCGCCGGTGGGGACGATGCTCGTGATGGTGAGAGGCGCAGTGCCGATGTTATTCAGGGTCACGGTTTGGGCAGCGCTTGCGGTGCCCACCAGTGTGTCGCTGTGTTTCAAGACGGTATTCGAGATGGTGGCGTCCGCGGTCGGCTCGCGAGGGGAAGCACAGACACGCCCATGGGAAGGCCGAACTGTCCAGTGCCGATGCGGCACCCGCCGTAAGCCGTCCAGGCATCCGCATTCATGTTGTCGAATTGGGCAATGCGGCCGTCGTGTGTGTCCGCCACATAGATGGTGCCGGTCGGGTCGACGGTCAAGCCGTAGGGGTTGATGAACTGCGCAACTCCGCCGCCGAATCCGCCCATCTGGGCAAAGTTGGTGCCTACCATATCATCGGTGCGAAACACGTGGGCAAAATACCAGTCGAGGACATAGATTGCCGGCGCCGTCCAGACTAATGGCCACAGGGGCGCTGACGCGCACGACGCGGTTGTTGCCGGTGTCCGTTATGTAGATCCTCCCGGAAGAATCGACGACCAGGCCGGTGGGATTGTTGAACTGCAGATTGCCGGAGCCACACGTGCCGAACGAGGTCCAATTCTTGCCGGCCATGTTGTCGAAGCTCACCACCCGGCAGTTGAGATTGTCGGTGACGAAGATCCTTCCACTGGCGTCGACGAAGATGCCGTAGGGTTCCTGGAAATGGTTGGTCGCGGTGCCGGCGCATTTCGAGCACTTGCCGGAGAATCGCGTCTTGAAGCAATCGGCCGGACCCAGGCGCCGGTCCGGTCTGGCAGTCTTGAATCTCCTGCGGCGTTGTTTCATTGCCGGCCTCCGGCCGCGCGCACCTTGACCTTGGTGTGGGCCGCCCGAGAACGTTGGGGCGCCCGAAAATGTCCGCATGTCCGGTATATCCGCGATGTCCACAATGTCCGCCGACGATTCCGATAGCCGGGCCGACCGCGGGCATTCCTTCTCTAAGCCATTGCTCGATTGAGAGTTATGCGAACGGACATTGAGGACACTACCGACATTCAAGACATTCCTGACATAAGACATATAAATAGGACATTTTGGACATCGAAAACAGTTCATACTGTCGCTTTCGAGATCCGATCCGCGGCCTCGGTGATATGTGTCTCGAGCATGTACCGGCCGCGTTCGATCCCAACTAACGCGCCGATGTGCTCCCAATTCACCAGGATTCGCCGCGCCTGCCTGTCACTTACCCCAAACGTCTCCCCTGCGTCCTTCGTGGTAAACGATGTCCCTCGCCGTCTGCCGGCCATCATATGCAGTCGTTCCCACTGATTCGCTGCTGGCCCGTCGATGACGTGGAATAGGCGCCTCTCAGCGTCAAAGGGGTCCGCTTGCCTGGCTTTGCTCTGGTGATGAATCAGGCCAATCCCGGCGCCGGTGCAGCAAGCTCCGACAGCCGACGCATGTCGTCGTACTCAGCCTTTACGAAATCGCAGCCCCTGGGATGTGGCGTGCGTACAGTCGTGTAAGAATCGACCCCGATGAGCACTGGGCGGAATTGCTCGACCGCTTTGCGAAAATTGATAATGCCGTCCGGGTACAAGTGCGGGCGGATCACGCAAAGGTGAAACTTCTCGACGCTTACGTCTCCGCTTACGATGCGCCAGTTCTCCGCGAATCTCTCCAGGTTAGAATCATCAGCGAGCTAGTAAAGAACCGGTCCCTGTGTCACGCTGTCCCAGGACTGGCCGGCCCGTGCTCACCGCGTGGCAGATTTCAACCATCAGTGTTGTCTTGCCGCTCTTTGACTTCGATGCAATAACGGTTAAACCTCCGGCCGGAAGAATCCTGTCAACAACCATTTGCTTGTTCCGCGGTTTCATCTGCATGAGCTCCGTACCTCCTATCCAGACGAACGGTGGTGGTTCTGCTATGGAATCGTGGCTATCGCTTTTGTCACCCACGGGCTCCCGAGCGAATGCGTCAATCTCTGGCTCTGCCACAATTTCTCGCTTCACAGAGACACCCCTTCGCAATCAAGTTGCGCGACCACTTCCAATCCGCTATGGCCGCGCGCAAACCAATCGGTGACATCCTTTCCGTCGTCCAGTTCAAGAATCACCAGGCGCTCCACGTTGCCCAGCAAGGCACGGGCGATGCGGGCCACCCGTTTGCGACCTGGCGCATCGTTGTCGGGAATCAGGATCACTTCACGGCCGCGAAGCGTTTCGGTGTACTGCGGCCGCCATGGGGCACCGGCACCGCTCGCGTTCGTTGTGGCGACGAAGCCATTGTCACGAAGCGTTTCAACGTCCCGTTCTCCCTCGACGCAGAACACGATTGGTGCTTCGAGGACTTCCCGCAGTCTGTAGAGGACTTGGCGTACACCTTTCCGTTTAGTCCAGCCACCAAACCCGTCCGGACGACGCTGGAAAAAGCCCTTCGGCTCCGTGCGGACTACCTGGTAGAGCAGCTGCCCGACTTCGTCCCGGTAGTCGTAGGTTGCAACGACCACGCCGCTTTGACGCCGTTCGTGCTCCTGCCGGAGTCCTTTCGCCTTGAGAGTACCAACGACCGCATCCTGAGGACAGCCGGCGTGACACCTCACCAGGACCCGGCCATGTCTTTTAGGCTGAGCGAGGGGTTACGATCTTCGTGGGCTGGACAGCGCACCACCCAACCCGATGGCTGTTTGCGCCCGTGGAGGTTGCGCGCGATTTCGGCGGCGTTCATTCACTTCACCTCGCTTGCAGATTTCATTTTTCGTTCTCCCTGGATAAGCAAAAGGGCGCCGCTGGCGGCGGCGCCCTTTGTGCCCATGATTTAGCTAGAACCATCAGAACTCCGGCGGGTTGCTTCAAGTTGTTAAATCTTCACACTGACTCACTACCCCGCTCCATTCCAGGCCGTCCGATGTAGAATAGGTGCTAAGTGGGTTCCAAAGTGGTCCGGTTCCGGACAAGTGGGAAAAAGCAGGTACGGCCTTGCAGAGAATGGCTGTCATTACTTATTCCAGTCTTGGCCCTTGGTTGTGGCACGGCAGGTGCGCAGGCAATCGCCAGGGCCGACACACCCGCGGGAGCGGTCTCCAGCGCGTGCGGCGCCGCGAGCGGTACGCGCTTCAATCTGGAACCGCGGCAAAACCCAGTCCCGCAGGACGGCACCTCAGTGGATTTTCTGCCTGGTCAGGGTCTGTCGGGCGGCGACTTGGTTGTGGGCGCCGCGAACGACTTTCGCGCCTTCTCTCCCGTCGCCGTCGCCGGCGACTACCTCGGCGTCCTTGGTCTTGACACCGAGACGGGCTATTATGTGCACCGAAACGGCTCGGATCCAAATCCATGCTCGCCGGACTTCGAAGGAGGTCTGCCGGTGCTGACCGATGCAGCCACAGGCGACCAACTGGTGGGCGCGGGCGACCCCGTGGTGGCCGCGGATCCCCGGCATAATGCCTTCGTTATCGCCGATATTCGTGGGGACACGCAGGAATCCGCGGAGACCGCCATAGGCCTCTTTCGGGCCACTGCAGACGGCCTGAATAATGCCAGCCTGTGTCCGGACGGGACCCACACTCAGAGTCAGTCGCTGACCTGTTGGTCCACCGGCGTTCTAGTGCATCTATCCACATCTCCGGTGTCCAGTCTGAAGCCTGCGGTCATGGTGGATCAGCGGCCGGACGGCGCCGGAGCCGGAGATGTCTACATTTCGGGCACGGCCATCGGCAGCCGGCAGTTCGTTTTCCTGGTGGCTTGCAAGAACAATCTGTCCGCCTGTTCTTCGCCAGTCAACGTTAGTGGCACAGACTTAGCGGATACGTCTAATGTTGCCATCCGGCCGGATGGCGGCGTGACACTTACTTATACCGTTTACTCCGGCGGCGCGATTGAAATCCCCGCCGAGGCGGATATCAAGTATGTAACCTGTACACCGCAGGGCGCTCCGCGGCCTCCCTCCTGCGCCAGTGCGTCGCTCATCACTACCGAGACGCAGGCCATCCCCTTTTCCATCTTTACCTTCCCCGAAGGGCTGGAGGCCGCCCAATTCGTGCTGCGTACTTTTCCGAAGCACGCTCACCGCCAGGATCAGAACGGAATCGAGACATATGTCGTGTGGGAGCGCTGTAAAGTCTCCACAGCCGTGAAATACCCGGGCCTCACGTTCGTGAACGTTTGTCCCGATGCAGACCTGGTCATGGCGGCTTCGAACGACAACGGCGCCACGTGGAACTTCGGCGAGGTCGACAGCGGGCCGCAAGATCAGTTCCAGGCCGCGATCGCCTCCGATCCCTCCACGAACGTCGTCAACATAGCTTACTACAGCTCTCAGGCGGACGCGTTCCAACACAGGTCGCAGGTCCTTCTGCGCCAGATACTGCCGGGGCCTTCTACACCGGACCCGGTTACGGATCCGGTCGCTATTACAACCGTCCCCATGGATCCGAACACCGATCCATATCTGCAGGGTATTTTCATCGGTTATTACATCGGCGTGGCCGCGCGCGGCGGACCCGGGGGCAGCCAGACCTACATCCACTACACGCACACAGCCGTTAAGGGAATCTATCATGGCGCTACGGATCCGGAGCAAAACAATCACCTGAGCCGATTCGATTACTAAGAGCGAAGTCACTTGGAAAACGTGAGACAAGAGATGGTTAAACACTGGAACGCAGCGGCGCCAGCAGTTGGTGCGAGTGTAATACTGGCGCTGTGCCTGGTCTCCGTCTCCGCGAGTTTGCGTGGACAGGATGGCCTGCCAGTTCCCCCTGTTCATCGGGCGGCGCCGCGCGCTTCCTCCGCAGCGAGACCGGGCGCCCTCAAGGCCCAGCACGGCAGCGTTTTCGCACTCCTCAACTCGCCTCGGGGCCGGCGCATTCTGCGCGCATCGCCAAGCCCCGTGGCCATGGCGCTACTCCGGAGAGCGGGCCTGGGCGCCACCTCGACCCAGGCCCCGGAAGTGTCTTCGCCCCCGGCTCCTCAGCCCCTGGCCAGCCCGGATACTACCGGCACGGGCTGCGGGACGTCTTATGGCACCCGGTTTAACCTGGAGCCGCGTGCGAACGCGCTCCCTCAGAATACTACCAGCGTGGATTTCCTGCCCAATGCCGGGAGCCAGGGCGCGGACCTGGTGGTGGGGGGCGCCGCCGACTTCCGCGGTTTCTTCGGAGGTTTCGGCAACAGCGCCAGTGGGTATTATGTCCATCGGAATGGCGCAGCCACAAACCCATGTGCGCCCGATTTCGAAGGCGGCCTGCCGCCCATCACCTCCAGCCTCAGCGGCGAGCGGCTCTTCGGCGGAGGTGTAGCCGGGACGGCCGCCGACCCTGCCCGGGGTGCGGTCTTCATGGCCGACGTCCGCATCGGCTCATCCGCATCCGCCGTTGGACTCTTTCGCACGACCGCTGCCACGCTCGACGATCCTACCGCTTGCCCCTCTGGTACGCATAGCCTCCCGGCCTCGCAGAGTTGTTGGCCGGTGAAGGCTGAAGTTAATCCAACCGGATCCACAGACATTGCCGAAGGCCTCGCGGTGGACCCTCGAGCCCTAGGGAGCGGAATGGGCGCGGGCGACGTCTACGTAGCCTTCGAAATCGATACCGGCTTGGCTGTCGTCGAAGCCATCGCCGTCTGCACGAATAATCTATCTGTGTGCTCGCCAGCCGTCGTGATCAGCGGCGTGGACGCCGCTCCGGCGTCGCCGCGAGTGCAGGTCAGGCCCAATATCGCGACACATCCGGCGGGCGGCATCACCGTCACGTATCTCAACGTCAACACGGGCGGCCCTCCGGGTTTCCTGCAAACCTTCGATATCAAGTACGTGACCTGCACTCCCGCCGGTGCGCCCAACCCTCCGGTTTGCTCCGCGGCCACACTCATCACCAGCGAGAATCAACCGATTCCTGCCAAGGGAAGCAGCCTGGGGGGACTCGGAAGCGGCGCGCTGGCTGCCTCGCAGTTCGCCATCTCCACGACCGTCCGGCACGCCCACCGCGTGGATGCCAACGGCGTGGAAACCTACGTGGTCTGGGACCGTTGCCATGTGCCCGCCTACAATAGCGGTTCGATCTGTCCCGACGCGGACGTGATCCTGGCGGCGTCCAACGACAACGGCGTCACTTGGCACTCCGGAAGTGTCGATACGGCGGCCGGCGACCAATACTTTCCGGCCATCGCCACTGACACAGCCACTAATGTCGTGAACATCGTCTACTACAGCACCGCCGGGGACGCCATGAACCACCGGGCCAAGGTAGTACTGCGCCAGATCCCGCCGGGCTCCGCGACTCCTGACCCGCCGGGCGCGATCCAAACGTTGACCAGTGTGCCCATGGAGCCGGCCGCCGACTTCATGCTCGGCGACATTTCCATCGGCAGCTTCATTGGAGTGGCCTCCCGCACCACCAGCTCCGGGAGCCGCGCTTACGTGCATTACATGCACAACGCCGTCAATGGAACCTACAATGGAGCCCCCGCGCCGGAGCAGAACAACCACCTGGTCCGTTTCAACTATTGATCCCGGACTGACGGCTGGCTTCCGGGCTCCGCCTGAGCTGGCGCAGAACCTTGTGGCCGTGGCGGCTCTAATGGTCCTGATCCTGGCCGGACTGGCCGGACCGGCTGCGGCGCTCATTTCCGCCTCCGCTGCTATACTGAAACTGAGCTTCTGCAAAGCGCCGGAGAGGGGAATTTCGGAACGCGCTGCGGCGGCTGCGCGATTTACGAAGGGTAGTGGCTGGCCGAAATTATGACGGACGAAGAACTGAACCGGCGTTTCGATCAGCTTGAGGGGCGGGTGTTGGAGTCCATGCGCGACATGCAGACCGAGATCCTGCGCGGCCTGGAGCGCTTCGCGCGCGGCAATTTCGCGCGGATGCACCGCCTGGAGGTGTCCGACAACGATCTCAACGAGCGGCTGAACGCGCTGGAGGAGCGCATCACGGCCATCGAGACCCGGCTCCCACGGTGACACACCGGCTCAAAAGTTGGAGGACTACGACATCAAGTTACGACGACCGAACCGATCTGTTGTACAAGCTAGCCGTGCAAATGATCGCTCACCTGCGAACGTCCGCTCCCACGAACGCAACATGGCGGAATCGATCCACGCGCAGATGCAATCCCATGTTTGGACAAAGGATGCCGGCTTCGAAGTGCAGATCACCCAGGCGTCCCTACCCTTGGCGAGAACAACTACACCCGCCCTGCCGCCAGCACAACCCTGGACGGGTTGCTCGCCGCCTTCAGGACGGCAACGCCGTAGCAGGGCTACACTGAAGAGGAGGCAAGAGGGGACCGACCAGGAGAAGATGGAATTCTGGAATTCCCCGGCCCGGCTGTACGATGACTGTCTCGCGCTGAAGGAAGCCACCCCAGAACTGGCGGATGCCGCCCGGGAAGTGCACCATGTAGCCAATGCGCACGAAGGTCGCCTGGACAAGATCGAGTTGGTCCAGCAGTGGCTGGCGGAAAAAGAGAGGGCGCGCGAAACTGGAGAGCAGGCATGATGCGGCGGCGCGAATTGGCTTCGCTATTTTAGTAAAATATTGTAAACACACTACTTATTGGCTTCGTTTGTCACAAAATGGGGGTTCGGTACCCCCAAACGCCGCCCCGCCCGTGCCCGCCACTGCTATACTGAAACAGGCTTGCAAGAATACATCCGGATTCGCGGCGCGCGGGTCCACAACCTCAAAGATATTTCGCTGTCGCTCCCGCACAACCAGTTGACTGTAATCACGGGTGTGTCCGGGTCCGGCAAATCCTCGCTCGCTTTCGACACCATCTACGCCGAGGGCCAGCGCCGTTACGTCGAGTCGCTCTCCGCCTACGCCCGCCAGTTTCTGGAGCGCATGGAAAAGCCTGCGGTCGAGGATATCGACGGCATCGCGCCCGCCATCGCCATCCGGCAGAAAAACACCAGCCGGAACCCGCGCTCAACCGTTGCCACTTCCACCGAATGCTACGATTTTCTGCGGCTCCTGTTCGCGCGCGTGGGGCGCACGTTTTGCCCCAACTGCGGCACGCGCGTGGAGCGCGATACGGTGGATCTGGTAGCGCAGCGCCTCCTGGCACTGCCCGCCGGATCGCGCTGGTACGCGCTGTTCCCCGTGAGCGCCGCACAGCACCCGAACACGAAAGCGCTGCGCGATCATCTCTTCGACCTGCGCAAGAAGGGCTTCAATCGGCTCTTTCAGGCCGGCCGCACCTTCGAATTCTCCACGCCCGAGTCGCTGCTGGATATCGATTTTTCGAAGCCAGTGTTCATCCTCGTGGATCGCCTGGCCGTCCCCACGGAGCCGGGTCCGGAGTTGCGCCAGCGCATGGTCGATACCGTCGAGATCGCCTATCGCGAAGCCGGCGAGATCGTGTTGGAGCCTGCGGCTGGTGGGGCAGGCGCGTCCGCCTCCCTGCGCTTCAGCGAGAAGTTCGCCTGCAAGCAGTGCGGCCTCGCTTTCGTCGAACCCGAGCCGCGCCTGTTCAGCTTCAACAATCCGTTCGGCGCATGCCCGCGCTGCCAGGGCTTCGGCAACACCATCGACTTCGATATGGATCTGGTGATCCCGGACAAGAACAAAACCC
>Ga0335078_10006718_pt1 | contig 17026 bp, 14 predicted proteins | sample Lox_Sample_32_FD_206711 | JGI IMG/M metagenome (GOLD analysis project Ga0335078, IMG submission 206711) | Soil microbial communities from Loxahatchee National Wildlife Refuge, Florida, United States - Lox_Sample_3.2 | ecosystem: Environmental > Terrestrial > Soil > Wetlands | place: USA... | reverse complement strand
ATATGCCCGCTTCCCGAGCGTCGCCGTGCTCAACGACGTGCGCGCAGAGTGCTATCAGGCGCGCGAAGTGTACGCCATGTTGAAAAAGCTGCTCTCGGCATGGTCAACCTGCGTCTTCGATGTTCAGGCACCGGCCTTGGTGCTGCTCCATGTCTCTTACTATGGCGGTGGGACGGAACTATGGATCGATCCGGCGCGGCGGCAGGCGCGCCAGGCATCTGCCATGGAGACGCCTCCTGCTCCCTCCGTGCTGCACGCTCTGACGCTGGCGCACGAAACGTCGCCGCCGCATGCGGCGTTCGGGTTTGACGAGCAGAGCTTGTCGTTCGTGATCCCGTTTGCGCGGCCGGAAGCGTCGCTGGAGCTGGCGCTAATGTTCCCCCGTGATGCAGCGGGCGGCCTGAACGAGAATTCGTTGTCCCACTGGCTGCGGCTCCTGGACGATTGCTGGCCCTCGGTCGCGGCCGCGGCGCTCTGTGAATTGAGTGCGCACTTTGTCCGCGATCTGAAGGGGGCGGCTGTAACCGCGGGGAAAGCTCCCGACGAACCGGATACCCGAATCCATTGGGCACCCCCGTTCGGAATCATTCTGGATAGGCCCGGCGAGTACCAGCATTGTTCGATTGAGCGCCAGCAGCAACAAATCGATAAAACGGTGGATGATCTGAATCAGCGCTGCCTGAGGATGATGGCGCCGGGGCGGAGCGCCGCCGAGTTCAACGCGGAACTTCGTGGCGTGGCAAACCAACTCCAAAACTTTCTGGAAAGTTGCCCGAGTGTGCTTCCTCAGCTTCAGATCGCAGGTGGGAACTTCGTGTTCCTTTCCGACGAATCCGGCCTAAAACTTCCCATCGAGCTGTTGCCGGTGCACTCCTCCCACCTAGCGCTTGAGTCACGAATATCGAGGCGCATTCGCAACGTTACGCCACCGGCCACGCGCCGGCCCTTGCAAGCCTGCATTCGCGACCTGATCGAAGAGGGCGGGACGTTGAAGGTGTTGCTGGCCGGCGCTGATCCCCGGAACTCGCTCTCGAATCTTGACGCGGAATTGAAAGAGCTGAAGGAGCGGATTGCGGGGGCGTGTGAGTCGCTTAGCCTGCGGTGCAAGATCGTTTTGCTTGAGCCACTCGACGCGACCTTGCAGGCCCTCACGAAAATGTTACAGGACAAAAACTCCGGACCGTACCACTTGTTTCACTTCTGCGGGCACGGCGAGCAGGGTCGCAACTCGGACGAGAGCAGTTTGATCCTTCGAGGCAAGCACGGCGAGGATGACCCGGTGTCCTGCGAAAAGCTTCGTCTCTCGTTGAATGATCACGTTTTGTGGCTTGCATACCTGAGTTGCTGCTATGGCGCGGCGGCGCGTGGTTCGACCGGAATCGATCAACAATACGTAGGAACGATTCAAGCCGTGCTCGCTGCGGGCATTCCGAACGTTGTGGGATTCCGGTGGGCCGTTACCGACGCGGGCGCTTACGCCCTAGCCCTTAGCTTCTACGAACATCTTCTTTCGTCAGAGCGGATGTTCAACCCTGGGTATGCAATATGGAAGGCGCGGAGGAGTGTTGCTGGTGATGATGACAAGCGTGATGCCTGGGCCTCGGTTCTGCTCGTCAGTCAATGTGGCTAGACTTGCGGCTCTTAGTCCCTTAATCAAGAAATCGTTGTTGTTTCTGGCAAGATATTTTTCGATAGTGCCATTTGGCCCTTTATCCATGCACGTTTGGTGGCCATTCGAAGAGTATCGGACTTGTATACCCTTCTTAGTTCTGTCTATGTCGGGTTAGAGGGTAACTTCGCATCGAATCTCGAGATCATCGCGACGTGCTGTCTGTCAGGCAGCGAAGAAAAGTTCGCAAGAAGGACGCGTCAGACGAACGCCCGCCTGTTCGTTATCGAATATAGGTAGCGTCCAAGCTCGGCGGGCCGATCGGTACTGGCAAGTCGGCATCGCGTCGACTCAAGTGCATGAATTCGGGATAGGCCGTCACCCGCCTTGAGGATTCCGGAGATGTCGATATTGATTTTCGCCACCGAGCTCCGAAAGTGACCCAGATCCGGTTTAGAGAGCAACCGTTTGAGGGCTTCGCCGCATCGTCTCACCGCTGTCCCCTCAGCCATTGGACACGCTGCTCCATTGGGACCATCTTAACTGAACTGTGTTACGCCGCACGGTCGCGGTCGCGCAACGCGTGGAGACACTGGCCGTTCGATCTCGACATTTTCTAGACTCGTGCCTTTTGGCAGCATTGGCAATTGCGTCAGATTTGGCCGACGCTATCGCCGACCGTCAAACTGCGGACTACGGCAAAGGCCCTGCCCCAATAGCGCAGGCTCGGTGGCCGAGATTCATGGTGTAGCTCACCAGCTTTTCGATCTCCAAAGAGCGGCTGCTGTGGCACAGTATCCGGCTAGCACGCATCGTCAAAACGCTTCGCGAGTACGCCGGATTTCCGTGAGCCACCAACCAATTAGGCGCGCTGCGATGTCACGGCGATGTCACAAAACGCCGGCACAGGCTGAAACGACCTGCAACAAGCTTAACGACTCGCACTGAAAACAAACGGACATGCACGACGTGATACGCTGTGAAACGGTAGGCAACGCTTTCGATTCCCGTTAGCGCTACCAATAAATCATAGACTTACGGGAAACGCGCTGGCACGCGCTGGCACGCGCGAGCGGACAGGGTCAAGTCGCCACTTCCAGATTCCGCAGTGAGTCACGTTCTCGGGCCGACGTGGCGTCCATGTGCAACACCATAGATGGTCACATGGCGTTCCTTATCTGACGCGAATGCCACATCGGGGGCCGCGGCGCAATTGGGAGTCACTGGTTCCCAAACATCTTCCACGCCATGGAAGCTGCTCCCAACTGCGTCACAGCGCTGATTCTTCTGCCTTGTGTGGGGCCATTCAGAGTTCTTTAGCACCGCTCAGCATGGGTCAAAACTGCGGCCCAAGAACTTCCGTGAGAACGACAGTTTCGCGAAATGTTTCCATGATCTGTCGCACACTTGACGTGCGAGTTGTTACCCTGAGTTTTTGCGAAGTATGGCGACGATTCTCTTCGTTGACACAAACTTCTTCCTCCAGCTGAAGGACGCGCGGGCGTTGCCGTGGGCGGATATTTCGAAGGAGAAGGAATTGCTCCTGATAGTGCCGCGAAAGGTCCAGACCGAGATCGACGGGCTCAAGCAGGACGGCAATAGCAGGCGATCGAAGCGGGCGCGCAAGACTTCCTCGTTCCTGCGGCAGGTGATTCAGTCGCCCGATGGAAATGTCGTTATCAAAGAGTCCGATCCTCGCGTGGTGATGGGGTTCCCACCGCCGGGCAGTCTCGGCAAGGCAAGACCGGCGACCCTTGACCCCACGAGGGCCGATGATCAGATTGTCGGGGAAGTGTTGGATTTCATAACTTTCCATCCTACAGACCGCGTGTTCCTGCTGACCAACGACACAGGCCCAATGCTCACCGCTCGTTACCATAGTGTGCCGTTCATCGAGGTTCCGGATACCTGGCTGCTTGACCCCGAGCCTGACGAACGAGACAAGATAATTCAGGATTTGAAACGCCGCCTTGAGTCCCTGGAACGCACGCATCCGCTCGTAGAAGTCTCTGCGCACGTGAATGGAGGACAGATCACCGAGATTACCGAAGAGGTTCTCCTGTTCGAGCAACTGCCAGAAAATCTCATAGAACACTTTATGGAGGAGATCCGCGCCCGATGCCCAGTCGCAGATGAATTTGGCCCCTCCGGTACGGAGTTGCTCTTCCGCCGAACGGCTGCGGTCGGACTCGGTGGGCACTTTAGGTATACACCTCAGACCGCGGACGAAATTCGCGATTATCGAGAGGTCCGCTATCCAGCTTGGCTTGCCCACATGCGGCAGGTTCTTGTGGATGCGCCAGCGCGTCTGAACGAACGCACACGTGCGCTTAGCCTACAGTTTCGGGTTGCGAACACCGGAACGCTGCCTGCCAACAATGCGTTGGTCGAGATCGAAGCGCGTGGACAGGTCCTTATCAAGGCCCCCACGCACAGAACCACGAACTCTGAGGACTCGGCTTCCCTCCACTTCCCAAACCCGCCAGAACCGCCTTCAGGTCATTTCGACGAGACGTATTCGGGACTGTCCGCGGGATCGTATCTTGGCGCCCCTAGGGGCTCGCTTGCCAACCCTGAAGCTATCGTGGAACGTACGCGGACCGTGCCTGTCGAGAGAAACCGCAATGCGTTTTATTGGGCAGTAAAGAAGCTGGAACCGTCCAGCTTTCTCAGCTTGACCTGTGAGGAGTTCCGTCACCAGAGTGATGTACAGGAGTTCAACCTCATTGTCATTCTCCCGCAAGGCAAATCTGTTTCGGGTGCCGTATCGTGTACGTTTTCCGCTGCAAACCTGCCGGAACCAGCCAGACTGGTCGTCCCGGTAAAGACTTCCGTCACCAAGGGTGACACGGAAAAATACCTCCGCGATTTGATTCTGAAACTGCCAAGAACGGTGCGGATCGGTAAGATTGCGGGTTTGAGTTTCGAGGTGTAGGCGTCTGTTGGATACCCGAGACATTCGTTGCGATTGAGAGCCGCAACAATCGAGATTCATGCTATGACGATCTGCGGCGATTCATGAATCATGATCGACCGTCTGCCTGCCGCTATTCAGAATAGCGCACGCCCGGCTGCTGGTAGAATAGGGGGTCACGACACCGCGCAAGACGACGGCGAACGCGCGGTGATCGTACCGTCCTCGCGCTCAAGGGGGACACAACTGTGGAACGATCTGGCAGCTTGACCGAGATCTTCGAGCGCGCATTCTATGAACCAACGAAAGGCAATAATGGGCGTTGGCAACCAGACGTGTTAACCGAGGATGTGCTGCGGGAACGCGCCAAGCGCCTCCTGCTTGACGTCAACAGTGCGCTCCAGCACGCACGTGAGTGCGTCGAGCATCCGGTGCCGGCTCCCGAACTCTACTTCGACTTCATCGAATCGAGCTTGGTCAATGCCGGCTCCAAGGAACGCGATGGCGTGTACGTGCTCGGGGTGACGCGGGCATTCCTCACCACCATTCCTGAAGTTGTCGCGCAGCTTTTGGCGCGCGACGCGGTGTGGGAGGTCCTTCTCATCACAACCGATGCGGGTGAGAGGGAGCGGTTCGAGGCAGAGCAGATGCTCTTTGACGTCGTATTCCTTTTCGTCACGAATCACGAACTTGGGCACATCGTCCACGCGCACACAACCGAGGTGTCGGAGGAATGGAACCGCATTCGAAATGACGAGAATACCGTTCTGCCGAAGCAGGCTGCCGAGATCGATGCTGACGGGTACAGTTGCTTTGCTACCCTCAACTGGTTGTTCTCTCGCCTACCGTCCGACGCTGAAGTGCTTGGTGCACTGCTGCTGCGCCTATTCACCATTGCGGCCTTGTGCTACCTCGAAGCCGGAGCGTCCCGCGTGTGGGACTGGACCGTAGGGTTCACGCACCCGCAGTATCTCAGTCGAGCGGACTTCATCCTCGGGCATACGCTCGACTGGTGCCGGGAGCACCACCCGTCGCTTGAGGGGAGCCTATCGCACGAGATCATGCACCGGGCGCTCGAAGCCGTCGAGAACTGCTGGCCAACAAGCACCAGCCGACCGCTAGAGGTGCAGGTTGCAGAACTCACCAGCGGGCCGTACAGCCAGTGGGAACGCGACATCGCCGCAGAGCGAACGCGCATCCGAGAACTTCTGGCGCCGTTCGCATGGCGGGTTCGGGGGTACTCGACGGTGGCGCACGACAACGCGGCTGGCGAACAGACCTCATAAGTCGGCTTTTGGCCGTCTTCCAAACTGCCGTCAGTTTCAAAATCGAAGGTTCCGAAGTCGACAGGGTGTGAGAAAGGGCGCAGTCTCCAACTCACGTCTTTCCACTTCCAGTGCGCTTCGAAAAGAGCGCACAGGAGATCCGTGAACGACCGCAATGGGGTTGAATTGTGAGGACAGGTGTCACTCTACGACCCGAGCGGGCGGCGAAGAAGACAGGTGGAATGCTGGCGCGTTTGTCGGTACCGATTAGGTCATCCTCTCAGAATCGGACTTCCGCCGGGTACGTCACGGGCCGGGGACCGGTACCGGCACTTCCACGCAACCCCCGGCGTCCGTGACGGTGCACTCGGTTGTGTCGGCTGCACTACGGATCCCGCTGATGGTATCGCCGACAGAATGAAGTAGGGCGTTTCCCATCAAGGTGGATCACGGCTACACTGTCCGGGTGGCCCTGATCCGACCGCGAGCCAGGTCGGCGGAACTTAAACCTCTCCAAACCGGACTTAACCGGACAACCGACACCAGGTAGTTTTAACGCAGGCGCCCGGAGGCGCGCAGACCGACGCCAGGACGGTCAGCGCGCGCTCTAGAAGAAAGGTGGCTCTAGGCTGCTCCGGTGTCCTTGCCCGCTGGGCGAAGCCACCAAAGGCCCGGCTTACTTCTTTCTCTGGTTTCGCAGGTATTCTGAAAGCGAGTTGCTGCCAGTACGATCGAGCAGCGTCCCCAGGTGCGCGTCACCGCGCATTCCGGGGGCGAAGTCAGGACCGTAGATGTCCCGCAACGAGTCAATGCGGGTGTTGCTGTTTTTCTCGCGAGTCTGCCCGTTTTCATCGCGGTGCCGATCGTCGAGTCCAGGTTGTCTTGCCATGCCGTTTTTCCTCCTTCCAGTTTAGAGTGAGTTGCACAGTCATCAGGTGGTCCGCCGTGGCCGCAGCCGGTGGGCGACGGTGATATCCGCCAGCACGATGCCTTTGTTCTGCAGGTCGAGACGCATCTCTTCGCGGATCGCCGCGGCAGCGTCGATGTCGGAGATCGTCAGCATCAGCGTGAACCTGACGCCGTCCGTCGGGAACGCGACTCCGGCCCGCACCAGGCTTTCAAGCGAAAGCCGCCAGTTCGAGGTATTGCCCCGCCCTTCCGGCATCGAGACCTGATAGCGCTTGATGGGGGACCATTTGAGGCCGGTCTTGATCAGGTAGCTCTCGGTCTTGTTCATGCCCTGGGGCACGTCGCCGGCGTCCTGATTGAGGCGGCTCTCCCAGGTATCGTCGCCTGTTTCCTGGTCGATTTTTTCCTGGTGGAGGTGGGCTTCCAACTGCACCCGAATTGCCTCTTCCCGGTGATCGGGGTCGATCGGCGGGGTGTAGCAGAGCGTTACCTCAGCCCGGCCGCGGCACGAGCCATCGGCACCGACCAGGGAAACCGGCCAGGCGAAGGGAAACTCGAGCCGCTGTTTGGCAAGCAGCCGGTCGCTGAAGACCAGCGTCACCGAATGCGGCTCGTCGTTCAGCATGTTATCGGCCGCGGGCGTCATGCCGAAGCCCACGAACTCGCGCGAGACATGGCGCAGGGGGCGTTTGTTCAGGGCGTCTGCCCGCCGTGCCCGATGAACCGGCAGCGCGAGTAGCGTTTCTCTCGCTGACTGATGTTCCAGCCGCTGATCCAGGGTGGCCAGCGTCGCCGCGGTCAGCGGGGCGGCAAAGCTGGTGCCGCAGTTGTGCACGGCGTCGCCCGAGGGGGTCAGCGACACCAGGCCGGTCTTATTGCTTCCCCTCACATTGGCACCGCCGAAATGGGCGAGGTCCGGCTTGCGGGCGCCGCCGACACCAGGCCCGCGCCTAGTGTACGTTGTCGGCATAAGCGCCACGTGCCCGGCCATGCCGGGAGGGTTCACCGCCCCAACGGTCAGGCCGAGGATGTGCTCCGATGGCGAGGTTATCTGCTGATCCTGCGTTCCGAACCCGGCCAGCATCGTTGCCGCGTCTTCCGCTTTCTCAGGCCATGGCGGCCGGCTGATTCCCACGAGATTGCCGGCGGCCACGACGAAGATCACGTCATTGGCTCTCGCTATCCGGTCCAGCCGATCGGCCGCGACCGAGTACGCGAGGCGCGAGGTTCGCTGGCCGAGCGAAAAACTCAGGTTGAAGACGCGCACGCGATAATCGCGTTTGGCAACCTTCACCTTTTCATCCAGAACGTCGAAGAGCTCCTCGATATCCGGGTAATAGGCGTTTCGCAGTTCGCGACGCGGGAAAAGGTCGAGATCGAAGAACTTGCACCCGGCCGGTTCGAGTGCTCCGCTCAGGGGCGGGTTCAGAGCGCTCGCCGCACTGACCAGGCCGGCGATGAACGTGCCGTGGCTTTCGTCGCGGTCACCAGGCGGCACCAGGCCGGCGTCGCCGACCTTCCAGGCATCGAGCGCCGTGCCCGTGGAGACGCCGCCATCGATGACCGCCACTGTCGGGTAATCCACGTTTGCCGCAGGCCCCCCGATCGCCACGGGGCCGAGGTTGGCACCCACGACCGCCGGCGTGGTCTCAAGGACCGGCGGCAATTCTACCGACCTCACGAGTCCCTGCTCAGCCAGGAATGCTAGCAACTCGGTGTGGCGGGCCAGCGTCAGGTCAGCGCGCACCCCCCGCATCCCGGCAGGCAAGGAGGCCTCGGTCATCTCCATGGCGCGACCATCGACCAGGAACGGCAATTCGATCAACCGGCGCTGCTGATTGGAGATTAACTGAACGGAGAGGGCAAGGCTCGGTTCGCCAAACTGGACCGTTGAGGTCGAAGGCAGGAACGGCCGCACCAGGAGGCCGCCCGGCAGCCGCTCCAGTCCCTGTTTGAACTGCGCAACCAGGGCATCGATTTCATTGGTGGCGACGTTCCGGTCCGGTCGGAACAGTTCGACAATGTAGCCGCCGATCACGTTCGGCTGCTCCATCCAGTGCACAGCCTCTTCGGCGGAGAATTTCACCTTGTCCGGGGCGCTGTGCAGCCGGATATCCTCGATGCCGCCCAACTCGCTGCGGTACCCAGACACGCGAGGTTCGTCCTTGCCGGTCTTTTTGTTTCTGACGATTCGGGGCGTCGGCTCGGCCTTGGTCTCGATGATGCCCGCGAGCCGGTCGAGTGCTGCCGGCGTTGCCTGGAACAGAAGCTCGCCCACGCCCTCGGTTCCCACCAGGGCGAACCGGTTGGACGGGGTGAAGAGGTGGCCCATCGGCCGGTGACTCTTCGCCAGCGCTTCCTCTCGCTGTCGCACCTTGATGAACCCCCCGGGCTGCTTGTTCCGGCGCATGCCTGCGGCGACGCTTGCGACCCGCGCCGTGATTTCGGCCTTATGCGTGGCAAAGCCGCGGTCGTTGCCCTGAAAGAAATCTTTGGAACCGCCGCCGAAAGGCTGGGGTTCTTCCAACTCGATGAATCGCTTCGTATCCAGGAAGACCTGAATAGGACGAAGGTCAGGCTTGTTCTCAGGCATCTGCGTTAGTGTCCTTCTGTACCTCGCCTTCTTCGCCGCGCTTCCTGCGCCGTGAGACGGCACTTTGAGACAGGCCGAGCACCACTCCGCGTTCAGCCTGCTTCAATCCAACCTGCTCCAGGGCCTCATCAAGGGCATCGACCGGACCGGTCAGCAACTCTGCCTGATGGGCTGCAAAGAGCCGGGCGTTAAGCGTCGCTTGGCGGCGCAGCGCTTCCAGAATGAGCGGGCCGCGGGCTGTCCTCGACACGTCCGGCCGCTCCGTATTGTTCTCGTCTCTCGCTTCCGACGGTCCGTGCAGGACGAAGAAGCGCTTGCCGGCATCGACCAGCATTTCGATATCGGCGCCGCTCATGCCGTCCGTTGCCCAGACCAGGAAGCGGGTCTCCCCGGCGCCGAGACGAACAGGCTTGAGGAAATCCTTCAGCAGTTGCTCGCGGGCTGCCGGGTCAGGTTTCGGAATTTCTATGCGGGCATCGAACCGCCGCCACACCGCGGGGTCCAGCAGATGCTCGTGATTGGTCGCGGCCAGGGTGATGCCAAGGCCGTTCCTGGAATCTATGGATTGCAACAGCGTGTTGACCACGCGCTTGATTTCTCCGATTTCCTGCACATCATCGCGCGCTTTTGCCACGGCGTCGAACTCATCGAGGAAGAGCACGCAGCGGTAGCGGTTCGCGAAATCGAAGAGCGCGCCTATGTTCCGTGCGGTGGTGCCCAGGAAGGACGACATCAGGCCATCAAGACGCACTTCCAGGCAGGGCAGGCTGAGTTGCTGTGCCAAATAGCGGGCGAGCTTGGTTTTGCCGACACCCGGCGGGCCATAGATCAGGCAGCGCATATGAGGTTTCGCGCCGAGGCGGGCCAGGTCATCGCCGCGCTTCCATTCCGACAGAAGGTCGGTAATGGCCGCGGCTAGCGGAGCGTTCAGAATCGGTCCGTCCGTGGCGGTGCTTCCGGGGAAAATCACGCGCGCCAACGGCGTGCCGCTTTCCCGGTCAGTCGGGAGCGGGGTTGACAACGACAGCACCTCCCCAGGGAGTTGCCGGCGGGCTGCTTCCGCCGTCGCCCGCATTTCTTCCATTGCCAGCGGGCCCATGGTGTGGCGCCGCCCGGCCCGCGATAGAAGCCGGCCGAGCTTTGCTGCCTGATCCTTGTCGGATTGTGCCACCACGTCCCGCAGCCGTTCGATTTGTTGCGTCGCCCTGGGACCTTCCGCGTCAAGCGCGATGCGTGCCAGAGCCAGAACTATGTCGAAATGTTCCATTTGATGCACCCACATCGCTGGTTTATGCGTTCCAAAAACATATTATGCATGATTAGCTCACAAAATGCAAGAAGTGGCTTTGGCTATGATGTTTGGCCCTTTTGATATGCGCCGTTTCTACCGTGCGATGCATCCCCCCGCGGCGGCTTGGGTATGTCCCCACCAGCGCGAACCGCGCCTTCCGGGAGCCGGCAATGCCGGACCAACTGCAATTTCCCTATCATCGCAGCGCCCTGCGCCAATTCGGTGGCGAACACTACGTTGGCGGCGAAACAGATCGGGATGAATCGAGCCGTGCTGAGCTTACGCGCTTGGAGCCTACATCTAAATGCCATGTCTCCGTCCTGACGCCGAGGCCATAAAATCTCTTAGTCGGTGCGCGAGTGCCAGAACCGTCCTTTCCCACGATGTTTGTCTGAACTACCGGATGGTGTTTGTTAGAGGTGATTGCCTCAGCTAGCGGTCAGTGGCTTTCGGCGGGCCGAGTTTCCATTACCCGCTCCTCGATGGCTTCCATCGATATGATCCGGAATGCCAAGCTATTGAACTCCACGTCGCTCTTCTCGCGAATTCCTGCCCTGAAATTCCTCCCATCGCCGCGCGGCATCGTCGTCCCGCCCGCGAAGGGCGTGCGAGTAGATCTCGGCCGTCACTCGGACAGACGAGTGTCCCAAGCGCTCGGATACCGTCGCCAGGTCCACTCCGTCCGCCAGGAGATGGCTGGTGTGGCTGTGCCGCAGTGTGTGAAGGCTGGCGCCCTTCGGTAGCTTCAGCCGGCGGGAGAGCAACGAAACCGTCGCGGAAATCGAATCGGGCTTTAGTGGCGAGCCATCCAGGTTTGCGAAGATGAGGTCGAGGTCAGTTCGATAATCAGAACCGAATTGCTGGCGGAATTCGTTCTGGCGCTTGCGATGCGCTTCAATGGCGACGAGCGTGCCTGGCGGTATACTGATCCGTCGCGGCCTCTCATTTTTTGTTCCCTTGAATTCCAACACTTGTCTGGTCTGCGTGAGCGACCGCGCGATGATGGCGCGGCCGTCCTGGATATCGGACCAGCGGAGAGCCAGCACTTCGCCACGGCGCGCGCCGGTGGCGGCCGACATCTCCAGGAACATCGAGAGGCACCAAGGGCTGGTTGCCGATTTGATCAGGAGGTCCTGCTGCGCTGGCGTGAGCGCAATACCGTAATGCTTCTTTGGCACGGGCGGCTCACTGTTGGACACTGGATTCCTGGCAATCAATCCCCACTTGATCGCACGTCCGAACGCGCTGGAGACCACACCCGCGATGTTGCGCACCGTTTTGGCGCTCATCGGACGCGGCGTCTTGTCACGGCGCGTATGGCCGCCGCTCTTGAGCATCCTGTTCCATTCACGGCTGAGGTGCAACGGCGTGATTTCCGGGAGAGGCATTTGCATGAGGTCGGGATGGAGGTACTTCACCTGCTCACGGTAGCGTTCGATGGTCTTGGGCGCGAGCTTTTCCTCCGCATGTTGAGTGATGAACTCCACCAAGAGCATCGCTAGCGTTTTCGGTGGCGCGGTGACGACGCTCGCGCCGGCTTTGGCCAGATCGCGTTTCTGTTGCTCTTCTATTCGGCGTGCTACCTCGGCGTCCTCAGCTTCCTTCTTGGTGGCGAATCCAGATCCGCTAACACGGAGTCGGTCCTGGCGGGTGGCTCCAGGCAGGTTGAATTCGTAGAACCAGACCGTTTTCCGCGACTGGTATGTGCGTTTATGGACCGGCATCAGTTCAACACCGTTACCTCTGGTCGCGCGTGAAGTCCAGGGCGAGCCTGCGTTCCGCAGGTGCGCTCCCATTGCTCGTAGGCTTGCCGCGTGATAATCCAGCGCCGCCCGAGGCGTATGCCTGGCAGGACTCCCTGCTCCAGCATCGTGTACACCGCCAGGCGCCCGATTTCCAATCGACGCGCGATCTCGGGCACGGAGATGCGGCCGCTAAGCGGATCGGACATTTGGGTTTACTTCCTCGGGAGCTTCAGGACGGGAAAACACTACTACGCGATGGCAGACCTACTGCCGCCTGTACAGGATCGCCATGTGTTCGCCTCTCGACGAATGGTTGCGGAGCGGGTCACATTTCCCTTGCCTTTGCGGCGGACCGGAGTGATGAATCGTCGTGCGCGGATCACCCGCCGAAAGGACTAAAGACCACTATGAAGAACGCAGAAGCTACCGCCAGCGACACAACCGCCACCGTTGCGACACAGGGCGCGACAGTCGCGCCGGAGAAGGCCCCCTCGAAGAAGGTTGCCGGCCAGAAGAAGGGCGCGCCCACGGGCCAACACGCCGCCAAGCGTGGCAAAACGAAGCCTGCGGCCAAGAAGATAGCCAAGGCCAGCAAGAAAGCCAGCAAACCGACACGCACCAAAAAAGCCAGCCCACCGCGTGCCGAGAGCAAGGGTGCGAAGATACTCGCGATGATTGGCCGGGCCAAGGGAGCGACCTTGGCCGAGATCATGAAGGCCACCGACTGGCAGGCCCATAGCGTCCGGGGCTTCCTCTCCACAGCCGCCAAGAAGCACAATCTTAAAATCGAATCCGCGAAGAACCAGGCCGGCGAGCGCGTCTACACGATCAAAAAGTAGCATCCTCTTCCGGCCTTCTGCCCGCCCGGCTTCTGCCGCGGCGGGCATTTTCGCTTTCAAGGTCATCTTCCTGCTCGATGAGCTGCTATTCTGCGCACCAGTCCGACAACGCCAGGCACAGCCCTTGCACGCCCGGCACAGATCAACGCTTCGATGGCAGCGATCTCCCGGCGGCAACGTTCTATGTCCAACATCACACCATCAAGATGCCCCGAGTGCTGTAAATACTCATCTGCCGCGGCTTCCTCACAATCGCGCGCGCCAGCGCGTTGACCGTTGCCGCGATTCCATCGATGCGCGAGGAACTTTTCGACCGCTCCGGTTTTGTGAACATCAGGTTATCGTTGCTCTCCTTCGTCGAGAGGCAGCTCGCGTTCCAGCGCAGCACAGGATTTCCTCCGTGGCGGAGCTTGCCAGATGCGACCAGTTCGAGCAACTTCTTGGACGGCTCGGATAGTGTGGCAACACCCTGCCGGATCTCAATGCAGTCATAGCCTTGCTCAATCATCGAGATCGAGATCTGTCGTGAGTTCCACGGGTCGAAGCAGATTTCTTGCAGGTCGAACATCTCTGACGCCCACACCAGCCGTGCCGTGATGTCACGGTAGTCGATCACGTCCCCGGCTGAAAGCTCGACGAATCCCTGCTCGGCCCATCGCTGGTACGGCATGCCGTCACGCCGTTCACGCTGGCGCACGGCCTGTTCGGGCATCCAGAAGAACGCCAGCACCTCGAAGCCAGTGTCATCGCAGGGGAATACAAGCGAGACAGCAGAAAGGTCTGTCGTCATCGAGAGGTCTACACCGGCCCAGCAGCGCCGTCGCTGGAAGCGCGCCATCAAGGAGCTAGGCAACGGTCGCACCTTGTCCCCGGCTGATTTTGCGAGCAGGCCGGCAGCATGCCAGTCGCCGGCGGAAGCATCCCACTTCACCATGTCAATCGCTCGACTTTCTTTCTGATCCCACATGTTGAGGTAATAGCGCTTGAAGGAAGTGAGGTCACCCTCGGCCTCGTGCGAAACGAACTTCTCGCGAATCTTCTCGATATCGAGGAAGCCACCGTTTTGTTTGAGCGAAGGGTTGGCCTTGATCCAGGTCGCCGGATCGGCGGGATCATCTTCTTTGGCAGCACCGTAAATGCGGCCGTAGAACTTCGCATCTGAAACGATGCCCTCTTCGATCTTGCGCGCCTTCTCGTGCAGCCGCCACGCCAGTGGAGATTCGTTCTGCACGCCCGCCGTGGTGATTGCGATCGTGAGCGTTTGCCGGCGCGTGATCCCGCCGTTCGAAAGGACATCCCAGTTGTCGAGCTGCTTTCGAGTTTTCCAACGATGGATCTCGTCGGCGATCACGACAGCGGGATTCACTCCGTCCCCGAAATCTCCATCGGCTGCGACTGCGGCGTAGAAAGATTCCGGGTCCGAACGTTTGATGATTCGATGAGTGCCCCGGAGCACGCGGAGTCTCTTGGAGAGGACGGGCGATTGGTCCACCATCTTACAGGCCGCGCGAAAGACGTTCAGTGCCTGGCGCGTAGCCGCGGCCGCGCCGTACACCTGGCAACCAGGCGTGTTGGTTGTCAGAAGAACGAAAAGAGCAAGACCTGCAGCCATCTCCGACTTTCCAGCTTTTTTCGGAACCTCTAAGTACGCCATTTCAATGATGCGGTTTCCGGCTTCGTCTATCTGGCCGAAGATGGCACTGAGCGCTTCCTCTTGCCACGGAACCAGCAAGAACGGCTTTCCGTACCACTCGTCCGCGGTGTGCTTGAGAACGTGCTCAAAGAAATTGCACGCGGCATCAGCTTGAGCCTGGGAGTAGGGCACATCTATACGCCGTGCACGGCCAGGTCTTCCCTGGATTCCTGGGCAGTGTCTTCGCCCGCCGGCCGTCGTTCGAGCTTCACCTGCTCAAACGTCTTTTGGGACCCGTCGAGTATCGCGGCGCGGCCCGTGAAATTCTGCCACCGGGTCACTATCACGTCAACGAATCGCGGCTCGATCTCGATGCAGTAACAGTTCCTGCCGAGGGTCTCGCTAGCCATCAGTGCCGTGCCCGAGCCGCCGAACGGCTCATAGACCGCGCCATCGTGATTTTTGATGGGCCGCTCCATGAGGGCGATCGGCTTCTGAGTCGGATGGTCGAACTTTTCCTCCTTCGAGCCGCTGGAGATTTGCTTGGGGCTCGCAGCTTCCCAAATGGTCGTCTGATCTTTCGTACCGATCCATTTGGCTGTCTGCCCCTTGCGCACCGCATACCAGCAGGGCTCGTGTTTCCAATGGTAGGCCTGACGGGAAATCGCGGCCACCGTTTTTTCCCAAATGATTTGTTGGCGAAGTTCGAATCCGATCATTTGGAGACCCTGCGCCACTTCGATCATGTGCGACGTGGCGTGCCAGACGTAAGCGATCGAAAGGCTGGGGACCAGCGCAAACGCCGGAGACCAGTCCGCGATCGTATCTCCCGAGATGGATGTGGTGGTGTGCCCCTCAATCCGTTCTTTCATGTAGCTGGGCTCAGCGAGTCCGCGGCGATTCAATCCCGCCCGGTCTCTCCATTCCATATCCAGTTCCACACCGTACGGCGGATCAGTTATGAGCAGCGTGGGCTTGCCCCCATTGAGCACGCGGGTTATGCCAGCTTCGTCTAAGCAACTGCCACAGAGCAACCGATGCGGACCCAGCAACCACAGATCACCCAGCATGGATACTGGAGCCTCGGGAACGGGCGGACACTCATCGGGGTCGGTCAGGCCGTCCGTCTTCTGCATCATCGAGCTGGCGAGTTCCTGCTCATCGAAGCCGGTCAGCTCGAGGCCGAAGCCCAAGCGCTGCAGATCAATCAACTCCGGACCGAGCAACTCGAAGTCCCATCCGGCTTCCTCGTGACTGCGGTTGTCCATCAGCCGCAACCCGCGCACTTGTTCCGGCGTGAGATCATGCGCGACGTGAACCGGGCACGTGGTCATTCCCGCCTTTCGACCGGCAGCGCGGCGCAAATGCCCGATGATGATCACATCTTCGGAGTCGCAAACAAGCGGCTGCTTCCAGCCGTACTCTCGGATCGAAGCCGCCACCGTGTCAACTGCCCGCGCACTCCACTTCCGGGCGTTCCTCGGATAATCTCGCGGGCGGTCAATCGGCCACCACTCGAGTGCGAAATTATGTTCGGACTGGTTCATTGCACCACCTCGGTCGGCGGTTGTTGCTTCCGTTCGCGCGGCTGCGAAAGGATCGCCATGAGATCGTCTTCGCCATCAGCCGGTTTCTCAATCGCGAGCCGCGTTCGCGACACCGGCGAAAGCCCGAACTCAGAGCAAAAAGCTTTCAGAAGCATCCATGCCGCGTTCCCTTGGGCCACGGCCGGATGAGGCTTTACGTTGCTCACAACTAGCTTGTTCGTCTCCGGATCCAAAATGCGCTTTGCGACCAGAGGCCCCTGCTTCTGAATTGTCTCGTAAGCCTCAATCGCCGCTTGGTAAGCAACGCAGGCGCCCTGCAACATCAGGGCATCGGGCCTGCAATCAAGATTCATGTGCGCTAGTTCCTCGGACCAGAATCGCCAGGCCTTACGGGCTAGGCCTTTCAAGTGAGGCGGGCACTTCGGCAATCCGCGGGTACCCTTCGCTTCCGCCTTCAGCTTTTGTTCGAGGCGGTGGACGCCGAGCCGGCGCGGATCACCCTCAGAGATCTGCAGTTCGGTCGGTTTTGGTTTGCGACCTCTCACGTTTGACTCCTTTTCGATTGGTTTTCAACTCTGCCCGATCCGGCGCGGGCGCGCCGGCAACCCGGTTCCACTTTGAAAATTGCGGTTCCAATTTCGCGGATTATCACAGAGAGCGGCGCCATGGTCACAGAGGGCG
>Ga0335078_10006714_pt1 | contig 17032 bp, 14 predicted proteins | sample Lox_Sample_32_FD_206711 | JGI IMG/M metagenome (GOLD analysis project Ga0335078, IMG submission 206711) | Soil microbial communities from Loxahatchee National Wildlife Refuge, Florida, United States - Lox_Sample_3.2 | ecosystem: Environmental > Terrestrial > Soil > Wetlands | place: USA... | reverse complement strand
CGGTCCGGCCGGCCTCTCCGGCGTCACCCGGCCCAGCCTGGGTCATGGGGTTCAGCCCGCCGTAGGGCAGACCTGACCCCGTGGCCCCGATCCGGCCGGCCGTCCCGCCCGGGTGGCCCCCGGGCCACCTGGCCCCGGGCCACCTGCCGTCATCCATCTCGAGCTGGCCGGTCCCGCCGTCTGGATCGACCTCATCGGTCCACTCGACCTCGTCCGCCAGCGCGGTTTCGTCCGCCCAGCCGCCGCGGGCGGCCTCCTCATACTGGCTGGTGACCGTCACGACCAGCGACTGCCCCTCGTCGAGCATGGTGCGCGAGCCGACCAGGGCCGTGCCCGTGTGCACGAACCAGCCGTTGGCGGGCTCGCCGTCCTTCTCCATCCGCGGCAGCCTGACCTGGTATCCGTCGCCCTCGACGTACAGCGCGTGGGTGCGGCTGATATTGGCGATCCAGACGCCGGCCGCCATCGCGGTCACCACGCCCGCCCGCCGGGAGAGTCCCCGGCCGGCCGCGATGACCAGGTCTACCCCCGGGCCCCGGCCGAAGACCAGCCTGCTGCCCTCGGCGACCGGCCGTCTCTGGCCGGCCACCGTGCTGATATGCGCGCTCATTGGCATAATCGGGTCCCGGCAATCTGGCACAACATCGGTTTCCTGCCTGCAGTGTGGCGCTGACGGAGCGCGATCTCGTTAGTCTAGGCCGGATTCTCTTCGCCTGGTGGATCCGGGGTAACCCCGGACTCGGGGATACCCGTGAAGTGATAAGTCCTGATTAGCTTCAACTGGCAGGGTGCTGGGCTCGGCGGTAGCGGAATCGCCCACCGTGATGTGGGGGGGGACCAATCCCGGAACCTGGGCGGTGCCGCAAAGTCGGCCGCGCCAGAGCCTGGTGCCCTGCCCGAAACGACACTGCCCGAAACGACACTGGCCGAAACGACACTGGCCGAAACGACACTGGCCGAAACGTCATTGCCGGAATGTCATTGCCCGAAATGACATTTCCCGGACACGCTCCCCGGAAACGCCGCCGCCGGTTACGGCACTCCCGGCCATGGCGCCTCCGGCCGTCCCGGGCCAGAATCCGTGGCACCTCCGGCCGCCCCGGCCATGGCACCTCCGGCCGTCCCGGGCTAGATCTGGCCGAACAGCCGGTCGCCCGCGTCGCCGAGTCCCGGCACGATATATCCCCGGTCGTTCAGCCGCTCGTCGACGGCGGCGGTGACCACCCGCACCCCGTCCGCGGCGAAGGCCGCCTCGACGTGCCGCAGTCCCTCCGGCGCGGCGAGCAGGCAGATCGCGGTCACCGAAGCGGCGCCGCGATTGGCGAGCATGCTGATGACCGTGGCCAGCGTGCCGCCGGTGGCCAGCATCGGGTCCAGCACGAACGTGTCCCGGCCGGTCAGGTCGGCGGGCAGCCGGTCCGCGTAGGTCGACGCCACCAGCGACTCCTCGTCCCGCCGCAGCCCGACGAAACCGACGTCGGCCATCGGCAGCAGCCGGGTCATGCCGTCGAGCATGCCGATGCCGGCCCGCAGCACGGGCACGATGAGCGGCACCGGCCGGGCCAGCTTGACGCCGCTGGCGACGCCCACCGGCGTGGTGACGGACACGGGCTGCACCCGCATCTCACGGGTCGCCTCGTAGGCGAGCAAGGTCACCAGTTCGGCGGTCAGGCTGCGGAAGGTGGCGGTATCGCTGCCGGCGTCGCGCAGCGCGGTGAGCTTGTGGGTGACCAGGGGATGGTCGACGACGAGCGTACGCATAGCAAGCAAGTGTGGCAGGCGAGCCTCCCCGGGGCCACTGGGCCCAGCCTCATCCGCCCCCGCGCCACCGCCCCCGCAGTGTCCGGTTCGGGGTGGGTGTGACATCGGCCCCGCCTATCGGGGCCGATGTCACACCCACCCCGCTGCCTGGCCGGGCAACCCACCGTGACCATCACGAATATGTGACAGAGCCCTATCAGGAAGGTAGATATCTACGATGATTCGACAGGCCCGCCGGGCCGTCTCAGACCTTGTGGCCAGAGCTTCGTCTGGTGCTGGTGAGACTCTCGTGGTCGAGTGTGGGCGTCTCGCGAGGGTTCATGCCAACTGCCGCCGGCCGCCACCGGCCGCCGCCGGCCGCCGCCGGCCACCCGGTTCCTCAGGCGTCGGGGCGGGCGCGGACCGACGCGCGGGAGCGGGCCAGGTCCAGTTCGATGCGGCGGGCGGTGGCGAGCAGCGGCTGCAGCAGTTCCTCGACGATGCTGTTCAGGGTCCGCCGGCCGGCGTGCGTGGAGACGTTGACGGCGGCGATGACCTGGCTGTCGGCGTCCCGGATGGGAGCCGCGATGGACCGCAGTCCTTCCTCGAGCTCCTGGTCGACCAGGGCCCAGCCCTGAGCCCGGATCTTCCGCAGCTCACGCCGGAGCGCGGTCGCGCTGGTGATGGTGTGCCCGGTGAGGCCGCGCAAGCTGGCCGATTCCAGGTACTCGTCGAGCCGTTCATCGGGCTGCGCGGCCAGCAGCACCCGGCCCATCGAGGTCGCGTAGGCCGGGAACCTGGTGCCGACGCTGATCGTCACGGTCATGATCCGCTTGGTCGGGACGCGGGCGATGTAGACCACATCGTCCCCGTCGAGCTCGCACACCGACGAGGACTCGTGCACCTGCTCGACCAGTTGCTCCAGGTGCGGCATGGCCACCTCGGGCAGGGTCAGGCTGGACAGGTACGCGTAACCGAGTTCGAGGATCTTGGGCCGGAGCGCGAACCGGCTCCCGTCGCTGCGCATGTACCCGAGCTGGACCAGCGTGCGCAGGAACCGCCGGGCGGCGGCCCGGCTCAGGCCGGTGCTCGCGGCCACCTCGCTCAGGGTCAGCTTCGGGTGCTCGGCGTCAAAGGCACGGATCACGGACAGGCCGCGCTCAAGCGACTGGACAAAGTCCCCGTCATGACCCTGGTCCTGGTTGTCAGTCAATGAGGGCCTCCCGGCTCGGTCGATGACATCATAGACCTGGCATCATGCGTTCGCTTTCTGAACTATCGTTCGTCCTACGTACAGGTAGCTGGAGGAGCGGTCATGGCACTCATGGACGAGCCGGCCTGGCGCGGCAAGATCTTTTCCGGCGGCTGGGTGACCGGTGATCGCGGGCACGGCGGCGACGCCCCGGTCATCGAGCCGGCCACCAGGCGGGAAATCGGCCGGGCCGGCGTCGCCACTTCCGCCGACGTGGCTCGCGCCGCCGAGATCGCGGCCGCCGCGCAGCCGGCCTGGGCCGCGACGCCGCACACCGAGCGGTCCGCCATCCTGCGCCGCGCCGCGGACATCTGGCTGGCCAACGCGGCCGGCATCGAGTGGTGGGGGATCAGGGAAAGCGGCAAGATCCCTCCGGCCATGCAGTTCGAGACGCACGTCGCGACCCAGGAGATCTACGAGGCGGCCACGCTGCCCTCGCGCGCCTACGGGGAACTGCTGCCGAGCGAGCAGCCGAGGCTGAGCTTCGCCGAGCGGGTGCCCGTCGGGGTGACCGGCGTCATCGCGCCGTTCAACTTCCCGCAGATCCTGGCCATCCGCTCGGTCGCGCCGGCGCTGGCCCTCGGCAACGCGGTGGTGCTCAAGCCCGATCCGCGCACGGCCGTCTGCGGCGGCGTGGCGCTGGCCCGGGTCTTCGAGGAGGCCGGGCTGCCCGACGGCCTGCTGCACGTGCTCCCCGGCGGCGCGGACACCGGCGAGGCGGTGGTCACCGAGCCGCTGATAAGGCTGGTGTCCTTCACCGGCTCCACGGCCGCGGGCCGCCGGGTCGGCGAGCTGGCCGGCCGCCTGCTCAAGCGCGTCCACCTGGAGCTGGGCGGCAACTCCGCCCTGATCGTCCTGGACGACGTGGACCTGGACCGCGCGGTCTCGGCCGGCGCCTGGGGCTCGTTCCTGCATCAGGGCCAGATCTGCATGACCACCGGACGGCATCTGGTGCACGAGGCGATCTACGACGAGTACGTCGCCCGGCTGGCGGGCAAGGCCAGCCATCTCCCGGTCGGCAACCCCGCCACCGAGCAGGTGGCGCTCGGCCCGATCATCGACGAGCGGCAGCGCGACAAGGTCCACGGCCTGGTCACCAGCAGCGTCGCGGCCGGTGCCCGGCTCGCCGCGGGCGGCAGCTACCAGGGCTTGTTCTACTCCCCGACGGTGCTGGCCGACGTCTCCGCGGAGACGCCCGCCTACGCCAGCGAGGTGTTCGGCCCGGTCGCCCCGGTGGTGCGGTTCAGCACGGCGGAGGACGCGGTCAAGCTCGCGGCCGCGAGCGAATACGGCCTGTCCCTGGGCATCCTGACCCGCGACGTGATGCGCGGCCTCGATCTGGCCAGGCAGATACCCACCGGGATCGTGCACATCAACGAGCAGACGGTGGACGACGAGCCGAACATCCCGTTCGGCGGGCTCGGGGCCTCCGGCACCGGGGCCCGGTTCGGCGGGACGGCTAACCTGGAAGCGTTCACCGATACCCGCTGGGTGACGATCCGCGGCGACATCGCCCCCTACCCCTTCTGAGAGATGACAGTCAGCTCACGCACTCAAGTCGGCATCGTCGGCGCCGGCCCGGCCGGCCTGCTGCTCTCCCATCTGCTGGCGCTGCGCGGCATCGACTCGATCGTGGTCGAGAACCGCAGCCGGGCCTACTGCGAGGCGCGGCAGCGGGCCGGCTTGCTCGAGGCCGGCACGGTCGAACTGCTCCGCGCGGTCGGCCTCGGCGCCCGGATGGACGCCGAGGGCCTCGAGCACGGCGGCATCTACCTGCAGTTCGAAGGTGAGCGGCACCACCTCGACTTCCGCGACCTGACCGGCGGCCGCTGGGTGACGATCTACGCGCAGACCGAGATCGTCAAGGACCTGATCCGGGCCAGGCTGGCGGCCGGGGCCGCGATCGAGTTCGAGGTGAGCGACACCGAGGCCGGCGAGCTCGGCACCGACCGGCCCGTGCTCCGCTTCACCGACGCGGCGGGTACCCGGCACGAGGTCAGCTGCGACGCGATCGCCGGCTGCGACGGGTTCCACGGCATCTGCCGGGACTCCATGCCGCCGGGCCTCATCCAGATGGCCGAACGCGGGTACCCGTACTCCTGGCTCGGCATCCTGGCCACGGTGCCGCCGTCCACGGACGAGCTCATCTACTCCCGTCACGAGGACGGCTTCGCGCTGCACACCATGCGCACGCCGCAGGTCAGCCGGCTGTACCTGCAGGTACCGGCCGACGAGGATATCGAACGGTGGTCCGACGACCGGATCTGGGCCGAACTGCGGCACCGGCTGGAGGTTCCGGGATGGGACCTGAAGGAGGGCCCGATCACGGAGAAGGCCATCTCGCCGATGCGCAGCTTCGTCGCCTCGCCCATGCGGCACCGGAGGCTGTTCCTGGCGGGTGACGCCGCGCACATCGTGCCGCCCACCGGGGCCAAGGGCCTCAATCTGGCCATCGCCGACGTGACCGCCCTGGCCGTGGCCCTGACCAGCCTGCTCAGGGACGGGCAGGCCGAGCTGGCCGACGCGTACTCCGGCAGCTGCCTGCGCCGGGTCTGGCGGGCCACCCACTTTTCCTGGTGGATGACGTCCATGCTGCACGTGGACCCGCACGCCGACCAGTTCGAGGCCGCCTTGCAGCTCTCCCAGCTGCGCTACGTCATCTCGTCCCGCGCGGCCGCCACCACGCTGGCCGAGAACTACACCGGGTATTTCCCGCTCAGCTGGGCGTGGTTACCAAAGGCGCCAAAGTAACCAGAGGCGAGCTGCCTGCGTTACCCGAGGCCCAGGTGGTGCCGCGGGCGCAGGGCCCGGGCGAGCAGCGCGGACAGCGCCGCGGCGACTCCGGTCTCAGTCAGTGACAGCGGCGCGCTGAAGTTACGTTCGGTGCCGAGCAGGTGGAGGGCCCACAGCCGGTGCCGCAGCGTGTACAGCTCGGTGCGCACGGCGCTGGCCAGGCCGGTGCCGTTTCCCGCCGCCCAGCCCTCCACGCCGTGGATGTCGGTCAGCAGCCTGGTCAGCTCGTCGTACCCGGTTGGCCCGCTGGTCAGGATGACCAGCAGCGCGGCTTCGCGCACCGCTACCGAGAAATCCGGCTGCGGGCCGTCGTCGGGGCCGATCAGCGCGGCCGTGCCGATGTGCCACCTGGCGGCGGGGTCCGCCGTCATGAGCTTGCCCGTCTTGGTGAGCACCAGGCTGGTGCGGCTGCGGCGGATGGCCCCCATCTCGCTCTGCGCCATGCCGCGCAGCGTGTGCAGCGGGAACACGTCGAGTTCCTGCCGGAGCGTGCCGACGAGCTGATCGCGCCAGCCGAACTCCTCGACCGCCTCGGTGACGAGGGCGGGCGCGATGTAATGCCTGGCGGTGAGCCGCAGGCCCTCGTCGGCGTGACTGAGCAGCCAGCGCAGCGTGGGCAGCGGGTCGTCGGGGACCGCGGGCGGCTCGAGCAGGCGGGGGATGAGCCCGCGGGCCAGCCGTGACCGCTCACCTGGCCGGCCGTGCGCCCACGCGTCGATGCGCTCGGCGCTGATCCGGCCCAGCCAGGTGTCGTTCCCGGGCCCCCCGTCATGAGCCGCCCCCGTCTCCTGGCCCGTGTCCGGCCCGCCGGGGGGCGGAGCCACCGAGATCTCCGGGCGGCCGGTCAGCCAGCGGTTGACGATGTCCACGCGCTTGGTGCGCCAGCCGCGCGCGCCCACGCACAGCTCGCCGGAGGCGAAGGCCAGTTCCAGCGCGGCCGCGCAGGCGTCGTAGGCGGCGCGCTCCTGGGCGCCCATGACCGAACCCCAGGCCAGCAGCTCGGTGTCCGGCGGGGCCGCGTTCGACGCCTCGATGGCCTCGGTGTAGGCCGCGATCCCTTCCTCGTGCCCGTGCGCGTAGGCGGTGATGATCCGCTCCGTGCCGGCCGAGGAACACACCCCGGCGTACCGGTCCAGGCCCGCCAGCAGGAACAGGCGGCCCAGGGCCTTCGCCACGCCGACCCGGCCCGACGTGGACATCGGCCACTTCACCGGGAGCGCGTACCAGAGAAATTCCTGCAGGCGGAGCAGCGAGATCGTCTCCAGGCCCTCGTCGCCGGTCAGCCAGGCCAGGGCGGCCCTCGCGTCACCGGCGGCTTCCGGATCCTCCCGTGTCAGGGTCTCCAGCGCCTGGCTCTCTGTCATCATGCGGACAGTCTGCCGCAGGCCGAACCGTGAGGCTAGTGCACGTTCCTTTGCACTGTCTTAACACTTGGTCTTGATGCCCGGCGCGCCCCGGACGCGACCTCGGCACCCGGCGCGGCTTGATGTGGATACCCGGCACGGCTTGACGCGACTCGGCGCGCGGCCGGGCAATCGCGTCGGGCATCATGGTCGGGTGCCCGGAATCTACGACGAGCCTGAGTTCTATCAGGCCGCATGTGCCTACCGCGATGTTCCTGCCGAAGTGGATGCGCTGCTGCGCTGGTCCGGCAAGCACCGGGAACCGGATTCGCGCCCGCCGCGGGCGGTTCTCGAGCTCGCCGCCGGGCCCGCGGAGCACGCCCGTAGCCTGGCGCGCCGCGGGCTCGAGGCCACCGCGCTGGACCTCAACCCGGCGATGTGCGCGCGGGCGCGCGACCTGGCGGAGGCGGCCGGAATCCGGCTGACCGTGGTGCAGGCCGACATGCGGGACTTCAGCCTGCCCGGCGGCTTCGACCTCGTCATCACGATGCTCAACTCGCTGTGTCACCTGCTGTCGCTCGACGACATGCTGCGGCACCTGGCTTCGGTGGCGCGCCATCTCGGCCGGGGCGGCCTGTACGTCATGGAGCTCGCGCATCCCGCGGACTTCTTCGCCGCCGAGCGCCGGACCAGCAGCGAGTGGAGCAGCGAAGTCGGTGACGGCACGGTCAGCGTGCGCTGGGGCGCGCAGGACCAGATCGACCCGGTCACGCAGATCACCATGGAGCATGTCAGCGTCACCTACCACAAGCGGGGCGGGGCGGTGCGGACGGTCAGCGACGTCGTGCCGAACCGGTTCTGGACCGCGACCGAGCTGACCGCCGCCATCAGGCTGGCCGGCGGGTTCGCCGTCGCGGCCAGCTATGGCGACTTCGAGACCGACCTGCCCGTCGACGCGCCCGACGCCTGGCGGATGATCCTCGTCCTGCGCCGCGAGTAGGCGGTTTCCGGCGTCCGCGCGCTCACGGCGACCAGCACCCCGGTCAGCACCAGCACCACGCCGGCGAGCTGAAGTGCCGAAGGGCGCTCGCCTAGGATCACGTAGCTGAGCGCCACCGAACCGGCGGGCTGGATCAGCAGCAGCGCGCCGATCATCCCGGCGGCCAGCCGCGGCATCGACACGGTGATCAGCAGCCAGCCGACCACCTGGGAGGTCAGGGCGAGCAGTGCCAGCCAGCCGAGCGCCGGCCAGGCAGGCCCCAGGTGGAAGTCGTGCAGGGCCAGGCCCAGCACCACCGACCCGGCCGTCGCGCCGGCCGTCGCCTCGAAGAGCGGGGCGGCCACGGCCGCGCGCGCGTCAGGGGCCACGGCCGCGCCCGCGGAGGAGGTGGCCTGGCGCAGCATCAGGATGTATACGGCGTAGAGGATGGCCACGCCGATGCCGTACGCCACGCCGAGCGCGGGGTCGGTGCCGTAGGCCCGCGACCCGCCCACGTCGGCGAGCCCGCCTACCAGGGCCAGTCCCGTGAGCATCACCGGGGACGCCAGCATCAGGGACCGGCGCGGGCGCTCGCCGAGGACCAGCCAGGCCAGCAGGGAGATGATGAGCACCTCCAGGTTGCCCACCACGGTGCCGAGCCCGGCGCCGATCGCGGTGATCGTATGGCTCCACAGGATGAGGTCGGCGGCCAGGAACACCCCCGCGAGCCGGGCCAGCCAGCGGCTGCGAGACGGCATCGGCGGCGCTCCGCGCCTGCGCTCGAGCAGCGCCAGGGCGCCGAGTACCGGCAGGGCGAACGCGCACCGGCCGAGTGCCGTGATGCTGGCCGAGGTGGCGGCCAGCCGCATCAGCACGGCCGAGCTCGAGATGCAGGCCGCTCCGGCCGCGGCCGCCGCCACCGGCGGCATCGGCGCCATCGTCTTAACCTGCACAGAGCGCGCCCTTCGAAAGGGTCATGACCAATGAGGGGTTACGGTTATGACGTTAACCCGCGCTCCTGTCAGGAGTCAATGTGACTTTTGCTCATGACACGACGGCGGCTCTGCTGCTCGCCGCGGACCTGGTCAACTCCGGCAGGCTAGCCGATGACGATGACCTGCTCCCCGACGCCGGGGCTCTGGAGGCGTTCCTCGGCAAGCACGGCGTCGAGCCGCGGCCGCAGGTCACCGCGGCCGACCTGGACGCGGTGCGGGCCCTGCGGTCCAAGCTGAGGGCCGTGTGGCAGGCAGCGCATCAGGACCAGGACCAGGAGGGTCAGAAGCGTCTCGCGGACCTGGTCAACCAATTGCTCCGCGATTCAGGCGCCCGGCCCCGGCTGGTCGACCACGGCGGCGGCTGGGGCTGGCACCTGCACGTCACCGGCCACGACGCCGCGCTCCAGGAACACCTCGCCGCCCAGGCCGGCTTCGCCTTCGCCGACCTGGTCCGGCTGCGCGAGGCGGACCGGCTGCGCCGCTGCGAGGCGCCGGGCTGCGAGGCGGTCTTCGTCGACCTGTCCAGGAACCGCTCCCGACGCTACTGCGACACGGGCAACTGCGGCAACAGGCAGCACGTGGCGGCCTACCGGGAGCGGCGCCACCGTAACGAGCTCAGCCGTGACCAGCTCAGCCGTGACCAGCTGGCCGTCGGCCGGGACGCCTGATCACCGTGCCAGCCGACCGGCGCCGGCCGGGCACCTGATCCTCGTCCGCCATGCCGTGCCTGAGGTAGCGGTCCAGGATGCCCTCGACCACCTGGGTGAGCGAGCTGCCCTCGTCGGCCGCGGCCCGGTGCGCGGACGCGCGCAGCGCCTGGTCGATCTTGATCGTCAGATGCGTCCGCGGGACGGCCGCACTGGCCTCCCGTCGCTGCGGGAACGGCGGCGGCGGCTCGCAGCTCACCACGAACTCGCCGAGCTCAGCCAATGCCGGAGCCAATGCCGGAGCCGGAGCCGGAGCCGGAGCCAATGCCGGAGCCGGAGCCGGAGCCGGGGCCAATGCCGGAGCCGGGGCCAATGCCGGAGCCGGGGCCAATGCCGGAGCCGCAGCCGGAGCCGGAATCAGTGCCGGAGCCGGGGCCGGAGCCCGGCGGCGGCGCACCCGGGCCTGCACCGCCTGCCGGCTGATGCCGAGGGCCTCGGCGAGCGGGCGCAGCGGCCAGCCGGCCTCGCGCAGCGCGGCCAGCGTCGCGGACAGCAGCTCGCTGCGTCCGGAGGAGCGGAGCTCGCGCAGCCGCGTGGCGACCCGCTCGGGCAGCACCAGCCGGGGGGGTACGGGGGAGCGGAGAGCCCCTCCCATGGGGGGTCCGGGGGGATGGGTCTCCCCGGGAGGAGCAGCGGGGGGTTCCGGGGGGTCGCCCCCCCGGATTAGCCTTGCCTGCACGTACTGCCGCAGCCCGTGCGTCACCACCTCGGACATCGTCCGGCCCTCGCGGGCCAGGCGCGCCTTGAGCCGCTGCCTGCGCTCCTGGTCCAGCCGGAACGTCAGCAGCCTCCTCGAGCCGGACGAGCCGGGCGAGCCGGGCGAGCCGGAGCCGGACGAGCTGGAAGCGTTCATCAGGCCGAGGCGAGGGCCCCGTCGGGCACCGGGCCGGAATCCATAGCCAGCACCGTCTGCTCGGCCTGGACCAGGTCGAGGTAGCGGCGGGTCTCAGCCGCGCGCCGTCGCCGGCTCCAGCCGAGCAGCTGGCCCATGATCGCGGCCACGTCGGCTGCCACTGCCATCCCGGCGTCGGCCGACTCGATGAACAGCCGGGTCCGCCGCATCAGCACGTCCTCCACGTGCAGCGCGTTCTCGCAGGTGACCGCGTAGGCGACCTCCGCGCGCAGGTACGGGTGGCCTTCGGCCAGCGGCCGCCCCAGCCCGGCGTCGGCGCGGACCAGCTCGAGCACCTCCACCGCGAGCGTCCCGTACCGGCCCAGCAGGTGCTCCACCGCGGCCTGGCTCACTCCGTAGTCCTCGGCCAGCCGCCCGGCCGCGGGCTGCACCGCGGCCAGCCCGTCGGCGCCGAGCAGCGGCACCTGGTCAGTCACCGACCCGGGCACCTCCCGGCCGAACTCGCGGCCGAAATCGGCCACCGCCGCGTCGATCACGTCGCGGGCCATCAGCCGGTAGGTGGTGAACTTGCCGCCCGCGATGCTGGCCAGCCCCGGCACCGGCACGTCGACCACGTGCTCCCGGGACAGCTTGGTGGTGGGCCTGGAGCCATTGCCCAGATTCGGATCCACCAGCGGCCGCAGGCCGGCGTACACCGCGGTGACGTCGGCGCGGGTCAGCGGCCGGGCCAGCACCCGGTTCGCGGCGGCCAGGATGTACTCCACGTCCTGCCCGGTCGCCGCCGGCTCGGCCCGGTCCCCGGACCAGTCCGTGTCGGTGGTGCCGACGATCCAGTGCTCCCCCCACGGGATGAAGAACAGCACGCTCTTCTCGGTCCGCAAGATCATCCCGGTGCTCGCGTCCACCGCGGCCCGCGGCACCACGATGTGCACGCCCTTGGACATCCGCACCCGGTACCCGGCCCGCACCCCGGCCAGCTCATGCACCAGGTCGGTCCACACCCCCGCGCAGACCACCACGGCCTGCGCGGATACCTCGAAGACCCGCCCGGTCTCCTCGTCGCGCACCCGGGCGCCGGTGACCCGCTCCCCGTCCGCCGAACGCAGCAGCCCGACCGCGGAAAGCCGCGTCCCGATCACCGTGCCGTGCGCCGCCGCCGTCCGGGCCACGGTCAGCGTGTGCCGCGCGTCGTCGACCTGGGCGTCGTAGTAGACCATGGCGCCCGCGAGCCGGACGGGTGACAGCGCCGGGGCGCGCTTGAGCGCGCCGCGGGCGGTCAGGTGCCGGTGGTGCGGCACCGGCCGCCGGGTGCCCTCCATCGCGTCGTACAGGACCAGCCCGGCCCCCACATACGGCCGCTCGACCACCTTCTTGTACAGCGGGTACAGGAAGGAGACCGGCTTGACCAGATGCGGGGCGAGCTTGGACACGAGCAGGTCGCGCTCCCGCAGGGCCTCGTAGACCAGCTTGAAGTCGAACTGCTCCAGGTACCGCAGGCCGCCGTGGATGAGCTTGCTGGACCGGCTCGAGGTGCCCGAGGCCAGGTCGCGCGTCTCCACCAGGGCCACCCGCAGGCCCCGGGACGCGGCGTCCAGCGCCGCCCCCGCCCCGGTGATGCCGCCGCCGATGACCAGCACGTCGAACCGCTCGCCCGCCAGCCGATCGAGCATCGCGCCACGCTCGCGGGCATCGAGAGCCCCATTACTCGCCATCACCCACACCCCCCCAGTTTCCGCTGTGGCCGCAGTTCTAGAGTATGTACATCGTCAACTTACCCGCAACTTGTGACAGAACCGTGAACGGCCCTTGAAGAGGAGATGGAGTGGCAGATTTCGTCGGGGCGGTCGACCAGGGCACCACCAGCACCAGGTTCATGATCTTCGACCATTCCGGCACCGAACTCGCCCGCCACCAGCTGGAACACACCCAGATCCTGCCCCGGCCCGGCTGGGTGGAGCACAACCCCATCGAGATCTGGGAGCGCGCCTGCGCGGTCATCAAGACCGTGCTGACCGAGCGGAAGCTGCGGGTCACCGACCTGGCCGCGCTCGGCCTGACCAACCAGCGGGAAACCACGGTGGTGTGGAACCGGCGCACCGGGCGCCCGTACGGCCACGCGATCGTGTGGCAGGACACCAGGACCGACCGGATCGCCGCCGCCCTGGACCGGGACGGCCGTGGCGACGTGATCAGGCACAAGGCCGGGCTGCCCCCGGCCACCTACTTCTCCGGCGGCAAGCTGCGGTGGATGCTCGACAGCATCGACGGCCTGCGCGCGGACGCCGAGCGGGGCGAGGCCCTGTTCGGCACGGTCGACACCTGGCTGCTGTGGAACCTGACCGGCGGCGCCGAGGGCGGCGTCCACGTCACCGACGTCACCAACGCCAGCCGCACCATGCTGATGAACCTCCAGACCCTGGACTGGGACGACGAGCTGCTCGGCTTCTTCACCGTGCCGCGGCCGATGCTGCCGCAGATCCTGCCGTCGGCGACCCCCGAGCCCTACGGCCTGACCAGCATCAGCGGCCCGTTCGGCGGCGAGCTGCCCATCACCGGCGCCCTCGGCGACCAGCAGGCCGCCATGGTCGGGCAGGTCTGCCTGGCTCCCGGCGAGGCCAAGAACACCTACGGCACCGGTAACTTCCTGCTGCTGAACACCGGCACGGACATCGTCAGGTCCAAGGCCGGCCTGCTCACCACGGTGTGCTTCAAGTTCGGCGCGCAGCCCGCCGTCTACGCGCTCGAGGGGTCGATCGCGGTGACCGGTGCCGCGGTGCAGTGGCTGCGCGACCAGCTCGGCATCATCAGCGCCGCCGCGGCCAGCGAGGCGCTCGCCGCCCAGGTCGACGACACCGGCGGCGTCTACTTCGTGCCCGCCTTCTCCGGGCTGTTCGCGCCGTACTGGCGGGCCGACGCCCGCGGCGCCATCGTCGGGCTGTCCCGGTTCCATACCAGCGCGCACCTGGCCCGCGCCACGCTGGAGGCCATCTGCTACCAGAGCAGGGACGTGGTCGAGGCGATGGAGCGGGATTCTGGCGTCCGCCTGGAGGTGCTCAAGGTGGACGGCGGGGTGACCGCCAACGACCTGTGCATGCAGCTGCAGGCCGACATCCTCGGCGTGCCGGCGGTCCGCCCGCTGGTCGCCGAGACCACCGCGCTCGGCGCCGCGTACGCGGCCGGGCTGGCCACCGGCTTCTGGCGGGACACCGCCGAGCTGCGCGCCAACTGGCACGAGTCCAGGCGCTGGGCGCCCTCATGGACCGAAGACCGCCGCGCGGCCGGCTACGCGGGCTGGCGCAAGGCCGTCCAGCGCACCCTCGACTGGGTCGACGTCGACTAGCCCTTTTCATGCCGAACGAGGACGGCGCGTGCCCCGCCGCCCCTTCCCGCCGATCCGGGCCGCCGCCCCCGCCCCGTCTTGCAGCCCGTTTTATCCCCCAATGTCTCAACCTGCAGTCGAGCCATTCCGGGCGCCGGTCATGATCGTGGCCCAAGGCCGGATACGGGCCGGAACTGGCCATGATCATGAAGCAGCGTGGTGCGAGCGCGCCGCTTAGCCAGTGCCTGATTTGTCCCGGTCCGCCGGCCTGGTGCCGGCTCCCGGACGGTTTCACGAGAATCGGAAGGCATCCGGCTGCGGGGCGCGACTTCAGTACTAGGGGTTACCGGGGCGGAACCCGGCCCAGGGGTCGTAGTCGACCTCCAGGGGCTCCTGCGGCGGGCGCTCGGCCTCCGGGACGTGCTGCAGGTTGAGCCGGATCCGGTACCAGAGCGAACTGCGCCCGCGCATCGCGTCGACCAGCACGTCGGCGGGCTCCAGCAGCGGCCACACCCCGGGGTGCCGCGCCTTCCAGCGTTCCAGGCCCGCCATTGCCTCGTCCCTGGTCTCCGCCCGGGCGATCTCGATCAGCGGCTTGGTGCTCTGCCTGCGCCCGGTCGGGCTCTTGGCGCCGGTCCCCGGGCCCCCCGAGCCAGCATCCCGCCGTTTCGACGGCTGGACCCGGGGGGCCTCGCCGTCCTGCTTCTCGTAGTGCGGCGGCCACGGCGCGTCCGGCAGGCCCGCCGCCTCGTCCCTGGCCGCCAGCTCCAGCAGCCCGTCCAGCGGCCCGGCCGCCTCGTCCATCTGCGCCCAGGGATCGCCGGTGCGGGCGAACCGGGCCGGGACGGTGTCGATGGTGAACTCCGCCGGATCGCACGACGGCACCTCGGCCCAGGTCAGCGGCATCGACACCCGGACATCGGGGACCGGGCGGATCGAGTAGGCGGACGCGACCGTGCGGTCCTTGGCGTTCTGGTTGTAGTCCACGAAGACGCCGTGCCGTTCTTCCTTCCACCACTTGGACGTGGCCAGCGCGGGCGCCCGCCGCTCGATCTCCCGGGCGACCGCCACCGCCGCGCGGCGCACGTCGCCGAACGGCCAGCGCGGCTGGATCCGGGCGTAGATGTGCATGCCGCGCGACCCGGACGTCTTCGGCCAGCCGGTCAGCCCGAAATCCGCCAGCACCTGCCTGGCCACCATGGCCACGTCCCTGATCTGCGGCCATTCCACGCCGGGCACGGGGTCCAGGTCGACCCGCAGCTCGTCCGGGTGGTCCAGGTCGGCGGCGCGCACCGGGTGCGGGTTCAGGTCGATGCAGCCGAGGTTGACCACCCAGGCCAGCACGGCCTCGTCGGTGACCACGACCTCGTTCGCGGTGCGGCCGGAGGGGAAGCTCAGCTCGACGGTCCCGACCCAGGGCGGCCGTTTTTCCGGGGCCCGCTTCTGGAAGAACGGCTCGTTCTCGGCGCCGTTCACGAACCGCTTCAGGGCCATCGGCCGCCCGCGCACGCCGCCCAGCGCCCCCTGCGCCACGGCCAGGTAGTAGCGCACCATGTCCAGCTTGGTGTGCCCGGTCCTGGGGAAGTACACCTTGCCCGGGTTGCTGACCGCCACCTCGCGGCCGGCCAGTTCCAGGACCATCTTCGCCTCAGCCACGCGGACCCCCCAGGATCTCGGTGAGGTTGAAGTTCACCGGCTCCTCCAGCTGGGCGTAGGTGCACGAGCGCGGCTCCCGGTCCGGGCGCCAGCGGACGAACTGGGCGGTGTGCCGGAACCGCGGCCCCTCCATGTGGTCATAGCGGACCTCCAGCACCCGCTCCGGGCGCAGCGGGATGAACGACAGGTCCTTGTCCGTGTTCCACCGGCTGACCGCGGCCGCCCGCGGGGTGCGCTGGCCGGCCTCGTGCTCGGCCCAGTTCCACGGGTGCGCGTCGAAGGTGGTGACCAGCGGCTGCAGCTCCTTGAACAGCTCGATCCGCTTCTCCATCGGGAGCGCGCCGACCACGCCGACGCTGGCCAGCTTCCCGTCGTTTTTGTACAGGCCGAGCAGCAGCGACCCGATGCGGTCCTCGCCGCTCTTGTGGACCCGGTAGCCGGCCACCACGCAGTCCGCGGTGCGCTCGTGCTTGACCTTCTTCATGACCCGCTTGTCCGGCTCGTAGATCCCGCTGGCCGGCTTGGCGATCAGCCCGTCCAGGCCCGCCCCTTCGAACTGGCTGAACCAGTCGGCCGCCACCTCCCGGTCGGTGGTCGCCGGGGTCAGGTGGATGGAGGTACCGGCCGCGGCGAGGGCGCCCTCGAGCGCCACCCGGCGCTCGGCGAACGGCCGCTCCATGTAGTCGGCGTCGCCCAGCGCGAGCAGGTCGAACGCCATGAAGTGGCCCGGGGTCTGCGCCGCGAGCAGCTGGACGCGGCTGGCCGCCGGGTGGATCCGCAGCTGCAGCGCCTCGAAGTCCAGCCGCTCGCCCGCGGCGTCGGGGACCACGATCTCCCCGTCGATCACGCACCGCTCTGGCAGCTCGGCCTTGATCGCGGCCACCAGCTCGGGGAAGTACCGCGTCATCGGCCGCTCGTTCCTGCTGCCGATCTCGACCTCGTCGCCGTCGCGGAAGACGATCGACCGGAAGCCGTCCCACTTCGGCTCGAACACGTAGTCCCCGTCCGGGATCGCGTCGACCGGCTTGGCCAGCATGGGTGCCACCGGCGGGTTGACAGGAAGATCCACCACCCCAGCTTAAGCCGAGGTCCAGGCCTCACTGCGGTCCCACAGCTCACCCGCGAGCTCCGGCGTGGCCACGGCGCTGGGCGCGCGCTGCGCGCACTTGTCGTAGAACAGCCCGCTGTCCTGGGCCACCTCCGGCGAGGTCGCGCAGTACAGCGACGTCGCCGCCCCTTCGGTCACCGACAGCATGCGCCGGGTGATGACGGGCGGACCGGCCACGGCACCCGCCGCCAGATGTCCGAGGCCACCACGCCCGGGTGCAGCGCGTAGGTGGTCACCCCGGTGCCCGCCGTCCGGCGGGCGAGTTCGGCACTGAACAGCACGTTGCA
>Ga0335078_10006713_pt1 | contig 17035 bp, 15 predicted proteins | sample Lox_Sample_32_FD_206711 | JGI IMG/M metagenome (GOLD analysis project Ga0335078, IMG submission 206711) | Soil microbial communities from Loxahatchee National Wildlife Refuge, Florida, United States - Lox_Sample_3.2 | ecosystem: Environmental > Terrestrial > Soil > Wetlands | place: USA... | reverse complement strand
GTGCGCCATCAAAGCCAATCCCAGCCAGCCGCAAAGATAGAATTCGCGGCGGAGCGCCCGGTTCCAGGCCGAGTGCTTCCACACGAACACCAGCCCGGCGACGGCCAGCAGCCCCAGTATGAGCGCTTGCGGCGAATCGATCCAGGCCGTCCACTCTTCGATGTTATGCTGCACGGCTCCCGCCCACCCGACCCGGCGGTAGAGCAGATTGTATTCGAGCACGCTGAAAACGGTGCGGCGCGGGCCTTGCACAAACAGCCACGCGAGCGGTGCGAATGCGCCGGCACCGCCAGCCACGAACGCGGCCACCTTGCGCCACCGGTTTCCGGCCCCGTTTGCGAAGAACATCCAGACGAGCAACACGGGCGCCGCGGGCGCCGTCAGGAGCGAAGAGTCCGCTGCGGCACACACTGCGAAACCGGCGGCCGCCGCCCAGACGATACCTCGACGGCGCACCGCTAAGGTAATGAGGCGGAACGCACTCACCATCAGAAACAGACAGAGTGCATACGCCTGTCCGATGGCGCCGAACTCCACGACCGCGATATTCAGACCGGTCAGGCACGCGGCAGCGATCGCCAGTGGCTGCCGCCATAGAGCTTCCGGGAAATACCGCAAGACGTAATCCGCCGCGAGCAACACGGCCAGCATCGCCATCAACGCGGCCACCGCGTGTGCTGTCCGCCAGGTATCTCCGAAGAGCCGCATCCAGCCCGCGTTCCAGTACGCATTCAGAGGCGTCTGCGAAAAACAGAAATCCAGGTACGGTGTGCGGCCGCGATTGATCAGTTGCGCAGCTAATAAGTGGAAGCCTTCGTCCCAGGCGAACGCGCGTGTCTGCGAATAACTACCAAATATCAGCGCCAGCAGCGCGCCCATGGCTGCAAGAAATCGGAACCTTGTCCGTGAAACCGGGTCTGACATGCGCTATGTTCCGCGCCGGCCGCGCCCTCGCTGGGCACTGATGCCGGACCTTGTCAGATGCCAGCATACCAGGCATAGCCTCCCTCGGGCGCCGCGGAGCCTAGTCCTTTGCCGAACCGTTTCAAATTGTCAGTCACTATGAGCCGCGTGATGTATTTCACGCTCTTGTACCCAAGTTGGCGTGGAAGCCGCATGCGCAGCGGCCCGCCGCTGCCTACCGGAAGCTCGCTGCCGTTCATTGCATAGACCAGCAGAGTCTGCGGATGCACGGCATCGGACATATCCATGCTGTCCCACCACTCGGGATCGATCGAGAAGTAGGCCACGTACCTGGCCTGTGGGTGGACGCCTACCAGTTTCAGGACATGGGAAAGAGGCACGCCGGTCCACTCGGCCACATACGACCAGCCCTCTTCACAGGCGATTTGAGTGATCTGGCTGCGAGACGGGTAGCTCCTCAGTTGGGCGAGCGAAAACACAGCGGGGCGGGCCACCATGCCGGCCACGGCGAGCCGCCAGTCAACGAACCCGCCGGCCTGAAGGCGCTGGAAGGCTTCATTCGGAGGCGCAGTGTCGTTTGCAAACGGAAGCTTCGAAATCTCGCCGCGCGGAAACTCGCGGGCCAGCGACTGCCTCACGACCAGCCGCTTAAAAGCATAATTGAGCGTTTCGCCGGGACCATAGATTCCGCCGTGATCGGGCGGGATGAGTCCATACTTCTTCGCCAGGCGTGCGGCGACTCCTAGACCCGATACGCCGGCCGTGGCCGCGATCCCGGTTGTGATCAGTCTGCGGCGTGAGATGTTACTCATTCGCCCTCCGGATGTGTACTTACCCGCCCCGTGATCATCGCGCGCATGCGGCTCCAGAATCCGGCCAGCCAGATCATCACGATGTGAACCAGCACGAATAACATGAGACACAGCGAAACGAAGAAATGAATGGTGCGTGCGGACTGCCGCCCGCCCAGTAATGTGACAGTGGCTGGAAAGGCGGAAACGAAAGCGGGAGACATCGCCAGTCCGGTCCAAATTACCAGCGGGAACAGTACGAATATCACGAACAAATAAGTGAGCCTCTGCAGAGCGTTGTATGACCACGCTTCGGATGCATCCGGCCGCTCAAAGCGCAGATGACTGCCAACGGCGGCGGCCACTGCCCGCGGTGAGAGTTCGGATTTCGCCGGGAGCAGGTTTTTTCTGAAATGCCGCGTGGTCACTCCGGCGATGAGATATAGCAAGCCCGTCAACACCACCACCCACGCGGCTTCAAAGTGGAGCGCGCGGCTCCAGCCGTTCTCGTCGGGCAACACGTATCCGTAGCCGGTCACCACCGAAGGCCGCGAGGATGGGATCGGCAGCACGAACAGTGGTGTCGTCAGTATATTGCCGTTTTCGCCCCAATAGAAGCGCGGATGGGACGCCACAATTTCGAGTCCGCTCACGAGCAGGGCAAAGAAGCAAAGGGTCGTGATCCAGTGAGTGACGCGGACCATCGCCGTGTGCCGCGGCTTCTCCAAACTCACTGGACGGGCGGATGCCCTGATAGGGACCGGGACAGCATCGGCCATTCGGGGATTGTACCACGCGCAAATAACCGGCTATTTTGGGTCCTTTTCGAGAATCAACTTTTGCACGCGCCAGTTCAAAAGCTCGGCAACGTAAAGCTCGGTCTCCGACGGGCATGCGATTTCATGGACCCAACCGAACTGCTTGAGCTGCTTGCCTGATTCTCCGAGCATCCCCAGTACCTTCCCATCCAAGGTGAGTTTGTAAATCCGGCCCGGGTAGGCATCCGAGCTGAACAGCACTGGATGTGTCCCCGGAGTGATGCAGATCGCCCAGGGAGCGCCAGGGGCCATGGGTCCCGCGGTCGCCGTTGGTTTCGGGCCGATCGCCGGACGGGCGCCGGGATCCACGGGCACATCGATGGTGATCTGGCGCAGGAATCTGCCGTCGCCGTCAAATACCTGGATGCGCCGGTTACCGCGGTCCGCCACGTACAGCCGTCCCTGCGGATCCACTGCAATACCGTGCGGCGTGTGAAACTGTCCGGGACCAGCACCGGGTTCGCCCCACGATTTGATCCAATTACCCTCTTTGTCGATCTTAGCGATGCGCGAGTTGATATAGCCGTCACTAATATAGGTATTACCCTCGGCATCCCAGGCCATATCGGTCACCTGCCGGAACATCCCGTCCACCGGCGGCAGGGGCGGATTCGGATGGCGTAGCGGTCCGGTGTTCTCATCCGAGGCTTCCTGTTTGCGCCCGAAGACCATCACCACGCGGCCTTCGGGATTGAACTTGATCACCATGTCGGAGCCTTTGTCCGCGACCCAGATGTTGTCATCGTGGTCCACTTTCACGGAGTGCGCGAATGACCAGGCATACAGATGGCGGCCGATCTCGCGAATAAATCTCCCGTCGGCACCGAACTCCAGCAGTTGTGCCGCGGCCGCTCCATAAGCCGGTCCTGAGGTGCCGCCGCGCGAAAACACGAACACGTGCCCTTTCGAGTTCACCGCCACGCCCGCGACTTCGCCGAAATAAAGGTCACTGGGAAGCTTCAGAAAATCAGGTACCGAACGATAAGAGATCTTAGGCGCCTGTTGAGCAGGAAGAACACCGCTCAGCACGAAGAGTTGAACAAGCATCCAGCGTCGCATCGCAGCCTCTCTTCAGGGTGCATAAGTCCGCTGCCCTGGGTTCGTCCAATGTAGCATCCGTTGTTACGGGTGGCCAGCCCCCCAGGCTCTATACCTTGTGCACCAGGTCGCTCAACTCCCGCCGCCGCGTGGTTTCCGGCTCCTCGGCCGCGTATCCCACCGGCAAGATAGCTACCGGCTCGATTTCCGCCGGCGCCCCGATGGCGCGCCGCACCGCATCCACGTCAAACGCGCCCACCCAAACCGTCGCCAGCCCTAAGGCGGTTGCCGCCAGCATCGCGAACGCACAGGCGATAGTCGCATCCTGAACGGCATACAAGCGTACACCACGCTGTCCATATCGTCCCGCCGTTCGTTCCGGATTCGCACAGAACACCAGTACGGCCGGGGCCTGCGCAACAAACCATTGTTCCAGCGCTGCGCGCGCCAGTGCCTTGCGGTCGCCGGCTTGTGTCACCTCATAGATTTCGTAGGCTTGCAGATTACCGGCTGATGGGGCGCGGTTGGCCGCTTCGAGAATCGCCTGCATCTGCCCACCCCCAACCGGTGTGGCGGCGAAGGCGCGAATCGAGCGCCGCGCTTTCACCGTGTCAAAGAACTCCATCGGATGTCTCGGATTCAGTCTACGCCCTTCACGCCCCGCGCGGACCTTGCAGCCGGTCAGAACTGGGCGCACACGGGCGAGGTTTCCCATAGCACCGATCCCTGATCAAACTTCTTGCGATATCTGTCGATTAACTCCCGGACCGCCTGGCGCGCCGCTTCTGTATTGGGATGCACCAGCAGCAGCACCTTTGTCCGCTCATGCCCGATCACGCCCCCCGAGCCGCGCCATTGTCCCTCCGCGTCCCACACGGTCAGCCCGTTCGGAAATCGCGGCGTGACCTCATCGCGCAGAAATAGTTGCCAGTCTAGCTCGCTGACGGATCCTTTCGGGCGCGAACAGCCGAAGTAGAGTGTGGTCCTGAGCTCCGGCACACCAGATCCACAGCTCTGCGCAGACGCCGCGCCTGCCGTCGCGACATGAACTGTTACGCCGCCAACTACCATCCCGAATGCCAGCGCGCCCACACCCGCCCAGGCAGCCATTGTCTTCACGATTCCCTCCCTCCCGCGGATCAGTATAATACCGGCAGATGGCGTCCGTATCTGACTCGCTATGTGCGCCATCAAAGGCGCCTGAGCTGAAGCAGCCTTCGGCCTATCAGAAGATACCAGATCATGAGCGCCAGCCCACCGGCCGCAGCCACGATCATCCCCACGCCCCGCGGCGGCAGGAAAGCTATTTCAACGATCATCATCAGCCCATTCCCCAGCATTCCCGCGCAAGCAGTCGCCTTGCTGAAAACGGTGCCTCGGAGCATCACCGCGGAGATCATCAGGCAGGCGAATTCGATGACGAGCACACCGGAACGGCTTTGTCCTTCCGCCAGCATCGCCTGTCCCGCCGCGGCTATCAGGGACCGTTCCGCATCCGTCGTGGCACTCGCGTATTGATGACTGAGCGCCAACATGGGAAAGCCTCGATTGCCGGCGATATAGACCGCTATTCCTACGAAGAACAGAATCGTGCCCAAGGTCGCATAAGCCTCGTTTTCCCGCCTGAGGACAAACCAGACCGCCAGAATTGCCGGCGCCAATAAGGCTGCTCCGGCCAGGTTCAGCAGACCAAGGTTGCGCAGCCCCAGGTACCAATGGTTCTGAAAGAGCGTGAACCAGTCGGCAACCGTGACTGTGCTCGTCGTTACACGTTGCACTTCCGGGAGAAGGCTGATGACCATCTCGGCGGGCGCGATCAGTATCGCAACCAGCGCCGCGATCCCGCCAACTGCGCAGAGGCTCTTCCAGCCGGGATTATCAGGTTCAGCAATCACCGTAGTTCGCATAGGCTCAGCCAGCCGCGATTGTAGCGCAGCCGCCCCTGCAACCAGCGCCAAAATTCATGGACCGTTCCTGCAGCAGAATTACGTATTACCTTGTATGGCATCCATGTTCCAGAGCCTGCGGCACGCCATTCGTTCTCTGGCGGGCGATAAAGGATTCACCGTCACGGTGGTGCTGACCATCGCGGTCTGCATAGCCGCCAATACCGTCACGTTCGCGGTGGTCAACTCGGTGTTGCTGCGGCCGCTCCCGGTGCCGGATGCGCAGTCTATCGTTTTGATGGCGAATCGCTATCCGAAGGCCGGCGCCGAAACCGGCTACAACAGCGCGTCGGGCGATTATTACGACCGCCTGCAAGCCATCACCGTTTTCTCGGAGCAGGCGCTGTTTCGCACCACCGGCCGGACCATCGATATCCAGGGCACGCCGCAGCGGGTAACCGCAATGGTGGCCACGCCCTCTTTGTTCCGCTTGTTGCGGGTGCCACCTGCCTGGGGTCGCGCCTTTTCGAATGCCGAGGGCGAGCCGGGCGCCGATCAGAAGGTCATCCTGAGCGACGGCTTGAGCCGGCAGCTCTTCGGCCGGCCGGAGGCGGCCATCGGCCGTGACGTCCGCATGAGCGGCCAGCCGTTCACCGTGGTGGGTGTCATGCCGGCGGGCTTCGATTTCATCGACCCCGATGTCCGGTTGTGGATTCCGGCGGCTTTCACTCCCGCAGAACGCGAGGTGCGCCACTCCAACAACTGGATGTACATCGGGCGGCTCAAGCCCGGTGCGACATTGCAGCAGGCGCAGGCCCAGGTGGATGCGCTCAATCGCGCCAACCTCGACCGGTTCCCGAAGTTCAGAGATCTCCTCATCAACGCGGGCTTCCACACCGTCGCCATGCCGCTGGAGAACATGCTGGTGCAGCAGATCCGCGGCGTGCTCTACCTGCTGTGGGGAGGCGCGCTGTTCGTGCTGCTCATCGGCGCGGTAAACGTCGCGAACCTGGTGCTGGCGCGAACCACGCTGCGCCGCAAGGAATTCGCCACCCGCATGGCCTTGGGCGCCGGCGCGGGACGCCTCATGCGCCAGTTGGTGACGGAGAGCACCCTGGTGGCGCTGGCGGGCGGCGCCGCCGGCGCTCTGCTGGGCACCGGCCTGTTGCGGGCTCTCGCGCACACCGGGATCGAGACGCTGCCGCGCGCGACCGAGATCCGCGTGGATGGCGTTGTGTTCCTCGCGATGCTGGTGATCTCGGCGCTGGTTGGCATCCTCATCGGGATGATCCCTTCCGTGCAGGTGATCCGCGCGCAAATCAACGAGGTGTTGCGCGAAGAGAGCCGCTCGGGCACCGGCGGCCGGCGCGCCCAGCGCGTACGGCAGGGCCTGGTGGTGGCGCAGGTAGGGTTGGCCTTCGTGCTCCTGGCCGGCAGTGGATTGCTCCTGGCGAGTTTCCGCCAGTTGCTCCGCGTGAACCCGGGATTCGACGTCCACGGAGTGGTGACGGCAGCCACCAGTGTTCCGGAGTCACTCTATCCCAAGGACGCCGACCTGCGCGCGGTGATGGACCGGGCGCTGGCGGCCATCCGTACCATTCCCGGCGTGACCGCGGCGGGTGCGACTACCACCATCCCCTGGGGCGACGACCATAGCGACAGCGTGATCCTGGCGGAAGGCTACATCATGAAACCGGGAGAGTCGCTGATCTCGCCCGACCAGATCGTCGTTACGCCGGGCTACTTCGAGGCCATGCACATCGCCATGGTGGCAGGACGCCCATTCGACGAACGCGACCGCGATAACGCGCCCGGAACCATTATCGTGGACCAGCGCCTGGCGCATCACTTCTGGCCCGGACACAATCCCATCGGCCGGCGCATGTATCAGCCGCAGAATATCAATGACCTTCTGAAGACGGATGCGCACACGCACTGGATGACTGTGGTCGGGGTCGTTCGTCCAGTGCACAACGCGAATGTGGAAGGCAACGGCAGTCCGGTAGGCGCGTATTATATGCCATACGCGCAGCACACCTGGAGAGGATACACACTGGCGGTCAAGACTTCCGGTGACACCGGCTCTCTCGCGCGCGCTTTGCGTGCGCGGTTCGCGGAGGTCGCGCCGAACCTGGCGTTGTTCGATGTGCACACCATGGAGGAGCGCGGAGATCTGGCGCTGGCCTCGCGCCGGGCATCCCTCACGTTGGCCATGTTCTTTGGCTGCCTGGCGCTTTTCCTCTCCGCGATCGGCATCTATGGCGTGCTGGCGTACCTGGTGACGCAGCGCCAGCGCGAGATTGGCATCCGCACCGCCCTGGGATGCACCGCCGCTGGCGTGGTGAAGCTGGTGCTTCGCGAAGCGCTGTGGCTGCTGGGCGCCGGTCTGATGATCGGCGCGGTGGGCGCGGGGGCCCTTCGCTCGGTGGTCGCCAGCCAGCTTTACGGCGTAAAGCCGCTCGACCCGGTAGTGATCTCTCTCGTGGTCGCCACGCTAGCCGCGGTCGGACTGGCGGCGTGTGTGCTGCCCGCTCGCCAGGCCACGCAGGTAGACCCGGCAATGGTGCTGCGGGACCAGTAAAACTGCTGGGGGGCAGCGCTATTTACACGATGTCTTCGCGCTCTTTATCCCACTTCACCGCGCGCCCCAGGCGATACGACTCCAGCGCCATCCGGCAGGCGATCGCCGAACGATACCCTAACTCGAAGGGACAGTTGGGCTCCTTGCGGCTGCGCACACAGTCGAAGAAGTTGTTCATGTGCATCTGAGTGAGATGGTCATCGGGAGTCCCGGCGCTCGGCTTCGAGGTCGTGTGATGTTCGCCCCGGCCTTGCGGCTCGTAGATCACCCTCTCGTCGTCGAAACGGGTGATGGTGCCCCTGTTACCGAGTAGTTCGTCGGTCTCCTCTCCGTAGTACCGGTTGCCGAACATGGAATTCCAACTGAACAGCAGCGTGCCGTGATCCATGGCTACATCGTAAGTGTCCGGAACCTCCATCTCCGGACAGAGATAGTTTCCGGCGCCCATAGTCACGGTGTGGGGGATATCCAGATCCATCATCTTGTACCAGAAGATGACCTGGTGCACCATATTCTCGAAGACGTTGCCGCCGGAATAATCCCAGAAAAAGCGCCAGTTCATGTAACGGTTCGGATCGAATTCGTGATGCGGCCGGTCTCCTTCCCAGGCCACCCACTCGATGTGCTCCAGGTCGCAGTCGGGCGGAATCGGCCGCTTCCAGCCGCCGTCGTGGGCGTTTCGGTAATGATGCGTGTGGATGGCGGTAATTCTGCCCATGCGGGCGGGCGTGTGAAACTCGCGCACCTGGGCCACGGCCGGTCCGCTGGTGGCCTGCGAACCTACCTGCACCACGCGGTTGGACCCTGTGTACGCATGTTTCATCCGCCGGGCGTGCTCCGGATTGAACGCCATGGTCTTCTCCACGTAGACGTCTTTGCCCGCCTCGATGGCCGCCACGAAGATCGGCGCATGCTGGTGATGGGGAGCCGCAATCAGAACCGCATCGATCGATTTGTCATCCAGCAGGCGGTGATAGTCCTTGTAGGTGGCCGCGTTGGGCGCCATGCTCTTGGCCTGCTCCAGGCGCCGCGTGTACACATCGGCAACCGCCACAACCTCCGCAATCGGGCAATTCAAGGCCGCATGGAAAATCTGCGAGCCCCGGTCGCCGGCTCCGATCAGTCCGAACCGCACCCGATCACTGACGCTCGGCGCGCCCGACGCCGCTCCGGCGAGGCCGGCGGCCGTGACCGCCCCTCCAGCCAACTGGGTAACAAACTCGCGACGTGTGCTCATATCTGCCTCCCTTCATTCACCATAGCGCATTGCCAAAGCACTCCCGGCAGTCGAATGCGGAGATCTGCTTCAGAGTCGCGTCACACGCCAGCGGATGCATGGTTTATACTACAGGCACGACTTCGTACAAAGGAACCCATGGGCGTCAGAGTCTCTTTCAATGCCCGGAAGACAGTAATGGTGGTAGCGGTACTTGGCTTGACCGCTAATCAAGGGGCTTTGTCACAAGCACCCGCCTGTACCAGCTTCAATCAATCAGTTACCGTCCAGATATCCACGGTTGGCAACGCGGCCACAGTGGTTCCCGACACGGCGTGTGCGGTCTCCGGCGGCACGGTGAGTTGGACCTCGAAGGACGGCGAAACCTGGAGTACGGATTTCGCGGACGACGCGCACTCCCCTTTCGCCGCTGGTCGAAGGCACCATCAAGGCAACGTCGGAACTACGCAAGGAGACCGGGTACGTGCCTGTTCTCAGAGCAGTGCGCGCTTCTCTGCGGCCGCCGGCGGATGTGTGTTCAAATACGCGGCGACGCATGTAAAGGGTGGTAAGACCTCCACGATTGATCCGCAAGTCGTCTTGAAGCCGGGCACGTAACGAGGCGCCGCGAACGCGTCAAACTGGATGATCGGCAGAGAGCTGGGCCACTTTTTAATTGAAGCGAAGCTGGGCGAGGGTGGCATGGGCGTCGTCTATAAGGCCCGCGATACGCACCTCGACCGGCCCGTGGCGATCAAGGTTCTGAGCCCCGAAGCTGTCTCCGATCCCGAACGCAAGCGCCGCTTTGTGCGGGAGGCGCGCACGGCATCGGCTCTGAACCATCCCAACATCGTCCACGTCTACGACATCGGCCAATCCGATGGCACGGACTTCATGGCCATGGAGTTTGTTCACGGCAAGACACTGGATGAGCTTGGCCGTGAGGGTCTTTCGTTAAGTGAAGCGCTGGGATATGCCAGCCAGATCGCCGCCGCCCTGGCCCGAGCCCATGATGCCGGTATCGTACACCGCGACCTCAAGCCGGCGAATATCATGGTCACCACGGATGGGTTAGTGAAAGTGCTCGATTTTGGTCTGGCGAAACTGAGCGAGCCTTCGCCGGAGACCGGCGATGCGGCTCTCACTCAAACCGTTCATCTGCGAACCGAACCCGGGATGGTCTTCGGCACGGTGGAATACATGTCACCCGAACAGGCCGAGGGTAAGAGCGTTGACGCCAGGTCCGACATATTCTCTTTCGGCACTATGCTCTATGAAATGACTACGGGCCGCCGGCCGTTCCAAGGTGACTCGAAGCTCGCGGTCCTCTCGGCCATCTTGAGCAAGGATCCCGTACCGCTGCGCGAAATTCGAACCGGCTTGCCTCCCCGGCTGGATCAAATCTTGAGCCGCTGTCTGCAAAAAGAACAGGAGCGCCGTTTCCAGAACATGAACGATCTGAAAGCGGCAATCGATGAGGTGCGGGATGCTCTGCGCGTTCCGTCGAAGGCCAGTCGCGCGGAACTCCCGGCGGCGCGTGCCCGGTTCATCAGCAGACGAAGATGGCTCTGGAGCGGAGCTGCGGCGGGCGTGGCCATCGCGTTATGGGTTGCTATTCCGCTTGCGAGGCGCGGATTTCCCGGCGGGAGCCGCGGAAAGCTGGTCGCGGTATTGCCGTTCCAGAGTCCCGCGGCAGGCCCGGCCGGCCAAGCCTTTTCGGAAGGGCTGGTAGAAACCCTCAGCCGCAATCTATGCTGGCTGAACCAGTTTCAGCCCACCGAGCGTGTGCTGCCGCCGGGCGATATCCACGGCGATGCGGCCCTCGGTCCCACGGAAGCTCGAAACAAGCTGGGCGCGGATCTGGTGCTGACCGGAGTTCTGCGGCGCACCGGCGCGATCGTGCATTTGGCGCTAAGCCTGACGGATACCCGTACGGGCCATGAACTGAAGCGGATCGGGATGGATCTGTCGCTCCGGGATGCCGCGCGCTCGCCACAAGCGCTGGTCAAAAAGGTCGCCGGGATTCTCGGCCTGCGAGTCACTTCAAGAGCGGAACAGGCCCTGGCTTTGGGAAACACGGCTGTGCCGGAGGCCTATGACTCCTACCTCCAGGCGTACGGGTATCTGAAACATACGGACCAGGCCGGCGACCTGGACCACGCCATCAGTCTGTTCCAAGCGGCGCTCGAGAAGGATCCGTCGTATGGGCGGGCGTACGCCGGCCTGGGCGAGGCGTATTGGGCTAAGAGCTCCCTGACATCGCAGAAGCAATGGGCGGAGAAAGCGCGCGAAAGCTGCCTGCGGGCGATCGCCATGAAGGCCGATCTGGCCAGGGTGCACTTAGTGCTCGGCAAGATCGACAGCGGCACAGGCCAGCCGGGGGAAGCCGTAGAGCAGTTTCGGAAAGCGCTCCAACTTGACCCGCTCAGCATCGCGGCGCAGACGAGTCTCGGCGAAGCGTATGAAGCCATGGGCCAGCTAAGTGACTCCGAAGGCACTTACCTGGCCTTGATCAAGCTCTGGCCCGATTACCTTGTTCCCTACAGCTACCTGGGAGCCTTTTATGTCGGGCAAGGCCGCTATAAGGACGCCGAGCCGGTTTTCCGGAAGTACGTCGAGCTGGCGCCGGAAAACGCGTTGGGATATCAGAATCTGGGGGCCGTGTACCACTTCATGGGCCGGACGGACGATGCCGCGGCGATGATGAAGAAGTCGCTTTCGATCAAACCCTCGGCCCGCGGTTATACCAACCTCGGCACGCTTTATTACTTCGAAGGCGACTATTCGGATGCGGTGCCCCTTATGGAGAAAGCCACGGAAATGGAACCTGATAACTATCTCTATTGGGGCAACCTGGGAGATGCTTATCGCTGGGCGCCAGGAGACCAGGACCGCGCTCCGGAAGCATACAGACAGGCGATCAAATTGGCGGGGCGGGAACTCGCGATGAATCCCCAGGATGCCGGTCTTCGCAGCAGTCTGGCCGGCTACTACGCCAAGCTGCAGGACCAGGCGAAGGCGCTGGCCGAAATTGCCCAGGCGCGCCGGCTGGCGCCCATGAACCCGGAGGTGCTCTTCAGAGCCGCCCTGGTGGATGAGATCACCGGCAGGCGAGATCAGGCCCTCGGTGCCTTGCATCTGGCGTTGCAAAGCGGTTATTCGATTCAGGAAGCAAGACAAGAGCCGGAACTGAAGGAATTGCGGAAAGACCCCCGTTACAAGCAGTTGGATAAGGGGATTGCCGCCGATTCGGCCGGGCGGCAGTCCAAAGCGGCGCGCAAGGTCCGCTTCTGAGGGACCCCCTCGACAATCGGTTGTAACTGCAGACGGGGCTTCGTAGATTGCTGTGTACCGTTTTGCGGGCTGTTACTTAGTAGCTCCGGCCATGATTGCCCTGCCTGCCGGCTTCATTTCAGCGGTGCCGGACAAGCGGGGCTCAACACCCAGGATGTATCCTCCTCCAACGTAACGGGAACGCTCTCCTGCTTCCACGGCACATTGCGGTCTTGCGGTCCGTGGAGCGTCCCATCCCCCCGAAAGGCGCGCGCCAGGCTGCCCCGATCTTCCATGGTCAGCTTCGAGTTTCCAAAGGTCCCGTAAAAGTCGAGCTTCGGACGCCGGTCGCCCGTGAATTGCCCGAACAGCGGCCAGTTGTAAAGGTACAGATGAATCGGCACGCCACGCAGGTCGGTGCCGTGCTTGCGCGGCATGCTGCCGCCAAAATGCAGTCGGTACCGTTCACCCCTCGGGGTGCAGAGAAACGCGGTGCCTTTGAGAGGAGACCTGCGATAACCCGGCGTCGTGGGTTCGAAGCGCACCCATAAATAGTAGTTGCCGCCCGCGGCGGTCGAGTGTATCCAGCCGCGGCCCGTCCAACCCGGCACCAGATGAAAGTGCCCTCCAAAATAGAAATTCCACGGCGCCAGGAGGATGAACATCACGTACACCACGGCGCAGCCGAATACCAGGGCAAGCGCCGATTGCGTCAGGCAGCCGATACAACCACGCCGGCGGGGCCGTGCCGGCCTGTCGAGGGGACCCATGCGTGATCCAGTTTATCGCAAGCCGGCCCGCGTCACGGAGTGCCCTGCTCCCCCTGCCGCGTCAAGTGCACCTTGCCATTGATCGGATTGTCGTCCATCGATCCGTTCATCACGCCGTCCAGCTTGTCCCCGTCCAGTGTGAGCGCGAACTTGAACACGCCGCCAGTCTCCGCCGACGACACCTCGAACGTCAGATGCTTGCCATCCAGCCTGGCATTCTGAATGGCGTCGGGTTGCGAATCTTCCTCCCGACCGATCTTGCCCGTGATGCCGTTCCCCTTTTGCAGAAACTCGGCGTGTACCGGTGTGTTGATGGCCCCGCCGCCCGAGGGATCGTCTACCTCGACAGTTCCCGTCCATTTGCCAGACACGCCGGCCGCCATCAGCGACACGGCAATGCACGGCAAAAGCCATAATCTCTTCATCGCAGTTTCCTCAAGAGCCAGTCACAGCTTATCACGCCGGAAAACAGGATAAAATAGGCCTCTATCGGAAAAAGGAACGATTTGGATGAAAACAACCATCGCTTTATTCGCTCTTCTGGCCGCGGCGTTTGCCCAAGCGCCGCCAGCCGCGGCTCCGCCTGCCCGCGAGCCGGGCCTCTACGCCACCCTCAACACTTCCATGGGCGCGATTACCGTCAAGCTTTTCGAGAAGGAAACGCCCATTACGGTTCACAACTTCGTGGCTCTCTCCCGCGGCACCAAAGCCTGGAAGGACCCCAAAACCGGCCAGATGGTTAAGCGTCCGCTCTATCCCGGCACCATCTTCCATCGCGTGATCCCCGGCTTCATGATCCAGGGCGGCGATCCCTTGGGCAACGGCATGGGCGATCCCGGCTTCACCATCCCCGACGAGTTCCGCCCCGACCTGAAGTTTGACGTTCCAGGCCGCCTGGCCATGGCCAACACCGGGGAGCCGCACACCGGCGGCTGCCAGTTCTTCATCACCGAGGTGCCCACCGAGTACCTGAACGGGAAGCACACCATCTTCGGCCAGGTGGTCGAGGGGCAGGAACTGGTGGGGAAAATCGCGCGCGTGCCGCGGGACCGCAACGACAAGCCGCTGCACCCCGTGCGCATCATCAGCATCGTGTTCCACCGCGTCGGTCCACCCCCGGCTCACGCCGTCCATAAGACCGCCTCCCACGCGCGGCCAGGCCGTGGATGAGCGCGGAATCGATCCCGCTCTGACCAGCTCCCGATGCGCCGCCTTGGCCTCCGCGCCATTCGAAAGATTCTGCGGCGCCTCGATGCCGCCCTGGATATTCAAGGCGGCGTCCCCTGGGGCCAAGATCTTCCAAAGACGAATGGCCGGGAAGCGGCCATCGACGCATTTCTGTCCACGGTGGATACGCCAGGGCACTCGATGGCGGCATACATTTGCGAACACAGGCAAAGGCTGATCCGGACTCTATCGTTGCTTCCCTTGGGAGAGCCCGGAATGCGCGCATTAGAACTCGGGTCCTACCTGCACATGGCGGCTGCAATGGAACGTGTACTTGGCTATAGCTCGGTTTGCCCCGCGTACTACGCGCAATCCGCCGGGCGTGTAACGAAGACATTGGTGATCCGCGGGCAGCCGGCGTATTCGGCGGAAATCGACCTATTCGATGCTGAACGCCATACCTACCCGTACTCAGGCGGTTCCTTTGATGTTGTACTGTGCTGCGAAGTGATTGAGCACCTGCTCAGCGATCCTATGCACATGCTGTTGGAGTGCTGGCGCGGTCTCAGAGATAACGGCTTACTCGTCCTGACCACGCCGAACAGCGCGAGTCTAACAAGTATAGCGGCAGCACTGGGGGGGAGACACAATCCCCAGGTCTTCTCGAAATACCCGGCAAGCGGCAACCCGGATGTGCCGCACGTTCGGGAATACACTCCTTACGAGATCGGCCAGGCGCTTCGAGCTGCGTGCTTTGGAATAGAGTGCCTCAATACTGAAAGAGCACAAGGTGCCCACCCTGCAACATGGGTTCTCGAGATCCTGCGTGAAAATGGCTTTGAGACCTCTCTTCGCGGAGAGCAAATCTACTGCCTCGCTCGAAAGCAGTGTAACTATGTTCCAGACAGATTTCCGCGGTTCCTATACGGTAGATAGCTATAGAGGCGTAACTCAGGCTTGCGTCGCGGGCGCCGCTTGCGGCAACTCCCCGCCGGCTTCCGCGACGAGCTTCTCAAAAAACTTGCGGATCAGAAACCGCGAGGTCGTGTCCAGCAGCCGCTGGCCTACGCTGGCGATCATGCCGCCCACCTGAACATCGCCCTCGTAACGGACCTCCGTGCCCGCATCGGCCGGCGACAGGCGTAGCACGCCGTCGCCCTTCATGAATCCCACCTTGCCGCTGCCTTCCACGATCAGCCGGAAGCTCTCCGGCCAGTTGCGGTCCGCGATGCGCACCTTCCCCGCGAACAGGCCCTGGATGCTCGAAATCACCATCTTCATGCGCATCTCGTATTCGTCGGGCGCGATCAGCGCCAGGTGATCGCAGCCCGGCATGGCGCGCGCCAGCACGCCGGGATTCTGCAGCAGTTCGTAAGCGCGCTCGCGCCCCATCGGCACCGCGTAGTGGCCCGCCAGTTTCAAGAAGTCCTCGCCAGCGCGGCCCGCAGCGCGCGTGCCGTATACACGCGCGCCATCTGGCTGCGATATCCCGCCGAGGCGTTCAGGTCGGAATTGGCCTCCACGCCGTCGGCCACCGCCGCGGCCGCCTTGTCGATATCGCCGGTGGATTCGAGAATGTTCTCCACCTCCGTAGCGCGATAGGCCTTCGACGCCAGGCCCGTGATGCCCACGCGCACGAATCCGGCGCCGCCGTTGGCGCGCGTGATGCGCACCGCCGCGCCCACCAGCGCAAATCCCGAAGCCGGCTGCTGCATCTTTTGATACGACACCCCCGCGTGGCTCGATTCCGCGGGCACAATGACCTCAGTGACAATCTCGCCCGGCTCGAGCGCCGTGGTAAACGTGTCCACCAGAAAATCGCCGAAGCCCAGCGTACGCTCGCCGCCCGCGCGGGCCAGCCGCACCTGAGATTCCAGCGCAAATAGCGCCGCCGGATAGTCCGCCGCCGGATCGCAGTGCGCGATGCTGCCGCCGATGGTGCCCACGTTGCGTACCTGCACGTCGCCGATATGCGAAGCCGTTTCCGCCAGTAGCGGGCAGTGCGCGCGCAGCACCGTTGACGACTCGATCTCGTAATGCGTCGTCATGGCGCCGATATGGATGCCGTCAGCCGCCTGGCGAATGCCGTTCAAGCCCGGCACCCGCCTGATGTCCACCAGGTGCTCCGGCGTGGCCAGCCGCAGCTTCATCAGCGGGATCAGGCTCATGCCGCCCGCCAGCACCTTCGCGCCGCCGCCCACCAGCGCCAGAGCCTCCTCCAGGCTCGTGGGCGCCGAATATTCGAAGTCTTGCGGAATCATGCCTGGCCTCCAGTCTGAATCACATTCCAGATCTTCTCGGGCGTCAGCGGCATATCGATGTGCCGCACCCCCAGGTGGCTCAACGCATCCACCACCGAATTCACGATGGCAGGCGATGCGCCGATAGTCCCCGCCTCGCCCACGCCTTTCACGCCCAGCGGATTCACGGGCGATGGCGTGACGGTGTGCGAACTCTCGATCCACGGCACCATGGTCGCCTTGGGAATCGCGTAATCCATCAGCTCGCCGGTGATGAGCTGCCCATTCTCGTCATAAACCGCCTGCTCGTAGAGGGCCTGCCCGATACCCT
>Ga0335078_10006710_pt1 | contig 17037 bp, 11 predicted proteins | sample Lox_Sample_32_FD_206711 | JGI IMG/M metagenome (GOLD analysis project Ga0335078, IMG submission 206711) | Soil microbial communities from Loxahatchee National Wildlife Refuge, Florida, United States - Lox_Sample_3.2 | ecosystem: Environmental > Terrestrial > Soil > Wetlands | place: USA... | reverse complement strand
ACCGGAACGTACGTGATGTTGAGCGCGGCGCTCCACTGGTACTCGTTCAGCGGCACGGCGACGCGCGTCGCACGGCGCGTCTGGAAGTTGAAGTCCGAGTCCGCGTTCAACCCATCGTAGAAGTTGCCGTTCAGACCAATCGCGAACACGTTCGTGATGTAGAAGTTCGCGTTGAGGCCCGGGCCGGGGTGGCTGACGAACTGGTCGTTCAACGTGAAGCCCCAGTATGGCGTGAGCTCGACGCGGTGATAGCGGAGCACGTAGATCTGCTCCACCGCGTAGATCTCCTTCCGATACTCCCTCTTCGCGGCAGCGCCGAGGTCCTGCTTCGGACACGCCGACGGATCGATGTCGCAGATTCCGCCCGCTTCGTTGCCACCCGCTTGCGGCTGTTGTTGGTTCTGGTCGGGCTGTGGCTGCGGTTGCGGCTGTCCGTTCGGGTTGTCGAGATCAATCTCGCCGCCCGCAGCGCCGCCTCCGGTCGGAGCCGTCGTCGGTTGACCCCCTTTGCCAGTCGGCTTCTTCTGCGCGAACGCCGTGCTCGGAACGAGCGCGATCGCTGCTGTCAAAAGAAGCCAGTGAGCTCGATTCATCACTACCCCTTTTCGATCCGCGTGGAGCGATCCACACAAGAGCCGCATGTGTCGGGACCCTATCAGACTCAGGTATGGACTCGGTAGGCCTAACTGCTTAGAAAAATTGGGGAATCAGGCGTACGGCAAAAGCGGCCTGGGACTATAACACGCACGATTTCAGCACAACAATCAAAATCATTCGGCTGCGACCGCTTCTTCTTCGCGTCCGAAAAGCGCTTCGACGAAGTCCTCGGCGTCGAACACGCGGAGATCTTCCGCGCGCTCGCCGAGGCCGATGTAACGAACCGGAACTTTGAGCGCGTCGCACACACCGAGGACGATTCCGCCTTTCGCCGTGCCGTCGAGCTTCGTGAGGATGATGCCGGTGAGATCGATCGCTTCTTTGAACTGCGCCGCCTGTTGGAGCGCGTTCTGACCGGTCGTCGCGTCGAGCACGAGGAGCGTCTCGTGCGGCGCGCCCTCGAGGGCTTTGCCGATCGTCTTCTTCACTTTCTTGATTTCGTCCATCAGCGGCGTCTTCGTGTGGAGACGACCTGCTGTGTCGACGAAGAGGAGATCGGCGCCCGTCTCTTTGGCTTTCGTCGTCGCTTCGAACGCGACAGCGCCGGGATCCGAACCCTCTTTTCCGCGCACCACCTCGGCGTTCACACGCTTGCCCCAAACTTCGAGCTGCTGCACGGCCGCCGCGCGGAACGTGTCGCCTGCCGCGATGAGCACTTTTTTGTTTTCGTCGCGCGCGCGCGTCGCGAGCTTGCCGATGGTCGTCGTTTTTCCGACGCCGTTCACGCCGACCATCAGCACGACGGTCGGTTTGCTCGAGGAGTGAATCGCGCCCGAAGCGCCGACGGAGAGAATTTCCGTGGCTTCCGCGCGGAGCGCTTCCCACACGGCGTTTTCGTCGCCGAGCTCGTTCTTCTGCAGACGATCGCGGAGGCGTCCGAGGATCGCTTGCGTCGTTTGTACGCCGACGTCGCTCGTCAGCATGACCTCTTCCATCTGCTCCAAGATGGCCGGATCGATCTCTTTCTTGCCCGTGACGAGCGCGCGGAGACGCGCGATGAATCCGCCGCGCGACGCGGCGAGCCCTTTGCGAAGCGCGCTCACGTCGCGCTTCGGACGCGAGGGAGGCGGTGCCGACGCGACGGGAGGCGTTGCGGGCGCGACGCTCGCCGGTTTCTCCGATGGCGACACGATCGGCTGGCGCTCGGAGGGTGACTCGCGCACCGTCTGAATCAAATCCTGTCGCGACGGTTGTCGCTTCGGCGGCGCCTCGCTCGGTTTCTTCTCGGCCGGCGGGAGCTCCTTCTTGCCTTCCGCGGGCGGGAGTTGCTCGGGCGCTTTGCGCGCGAGCGCGAAGTAAGCGCCGACGGCGAGGACCGCGACGACGATCACGATGATGACGATGGTCATGCGATCTCCAAGCTCTTCTCCGCCGTTCTGGGCGACAGACTATAGAAACCGCGCCGCTCTCAGGTCAACCAGCGCGGTTTTTCGCGCCGGGAGGGGATGCGGGCTTGGCGTTGGGTTGCAGCGCCATCACCTCTTCTTCGACGCGCGCGTCGACGTCGCCGCGATCGAACGCAGCTTGCTCGATCGCGTCGGCCCACTGCGCCACCGCCGCGTTCCGTGAGCTCTCGGCCGCGCGCTTGACTTGAGCGGGCGTCGGCTCGGGACGAATGTCGTACGGCGCGCCGCGAAAGCGCGCCCACGCGACGAGCCGCTCGAGCAGCTTTCGGCGCCGTGAGACGAGCGCGATCTCGAGCACGCCCGCGCCCGGGAGTTTTTGTCGAAGCTCGGCGTGGAGCGGCGCCTCGACGACGAGCTCCGCGTCCGGCGGCGCCGATTGAAGATCGAACGCGAACGCGCCGTGCTCGTCGGTGAACGTGCTCGCGACGACGGGATTGGCGACGAACGACGGCACCTGCACGGAGATGCGCGCGCGCGCGACGTTCGAGCCGTCGTGCGCGTCGACGACGCGCCCGCTGTAAAGACCGATACGGCTGCGCGACGACTTCACCATCGCGATCCCCGCCGTGCCCTCGTGCGTCGGCGGTCGATCCATCACGATCGTGCGATCGAGCTTTTGTTTTCGCGCGCGCCGTCCGAGCACGAGCCACACGGCCACGCCCATCGCCGCGAGCGCGAGCGGCGCTTGCCGAAACGGGCTCGGTCCGCGGATGGGGATCGCGACCGTGAGATCTCCGCCGTTCTCGAGCCACGAAGCTCCCGGCACGTAGTGCACTTGAACCGACGCGGTCTTCTCGTCTTCGCGCGCGACGAACGTCGTGACGACGCGCGCGCGGCCTTTTTCGATCGGAGCCGCGCCGACGATCACGCCGTTCAACCGGACTTCGACGGCGCCCGTGGGCGTCGCTTCGGAACCACGCACGGAAGCGAACGCGGCGTTCAAATCGATGGCGACGCCGTCCTCAGGTGAGCCAGGCTCGACTTCGCGCGCGAGCGACATCACGACGCGCGCTTGGCGCTCGATGGGCGCGGTGTGCTCGCTCGCCATCGTCTCCGTGCTCCCTGCGTACGACACGCGAAGCACGCCGCGACCGGGAGGTCCCAGCGTTTTCGGATCGATCGGAAACGTCGCGCGGCCCGCGTTCGCAGTCGTCGCGCGCGAGACCTCGCCGCGCTCGGTGGAGAGCACGAGCACGAGACCCGTCGCGGGCCCCGCGACCTCGTCGTCGTACTTCGCGATCGCGTCGAGTGTCGTCGGTTGCGCGTCGAGCGAGATCACGCGCGGCTCGGGATCGAACTGGAGCCCGACGGAGGACTTCGCGAGATCCACCTCGTAGTCCGCGAAGCTCCCCGCGAGCCACTCGGTCGTCGGCACGTCGAGGTGAATCGCGTAGGTGGTCGGTCCGCTCGGAGCCGGAACGTCGATCCACACGCAGAAGCGCCCGCTCTCGTCGGTGTGCGGGCCTTCCGCAGGAGCGCGGTCGCTCGGCGGAAGGACGTGAGCGTCGCCGCACGGCGTCGCGATGCGCGAAATGTCGACGGGGACGCCGTTCGACGAGACGCGGATCGAGAACGCCGCGCTCGGCACGGCGGATCCCGCGTCGTCGACGACGCGCCCGTCGAGAAGGACATGCTCGTGCGTTCGTCCCGCGTGCGCGTCGATGCGCGTCGCGCCGCGCACGCGAAGCCGATGTCCGACTTGCGCGCAAGCGTCACCGCTCATCACACACGTCGCACCAAAGAGCGCGCCGAAGCCGGCGATCGCGAAAACGAAACGCACGGAGGAAACGTAGCATCGTCAATCGATCTCGTTCGTCGAACGATGGTACGATGACGACGATGGCCGGGTGCCACCTCGCGCGCCGCGTGGCGACGCTGGCGATGTTTTGCGTCGTCATCCTCGTCGTCGGCGTTGTCTCCGCTGACTCGCGCACCGCATTTTTGATCGATCGGCTGAGGAGCGACGACTTCCGCGTGCGCACCAACGCGGCGCTCGCGCTCGGCGCGACGAACGACGACGCCGCCGTGCAGCCGCTTTGCGGCGCGCTCTCCGACTCGAACGACGTCGTTCGCATCGCGGCGACCGCGGCGCTCAAGCGTCTCGGAAAATCGTCGGCGCTCGGGTGCTTGCGCGCCCGGCTCGGCGCCGAGCAGAGCGCCAACGTGAAGGAGCAAATCGCGCAAGCGATCGCCGCGCTCGACGCGTCGGGCGGAGGTCCGCCGCCGGTCGTCGCGAACGCGAAGTTCTACGTCGCGGTCGCGGTGAGCAACAACAACACCGGCCACGACGGCAACCGCATTCTCGGCACGATCACGAGCAAGCTGAGCTCACTCGGCGGTTATCAAATCGCGCCGCGCTCCGAAACGCCCGACGCGGCGCGCGCCGCGATCGCGCGTCGAAATCTCAAAGGCTATTACCTCGCCGTCAGCGCCGAGCTCTCCGACACGGGACAAGGCATGAAGGCGCTCGTGCGCATCGCGGTCTTCAGTTACCCCGGTCGCGATTTGCGCGGCGAGGTCGCGCCGTACGCGATCGCCGCCGGTCAACGGCGCGGCGACGCGAGCGCCGAGGAATCCTTGATCCAAGCCGTCGCCGAGCGCGCTGCGGAGCAGTTCCAACAGAACTTCCAATAACTTGCATTTTACACGCAACACGCCACCATCCGCATTGGGACAATCGCGATGACCGCCACAGCCACCGCAGAAAAAACGGGACGCCAGCAACGCAGCTTCAAGAACTACCTGCTCGATGCGCACTTCCAGCTGAAATACACGGGCTACCTCGTTGGCGTGGCTCTCCTCATCAGCGTCGTGCTCGGGGTCTTCTTGTGGCGCACGTCGAATCGCGTCGTCGAAGAGAGCAATCAAGTCGTCGAAGAGAGCAAGAAGGTCTCCGACGTCGTGAAGATGCAAATCAAAGACGACCCGATCTACGGCGACAACCCCGAGCTGATGAAGGCGTTCAACGACTCGGCGTCCGAGTCGGACAACAAAGTCGCCGCGCAACAAGGCAAGGTCGCTGCGCAACAGCGCGTGATGCTCGGATCGGTCGTCGGCGGGCTCACGCTGCTCGTCGTGCTGATCGGTCTCGTCGGGATTTACATCACGCACAAAGTCGCGGGGCCCATCTACAAGATGAAGATGCTGCTCAAGCAAGTCGCGCAGGGAAAGCTCAACTTCCCGCGCCGCGGTCTGCGCAAAGGCGACGAGCTCCAGCACTTCTTCGACGAGTTCTTGAAGATGGCCGACGACCTCAAAGCCAGACAGCAAAACGAAGTCGAGTTGCTCGAGGCGGGGATCGCATCCGCGAAGGCGGGCGGCGCGAGCGAAGACGCGCTCGCGAAGATCGTCGCCGTGCGCGACGAGATGAAGCGAGCATTGAGCGACGCCGAAGGCGGCGCGTAACTCGGCGGCGACGCCGCCGACTGCGACCACGGTCACGCCGTGAACGCGCCCGCGATGTGCTCACAGTGCGTACCCGTCGCGTCGACGCGCACGCCGACCACGTCGAAGCGCAAGCGCGGAGGATTCTTCTCCTTCGCCCAACGCTCGCGCCACAAGCGATGCGCCGCGCGCACGAGCTTCGCGCGCTTCTTCGCGTCGACGCTCGCGAGCGGCGGCTCGTACGCCGTCGCGCCGCGCGATCGCACCTCGACGATCGCGACGAGATCCCCGTACTGCACGACCAGATCGATTTCGTCGCGCCCGACGCGCAAGTTCCGTTCGAGCACGCGATAACCGAGCGTCGTCAAATAGGCTTCGGCCGCGCGCTCACCGCGATCGCCGGCGAGCTTCTTCGTGGTCGCCACGCGTGAATCAGCGAATCGGTCAGCGAATGGGGGGCGGCGCGCAGTTCTGCGTCGACACCGTCGGATCGCACGGGAGCTCGCACGAGCCGAACGACTCGTAGTCGCTTCCCTTCTTGATGCAGAACGCGCCGGTCAAACCTTCGTTGCCCGTGCCGGTCGGCGAGATGAGCTGCGAGCACGAGTAGCCGTCGGGGCACGTGCAGTAGTTCGCGCCGTCGTCGGTCTTGCCGTCGGCGTTCGCGCAGCGGCACGAGCAGTACACGGTGTCACCCGCTTCGCGATCGATGCATTGTGGCTCGACTTGCGCGCCGTTCGGATCGCCAGCCGGCCCGAGGATCGTGTTGCCCGTGTTCGGATCCGAGTTGGGCGTGGTCTCGCCGGGGATCAAGCACGGCTGAATCGGTTGGTTGAAGCTGTCGACGGCGGGCGGCGTTTGGAACGCGGCGTTCGAAGCGCCATCGACGCCCGGCAACGTCGTACCCGTTTTGTCTTGTCCGTAAGGACACGTCACGCGGCCACGGAAGTGATTCACGAGGCAGAGCCGCGTGAGGCACTGGAAGCTCTTCGACTCGACGTTGACCTCTTGCGGGTCGAATCCCTGGAACGTGCGATCGAACTCACGTTCCGGAATGCACGGGTCGCCGACGCCCGATGCTGCACAACCCTGCGCACTGACTGCACTGATCGCGGCGAGGGCCGCGAGTGATGCGAAGACGGAGCGAATCATCGTTGGGATCTCCCGCGCCAAAACCTGCGAGTCGCAAAAGCTAATCGAGCGGATCGAAACGCGTCAATGCCAAAGGCACGTGACGCCACACCAACGTTGTGATTCATCTCACGATCGCGTGCGACCCAAGCGATGCCGACCCGTGCTTGTCCCATGGCCGAACGACGCAGCCCCCGTCGTCCTGGGATCTTTTCCGCCTTTCGCCTTGACAAACGCAAATTGGCGTTCGTAACATCGCCCACCTCCGCGGGAGTATCTTTGCAGGATCGTTGGACTTTTCGATCCTGACCCGAGTCGGTGCTTTAGATGTAAAAGAACGTCGCTTGCGGGTTTCGCGCTCGTGAGTTCAAGAGTTTTTCGGCGGCACAGGAGATGACGATGCGTAAGTCGAACGTTGCGCGGGTGTTGATGGTGGCGTGTGTCGCGCTTGGTGTCCCGATGATCGCCGGGACGTCGAGCGCACAGAAAAATAAGAACAAGAACAAACCCGCCGCGACCGCGACGGCCGCGCAGCAAGTCGTCGATCTCGACGCGAAGCCCGCGAACACCGGCGCTGCCGTGACGCAGGCGAAGGATCTCGGACCGCCGCCGCAAGCCGGTCAGATGACCGAAGACGCCGCGAAGGCGAAGCGCCTCTTCGACGCGGAGAAATGGGAAGAGGCCGCGCTCGCGCTCGATCGCGTTCGCAAGGGCGAGACGGGCGACGACGAAGGCAACAAGCAGCTCGCGCAGTACCACCTCGCGATCGCGCTCTACCGCATGAAGTTCTTCCAGGCGGCGTACGGCATCTTCTCGGAGATCAGCGAGAAGCCGAACCACCTGAAGTTCAACGAGACGCTCCTCTGGCTCGCGAAGCTCGCGACCGACCTGCCCGAGCCCGCCGACATCGTCGAGCGCGTCGGCAAATACACCGACGAACAAATCGCGAAGTTCAACAACCCGAACCAGCGCGATCTCTTCTGGCAGCTGAACTACCTGCTCGGTCGTTACAAGTATCGCAACCGTCAATACGACGAAGCGCTCGCGCTCTTCGCGAAGGTCGAGGCGCGATCGAAATATTACGTGCAGTCGCAGTTCTTCAGCGGCATCTCGAACGTGCAGCTCCGCAAGAGCGTGCCGGCGGTGACGTCGTTCCAGCAAATCGTGAAGGCGATCGACGAAGGCGTCGAGGGCGTCGAGGACGAGTCGCGCATGCGCGACCTCGCGTTCCTCTCGATGGCGCGCACGTACTACTCGGCGAGCGTTCGTCTCGACGAGAACAACGCGCCGACGATCGACGCGCAGAAGCTCTCTGCGGCGGTGAAGTACTGGAACAAGGTCGACAACACGTCGGAGTATTGGCTCGACGGTCTCTTCGAAGAGTCGTGGGCGTACTTCATGGCCGGCGACTACAGCCACGCGCTCGGCAACATCCACACGATCGAAGCGCCGTACTTCCCGAACTCGTACTACCCCGAAGCGGAAGTCCTCAAAGCGGTCATCTACTTCGCGAACTGCCAGTACGACGACGCGACGATCATCGTCGCGCAGTTCCAACAAAAGTATCAGCCGATCTACGACGCGCTGAACAAGGTCCTCGGGCGCTTCAAGGGCGACAACCAGGAGGAGCCGTTCTTCAAGTTCCTCAAGGCGGTTCGAAGCGACAAAGAGCACGGCACGAACACGGCGGATCTGCCGGACAACATCAAACCGATCGTGCAGCTCGCGCTCTCCGATCGTCAGCTCCTCCGCAACCTCGAGTACGTGAAGCTGCTCGATGACGAGAACGGTCGTTTCAAGCACGCGAAGACGACCTTCCAAGAGGCGCCGCTCGGATCGGACGTGAAGGACGCGCTCTCGCTCGCGCGCGAAGTCGCGGTGCGCAACGCCGGAACGCTCGCTCGCGAGCGCTACCAACGAAACCTCGACGAGCTCAACGAGCACCTGCGCGACTCGGCGAAGATCCTCATCGACATCACCGCCGCGCAACGCAATCAGCTCGATCAAGCGATCGCCGGAAGCCAGGTCACGCAGGCCGAGTCGAAGGCGAACATCGTGAAGCCCGACGAGGAGCACGTGCTCTGGCCGTTCAACGGCGAGTACTGGCGCGACGAGCTCGGCTTCTACCGTCAGACCATCACGTCGAAGTGCGGGAGGTAATGATGATTCGACGAATTTTCGGTGCGGTCGCTTTCGCAGGCGTCCTTCTCTCGGCCTCGATCGCGACGGCGGACGGCGTGTGCATCAGCGACACGGCGAAGACCACGCTGCAAGCGTGCGAGAACAAAGGTCCGGCCGCGTTCAACGTCACGCAGCACGGCAAAGCGCCGACGGTGAACTTCCACTCGGCGCCTCCTCCAGCCGATTTGAAGAAGCGCGACCAACAGAAGACGCCGACGAACCCGACCGAGTCGCAACCGCGCGACGAACGCAAGAGTCGTCTGCAAGCGCGCGCGCGTGGCCTTCTCGTCACGGAGATCGCCGGCCTCGAAAATCTGTTTCGCACGACCCCCACGAACGCGCCCGATCGCGTGCAGCTCGCGCGGCGCCTCGCAGAGGACTACGTCGAGCTCGAGAGCGCTGCGTTCGGCGAGAAGACTCGCGCGGAGATCCAGCGCGACAACCTGAAGAAGAGCAACCCCTCCGCCGCCGGACAGCAGCAGACGATCGCGAACCAAGCGAACCGCATCATGCTGACCGCGCGTCAGAAGGTCATCGACAACTATCAGCTCATCATCAACAACTATCCGACCTACGGATTGCTCGACGAGGTGCTCTACTACCTCGCGTACGAGTACGAGCAGTCGAACGATCTCCAGAACGCGCGAACCGTCTACTACAAGCTGATCAAGACGAAGCCCGACAGCAAGTACATCCCGCAGGCGTACTTGGCGTTCGGCGAGCTCTTCTTCAACGAAGCGCAAGGCGATCCGAGCAAGTGGGATCTCGCCGCGCAGGCGTACACGGAAGTCATCAAGTTCCCGCCGGAGAAGTCGAAGGTCTACGGCTACGCTTGGTACAAGCTCGCGTACGTCTTCTGGAACAAGGGCGAGATCGACAAGGCGCTCAACGCGTTCAAGAAGACGATCGACTTCGGGACGAACTTCACGCAGTACCCCGGCGCGTCGAAGCTCGCGGACAGCGCGCGTCGCGACGTGATTCCGGTCTACGCGTTGAAGGGCGATCCGTCGGCCGCGTACAACTTTTTCCGCAACATCTCGGGCGACGCGTCGGGGTCGAACGACAAGACGTTCCGCATGATGGACGATCTCGGTCAGAACTACCTCGACACGGGTCACTACCCGGAGGCGATCTCGCTTTATCGCGATTTGATGGTGCGCGATCGCAACAGCGAGAAGGCGTGCCTCTATCAGACGCACATCACCGAGGCGACGCTCGCGATGAAGTCCGGCAACAAGGACGCGATGCGTACCGAGCTCGACAACCAACTCAAGCACTACAAAGACTTCACCGACGGTCAGCACAAGGACGACGCGAAGTTCGAGTGCTCGAACAAGACCGCGGCGCTCATCAGCGAGACCGCGATGGCGTGGCACCTCGAGGCCGTCGGCTCGCAAGGTCAACGCGGCACGGGCGATCCGAAGACGATGTCGCTCGCGGCGTACCTCTACAAGAAGGTCGTCGACACGTGGGACGCAGCGACGTTCTCGAAGTTCCAATTCCCGCGCATCGTGAAGGACGACTGGCCCACGATCTACAAGGTGAAGTACGCGATGGCCGACCTCCTCTACTTCCAACAGAAGTGGGCGGAGTGCGGACCGGCGTTCGACAGCGTCGTCGCGGAGAACCCGCAGGCGCCCGAAGCGGCCGAAGCCGCGTACGCGTCGGTGCTTTGTTTCCAAAACATCTACGAGCAACAACACCCGAAGGGAAGCGAGCGAAAGTCGAGCGGAAATCTTCCGAAGCTCAACAAGGAAGAGCAAAAGAAGGCGGCCGCCGAAGCCGAAGAAGCGAAATTGAAGCCGAAGGATCTGACCGAGCAGCAGAAGGGCATGGTCTCGGCCTTCAACCGCTACATTTGCTACATCCACCCGGGCGCGAGCGACCAGCAGGGTCAGGAGCAGCTCGTCGAAGTGAAGTTCGCGCGCGCGCGCACGTACTTCGAGGCGCAGCACTGGGAAGAGGCGGCGACCGCGTTCCTCGACGTCGCGCTCAACAACTCCGATCGCGACGCGGGAATCTACGCCGCGCAACTCTACCTCGAGAGCGTCAACGTGCTCGCCGGTCACGCGAGCGGCGCGACGACGCAACCGCCGGGCCCGCGCACCGCGTGCTACGACGACATGGCGACCGAGGTCCCGAAGTTCATCGAGCTTTATTGCTCGGCGGACAAACTCAAGAAGAACGAAGAACAATGCGGAATCTTGAACCGCATTCAAACCGACATTCTTCGTCTCAAGGCGCAGAAGCTCGTCGAGATCGCCGACAAGAACGGCGGCACCGAAGCGCTTCGTGAGTACGAGCAAGCGGGCACCGCGTACCTCGAGCTCTATCGCAAGTACTGCGAGACGCCGATGCGCAACGGACAGCAGCCGCAGGCCGAGAAATGCGACGAGCTCGTCTACAACGCGGCGAAGGCGTTCCAAGCGGGACGCCTCGTGGCGAAGGCGATCGCCGCGCGCATGATCCTCCTCAATCCGGCGAACCACATGGACAAGTCGCCGCTCGCGAAGAAGTCGGTCTACGAGATCGGCGGCAACTACCAAGCGCTCGCGGTCTACGACCAAGCGTCGGAGTGGTACGAGCGCTATGCGAAAGAGGACAAGAACGGCGAGCACGCCGACGACGCGCTCAAAGACGCCGTGCTCCTCCGCTTGGGAACGGGCGACGAGGTGAAGGCGATCGAAGACGCGACGCTCTTCCAACGCAACTACGGCGCCTCGCACGCGAAGGTGGCCGCGCAGATCGCGTTCTCGATCGGCGCGCACTACGCGGACAAGGAATCGTGGGAGATGTGCTCGAACTCGCTGAAGGGCATCATGGGCCTCATCGGCAAGGCGGGCATCGACGTCGAGGTGCAAGCCCACGCGACGCTCGCGCGGTGCTACCAACACCAAAAAGGCGATCAAGGCGCGAAGGCGGAGTTCGCCAAGGTGCGCGATCTCTGGCGCGACCAAGCGGCGGCGCAGAAGAAGCTCAACGACGCGTACCCCGACGAGTCGCAAGAGTCCCGCACTCGCCGCCTCGGCAAGGCGCTCGACGCAGTCGGCGAAGCGATCTTCTACGACGCCGACGAGCGCAAGCGAAACGACGTCGATACGGTCCGCTTCCCCGAGTACCACGGCAACGGCAAGAAGGACGACGTGCTCAAGTTCGTCCAAGGCAAGGTCGCCGATTGGATGAAGAAGAAGTCGGCGGCGATCGTGAAGATCGAAGCCGAGTACAAGAAGATCATCGATCTTCAACCGGAGCCGCCGCCGCGCTGGGTCATCGCGGCCGGCTCGCGCGTCGGTCTCCTCTGGGGCGACTTCGTCGACGATTTCCGTCGCGCGCCGTACCCGAAGGATTGGGACAAGAAGGGTTGCGCGGTCGCGTGCGGAACGGCTGACGAGCTCAGCTGGCGCGACATCAAGCTCAACTACTTCAACAACCTCGACACCGCGTCGCAGCCCTTCAAAGACGGCAGCGCGATGCTCGAGGGCAAACACGTCGGCGCGAAGCCCGCGCTCGTCGCGTGCCTCGACTACTCGGTGAAGTATCAGTACTTCGACGACTACTCGCGCGCATGCGAGGTGTGGCTCGCGAAGAACTACAAGTCCGAGTACCACGTCGTCGACGAGCTCCGCGGAGCGCCGACGCTCTCGAACAGCGGTCTCGAAGATCGCCCGCCGCCGCTTCTCATCGGTGGAACGGTTTGGCACCCGCCGCCGCAAGCGGTGGAAGCGAAACCCACGACGCCCGCCACGGCCGCGAAGAAATGAGGACGACCATGAAGACGCTCAGCTCACTCCTCATCGCATCCACCATCTCGCTCGTCGCCTGTGGTGGTGGCGGCGGCAACACCAACGTCAACACCGCGAACAACGGCAAACCCACCGGCCCGACGACGGCGTCGGGCGTCGCGGTCAACGAGTCGGCGAAGGAGAAGTTCCAAGGCGCGCTCGACGCGTTCCTCGCGCACGACAAGGCCGGTGACTGGAACGACGGGACCTGCGCGGACGTCGCGAAGATGTTCGACGGCGCGGCGTCGGCGCAGGGGAAGTTTCCCGAAGCGACGTTCGACGCGGGGCTCTCGTACCAACGCTGCAAAAACGATCAACAAGCGAAGGACCACTTCTCGCGCGCGCTCTCGGACGATCCGAAGTTCCACTACGCGAAGGTCCAGCTCGCGCTCTACCAATTCAAAGCGGACAACAACATCGACGCTGCGATCGGCTCGCTCCAACAAGCCGTTCTCGATGCGCAATATCAGAACGTTCCCGCGCTCGTGAACCTCGCGCTGCTCGAGATGCAGCGCGACGGCAACACGGGATCGAACGACTGCAAAGACGACATGGAGTGCGCGAAGAAGAACTTGCAGCGCGCGCTCGCGATCGACGACGCGTACATGCCCGCGCTGAACCAACTCGCGCTCTACTACTTCGCGCAAGCGAAGAAGCGCGCGGGCGCGTTCCGCGGACGCGGCGGTCGATCGATCGCGACGAACGCTGCGTTCGGACACCGCGCGGACGTCCAGCAGCTCGAGCTCGCGGCGCTCGTCGCGTCGCAGGCCATGCAGAAGAATCCCGCGTACGCGCCGATCTACAACACCGCCGGTCTCGTGCAGAACGAGCTCGGGAAGGTGAACCTCGCGGTGCAGTTCTTCCAAAAAGCGGCCGCGCTCGATCCGACGTTCTTCGAAGCGCAAATGAACTACGGCGAGGTCAACTTGTCGTTCCGCGGATTCCAACCCGCGGAGGGCGCCTTCCGCAAAGCGATCGCGATGCGCGCCAACGACTACGACGCGCACCTCGGTCTCGCGCTGGCGCTGCGCGGACAAATCACGGACACGAACTACGATCAGCAGGTCGCCGCGGTGCAAGCGGAGCTCGACACGTGCAAGAAGATCGACGCCGCGCGTCCGGACGCTTACTACAACGAAGGCATCCTCACGCAGGAGTTCAAGGCGAAGGCGGGTGGCGGCAAGGAGCAGACGAAGGCCGCGCTCAAACAAGCGATCGCGATCCTCACCGACTTCACGAGCAAGGCCTCCGGCAAAACGGAGTACGACGGCGCGGTGAAGAAGGCGAAGGACCGCATTCAGGACGCGAACGACATCATCACGTTCTTGGACACTCCCGACGCGCAGCCCGAGCCGAACCAACCGAAGCCGCAAGGCGGCGCGGACGACAAGAAGAACGACACGACGGCGGCGCCGCAACCGCAAGGAACCGCTGGCACTCCACCGCCTGCGCAGCCGGCTCAGCCGACCGCGCAACCCGCAGCGAAGTGACGCTTTTCCAATCCTTGGGAACCTTCTCAGCTCGCCGATGTCCTTCTCAACATCCACGAGCGACGAAAAATCCCCTTTGACCGTGAATCGGGGCCTCGATACAATTTCACTGTAACGGGGTCCCAGTCTCGCTTCGCGAGGCATTCGTAGAGGATCGGAGTCGACGATGAACGTTTCGAAAAAGATCGTGCTCTCGGCGCTCGTGGCAGCAGGTGCACTGCTGGTGACGTCTTCCGTCTTCGCGCAAGACAAGGGCGTTCAGACGACGGATACGAAAGAAGGCTACGGATACAACTTCACCGACGACCCGCTCAGCGCGGGTGGCTTCGGTCCGAACGACGCGACGATTCGCGTTCGTCCCGGCCCGGTGCGCACGACGCTGATTCGTCCTCGGACTTCCTTCGTTCCCGAGATGCTCAAGTCCGTCGAAAACCTTTAGACACTTCGGTAGCAGCAAGGAAGGCCATGTCGAAGCTCGCACTCACGTTCGCCCTCTATCAAGGCGGCGCTCTTCTTCGCAAAGAGACCATCGCTCAAGACATCGTGAAGGTCGGCAAAGATCCGCGCAGTCACCTGCGCGTCGACGACGAGCTTGCCTCGCGCATGCATGCGGTGATCGAAGTCGCGGGCGAAGGCGACATCACGCTGATCGATCTCGGAAACGAGCCGGGCACGCTCGTCAACGGGCAGCGTGTGAACAAGTGCAAGATTCGAGTCGGCGATCAGATCCAGATCGGATCGACGACGGTGATCCTCGAAGCGACGGGACCTGCCGATCAAGTTCCCGTTGCGGCCGCCGCGCCCGCGCCCGCGGTCGCCGCGCCGGCGCCCGAACCGCATCACGCGATGCACGTCGTTCCGCCGATCGCGGACGCGCCGGCGCTCTCGCCGACGGACAATCCCTTCGCGGCGTCTGCCGCGCCGACGGCGAACCCGTTTGCTTCGTCGAACCCGTTCGCGGGCGCTGCGCCGGCGAATCCGTTCGCGGGCTCGAATCCGTTCGCGGGCTCCGCGACCGCAGCGGCGCACATGCCGCACACCGACGTCGACCCGAACGCGCCGCCCGGCTCGTACACGTATCAAATGATCAAGAGCGGGCCCGACGTGAATCCGGACGAAGTCGAAGTCCCGCATCTTCAAGTCATCGAAGTGATGGTGATGTGGGATCAGAACGTTCTTCACACGACGTTCCTCGGCGGCGGAAAAGGTCCGATGAAGGGCTTCTACGTCGGTGAGGAGACCACGGTCCCCGTCGACTACTACGTGCCGAACGAAGTGCTCGGCACGACGCGCGCGCCGATCGTCACGGCGAGCGGCTCGCTCGTGATTCTTCCGCGCACGACGGGTTGGATCGAGATTCCGGGACAAGGAAAGAAGTCGCTGCAGGATCTCGTGACGAGCGGCGCAGCGCGTCCGTCAGGCGAGCTCTCGGGCGCGCACGAGTTCTCGATTCCCGCGGGCGGCAAGGCGCGCATGGAGCTGCCGAGCGGCATCGCCTTCCAAGTGAGCGTGGGCAATGCGGGCAAGGCGCCGCCGGTCGGCGCGTGGTCGAACTTCGAGCCCGGCTCGTATCTCTTCAGCGGGCTCTCGTTCCTTCTCCACGTGGGCATCCTCGCGTCGCTCGCGTTCTTCATGCCGTCGATGGGCGGTGACGATTCGGAAGCGATCGATCGCGATCAAATCCTGAAGATGCAGCACCTTCTCCAAGCGGCGGCAGAGCGCGAGCAAGAGCAGCGCGACACGCCGGAAGTGACGGAGGACAACGCCGACAACAAGGAAGGCGGCACCGGTCAGAAGGCGAAGGGTGAAGAGGGTTCGATGGGTAACCCGAACACCAACAAGACCGGCATGCGTTACGGCGTGCAAGGTCCGCAGGACAACCAAGACCCGCACATCGCGCGTCAAGCTGCGCTCCGTGAGGCCGCGGAGTTCGGCATGATCGGTCTTCTCAACGCGGGCGGCGGCGCAGATCCCAACGCGCCGACGGCGCCCTGGGGTCGCGAAGATTCGCTCGGCAACGATCCGATGAGCGCGCGCGGCAACATGTGGGGCGACGCGATCGGCGATTCGTTCGGCGCCGGCGGTCTCGGCCTGACGGGCACCGGCGAAGGCGGTGGTGGTCGCGGCGAAGGCATCGGTCTCGGCAACATCGGAACGATCGGTCACGGCGCAGGAACCGGAACCGGACAAGGATTCGGAAACGGTCACGGTCGTCTCGGCGGCGCGCACCAAACGCGATCGCCCTCGCTTCGCCAAGGCACGACCACCGTCAACGGACGCCTCCCGCCCGAGGTCATCCAGCGCATCGTTCGTCAGAACTTCGGCCGCTTCAAGCTTTGCTACACCGAAGGTCTGCGCAACAACCCGTCGCTTCAAGGACGCGTCGCGGTGAAGTTCGTCATCGGTCGCGACGGCTCGGTGCAGACGTCGCAAGACGGCGGCTCGGACATTCCGGATCAGAACGTCACCCAATGCGTCATTCGCGGATTCGGAAACCTCTCGTTCCCGCAACCGGAAGGCGGCATCGTCACCGTCGTGTACCCGCTGATCTTCTCGCCGGGTGATCAATAATCGCTTCGTGCTCGTGATGCTCGTGACGTTTGCTTCGTGCAAGCGTCACGAAGCGAGCATGACGAACTCGGTGACGACCTCGTCGTCGCCGAGCGTCTCCGTGTCCGAAAGCGAGCCCGCGGCGGGCGTCGCGAGCGCGGCGGACTCCGCGAGCGCGTCGGTCATTGCGTCTGCGAGCGCCGCGCCGAGCGCGTCGATCAGCGACGCGCGCAAAGCTGCGATCGCCGAAGCGCGCGATTTCGGAATGCTCGGTCTGATCGATCCGGACGCAGGCGGAGTGAGCGGCGGGATCGTCGGCGGAACGATCGGCGCGGGAACGTCGTTCGGTCACGCTCCCCCTCCACGCGGAGCGCGCGTTCGCTTGGGGACGCTCACGGTGAACGGTCGTCTGCCGCCCGAAGTGATCACGCGCATCATCCGTCAGAACCTCGGACG
>Ga0335078_10006709_pt1 | contig 17038 bp, 12 predicted proteins | sample Lox_Sample_32_FD_206711 | JGI IMG/M metagenome (GOLD analysis project Ga0335078, IMG submission 206711) | Soil microbial communities from Loxahatchee National Wildlife Refuge, Florida, United States - Lox_Sample_3.2 | ecosystem: Environmental > Terrestrial > Soil > Wetlands | place: USA... | reverse complement strand
ACCGTGCGGCTGCACACCGATAACGGCATGGAGCGCCTGGTGGTGATGCATACCACGCAGATGTTCGACGACCAGGCGCAACTCGCTGGGGTGGTGGCGACCATCAAGGACATCACCGAGGAGGCGGCGCCGCAACGGCGCGAGGTGATCGCCGAATCGGCGGCCATGCGCGAGGTGGTGAACTTCGTGCGCCGCGTGGCCGCCAGCGAAGCTACCACCATCCTGCTCGACGGCGAAAACGGGACGGGGAAAGACCTGATCGCCAAGACGCTCCATTACCAGAGCCTGCGCCAGGCCGAGCCGTTCATCGCGATCAACTGCGCGGCGATCCCCGATTCGCTGCTGGAGAGCGAATTGTTCGGCTACGAAAAAGGCGCATTCACCGATGCGCGCGCGCAAAAACGCGGCATCTTCGAGCTGGCCGACAAAGGAACCCTGTTCCTGGACGAGATCGGCGAGATTCCCATGATGCTGCAGGCCAAGCTGCTGCGCGTGTTGGAGGAGCAGACGTTCCGGCGCCTGGGCGGCCTCAAGGACATCAATCTGGATTTGCGCGTGGTCGCCGCCACCAACAAGAACCTGCGCGAGGCCGTCAAGGAAGGCGCCTTCCGGCAGGACCTGTACTTCCGCCTTAACGTGATCCAGATCTCGATCCCGCCGTTGCGCGAACGCCTGGACGACATTCTGCCGCTGGCGCGCTTTTTCATCGACCATTACAACCGGAAATTCAAGCGCAGCATCGAGGGCGTCAGCGACGCCGCGGGGAAGCTCCTGCTCAGCCACGATTGGCCGGGTAATGTACGCGAGCTGCGCAATGCCATCGAGCGCGCGATGATCCTCGAGGAATCGGCCCTCATCACCGCGCCCAGTTTGCCCATTACCGTGGCCCATTCCGAGCCCGGAGCGGTTTTGACCAAACCGCCCGCCGAGACGCCGGCCGATGGCCTCTCGCTCGAAGACAACGAGCGCAGCCTGCTGGCGCGGGCCCTCGAGAAAACCAATGGCAACCAAACGCAAGCCGCCCGGCTGCTGCGGGTCACGCGCGACACGCTGCGCTACAAGATGAAGAAATTCAATCTGCGCTGAAGGCCCGGGGTGGCGCCGCGAGTTGTGATCGCGCACAGTGTGCCGGTTTGCGCACGCTTTTCGCGCGCAGCGGCCGTGCTAATTTGGTCGTTTCAGGAGATCGCCGGCGGCCGCGGCTCCCGGTGCGCATTCCAGCCGTGACCGAAGGGAGCGGTAAGTGCGGTTGATCCCGGATCGAGGGCAGCAGTGAAACAACATCAAGCGATCATCTTAGGTTTGCTGTCGGCCGCGCTGGCAGCGGCGCAGCCGGCGAGTCCGCCGCGAGTGGCTCTGGTGAATATTCAGGACGCCATACTGGCCACTACCGACGGCCAGAACGCAGCCAAGATGTTGGACGACGAATTCGGGCCGCGCAAGACGGCGCTCGACGAGGAGCAGAAGGCCATCGCGGAGAAGCAGGAGCGGCTCGATCACGAGAAACTGAGCGACGAGGATCACAAGAAGCTCCAGAAGGAGATCGACGACGCGATCGTCGTGTTCAACGCCAAGATGGACCAGGCAGACGCCGATCTGGACAAGGCGCAGAAGAAGACACTGGCCGAGCTGGGCAAGAAAATGGTTGCCGTGATTGTCGAGTTCGCCACCAGCACGGGCTACGCCATGGTGTTCGACACCAGCACGTCGCAGGCCCCGTTACTCTATGCGGAAAACGCGACCGATATCACCAGTGAGGTGATCGCGGCCTACGAAACCCGCCACAAGAGCGCCCGGGAGCACTGAAGCGTGGCCGCGAAGGGTTCGCGGGGCGGAATCGCCCGTCCCACCCGCAGCCAAACTGGCAGAACGCAGGGGCGGAGCCGGGCATTTCGGGCCCATCGCGCCCGCGCCGGCGGGGCAGGTTACACCCCGCGGGCGTTTTCGCAGCTTCTCATCCTGCTGGCCGCGATGGCGGGAACACTGGCAGCACAGAGCGTCGACATCTACTCGGAGTTTTCGCGTCCCGGCCCGTTCGGCGAGATCGTGCCGGCCGACCGGGGCTCCCAGCCGCGCGAGATCCTCTCGCCGGCGGCGGCGCGCAACGCCTGGGCCTCATTCCACATCGTCATCTCGGCGCCGCCTGAAACCACCTACCTGCTTTATGTGGTGACCAATCCGCTGAACGCGTGCCGCGTGGCGTTATACAAAGAGCACTTCGAAAAGACGCCGCTGGGATGGGCGCCCGACCGGCTCACCGAATTGAAGCGCCTCCCCGATTTCGGCGTGATTCCCGACCCGGCCGACCGTATCGAGGGCCAGACCACGCGCGCCTATCTGCTGGATCTCTGGATCCCGCCCGACGCGGATGTCGCGCGCTTCCGGCTCGAGGTGCAGTTGAAAGTGGGTTACTGGGTGGTGCGGCCGATGGAGGTAAGGGTGATCGCTCCGCGCGTTCCCGATCTGCGCATCGCCACCGAACCGATCCCGCTGCCCCCGGTTTCGAGCGCCGCTGACGCAGTGGCGCTGGGCGCGCTGGACGACTACTCCGGCCGTACTTACCCGCCGCCCGTCACGGTGCGCGCCATCATCCGCCGCAACGCCGTTCAGGATATGGCGTTGGCCAGCCGCCTGGATGAGGCCCTGGCAGGACCGGACGCGCTGCGCCGCCGCTGGGAGGCGCTCAGTTCCCGCAGCGGCAACAGCTTGATCCCGCTTCCCACTGGCTCCGAACGGTACCTGCGCCTGCGCGACTGGATCTTCGCCGAAGCGCAGCGCGAACCCGCGCGGCTTTGGTAGGCCGGAACGGGCTGTGGAGGACCGCCGCCGAAGCCCACACCTTCCGCTCTTCGGCTAACGCCGGCAAGAGCGCCCGGTGCGGCGCTCACCGCGCCAGCAGAATGATGCCGCCAAGCACCAGCAGCGTGCCGGCGGCGCGGCGCGGCCCGACCTGTTCGCGGAGCAAAAGCCTGGCGGCAAGCGTCTCCAGGATGAAACTGCCAGCGGAGGCGGGCACGGCGAAGCTCAGCGGCTGCGATTGCACCAGCGCCATGAAGGCGAAAAACGAAAATGCCAGGCACACGATGGAGAGAATCAGGTAACGCCGCCGCGCCACCGTCACCGCCAGGCGCGCGATGCCGCGCGCGCTGACCGATTGCTCGCCCGCCCGCTTCAGCTCGTAGCTTTGCAGCAGGTCGCTCAACGCCGTGGCCGCCACCGTGATCGCAACCAGCAGCCACTTCATTTCGAGAGAGCCTCTTTGGTGGTGTTTTGCGGCGTCGACCCGACGAGCGCCGTGCCGCCAAAAATGAGAAACGCCGCCAGCCAACGGATCGCCGTCACCTCTTCGTGAAGAAACACCTTGCCCAGTGCCGCGGCCAGCACGTAACCCACCGCCGTCACCGGCAGCACGAAGCTCAAATCCGCGATGCTGAGCAGCGCCATGCGGGTAAACAGCGAGAAGATCAGCATGCCGATGCCGGCCGCCACCGCCGGATCGGCCATCGCCTGCAAATAGGCTGAGGGATGCGCGTTCAGCGCCGCCGGCAGGCGCTTCGTGCCAAAGGCCAGCAGCAGGTTGCCGAAACCTCGGAGAGCGATGAAAAGCAGTACCAGCAGGTAAGTGCGCGCTTTTCTGGGCTGATCCACGGTCTGATGATAGCAGCCGCGCGCCGGAGCCCGGCGCGGGCGCGTCACTTGCTTTTCGGTGCGAGCAGCGCCACGCGCGCGGGTTTGTTGGGGGGCGGGACCTTCACCGCGCGGCAGAGCAATTCGAGCGAGGCCGCCGGGACAATCGCACGCACCGGCACGCGGTTGGCGTCGGTGCCGCTGAGCACCAGGACCTCGGGCGAAGGCAGAAACACCTCGAGCACGCGGACTCTTTCGCTGCCGGCGTGGTAGAGGACGACCAGCTCTTCGTCTTCCTTGAGCGCTTTCTGCATGAGGGCGAGCTGCCCGAGGATCACAGGACCGGCGGAATCCGCGGGCGCCGCGGACGGGTCCTTGGCGGCCGAAAGGAGCGCCTGCTGCGCCAGTTGTTTCGTGAGATCCGCGAACGCCATTCCTGCCTGATGCTAACATAGCCGCCTTTCGATTAGAGTGGGATGCATGAGAAGCTTTGACAGCCTGTCGGAACGCGAGGTTCTGGCACTGGCCATTTCGCTCGAGGAAGAGGATGAGCGCATCTACGCGGACTTCGCCGAAGGTCTGAGCGAGGACTTTCCTGCGACGTCGTCTATCTTCCGGGGCATGCGCGAGGAGGAATCCGGCCATCGCCGCCGCCTGATCGAGCTGTCGCGGGAGAAGTTCGGCGACCACATTCCGCTGATCCGGCGCCAGGACGTGCGCGGCTTTGTCGACCGCAAGCCCGTCTGGCTGTTGCGCCCGCTGCGCCTCGAAGCGGTGCGCGGAATGGCCGAGGCGATGGAAGTGGAGACGCGCCGTTTCTATGAGCGCGCCGCCGCGCGCAGCCAGGATGCCAGCATTCGCCAGCTTCTGGACGACCTAGCCCAGGAGGAGCGCGGGCACGAAGAACGCGCTGAGCAGCTCACCGAAGACAAATTGCAGCCTTCCGCCAAGCAGCAGGAAGAGGCCGCCAATCGCAGGCTGTTCGTCTTGCAGATCGTGCAGCCGGGCCTCGCCGGGCTGATGGATGGATCGGTCTCGACGCTGGCCCCGGTGTTCGCGGCCGCCTTCGCCACCCACCGGCCGTGGGACGCGTTTCTGGTGGGCCTGGCGGCTTCGATTGGCGCCGGCATCAGCATGGGATTCGCCGAGGCCCTTTCCGACGACGGCAGCCTCACCGGGCGCGGCCATCCATGGATGCGCGGCCTGGTGTGCGGCTTGATGACCGCGCTCGGCGGCATCGGCCACACGCTCCCGTTTCTCATCCCCAGCTTCCAGACGGCGCTCACCGCCGCCATCGCCGTGGTAATCGTCGAACTGGGCATCATCACCTGGGTCCGCAACCGCTATATGGAAACGCCGCCGCTCTCCGCGGCGTTGCAGGTCGGCCTGGGCGGCGCGCTGGTTTTTGTCACTGGCATCCTCATCGGAAACTCATAGATCGGGGCGCGCGGCGGAACGCGTGGAACTGAAGCATCGAACCGGCCGGATGAACCAGTCCGGTGCGCTCGCGTTCGGAATGATAGGCTATTCTACTAATGAAGCTTGCAGCACTCCTTCTGCCACTGTGCGCTGCCCTCGCGCAAGTCCCGGCGCCGGAATCGGTGTTGGGACACAAGCCGGGCGACGACTTCTTTCTGGCCAGCTACGATGAATCGCTGGCCTATTTCCAAAAGCTGGCCCAGGCGACCGACAAGCTCAAGCTGGTGCGGGTGGGCAAGACGACGCGCGGCCTCGATTGGTACATCGCGCTGATTTCTTCGCCCCGCAACCTGGCGGACCTGGAACATTACAAAGACGTGGCCCGCCGGCTGGCGCTGGTCCGCGGAGTCAGCGATGCCGAGGCGCGCGAGCGGGCGCGCAGCGGCAAAGTCATTGTGCATATCGATGGCGGCCTGCATGCCACCGAGGTTGCGTGTGCGCAGCACACCATTCAGCTCGCCTACGACCTGGTGAGCGGAACCGATGCCGAGACTGCCTTCATCCTCGACAACGTGATTCTCGAGCTCTGGTTCTCGATCAATCCCGACGGTCAGAACCAGGTCGTCGCGTGGTACAGGTCGAATCTCGGCACACCGTATGAAGTGAGCAGCCTGCCAGGGCTTTATCAGGAATACATCGGCCACGACAACAACCGCGACGGTTACATGAACAACATGATCGAGTCGCAGGTGATCACCAGGGCCGACCTGGAATATTATCCCCAGGTTTTCTACAACCACCACCAGACCGCGCCCTTCCCGGCGCGCATCTGGATTCCGCCATTCGGCGATCCGGTCTCGCTGAGCCCGCACCCGCTGATGTACCGGTGGGTAAACGTATTCGGCACGGCGATGGCCGCCTGGCTCGATGAGCACGATATGCCCGGCGCCATGCACCGCGGCGTGTTCGACGATTGGTACCCGGGTTTTGTCGATCACGTCAACAACTTTCGCAACACGGTCAGCTTCCTGACCGAAACCGCGCTCTACCGCTTCGCGACCCCGCACTTCTACACCACCGACGACTTCCCGCGAGACAAGCGGGACCTGCGCACCGGCGTCTACTACGCCAGCCCGTGGCGCGGCGGCTGGTGGCGGCTGGGCGATGCGGTGCGCTACATGCTGGGCGCCTCCATGTCCGTGCTGGACACGGCGGCGCGCAACCGCGAGCAATTGTTGTATGACCGCTACCGCGCGGGGCGCGATGTGATCGCGCGCTTCACCAAAGATCCGCCCTATGCGTATGTAGTGCCGCGCGAGCAGCGCGACCGCGGCTCCGCCGCCACGCTGGTGGAGAAGCTGATGATGGACGGCATCGAAATTCACCAGGCCGGCGCCGCTTTCCGCGCCAACGGCGAAACCTACCACGCGGGCGACTGGGTGATTCTCATGGATCAGCCGTTCGCGGCGCTGGTTAAGGAACTGTTCGACATCCAGAAATATCCCGCAGCGGTGCGCCCACCGCCGGTTAACGCGGCGCCCGGGCCGGGCGGACGCGGTCCCGGCGGCGGCGCGGCGCCGGCGGCTGCGAGCGCTCCCGCACAAATGCCTTATGACGTCACCGGCTGGACCCTCCCGCTGCAAATGGGCGTGGAAGTGGTTACCGTGGCGCAACCGCTGGACGAAGCTTCCCGCGCCGCGCTGCGCAAACTGGACCGCATCGACGCGATTGCCGGCCAGGTGGACGGCGGCGGCCCTGTGTTCGCGTTTTCGCATAATCCCAACGCGAGCGTGCGAGCCGTCAATCAGATTCTCGCCGCCGGCGGAAGCGTCTGGTTCTCAAAAACGCAAAGTACCATTTATGCTTCGGGTGACGCGCGCGCCATTCTGCAAAACAACGGAGTGGATGCGGTCTCGCTCAAAGAAGCGCCGGCGGATTCGTGGCCGGTGAAGAGACCGCGCATCGCGCTCTACGAACCGTGGATGGGAAGCATTGACGAAGGCTGGACGCGCTGGATTCTGGAGCAGTATCAATTCGCCTTCACGCGGGTGCGCAACGCCGACATTCAGGCCGGTCACCTGCGCGAGCGGTATGATGCGATTGTTTTCGCCGAGGCGGGCGCGCGCCAGATTATGGAAGGCATGGCGCCCGGCACGGTGCCGGGCCAGTATGCAGGCGGGATTGGCGACGCCGGCGCACAGGCGTTGCGCGATTTTGTCCGCGATGGAGGCACGCTGGTGGCGCTGGGCAACGCGACTCTGTTTGCGATCGAACAGTTCGACCTGCCGGTGACCAACGTGGTGGCGGGCCTGAAGCCGGAACAGTTCTTCTGCTCCGGTGCCCTGCTGCGGACGGAAATCAAGGAGCCGAACCACCCGGTGGCAGCCGGCCTGCCGGCGAGCCCGGCGCTGATGTTCGAACGCAACCCCGTGTTCGATACCAAGCCCGCCTTCAAGGGCAAAGTGCTGGCGGCATACGAGAAGGACCGCAGCCCGCTGCTGAGCGGCTTCCTGCTGGGAGCGGACCGCATCGAAGGGAAGGCCGCCGCGATCGACGTGAATTACGGCCGCGGCCGCATTATCCTGCTGGGCTTCCGCCCGCAATGGCGCGCCCAGTCGTATGGCACCTATAAGTTCCTCTTCAACGCGCTGTACTACAACGCGTCGATGGCGCCCGAAGCGCCGGAGAGCACGGAGCACAAAGTGAATCCGCAGCAGGCGGCGTGGCGCAAAGAGGCCGAAGCCGCCAAAGCCGAGCTCGGAAAACTGCTCGATCAGAACCGCGCGTTCTACACCGTTCGCGGCCCGCGCGCGGAAGAGGCGGGAAAGAGCCTGGAAGACGCGCTCGACGCGTTTCAGCGCGACCGCGTGCCACAACTGGACGATCTGCGCGCGCAAGTGGAGGATGGCGCCGCCGCCCGCGCGGAGGCGGCGTGGTCGGCGCAGCTCAAGAAACTGGCGGTGGATCTGCGCACCAAGGATTTGAGCGCCAGCAAGCTGGAGGATTTGCTCGATCAATACAGACTGGCGGTGGTGCCATGAGGCTCACGAGAGAGGCGGCGTGGGCTGCCGGGCGATTCCGGCCGACGATCGTTTTCCGGGCGGGCGTCGCAGTCACTATTCTTCTGCTGGCGGCCTCGGCGTTGGCGCAGCCGCCGACCCCGGAATCGGTGCTCGGTTACAAGCCCGGCGCGGACTTTCATCTTGCCAATTACGAAGAGTCGCTCGCTTACTTCCAGAAGCTGGCGGCGGCATCGGACCGCATCAAGCTGGTCAATGTGGGTAAGACCTCGCGGGGCCGCGAATTCTGGATGGCATTCATCTCCGATCCCGCGAACCTCGCCCGGCTCGATCACTATAAGGAGATTTCGCGGCGGCTCGCGCTGGCGCGCGGCGTCAGCGAAGAGCAGGCTCGCGCGCTGGCCCGCGAGACCAAGCCCATCATCCACATCGATGGCGGGCTGCACGCCAGCGAAGTCGCCAATCACCAGCACACCATCCAGCTGGGCTATGACCTGGTGGCCAGCGAAGAGCCCGAATACCAGGCCATCCGCCAGAACCTGATCGTCGAGTTATGGTTTTCGATCAATCCCGACGGGCAGTCGATTGTCGCCAACTGGTATCGCGCCAACCTGGGCACGCCGTACGAAGTCTCGCCGCTGCCGTTTCTCTACCAGGAATATGTAGGCCACGACAACAATCGCGACGGCTACATGCTGAACATGCTCGAGACGCGCGAAATCACCAAGGCGACGCTCGAGACCGAGCCGCTGGTGTTTTACACCCAGCACCAGTCGGCGCCGTTTCCCGGCCGCATTTATCTGCCGCCGTTCGCGGATCCGATCTCGGGCAACATGCACCCGCTGATGCTGCGCTGGCTGAGCCTGATCGGCATGACCATCGCGCAATACCTGGACGACCATGGGCTGCCGGGCTCGATGCACCAGGAAACCTTTGACGTGTGGTACCCGGGTTACGTCGACAATATCGGCAACTTCCGCCACACGATTTCCTTCTTCACCGAAACCGCGCTCTACCGCTACGCCACGCCGCACTTTTACACGGTGGATGAATTCCCCGCCGAGCGGCGCGGCCTGGGAACCGAAATGCTGTATTCGAGCCCGTGGAAAGGCGGTTGGTGGCGGCTCGGCGACGCTTGCCGCTACATGTATGAAGCCGATATGGCGGTGCTCAGTCTAGCCGTCCGCTACCGCGAGCAGATGGTTTACAACAAGTACCGCGCGGCGCGCGACACGATTGACAAATTCCAGAAAGAGCCGCCGTTCGCCTACGAGGTTCCGCGGGTGCAGCACGATGCGCCGACGGCCGCGCTGCTGCTCGAAAAGCTGATGCTCAACGGCATTGAGGTGAGCGAATCCGCGAGCGCCGACGCCTGGGTGATCCCGATGGATCAGCCCTTCGCCGGCCTGGTGAAGGAGCTCTTCGAGCCGCAGGTTTACCCGGAGCTGGCGCAGCGGCCGTACGACGTCACGGGCTGGACGCTGCCATATCAGATGGGCGTGGAGGTGCACGCCGTCACCACGCCGCTCACCACGCGGTACCGCGAATCGCTGCAGCCGATCACGCAGGTGACCGGACTGGCGCCGTTCGACCGCGGCGCGAACGCCAGCTATCGGGCCATTAACCAGTTGTTGGCCGAAAAAGCTCGCCTGATCTTCTCGGGCGATGAAATCAGCGTATCGGGCATCGACCGGAAGAAGTTCACAGCCATCCTCGAAGAGAATCGGCTGCGCGCCGCGCCGCCCAAGCAAGAAGCGAAAGATGCGAAACCCGTGCAACTGGCGCGCATCGGCCTTTATCGCCCGTGGGTGGCGAGCATCGACGAAGGCTGGACGCGCTGGATCCTGGAGCAATTTCAGTTTCCCTTCACCAGCCTGTACAACGCCGACATACGAGCCGGCCATCTGCGCGAGCGCTTCGACACGATCGTGATTCCCGACATCGGCGAGCGCCAGATTCTGGAGGGCCATCGTCCCGGCACCATCCCGGAGCGATACGCGGGCGGCCTGGGCGAAGAAGGCAGCGAGGAGCTGCGCAGCTTCGTGAATGACGGCGGTACGCTGGTGACGTTCAACGGTGCGTCGCTGTATGCGATCGACCAGTTCAAGCTGCCGGTGGAAAACGTGCTGGCCGGTTTGACGCCGGAGCAATTCTATTGCTCCGGCAGCTTGCTGCGCGTCCATATCGAAGACGCGAAGAACCCGCTCACCGCGGGGTTAGAGGCGGACACGGTGGTGATGTTCGAAGGCGGACCGGCGTTCGCCACCAAGGGCGACTTCAAGGGCAAAGTGCTGGCGCGTTATGCCAAAGAACGGTCGCCATTGATGAGCGGATACCTCGCCGGACCGGATCACCTGCAAGGCCAGGCCGCCGCCGTCGCAGCCGATTACGGCAAAGGCCGGGTGATCCTCTTGGGCTTCAAACCCCAATGGCGCGCCCAATCGCACGCAGGGTACAAGTTCTTTTTTAATGCGTTTTACTTTTGAGGCGACCGCTCCGCCGGCCGGGTTCTCTCAGGCCTTCGATCGGAGCGGCGGCCCCTGCCACCCTCAATTGGCCTGCCGTATGGTCAACGCCGTCACCTGGCGTGCCCACCGGGCGGCTCTTTTCTCGCCGGGGGCCACTAGCTGAAAGGGGCCGTCCCGGTCGGAGAGGGGCTTGCCGTCGCGTTTCGTCACGAGGTATACGGGCTTGTCCATGAATGATGGGTCCAACTCGGCCCAGGCGAATACTACACGGTAGCCGTCCCTGGCTCCGACCAGCATGTAATAGGACGCCGCGGTGTGGTGAAACTTCTCGCCGGTGGGCAGCACGACTTGTTCAAGAACGTCGGCCAGCAGGACGCCATCGAACGAAACCTCGGCTCCGTGATCGGTAACCTTCACGGTATGCTGCGGGAGTTTCGAAAGGTCCGACAAAGAAAGCATGAGGCTCTTGCCGTCGACGCCCGTCACCGTGATAGAGGGCGCGGCGAGATCCGGAGGGAAGTCGGGACGCCGCGCCTCTTGCGCGCGAAGTCCGGACACGCAGGCAAGGGCGATGGCAGCAAGGAATGCCGTTCGGTGCATAATTCCATCCTGCCGGCCATTGTAGCCCCTCGGGGTTCGGATGAGCGCGCCCAGCGCGCCAGGACACGGGCTTGCCCGGAGAGAATGCGTGCTGCGGTTTGTGAGACTGGCGGGACGCGCCATCGCCGGGACGCTCCGCGCCGAGGCTGCGTATCGTACAATGGCCGTGGGTTTCGGCCGATTCATGCCACTCACCCGTCGGCAACTGATGTGGGGACTTGCAGCGGGCGCGGCGCGCGCCGGTGCGCAGGAGCGCACAGCGAACGGGCCGCAGCCGCGCACGTCGCCCGCGCTGTGTGTTCACATCGAACAATTCCCGGGGGTCGGCTACGACGAACTGGGCGGCGTGATCCACGGGCTGGGCTTCGCTGGATGCGTGCTTTCGGTGGAGGAGGGCGGCCACATCACACCCGAGCATGCCGATCTCGATTTGATGCGCTGCGTCGAGGCGATGACGGGAAGGGCGGTGGACGTATTCGCCATCGGCACGCCGGTCACGTCGCCCACCGACCCGATTCTGCAGGTGATTTTCTGGGTGGCCAAAGATATGGGCGTGCCCATTTTCCTTCCCGGACGATGGAAATTCCCGGGCGACGGCAACGTGGACGCGCGCCTCGGCGAGATCCAGCGCCAACTTTCCACGCTGGCGATGATGGCCGGCCGCGCCGGCATGACGCTGGCCGTTCACAACGGGCCGGGCGGCGAATTCGGCGGCGCGGTATGGGACGCGGGATTGCTGCTGCGCGGCCTCGATGCGCGCTACGCGGGCTACGATTTCGATGTTGGCTATGCCGCGCGCGAAGGGCCGGAGGCTGCCGCGCTCGCGCTGCGCATGGCGCTGCCGCGATTGAAAATGGTGACCGCGCGCGATTGTTACTGGACGAAAGACTCGGGCGCCTGGCGGCTTGAGGAATGCCCGCTGGGCGAAGGGATGGTAGACTGGCGCAGCGTGTTCGGCACGCTGGGCGCGGCGCGCTTTGCGGGGCCCATTCTGCTGCGCGCGAATTACCGGCCCAGTGAGACGCTGGCCGCACTGCGCAAGGACCTGGCGTTTTTGAAGAAGCAACTGGCCGGGGCCTGACCTCGCGACTCCGCGCAAACCAGGCACAAAGTCTCGCAAACACAGCGAAACTCGAGCCTGCTTTGCAGCCGGCCGCTACGAACGCGGGCCCATAGCGAGGCCGGCGGCGCCGACGATGCCGGACTTATCGGCCACCTGCTGTTCGACGAGAGGCACGTCGCGGCCCAGCAACCCACGCGAGCGCTCCCACACGGTGTCCTGCAAGGGAGCCATCAGATCGGCGCCGGCATTGGCCACCTGGCCGCCGATGATCACAATCTCCGGGTCGAACAGGTGCAACAGTCCGGCCAGCGCGGCGCCGAGCTTGGCGATGGCGTCCAGAACGATGGTGGAGGCGAGCTCATCTCCTTCGCGCGCGGCCTGAAAAATCGTGCGGCAGTTGACCAGTTGCGGCTGCTCGCGAAACAGGCTGGTTAGGGTGGAATGACAACCGCGATGCACGGCAGACCACGCTTGCGCCTCGATGGCGCGGGCGGAAAAGACGGTTTCCAGGCAGCCGCGATTGCCGCAGGCGCACTGGGCTCCGTCGGGCACTACCGTGAGATGGCCCAGATTGCCGGCCAGGCCCGTCTGGCCACGCAGCAGCCTGCCTCCGGCGAGCACGGCGCCGCCCACACCCTGGCCCAGGGTGAGCATGACGACGTTTTCGCGGCTGCGCGCGGCGCCCCATACCATCTCGCCCGCCAGCGCCACGCGCGCATCGTTATCGGCGAAAACCGGCACGTCAGGCGGCAGGCCCACCAGGTCGCTGAGGCGCAAGCCTTCGAGGAAATGCAATGTCCCCGGCAGCAGTTCGACGCGCGTGGTGTCCGGATCGATGATGCCTTTGCAGCCGACGCCGACACCGGCCGGCTGCTCGGTGGCGGCCAGCAGCCAGGTGATGGATTCGCGCAGCGCAGGGAGCAGCGCATCCAGGTCGCCCGGCGTCTCGATGGTGCGCGCGGCCAGGATGGCGCCCGTTTCGTCGACCATCCCCGCTTTGATTTGCGCCCCGCCGAAATCGATTCCCAATATCACCATAGGTGCTCTCCACTATACGCTAACGGGCGAGGCTCGCGGTCGGCCGCACAGCCGTGGGTTGCCCGGCTGCGCCGAAAGGCGCGCGGCGTTCCTTAGCCTGCCCCACGGGCGGAGAATTCAGGGTGCTGTCAAAACGGCGCCGGAAGCGTCAATCGATCTCGAACGTCATGACGGCGCGGCCGAGGTGGATCTCGTCGCCGGGTTCGAGGCGGGCGCCGCGGGAATTGCGATGGACTTCCTGGCTCATGCCGCCGCGCACGACCCAGGCGCCGCAAGCCGGCGGGCCCGGGCCGCCGCGCGGGTACCAGCGGTCGTTGAAGAGCCGGTACTCGCCGGTGGCCCGGTCCCGCGTGATGTGGGCGTGCTCGCGCGAGACGGTGCGGTTGATTTCGCTATCCTCGGCGAACGCGAGATCGTTGCGGCGGAAGAGGCCGGCGTCGCGGTACACGTCCACCACGCGGCCGATGTTGATGCGCGGCTTGTCCAGCCTTAATTCGGCGCAATTGGCCTTGCCCTCGCGTACGACAAGCCGTGCCACGGCGCGCGGTTCGCCCGCCGCTTCCTGCGCGCCCGCTTCCACCACCAGCCACTCTTCGCCCGGACGCGGCAGGCCGGAAGCCGGGTCGACCTCTACGCGCAGGTTCTCGGGATAGCGGCAGCCGGCGTCGCGCAGGGCATTGCGCACCTCCTGTTCCAGGTAGCGGCGAAAGAAGCTGCCCGCATAAACCTGGCGCCGGCTCTCCTCCAGGCCGCGCATGGTGACGCGCAGCAGATCGTACGGAAACACCTTGCGCCCGCCGGAGCGGTAACTCTTCTGGTGAACCTGGTCGAGCACGGCGAGGCGGACTTCGGCCAGCTCCGGAGGCTCCTCGAGCCTCGGCGCGGAGGCCAGCTTTTCTTCAAAGACGGTCTTGCCAAATCGTTCCAGAAACTCTCCCAGGTTCGTCATCTCATCACCTCAGTCCATCAGCCCTAATTGCCGGGCGGCCTCCATCACTTCGCGCGCAACAGGAGCGGCCACGCGCGCGCCGTATCCGCCATGTTCCACCAGCACCGCAAACGCAAGACGCTTCGCAGCATCGCCATCGAAGGGCGCGAAGCCGGTGAACCAGGAGTGCGGCATACCTTCATCCAACTGCGCGGTCCCGGTTTTTCCGGCGAAGCTCACTGGCGATCCGGCCAAGGCGTTGCGCGCGGTTCCCTCGATCGCTACGCGGCGCATCGCGTGCGCGAGAAACGCGGCCTGTTCGGCGGGAAGCACCGTCGCCGGCGGATCGGTGCGGTCATTGCTTTCATCGGTGATCCATCGCCCCTCCGGCATGCGCCCGCCGGCGGCGATGGCGGCAGTGACGCGCGCCATTTTGAAGGGCGAAATCAATACCGGCCCCTGGCCGTAGGCCGCAAACGGCAGGGCCCGGCGGAGTTCCCGCGGGTCGCCGGTGGAAATGCCCAGCCGTGCGGCGGTTTGCGCGAGCGCCGCCGCGCCCACGTCATGCACACCCAATTGCGCGAAATAAGCGTTGCAGGAAACCGCAATGGCGCTTTCCATATCGAGCGCGCCGTGCGCCAGGTCTCCGATGTCGTCCTTGATGGGACGGCGCCAGCCCGGAATCACCACGCCGGCCCTCCCGTCGGGCAGCCGGTGGCAGAGATAGGTGCGATGCGCCAGTTGCGGATCGAGGGTGAGCGCCGCGATGGCGGTCACCAGCTTGAAAGTCGAGCCGGGCGGGTATTCGCCGTAGCGCGCGCGGTCGAGCAATTCGTCGTTGCTGGGCGCTGCGGCGCGGCTGGCGGGAGGCTGAATGGCGGGCGCGCTGACCAGCGCCAGCACGTCGCCGCTGCCGGCGTCCATCACCACAACGGCGCCTTTCGATTGGCCGGAGGTCCTTAAATGGCGATCGAGAATCCGCGCCGCGGCAAGCTGCAGCCGGATATCGAGAGTCAGCCGCACGTCGCGAGGGCGCGCCAGAATGCGCGCGATGGCGGGATTGCCCGGCTGGTGGCGGTAGCGCACCAGCGCGGCGAGTTCGGCGTAGTCGTAACCCTGCAGGCGGCGGTTGGAATCGTGCTCCACCAGCGAAGCGTTCGCGGCGTGGAAGTTGTCGGCGGTGCGCAGGTCGCCGGTGATGTGCTCGGTGGCGGCGCCGAACGGATAGTGGCGGGTCTCAAAGTGCGAACAGGCATCGTCGATCGAGATGCCGAGCGCCGAATATTCCGCGCGGTGCCGTTCCAGCTCCTGCCAACTGCCGGTCGCCAACGGAGTGCCGTGGCGATCGTAAATGCTCCCGCGCGGGATCTCACGCGCCAGCGAATTCAAACGCGGATTGTGCTGTGGCCGCTTGACGCCGTCCTCTTCGAACGAGTGGGCATCGCGCGCCAGAAACGCGCGGTCCAGAAATACCTGATAGCGCGCCGCCATCACTAAAAGCACCACGGAAGCCGCGGCCAGCGCAGTCGTCACCGGCCACAGCGAACCGCGCGGCGGCTCCCGGCGCTGAGCGGCGGCCGGCGCGCGCGCGTCCGCTGAAATCGAGGCCAGCAACGCGAACACCGCGAAATTGGCCAGCATCGCGGTGTTGCCGGAACTGAGGAACGGCGAGACCACGCCCGAAAGCGGGAGCACGCCGAGCACGCCCGAGCTGATCAGCAGCATCTCGAAAGCAATCAGGCTGGCCAGGCCAAGGCCAAGGAAAAAGCCGTAGTGGGTGGTGGCACGCTGCGCGGCGCGCAGCGCGCGCTCAACCAGAAATGCGAACAGCAGGAAGACTGCGCACACGCCGGCGAAGCCCCATTCTTCGCCGATGGCGGGCAAGACGAGGTCGGTATTTCCGGCGGGGATCAGCGCCGGATCGCCCCAGCCCGGTCCCGAGCCGGTGGGGCCGCCGGTGGAGAACGCCCAGATGGCGTGCGCCAGTTGGTTGCCGCCGTGCACATTGTTATCCCACGGCGCCATCCACATCTCGATGCGCTCGACGACGGTGCGCGGCTGGCCGAAGTGATATCCGATGATGACGCTGGCCACCAGCACCACCAATCCCGCGATGGCGAGCACGGGCCGCCCGCGCGCCACGCCAAACATCACCAGGAAGACCAAGAACGTCACCAGCGCGGGGCCCAGGTCTTTCAATACAAAAAACAGCGCTACCGCGACCGCCACGGCGCACGCTACCGGCACGGTGTGCTCCAGCCGCGGCAGGCCCACGCGGCGGAAGAAGCCGGCGAAGACGCGGCGTTCCCGCAGGTCGCGCAGGCGCTCCCAGTTGCGTGTGAAGTAGCCGGCCAGGAAGAGCACAATGAGAATCTTGATCATCTCGACCGGCTGAAAGGGGCCGAGGTTGATCTTGGCGTCATTGCCGGCCGGTCCGCGGCCGAAGGTGAGCAGTGCGGCGAATAGCGCCAGCGCGGCAAACAACGGCGTGTAACACCAATCGGAGAGGCGGCGGTAATCGAAAGCGGGAACCGCGGCCAGCGCCAGCAAGCCGCAGCCCAGGGCCACGCCGAGCGCGAACTTGTGAAACTCGAGCGTGTCCCTGAGCGGGTCGCGCAGGCTCACCATGAGCACGAAGCCGATGCCGCTGAGCAGGTGCAGGGCCGGCAGAAGGGCGCAATCGCCGCGAAACTTGCCCAGCTTCCAGACCAGCGCCACCAGGTAGAATCCGGCGAAATAGACGGCCGACCATGTGAGCAGCCGGCGCGAGAATTCACGCGGCGTGCGCACCGAGACCAGCGGCTTGATTTTCGCCAGCGGGAGCAACGCCAGGCGCCGCGCCGGGCGGGGCAGCGCTCGGACCGCGGCCAGACGT
>Ga0335078_10006707_pt1 | contig 17040 bp, 10 predicted proteins | sample Lox_Sample_32_FD_206711 | JGI IMG/M metagenome (GOLD analysis project Ga0335078, IMG submission 206711) | Soil microbial communities from Loxahatchee National Wildlife Refuge, Florida, United States - Lox_Sample_3.2 | ecosystem: Environmental > Terrestrial > Soil > Wetlands | place: USA... | reverse complement strand
AAGGGGGGCCGGGGGGGTATGGGGGGGCGGGCAGCCCCCCCATGAGCAGGGGGGGTCTGGGGGGGATCGTTCCCCCCGGCCAGCAGGGTCTGGGGGGGATTTCCCCCCCGGGCAAACACCGTGGAGAACGCTGGCCGGGGCACCCCGTCGGCGGTCGCGAGTACCTCGCGAAGCACCCCGGTGAGCTGCTCGGCCATCTCCCCGGCCGAACCGAACCTGCGCTCGGGATCGGGGTGCGTAGCCCGGCGCAGCAACCGCGCGAACGACTCCTGCCGCTCCAGCAGCGGCACGGCGTCCGGGAGGCTGGTGGAGAAGCGGCCCTGGAATCCGCGGAACTCGAAGGTGAGCACGGCCAGCGCCCGGCCCATCGTGTACAGGTCGGAGCTGACCGAGGGGCCGGCGGTCTCGATCTCCGGCGCCTGGTATCCCACGGTCCCGTAGATGGGCTCGTTGCTGTCGATCCGCCGCACGGCGCCCATGTCGATGAGCTTGAGCTGCTCCTCGGTCTGGATCACGTTGTCCGGCTTGAAATCGCAGTACACCAGCCCCCGGTCATGCAGGTACCCCAGCGCCGGCAGCACCTCGACCGCGTACGCGATCGCGTGCGCGACCGGGACCGAACCACCGGAGGCCCGCGCGTCGACCAGGATCTGCTTGAGCGACTTACCGCCCACGTACTCCATCACGATGTACCCGGCCGGCTGCGCCAGGCAGCCGAGCACCTCGTACTGGCCCGCCACCTCCTCGCCCGGCTCCAGCTTCGGGCTGAACGAGAACCGGGTGCCGCAGTTGCGGCAGAAACCCTCGGTCAGCCCGGGCCGCAAACCTGATCCGCCGGTGTCCCGGCCGACCGGCTGGTCGCAGCCGCTGCAGTAGCGCTTGTTCTCCGGGACCTGCGGGTTGGCCAGGACGGCGCTGGCCGGGTCGCGGTGGGGCACCGGCGGGATCTCCACCAGCCCCGCGCCCAGCCGGCCGCGCGCTGAACGTCCGCTGGTACGCCGGGAACTCCTGGTTCTATAGGACGGCGCGGCCGCGGCGAGCCCGCAGGTGTCGCAGTACCCGTCCTGGATGGTTCCGCCGCAGCCCGGTTGAGCGCAGGTCGTCACGGCTGCACCTCCAGCACGGCCTGCTGGTAGGCAGCCACCGCGGCCTCGGCCGCGGCCAGGTCGCACGGCGCCGTCCAGAGCAGGTCCCGGGCCCGGTCGTAGTGCTGCGCCAGGCCAGAGTCTTCCGCGCCGCCGAGCCGCGCGGCTTTGGCCTTGTAGGCACCGAGCAGCCCGCGCAGCTCGTCGCGTTTCGCCATGGCCGCCACCACGGCCCGTTCGGTCGCCTTGAAGCCGTCCGTCGCGGTGCCCAGCTCGCGCTCGAGCAGGTCCAGCTCGGACGCCAGGCGCGTCCACCGCCCGTCGGCCAGCAGCGCGCCGAGGCCTGCCAGCCGGCCGGACAGGTCCGCCATGTCAGGAACCGGGGGCGGCAGCGCCCCGGCGGCGATCTTCACCGCGGCCTGCTGCCGGGCCGCGACGGCATCCTCGCGGGCCGAACGGGCCGTGGCCGCTGCCGTCGTGACCTCGGCGACGCGCTGGTGGGCTTCGTCCCGCAGCCGGGCCAGCTCGTCGGCCCGGCTCGCCGTCGCGGTGACCCGCTCGGCTAGGCGGTCCGCTCCCGAGGTGTCGACCATGCCGTCCGGCTGCCACAGGGCCAGCGGGTCGGAGTTCAGCGTGTCACGCAGCCGGGCCAGCTTGCCCCGGGCGGCGGCCAGGTTGCCGGTCAGCGCCTCGTCGCCGAGCGTGGCGGCCAGCGGTGTTACCCGGGCCAGCTCGGCGCCGACTGCGTCCAGGCGGCCCGCCACCTCGGTCCAGACATGCTCCGCGGCGGATACCACCTCGGTCACGGCGCTGAACGCGCCGCGCATCCGCGCCACCGCGGTCGCCATGGTCAGGTCCTCACGGCCGGGATCGGCCAGGTCACGGCCGGCCAGCGGGGCGGGACCCGAGACCAGCTGAACCGAACGGCCGGCCAGGAGCCCGCTGATAGCGGCGAGCTCGCGCGGCCCGAGATGCCTGGCCGCGGCCTCGGCGGCCTGGTCGACCACGGCCGAGTAGGCCGAGAAGACCTGCCACAGGGTAGCCAGCGTGACGGCGGTGGCGTCCCAGCGGCGCTTGGTGCCGCCGGTGAGTTCGGCCCCGGCGAGCAGTTGCTTGCCGAAGCTCGAGTCGAGTTCGAGCAGGTTGGCCTGGATGGCGTCACGCTCAGCCACGGCCGCCTTGACCGCGGCCGCCGCCTGGTCCCTGGTCATCACCGGAACGCTCATCGGTACTCCGCCAGCCGCCGGGACAGGCCCCAGGCGGAGCCGGTCGCCATGATCAGGGCGAGCACCACGACGCCCGCCTCCAGGCCGGTGAACGCGCTGGATCCCGCCGCGGCGCTGTCGGCGAAGGTGGCCTGGCCGACGCGGATCGCGGCGTCAAAGTCGGTCTCCAGACGGCCGAAGAGCGTCCCGGCCCTGCCGGGACCCGACCCGATCACCAGCCGGGTCTCGGCGCCGTAGTCGAGGGCCTTGTCGAGCTTCTGCGCCTGCTGGTTGACCGCGAACCAGGCGCTCGCGTCCTGCCGGGCGGCGGCGATCGACCCGGCGGCGCTCGGGGTGCTCTGCTGGCCTGCGCTGGTCAGTAGCGTGCTGAGCTGGCCCTGGGCGGTCCGGAAGTCGGCCTGGAAGTCGGCGTCGCCGGTACGCGAGATGAGGTTCAGGGTCTCGTCGCCCCGGGCCTGCAGCGCGGCGATGTCGGCCTGGGCCAGCGTCTCGGCCGGCGCCGAGCCGTGCCCGGTGGCCTGCAGCAGGTCCGCGCGCCCGCCGAGCAGCGCGACGGCCATCCAGGCCAGCGCCACCAGGCCGGCCACCGAGGCCGCCAGCAGCCCGATGTTCAGCGTGCGGTGGGTGCGCCGGGACAGCCATCGCTGGGACCGGTAGAGGAAGAAACCGAGGGTCAGGCCGGCGGCGAGCGTGACCACGGCCAGCGGGAGCCCGGTGGCCTGCGCGCTCGCCGCCGTGAGCCGCGCGTTCTCGTGCAGGTACACGGCGCGGGCGGCCGGCAGCAGCCTCAGGTGCATTTCCTCGGACGCGACCTGGATGAAGGAGGCCCCGGCCGGGTAGCCGAGCGAGTCGTAGATCTGGCCGTCCTCGACGTAGCCGGTGTAAACGGGCAGTTCCGCGGACAGTGTGGTCAGGCTGTCGCCGACCGCGGAGTCACGGCTGGCGGCCGTCACCGCTTTCAGGTCCCTGGTGGCGACCGTGATGTCGTCCTGGTAGCGCTGGCGTCCCGGGAACGGCTGGATGCGCCCGTACAGGTAGCCGGTGGAGGCGGTGACGTCCGCATCGGCCAGCGACTGGTACATCTGCTGGGCGTCGAGGCTGAGCGGCTCGCTGACCGAGGCGACGTCCGCCGCCGCCGACGCGTGCTGGCCCGCCATGAGCGCGGCCAGCGCGGCCCAGCCCAGGCACGCGATGACCAGGCCCATCCGGATCAGCCGGACCGTGCCCGGCGTGGTCGAGGCGCGCGGGAGCGCGAACCTGCGCCGTGCCGCCGGGCGCCCGGCCGGCGCGGGGCGCCTGGTAGCCGTGCCGCTGCCGGTCACCGTGGCCGTCATATCCGACCCGCCATGCCGCTCCCCGTCATCGGAACCGACGAACCATGACGTTTACCATTTTGCCCGCACTCAGAGGGTCCCTTGGATTAACGCATACCGAGGAGATGGGGTTCACCGGCCGCCCGCCATCCGGACCCGTCACGACCAGGTCTTCGGCCGGACCGCGTTGGCCATGTCGACCAGCTCGATCCGGCGGCTCCGGTCCGACGTCAGCCGGGCCAGCGCCCGGTATCCGCGTTCCAGGCCAAAGCGCAGCGAGCGCTCGTTCGGCTCGCAGCCGAGGATGAGGCCGTCGCCGGCGATGCGGGCCGGGGCTCGCCCTGAGTTCTCAGACCAGCCGAGGGCGGCGCGCAGGATCTCCACGGTGAGCTGCTGGCGGCGTGCCTCGTCCAGGGCCAGCCGGCCCAGGCGCCCGCTGGCCTGCTGCAGGTCATTGTCGGTCATCCCGGATGACACCAGGATCCGGACCGCGGTGATCTGCGCCGCCGCGTGATAGCTCGACGTCTCCGGTACCGCCGCGAGCGCCGCGATCGCGCCGGGCCGGTCGCCGATCACCAGGCAGGCCCGGGCCAGGCCGAACGCGGCACTGATGCACGACCGGTCCACGGTCCAGACGAGCTTGAAGTAGCGGACGGCGGACGCGGCGTCCCCGGCGGCTTCGGACGCGAAGGCCAGCGCGAGCTTGGGCGCGAGCTCGCCGGGCAACTCGTCGAACACCGCGCTGAACGCGCCCCGCGCGGCCGCGGCCGCCCCGGTGCCATCGGTATCTGCCTCCCCGGCAGCCAGCTGTCGCAGGCCGCCGGTCCAGGCGACCCGCCAGTCGGTCGGGTCCTCGGCGGCCAGGTCGGCCAGCGTGGTCCCGGCTCCGTTGTAGTCGCCGACATCGAGCTGGGCGCGCGCCAGCGCCAGCCGGGTCTCGGCGGAGGTGGCGACCTCGGCGGGGACCGCTGCGTCAGCCGAGACCGCGCCGGACAGCGCGGCCGCTCGCTGTGCGGAGTCGAGCCCGGCGAACGTGGCCAGGTAGCCGGCCGCCGGGTCGGCCCGGTCCACCTGCGGCATCGGCATTCCCGCGATGATCTCGGCGGCCCTGGGGGGCCGCGAGAGAGAACTGGGGGGACCCGCCCCGCCCAAGGGGATCAGGGTTTCGTCCCCCCCGGCCAGCACCGCCTGGAGCTCGGGGCTGAACACGGTGGAGAAGGCCGGCCGGGGCGTGCCGTCGGCGGTCGCCAGCACCTCACGGAGCACCCCGGTGAGCTGCTCGGCCATCTCCCCGGCCGAACCGAACCTGCGCTCGGGATCGGGGTGCGTAGCCCGGCGCAGCAACCGCGCGAACGACTCCTGCTGCTCCAGCAGCGGCACGGCGTCCGGGAAGGTGAACTTGTAGTTGCTCTGGTAGCCCCTGAACTCGAAGGTGAGCACGGCCAGCGCCCGCGCGACCGTGAACAGGTCCGAGGACACCGAGGGCCCTTCGGCCCCGATCTCGGGCGCCTGGTAGCCGACCGTGCCGTAGATCGGTCCTTCGCTGTCGACGCCGCGCACGCCGCCCATGTCGATGAGCTTGAGCTGCTCCTCGGTCTGGATCACGTTGTCCGGCTTGAAATCGCAGTACACCAGCCCCCGGTCATGCAGGTACCCCAGCGCCGGCAGCACCTCGACCGCGTACGCGATCGCGTGCGCGAGCGGCACCGAACCACCGTCGCGCCGGGCGTCCTGCAGGATCTGCTTGAGCGACTTACCGCCCACGTACTCCATCACGATGTACCCGGCCGACTCTCCCGTCCGCCGGTCCGCGTGCTGCACGAAGTTATAGATCCGCACGATATTCGGGTGCTCCACCTGGGCGAGGAACTGACGCTCGGCGACCGCGGCGGCCATGGCATCGGCGTCGCCGGCATTGAGCAGGCCCTTCAGCACCACCCAGCGGTTGCTGACGTTGCGGTCCGTGGCCAGGTAGATCCAGCCGAGCCCGCCGAAGGCGAGGCAGCCGAGCACCTCGTACTGCCCGGCTACCAGGTCGCCCGGCTCCAGCTTCGGGCTGAACGAGAACCGGGTGCCGCAGTTGCGGCAGAAACCCTCGGTCAGCCCCGCCCGGAACCCTGATCCGTCCTGGCCGCGCCCGACGGGCTGCTCGCAGCTTGCGCAGAAGCGGCGGCTCTCCGGAACCTGCGGATCGGCGAGGATGGCGCTGGCCGGGTCGCGGTACGGCACCGGCGGGATCTCCACCAGCCCCGCGCCCAGCCGGCCCCGGGCCGACCTTCCGCTGGTGCGCCGCGATCCCCTGGTTCCCCGGGTGCCGGCGGCCCGGCGGCTGCCCGCCGTCCCGGATCCCGCCGTTCCCGACCCCCCGGACCCGGAACCCGCGGGCCCTGATCCGCCGGACGCAGATCCGCTGGATGCCGATCCGGCGGCCGGGGCCGCGGCCAGGCCGCAGACGTTGCAGTATCCGTCCTCGATTGTCCCGCCGCAGCTGGTACAGGTACTCATCGCCACCCCGTTCCCCTCGTCAGCCCGCGTACTTCGCCGGCGGCGGGTCCTTGGCGGGAGAGCCGAGCCAGCGCGTGTAGATGGACTTCCACTGGCCGTCCGTCCGCAGCTGCTGCAGCACCGCGTTCACGAACCGGACGAACTCCGGGTGCTGCTTGGAGATCGCCAGGCCGTATGGCTCCTTCGTGAGCTGCGGGCCGATGATCATGGTCCACGGATCCTGCGCGGCCAGCCCGTCCAGGATCGAGTCGTCGGTGGAGATCGCGACCACGTCGCCCTGCTGCAGCAGTACCAGGCAGTCGGTCCAGTACGGCACCTGAACCGCGATGGCGTGGTGCTCCTTGATGCGGTCGACCGAGTCGGATCCGCGGGTCGCGCAGACCTTCTGGCCGTGCAGGTCATCCAGGCTCTTCGCGGTGGAGCTCTTCAGCACCAGGACCCGCTGCGCGGCCTGGAAGTAGACGCTGGAGAAGTCGACCAGCTTCAGGCGGTCGCAGGTGATCGTCATCGTGTGCGCCACGATGTCGACCGTGCCGTTGCTGACGTCCGGGATGCGCTGTTGGTCGGATATCGCCTTGAAGTGCACCGTGCCCGGGTTCGAGTTGCCGAAGATGGCCGTGGCCACCGCCCGGACCATGTCGATGTCGAAGCCCTCGATCTGGTTGTTGAGCGGGTTGAGGAAGCCGAAACGGTAGGTGCTCTGGTCCACCCCGGCGATGAGGTAGCCGCGGGCGCGGATCTTCGCCATGAACGAGCCGGGCGTCACCTGGGGCGGCCCGGACGGGCGCAGGCTGCTCGCCGTCGGGTCGCACGTTTCCGCGGCGGGCGCGCTCACCGCCTTGGCCGCCTTGGCTTCGTGGACGGCGGGCGGCTGACCAGGCGCGGCGGCGGCCGCCGCGGCGCCCAGCGCCAGCCCGGACGCCGCGACCACCACCAGGAGCGCCCGCCGCCAGGGCAAGCCGGGCCGCGGCCGCGCGTTCACCGGTACTCCGCGAGCCGGCGGCTCAGGCCCCAGGCGCAGCCGGCCGCCATCACCAGCGACGCCACGATCATGCCCACGGCCAGCCCGGTGAACGAGTCCCGGCCGCTGCGGGCACTGGCGGCGAAGACGGCCTGATGGGTATCAATCCCTTCGCTGAGCGTCGTGGACAGCCGGCCGAAGCTGGTCGCGGCGGCACCGCTCTGCGCGGACGTCACCGCGGCGGCGTGATTGCCCGCGTCGTCCTGCGCGCGCAGCGCGGCGTGCGCCTGGTACCAGGCCCGGGCCTGCGCCCCGACGTCGCGTCCCGGGCCACCGCCCCCCTCCGATGCTGCCGGTTGCACCGCCGCCAGGAGCGTGCCCGGCCCCGGCCCGAGGAGTTTCTGCTGGGCCAGGTAGTCCTGCTGGTAGGAGTCGTCGCCGCTGTTGTCGATCAGGGTGAGGCTCTCGTCCGCGTGCGCCCGCAGCGCCGCCACCTCCGCCCGGGCGAATGCCTGGACCGGCGCGGAACCCTCCTGCTGCGCGTGCAGCAGATCGCCCCGGCCGACTACGAAGGCGCTGACCAGCCAGACCAGCGAGACCAGCCCGGCCAGCGTGGCCAGCAGCAGGCCGTAGTTGACAACCCGGTGGGTGTGCCGGGACAGCCACCGGGACGAGCGGAAGAGCACGTAGCCGAGGCCGAGCTCGGCTACCACCGCGACGATGATGAGCGGCAGCCCGGTCGCCTGCGCGCTGGCCGAGGTCAGCTGCGCGCTCTCCCGTGCGTAGATGTCGCTGGCCGCGGGGAGCAGCGTCCCGCGCAGCAGCCCGGAGGCCTCCCTGAGATAGGCCGCGCCGAGCGGCAGGCCGAGCCGGTTGTCAGCCCGGGCCGTGCCCACCTCGTCGGTGTAGGCGGGAAGCTGGCCGGACAAGACGGCGAGGTCGTCGCCCACGGCCGTGCTGGCCGCCGACGCCTGCTTCGGCGGGTGACCAGGCAACTGGGTCCGGGCGGCAGACGACCCGACCAGGGCGCTGGCCGCCTCGATCCGGATGGCCGCCTCGGTGATGTCGGCCTGGTAGCGCTGCCTGGCCTCGGCGGGCTCCAGACCGCCGGCCAGGAACGCGCTGGCCGCGGTGGCGTCGGCGTCGGACAGGCTGGTGTAGATCTGTTCGGCGTCCAGGCTGAGCGGCTCGCTGACCGCGACCACGTCCGCCGCCGCCGAGGCGTGCTGGTCAGCCGTTAGCGCGGCGAGCACGCCCCAGGCCAGGCTGAGCACGATCAGCAAGGCGAGCAGCAGCCGGAGCCTCGAGGGCGTCGTCGCCCCGTCGAGGCGGGACCGCCACCAGGGGCGCCGGACCGAAGGCGCGGCGGTGACCGGGCCGGGCGAAACGCCGACACTCGTTGTCATGGGCCGACCGCCAAAACCGCTCCCGTCGCACCGGTTTGCCCGGTGCCGTCTGGCTTTAAGTAAGTTCATACCAGAGGACGGCGGCCGACGGGATATTCGCGCGCTTCTAGCCGCGGTGCACCGTGATGACGGTCCACGCGCCCAGGTTGATCCGGTCACCTTCGTGCAGCGTGACCCTTTCCCCGATGGCGAGTTCGCGGCTGTTGACGAAGGTGCCGTTGGCCGATCCGGGGTCGCTGATGAACCAGGTGCCGTCCGATGCTGAGGTCAGGACCGCGTGCAGCCGGCTGACGCCCGGGTCTACCGGCTGGTCGGCCAGGTCGATCTCCGGCACCAAGTCCCGGGCCGCGCTCCGCCGCCCGATGCGCATCTGTTTGCCGACGAGCCGGACCCGCCGTTCAGAGGTATGCGCCGGAAACTCGACGGCCGAGCCCGCCACGGCGCGCGACGCCTTCATCCGGTTGTAGTAGACGCGATCCGAGGCCACCAGCACGGTCCAGGTGACGCTGGAGAGGGAGGGAATGGGCGTCGTCGGCGGGGCTGAGGCCGGGGGCGGCGCGGGCCGGACCGGCGGCGCGGGGCGGGCTGCGGGCGGCGATGCCGGTGGAGAGGGCGGTGGAGCCGGAGCGGGCGGCGGTGTCCGGGAGGCCGGCGAGAACAGCGATTCGAACGGAGCGACCGCCGCGGGTTCGTCCGGCGACTCGGGTGCCTCCGGCACGCCGACCGCCTGGCCGACAGGCGCGGTTGACGGCGGCGGGCTAGGCGGGGACGGCGGCGGCTGCGGCCGGCTCCAAGCCGAAAAGGGCGGCTCGGGCCTGGGAACCGGCGGGAACAGCGATGCGGGCGGGCCGGATGGCGCCGGGCCGGGCCGAGACGTCTCGCGCGCTCCGGCGGGGGCAGCGGACGAGGCGTCCTCCTGATGACCGAGAGGGGCAAAGGGGCGCCGGGCGGGAACGCGGAATCCGCATGCCTCGCAGAACTGGCCGGTCATGGCCTCCCCGCAGCGCGGACAGGCCTCGCTCACGCTGGCCGCGAACCGGCCGGGCGCGTGATGCTTCCCGATCATGCCCTCCGGCCGGGGCGGCGAGCTGCTGACTGTCGTCCCGCAGACGGTACAGAAGTCACTGCTCGCCGAGTCGTGACCTTGTGGGCACACTGTCCCCATACCCACCCCTTTGAGCTGACGGTCCTTTAGTTTCGCTCAGAGTAGGATATGTGCCCCGATGGTGTTTTACCTGGTCTTTTCTATCCGTGACGTGAGACTCAGATCAGCGGGCGCGCGGTGGGCGGGATCGGTGCAGGCAGTTCACTGGTACCGCCCAGAAAGCGGTCGACGGCCGAGGCGGCGCTACGTCCCTCGGCGATGGCCCAGACGATCAGCGACTGGCCGCGGCCCATGTCCCCGGCCGCGAAAACCCCCGGCACCGAGGTGGCATACGAGCCGTCCCTGGCGACGTTGCCCCGCGGGTCGAAATCGACGCCGAGGCCGGCGAGCAACCCGGGTCGTTCGGCCCCCGTGAATCCCATGGCCAGCAGCACCAGGTCACAGGGCAGCTCGCGCTCGGTGCCGGGAACCGGGTCGAACCGGGCCGCGTCCGCCAGCTGCAGGGCCCGCACCCGGCCGGCGGCGTCACCGAGGAACTCCAGCGTGGTCACCGCGTAGGTGCGCGCGCCGCCTTCCTCGTGCGCGCTCGAGGTCCGGTAGGTCATCGGGTACGTCGGCCACGGCTGGTGATCCGGCCGGGCATCGGGCGGCCGGGGCAGGATCTCGAGCTGGGTCACCGAGGCCGCTCCCTGGCGGTGCGCGGTGCCGAGGCAGTCCGCGCCGGTGTCGCCGCCGCCGATGATGACCACGTGCCGCCCGCGCGCGCTGACCGGCGAATCGCTGAACAAGCGGTTGGCCAGCGGCAGGTACTCCATGGCCTGATGGATGCCGTCCAGCTCACGCCCTGGCATCGGCAGGTCGCGCGGCACCCTGGCGCCGCCCGCCAGCACGATGGCGTCGAAGGACGAGCGCAGCGTTTCCGCGGAAACGTCGGTGCCCGCCTCGACACCGCAGCGGAACTCGGTGCCTTCCGCCCGCATCTGGTCGAGCCGCCGGTCCACGTGGCGCTTTTCCAGCTTGAACGCTGGGATGCCGTAGCGCAGCAGGCCGCCGGGGGCATCGTCGCGCTCGAAGACGGTCACCGCGTGCCCGGCCCTGGTGAGCTGCTGGGCGGCGGCGAGCCCGGCCGGGCCCGAGCCGATCACCGCGACCGTCCGCCCGGTCCGCACCGCCGGGGGCACAGGAACGACCCAGCCGGACGCGAACGCCCGGTCGATGATCTCCACCTCGACCTGCTTGATCGTGACGGGATCCGCGTTGATCCCGAGCACGCAGGCGGCTTCGCACGGCGCTGGGCAAAGCCGCCCGGTGAACTCGGGGAAGTTGTTAGTGGCGTGCAGCCGGTCCGAGGCATCGCGCCAGTCGTGCCGCCAGACCAGGTCGTTCCACTCGGGGATCAGGTTCCCCAGCGGGCAGCCGTTGTGGCAGAACGGGATACCGCAGTCCATGCACCGGCCGGCCTGCCGCTCCAGGCGGCTGGGCGGGAACGGCTCGTACACCTCGCGCCAGTCAAGCAGCCGCAGGTGGACCGGGCGCCGGACCGGGATCTCGCGCGGCGTGGACAGGAAGCCCTTCGGGTCAGCCATGCGATGCCCCCTTATCCGTGCGCCGCGGCCATGACGGCCTCGTTGATGTCACGGCCCTCGCGCTCGGCCTGCGAGGCGGCCGACAGCACCCGCTTGTAGTCCTTGGGCATGACCTTGGTGAACCGGCCAGGATCCCAGTCCGCGAGCAGCCGGGCCGCCACCGCCGAGCCGGTTTCCGCATGGTGGCGCTCGACCACCTCGCGGACGAACTTGGCGTCGTCCTCTTCCACCTGGTCCAGGTCGACCATCTCCCTGTTCACCCTGATCTGAGGCAGGTCGAGCACGTAGGCGATGCCGCCGGACATGCCCGCTGCGAAGTTCCGGCCGACCAGGCCGAGGATCACCACGCGACCGCCGGTCATGTACTCGCAGCCGTGGTCACCGGCGCCCTCGGCGACCGCGAGCGCGCCCGAGTTCCGCACGCAGAACCGTTCGCCCACCAGGCCGCGCAGGAAGATCTCCCCGGCCGTCGCGCCGTAGCCGATCACGTTGCCCGCGATGACCTGGTCCTCGGCGGCGAACGTCGCCTCGGCCGGGGGCCGGACGATCAGCCGGCCGCCGGATAGGCCCTTGCCCAGGTAGTCGTTGGCGTCGCCGTCCAGCCGCAGCGTTACGCCGCGCGGCAGGAAAGCGCCGAACGACTGGCCGGCCGAGCCGCGAAACGAGACGTCAATCGTGTTCTCGGGCAGCCCCTCGCCGCCCCAGCGCCGGGTTACCTCGTAGCCGAGCATGGTGCCCACGGTCCGGTTGACGTTCCTGATCGGCAGGTCGAGGCGGACGGGGCGGCCTTCCTCGAGCGCCCCCTCGGCGAGCTGGATGAGCGTGTTGTCCAGCGCCTTCTCCAGCCCATGATCCTGGCGGGTGACGCAGCTCAGTGCGGCCCCCTCGGGCAGCGGCGGGGTGTAGAGGATGGGCGAGAGGTCCAGCCCGGAGGCCTTCCAGTGCTCCACCGCCTCGATTGTGTCGAGCAGGTCAGCCCGGCCGATGATCTCCTCCAGGGTGCGGAACCCGAGCCGGGCCAGGTGCTCCCTGACCTCCTCGGCGATGAACTCGAAGAAGTTCACCACGAACTCGGGCTTGCCGCTGAACCTGGCGCGCAGCTCGGGGTTCTGGGTGGCCACGCCGACCGGGCAGGTGTCCAGGTGGCAGACGCGCATCATGATGCACCCCGACACGACCAGCGGGGCACTGGCAAAGCCGAACTCCTCCGCGCCGAGCAGCGCGGCGATGATCACGTCACGGCCGGTCTTGAGCTGGCCGTCGGCCTGCACCACGATCCGGTCCCGCAGCTTGTTGCGGAGCAGCGTCTGCTGGGTCTCGGCCAGGCCGAGCTCCCATGGCGCGCCCGCGTGCTTGATCGAGGTCAGCGGGGCCGCGCCGGTACCGCCGTCGTGCCCGCTGATCAGCACTACGTCGGCGTGTGCCTTGGACACGCCGGCGGCCACCGTGCCCACGCCCACCTCGGACACCAGCTTGACGTGCACGCGGGCCGCCGGGTTGGCGTTCTTCAGGTCGTGGATCAGCTGGGCCAGGTCCTCGATCGAGTAGATGTCGTGGTGCGGCGGCGGCGAGATCAGGCCGACACCGGGCGTGGAGTACCGCGTCCTGGCGATCCACGGGTACACCTTGTGGCCGGGCAGCTGGCCGCCCTCGCCGGGCTTGGCCCCCTGTGCCATCTTGATCTGCAGGTCGTCGGCGTTGACGAGGTACTCGCTGGTCACGCCGAACCGCCCGCTGGCCACCTGCTTGACCGCGGAGCGGCGCAGGTCACCGTTGGCGTCGGGGATGAACCGGTCCGCGTCCTCGCCGCCTTCCCCGGTGTTCGACCGGCCACCCAGCCGGTTCATGGCGATCGCGAGGGTCTGGTGGGCCTCGGCCGAGATGGAGCCGTAGGACATGGCGCCGGTGGCGAACCGCCGCACGATGCTGGCCACCGGCTCTACTTCTTCGATCCGAACCGGCCCGGGTGCCTGCTCATCCGTAGCCTCGTCCGCACCGCGGATGCGGAGCAGCCCGCGCAGCGTCATCAGCCGCCGCGACTGGTCGTCGACCAGGCTGGTGTACTCCTTGAAGATCTCGTACCGGCGGCTGCGGGTGGCGTGCTGCAGCTTGAACACCACCTCAGGGCTGAACAGGTGCGGCTCGCCCTCGCGCCGCCACTGGTACTCGCCGCCCGTGTCCAGCCGCCGGAAGCCCATCCCGGCGCCGGCGCCGGCGGCATGGCCGGTCCGCTGGCTGATCTCCCCCGCGAGCTGGTCGAACCCCACGCCGGACAGCCGCGAGGTGGTGCCGGTGAAGCAGGCCTCGATCACCTCCGGGCCCAAGCCGATGGCCTCGAAGATCTGCGCGCCGGTGTAGGACGCGACGGTGGACACGCCCATCTTGGACATGATCTTCAGCAGGCCCTTGCCGAGGGCCTTGAGCAGGTTCGCCTCGGCCTTCTTTTCCGAGACGTTCTGGATGACCCCGCGCCGGACCAGGTCCCTGACCGACTCGATGGCCAGGTACGGGTTGACGGCGGCAGCGCCGTACCCGACAAGCAGGGCGACGTGGTGGCATTCGCGCACGTCCCCGGACTCCACCACGAGGCCGGCCCGGGTGCGTGACTTCTGCTTGATCAGGTGGTGGTGCACCGTACCGGTCAGCAGCAGCGAGGGAATGGGTACGAGGCCGGGGCCGTCGCCCCGTGGGCGATCCGACAGGATGATCAGGCGGGCGCCGGCCTCGATGGCGACCGAGACCTCGGCGCAGATGTCCGCGAGCCTGGCGCGCAGGCCCTCCCCGCCGCCCGCCGGGTCGTAGCGGCCGTCCACCACGTGCGAGGCGAACCCGGGCAGATTGCCCTCGTCGTTGATGTGCACGATCTTCGCCAGGTCGTTGTCGTCGATCACCGGATAGGGAAGCACGATCTGGCGGCAGGAGGCCGGGATCGGGTGGAGCAGGTTCTGCTCGGGCCCGGTGATCGTGCCCAGCGAGGTGACGAGCTCTTCCCTGATCGCGTCCAGCGGCGGGTTGGTCACCTGGGCGAACAGCTGGGTGAAGTAGTCGAACATCAGCCGCGGCCGCCCGGAGAGCACCGCCACCGGGGTGTCCGTGCCCATGGACCCGATTGGTTCGGCTCCGGCCCGCGCCATCGGGGCCAGGATGACCCGCAGCTCCTCCTCGGTGTAGCCGTGCATCCGCTGCTGGGACAGCAGGCTGGTGGCCCGTTCGGCCTCTTCCGGCCGCGGCCGGTCCGGCAGGTCGTCCAGGTGAATGAGCCCGGCGTGCAGCCAGTCCTCGTACGGGTGCTCGACGGCCAGCGCCGCCTTGACCTCCTCGTCCTCGACGATGCGGCCGGCCGCCGTGTCGGCCAGGAAGACGCGGCCGGGCTGCAGCCGCCCCTTCCTGATCACCGTGGTCTCCGGGTCCGAGTCGATGTCGAGCACGCCGACCTCGCTCGCCAGCACGACCAGGCCGTCGCTGGTCACCCAGTACCGCCCGGGCCGCAGGCCGTTGCGATCCAGCACCGCGCCGATCACCGAGCCGTCGGTGAACGCGATCAGCGCCGGTCCGTCCCACGGCTCCATCAGCGCGGCGTGGTACCGGTAGAAGGCGCGCCGCTCCGGCGTCATCTCCTCGTGGTTCTCCCACGGTTCCGGGATCATCATCAGCACCGCGTGCGGCAGCGACCGGCCGCCCATATGCAGCAGCTCCAGGCACTCGTCGAAGCTGGCCGAGTCGCTGGCGTCCTCGTCCAGGATCGGGAAGAGCCGCTCGATCCCCCGGCCGTCCGCGGAATCCGGGATGAGCTCGCTGGCCAGCATCGCCTCGCGGGCACGCATCCAGTTGCGGTTGCCCCGGACGGTGTTGATCTCGCCGTTGTGCGCCACGTACCGGTACGGGTGGGCCAGCGGCCAGGACGGGAACGTGTTGGTGGAGAACCTGGAGTGCACCAGCGCCAGCGTGGACTTGTAGGCCGGGTCGGACAGGTCGGGGTAGAACGGCCCGAGCTGCGGCGCGGACAGCATGCCCTTGTACACGATGGTCCGGGCGGACAAGCTGGCGAAGTACACCCCGGCCTCGTGCTCGGCCCGCTTGCGCAGGCAGAACGCCATCCGCTCCAATTCCAGCCCTTGCTGGCCCTCAGCCCCTGCGATAAACAGCTGTAGCACGTCGGGCAGCACCGCCCGGGCGCCGTCGCCGCAGGCAGTGATGTCGAACGGGACCTCGCGCCAGCCGAGGATGGTCAGCCCTTCGGCGGCGGCCAGCCGGGCCAGGGCGGGAGTGACCAGATGCCGTTCGGCGGAGAAGAAGGCCATGCCGGCCGCATAGGCGCCGGCCTCGGGCAGCTCGAAGTCGCAGGTAGCGCGGAAGAACTCGTCGGGAATCTGGGTCAGGATCCCGGCCCCGTCCCCGGTTCCCGGGTCGCCGCCCTTGGCGCCCCGGTGCTCGAGATTGCACAGCACCCGCAGGGCCCTGGCCACTACATCATGACCGCCGCGTCCGGACAAGTCCGCGACGAAACCGACGCCGCACGCATCGTGCTCGAACCGGGGGTCGTAAAGGCCAGCAGCGGCCATGGGCTCTCCTGTCGTCTCTTGCAAAACGCCACTTCAATGCGCTCGGGACGACATTGGCCCAGCTAGACAGAACTGTTACACCGACATTACATCACCGGGAGAATCCTCTACCACCGCTCGCCTCACTGGCCCGCGAGCAGGCGGCTGGCGCCCGGGTCTGGTCAAGTACATGCCCAGCACGGCGAGGACGAAAACGGCGATGTCGCCGAGCACGCCGTAGCGCATGCCGAGCGCGTGCGGCAGCGGGCCGACCCGCAGCGTATCCGCCCAGAAGCCGCCGGCCGCGTACCCGGCCGCGCACAGCATGAACGTCCGCTCGCCGCTGAGCGCGAACTTCCTGGCCGCCCAGATCACCCCGAAACCCAGGGCGACCGCCCACAGCGACTGGTACAGGAAGGCGGGCTGGAAGGTGGCATAGTTCTCATAGCCGGGCACCCGGTGCTCGGGCGAGATCCGCACCGCCCACCACCACGTCGACGGCGGGCCGTAGAACTGCTGAGCCCACCAGTTGCCCAGGCCGCCGATGGCCAGGCCGAAGGCCAGCCCGGGTGCGACCGCGCCCGCCACCGGCCCGAACGCCACGCCGGAGCGGCGGCAGGCGATCCACGCCCCCGCCGCGCCGAGCGCCACCGCGCCGGGCACGCCAATGGCGGCGACGCCGACGGTGGCGGCGTGCCAGAGCCGGTATTCGCCGCCGAAGGCGTGCCTGTTATCCAGCAGGATCGCGTGCACCAGCGCCCCGGCCAGGCCGAACGGGATGGCCCAGGCGGCCGCGTCGAGGATCATCCCGGGGCGTGCCACCGTCGGGACGCCGGAGCGCCGGTACCTGCGGCTGGCCACGGCCACCGCGACGACGATCCCGGCGATCATGCACAGCGCGTAGGCGCGGACCGACAGCGGTCCGATATGCCAGACGGCGCGGCCGGGGCTCGGAATCGACGCGAGCGGCACCTTCCGGACACTACCGCCTATGGGGCGGGGCGGCGGACGCCGGCGGCGAGTTCGGCGGTCAGGTCGCGGATAGCCGGGATGCCCTGCTCGTCGAGGAGGCGGCGTACGAAGGCCGAGCCGACGATCACGCCGTCCGCGAACGCGGCCACCTGAGTCGCCTGAGCGCCGTTGCTGACGCCCAGGCCGACCGCCACCGGCAGGTTCGTGTGCTCTCGGACCCGTCCGACCAGTCCGGAGGCGTCATCGCCGACCGCGTCCCTGGTGCCGGTGATGCCCATTACCGAGGCGGCATAGACGAAGCCGCGACAGGCCCGGGCGATCTTGGCCACCCGCTCGTCGG
>Ga0335078_10006706_pt1 | contig 17040 bp, 18 predicted proteins | sample Lox_Sample_32_FD_206711 | JGI IMG/M metagenome (GOLD analysis project Ga0335078, IMG submission 206711) | Soil microbial communities from Loxahatchee National Wildlife Refuge, Florida, United States - Lox_Sample_3.2 | ecosystem: Environmental > Terrestrial > Soil > Wetlands | place: USA... | reverse complement strand
CGCATGCCAGTGACCAGCGCCCGGCGGATGCACCCGCAGACCCGCAAGCGGCACCAGGGCGCGGCGCCGCAGACACCGGCATGGAACTGGGTGGCGATGGGCCAGATGGGCCTGACCGGCTGGACCGCAGCCCGCTTCAGCCGGACGTGGATTCTGCCGGACTGCGAAAAGGTGGAGTGACCGAACCACTCCAGAAGGACAAAACAATGAAAACCACAATCTTGATGTCCGGGGCACGAGCATGACACTTGCGAAGTTGCTGCCACTGGCGTTCGTGATGATCGCCGGCCCCCAGATCCTCAGCACGATCTTCCTCGCCACCACCGAGAATTGGCGCAAGAACACCCTGGCCTTCGTCGCCGGGGCAGGTCTCTCCGTCACCATCGTTGTCTCGATCGGGTACGCGCTGAGCGCCGGTGCCTCGAACCAGGGAGCATCGAACAACACGCTCGACATCATCATCCTCGTTCTCCTTTTCGCGGCGGCACTGCACAAGTTCTGGACTCGTAAGCAGTCCAAGCCACCGAAATGGATGGGGAAGCTGGAAACCATCACGCCCAAGGGCGCGATCAAGCTCGGCTTCCTGCTCCTCGGGGTCTTCCCCACCGACATCCTCACCGCCATCGCCGTCGGCGGCTACGCCTCGACCCACGGTGAACCCTGGTGGCACATCTTCGGCTTCGTCTTGCTGACCCTGCTCCTGGTCGCGCTGCCCGCGCTGATGATCCTGCTCTTCGGTAAGAAGGCCGAGAACGCCATGCCCAAGGTGCGGGACTGGATGAACAACAACTCCTGGGTGGTCAGCGAGATCGTGCTGGCCTTGTTCATCGCGCTCACCGCGAACAGTTTGGCGGGATAGCTTCGAAGGGCTGCATCAACGCGGACGCCGGCAAGTCCGTGGCGTTAGGGCTGGCGGCCTTCGTCGAACACATGGGCAAGGCGATTGGCCGCACCTGGGACCAGTATCCGGCATGAACGAGGCGAAGACTCGTTGTTACCGGCCGCACTACCGAGAATCGGGCGGCAGCATTCCATGAGGATGGATCGGCTGCCCTCATTGGTGATCGCCGGCCGCTGCATAGTCTCAGCCTGCCAGCCACCGGCCTGCGCGGTCGCCACCCCACCGGGGTGAAAGTCACGCCAGGTTGCCGGCCGTAAACAGCAGGCGGCCGACGACCGAGGCACCGGCGAACCGACGCCCCTACCAGCCAGGCCGCTACGAGCACCCGTGGACAGCTTCTTCGACACGAAGTACCGCAGGATGCGGGAAGGTGGCGTCGGCGCTACGTCATTGGCTCAGCGGCCAGCGCCTGCGCCGCCTGGTGCCAGCCGGGGGAAGTAGTGGAAGGCGACGTCCCTGATGACTTCGACGATGAGCTGCGGCGTCAGTTCGGCGGAGGGGTCGTCCAGCTGCGGCGGGAGCTTGAGCTCCATCTGCCTGGCGTGCTCGATGATGCCCGGTCCGACGTCCTTGCCCAGGTAGCCCAGGGCCTTGCCCAGGGCCACGTAATCGATCGTCCATGCGGGTTCCGGCTGGACCTGGAAGATGGCCCATGCCTGCGGGTCACGCGGGGTGCCGCGGGTGAAAATGTGGCCGAAGGTGCGCGCCGAGGCATCGCGCTGGGTGAACGCCGGGCCGAGATCCCAGGCCTTGCGCAGCGTCGCGATCAGCGAGGTATGCCGGTACTCCTCGTTGTACACCGAGCCCGGCTCGACCCAGGGCGACACGGCGATGGCGGGAACCCGGTAGCCGGAACGGTCGAACGTGAACCCGAACTCACCCGCCGGTGCGGCCGGATCGGGCGGCGGGACCGCGCCGGGGGGCACGTGGTCGTAGGTTCCGCCTGGCTCGTCCCACCCGATCAGCAGGGTGGTGTTCCAGACGTTGGCGCCCGACGCTGAGGTGGCGGACCGGTAGGCGCTGAACACCCGCGCCAGAAAGGCCTCGCCGCCCAGCATCGACGACGGCGCGTCGAGACCGACGTCAATGTCATGGCCGAAGAATGACCGGCCGAACGCGGGGTGGTAGTCGCCGTGTCCGGCGAGCATGTCCGGCTCGATCAGCGAGAAGTCAGGCAGCGCCCCGGCGGCCGCGTCCTTCTCGAACTCCGAAAACGGCACGAAGTGCGTCGCCAGCCGGTCCTTCAGCCGGGGATAGTGGATGACACCGGTGTACGACAGGCACATTGGCTCCATCACGTAGACCTTCCAGGTCCTGCCGTGCTGTTCGAGCCGCTCGAAGATCGTCTCGGCGTCGTTCTTGGTGAACCACTTTTTCCCCGGGAGGTTGACGACCAGGCCGGAGGATGTGCCCGCCGTCCAGAACGACCTGTTCATGAACGTCTGCGAGGGTACTTCGCTGAACCAGTGGTCGAACACCCCGAACTCCCGGGCGATGCCGCTCAGCACCGGCAGCTGGGCCGGGGTATACCCGGTCATGATCTGCGCGTACTCCGCATAGGTGGGCTGCCGGCCGACCTCGCCGGTGAACGTGCTGATGTAGTCGGCGACGAACCCGTCCATGGCCGGGGTCGCACCGGGCGGCGGCGCGTTCCACGGCCTGGTCACGCCCTCGCCGATCTTGCCCCGGTTGTGGTCGTTGATCGTGCCGAACACCTGGGTGTTGACGTGATACCACTCCTCACCCGAGTCCGGGTTGGGGGAGTCCATGTCGGCAGACACGCCGTAGGGCACCACCTTGCGGTCGGCGCCGTGCTCGGCCCATCCCGGGATCGGGTTGCTCAGCTCCTTGCCGATGACGCCCTCGAAAGTCTTGCCATCCCCGGGGCCGTACAGGCGGCCCAGCACGTTGTCCAGGGACCGGTTCTCGAACAGCACCACCACCACATGGTCCAGCGCGTTAGCTCGGGTCGGATCGGCCATGGCAGTCTCCACTCGTCTGAGCACGTTACCGGTGTGTCCAGCTGCGCTGGCCCTGCCGGGGAGCGAGCTACTGACACCGGACCATGCAGACCGTCAGCAAGCACCCACCGGAGACCTTGGATCAGGCTGCTTCCCCCGGTCAATGCCAGAATGCGCGCTGGCGTCATGTCCGCGCGTCACCTCATCGGGATGAAGCGTCTGCCGGGTTCGTCCCGCTACGCTGACTGCGTGACCGATGTGCTAGCTGCCTGGAATGACGGCGCCGCGAGGCAGGCGGTCGTGGAGTTTGTCGAACGGACGGTGTCAGATGGTGTGCCGGTCGAGGAACGGGTAGCGGTCTTCGACAATGACGGCACGCTGTGGTGCGAGAAGCCGATGCCGATCCAGTTCGACTTCATTCTCCGCCGGCTATCCGAGATGGCGCAGGCCGACCCCGGGCTGCGCGGCCGCCAGCCCTGGAAGGCGGCATACGAGCGCGACTATGGCTGGTTCGGGACGGTGATCACCGAGCACTACGCGGGCAACGACGCCAGCGTGCGGACGCTCCTGGCCGGGATCTTTGCCGCCTACGAAGGGATCAGCGTCGAGGACTTCGAGGCGAAGTCCGATGCCTTCTTGCGCACTGCGCAGCACCCGACCCTCGGCCGCGGCTACCTCGAGTGCGTTTATCTGCCAATGGTCGAACTGCTCGGCTACCTGGCCGCGAACGGGTTCACAAACTACATCGTTTCCGGTGGCGGGCGGGACTTCATGCGGCCGATCAGCCAGGAGGTGTACGGGATCCCCCGTGACCGGGTGATCGGCAGCACAGCCGAGTTCCAGTACACCAGCGACGACCGTGGCGGCACGATCACGCACAAAGCCGAGGGTGACTACCTCGACGATGGCCCGCAAAAACCGATCCGGATCTGGAGCCACACCGGCCGCCGGCCGCTGCTTGCTGGCGGCAACTCCAACGGCGACATCCCGATGCTCGATTTCACCCAGCATCCCGGCAAGCCGACCCTGCGCCTGCTCCTGGTGCATGACGACGCCGACCGTGAGTTCGCCTACACCAGCGGCGCCGAACAGGCAGTGGAGCGGGCCGGCAAGAACGGCTGGACGATCGTCAGCCTCAAGAACGACTGGGCCACCGTCTTCTGACATACGACGCCCTGCCGATGTAGATGAATACCGCTTCGGGCTTCGCCCCTGGCCGCGCTTCACCCCCCTCCGGGTGAAGCCCGTCGGGCCCGCGGCGGCTGACCATCAAGGGTAAGTCCAGCCCATGCCGCCCGGCAGCAGGGAGCCGATCCGCAGATTGCCGCCGCCTGCCGGCCAACGCGAAGGAGATCGTGCGCCGCCGACGGCCGCTGACCGGCAAGACCAGCAAGAAGTGGTCGACCGAGACGGTCTACGCGATCACCTCGCTGACCGTTATCCAGGCCCGGCCCGCCGAGCTCGCCCGCATCGTGCGCGGCCACTGGGGAATTGAGGACCGCCTGCGAATTGAGGACCGCCTGCACTGGGTCCGCGACGTCACCTACGACGAGGACCGTTCCCAGGTCCGCACCGGCAACGGGCCTCGCGTCATGGCCAGCGCAACCTGGCCATCGGCATCTTGCGGCTGACCGGCCACGCCAGCGTCGCCGCCGCCCTGCGCTACCACGCCCGGCGGCCCAGCAGACCACTGCAAACGATCATGCAATGCTAAAGAGGACTTTGCCGGGACCCTGGCAAGGCGATGGCTTGGGACGCTACCTCGATGCGAGGGCGTCCGCCCGACTACCGGGTTTCCGATTCCGTGTCCTGCCAGGGCGTGCCCAGCATCGTATTTCCGAGCCCAGTGGGCCGGCGCTGTTCTTGGGCACGGAGGCCAGCCCAGAGCGTGCGTGGCGGGTCTCGTGCCGTGCTTGTGTGTCGGTCTGCCTGGATCGATCAGGCCGGGACGCCGGGCGGCTGCAGTCGGCACGCGTGGACGGCAGCCTCCACGGTGCTGTGGAAATGATCGGCGCCGATGAGGTCGGTCAGGCCGATTTCATCGAAACGCGTCCGCAGTTCCACGGACGCCCTGGCGACATGGAGCTCGATATTCCGCTCGCTGAGGCCACCGATCACCTCACGCAGCGCTACCTCGGTGCTCGCGTCGATGTCGCTGATGAACGACGCGTCGAGGATAACGTGCCGCACGGGCTTGGGAGCTCCGTCCACGGCAGCCCAGAGCCTGCGTTTGAAGAAGTGGGCGTTGGCGAAGAACAACCGATCCTGAATGCGGTAGACGACCACCCCGGAGGTGATCCCGGCATCTGGGTGATCGCTGACGTCGACGTACCGGTCCTCCCCGGCCGACCAGCCGAGCACGGCGTCCGCCGGTCGTGCCGCCTTCCTGATGATGTCGGCGACCGACAGGACGACGGCCACGATGATCGCCTGCAGGACACCGATCGTGATCACGAAGGCAGCAGTGGTGACGGCGATGGCGGCCTCGGCCTTGCTGCTCCGGGCGAGCGACCGCCACTGGGCGGGATCTATCAGCTTGGAGGCCGCGAAGACAATCACTGCACCGAGAATTGCCGATGGCAGGTACTCGATCGGCGCGGTCAGGAACAGCAGGATGACGCCGATCATCGCGGCGGCGGTCAGCCCGCTGACCTGGCTGGTCGCACCCATGTCGTCGTTGACCGCCGTACGCGACCCGCTGGTCCCGACCGGCATGCCCTGGGTGACCCCCGACGTGATCTGGGCGACGCCGAACGCAAGCAGTTCCTGGTTGGCGTCGACGACCTCGTGGTGGCGGGCTGCGAAGGAGCGGGCCGTGAGGATGGAGTCGCAGAAAGCCACGAGGAAGATGGCCACCGCGGCGGTGGCGAGCGTGCCGAGGTCCGAGCGCGAGACGTTGGGCACGGTGAATGACGGCAGCCCGCTCGGCACTGGCCCGGTGACGGACACGCCGTGGGAGCCGAGGTGCAGTGCCCAGGACGCCGCGATGCCGACGACCACGAGCACCAGTGCGCCCGGGATGCGCTGGCTGATCCTGGCCATCACGACGAGGAGCACCAGCGCCAGCGCGGCGACCACGACCGTCGCGGCGTTGGCCTCGCCGAGGTGGCGGACGATGTCGATCGTCTGGCGGATGGTCCCGTTCTTGTCGCTGGAGACGCCGACCAGCTTGCCGAGCTGACCGAGGATCAGCACGATGGCGACTCCGGTGATGTACCCGACCAGGACTGCCTGCGAGAAGTAGTCGGCGATCCAGCCCAGGCGCACGAGCCGGGCTGCGAAGAACACGAGACCTACCAACAGGGCCAGCATCGCTGCGAGCCCGGCGTACTTCGTGCTCCCGGCCGCCGCGAGCGGTGCGATCGTCGTCGCGACGAGCAGCGAGATGGTGCCCTCGGGCCCGATGACCACCCGCGGCGCGGATCCGAAGATGGCATAGGCCAGGACGGGCAGCAAGAGCGCGTACAGTCCTGCGCTGACCGGAACGCCCGCCAGCTCGGCGTAGGCCATGGCCGACGGGAGGGCCAACGCTGCCACGGTGACGCCGGCGATGACGTCGGTGCGCAGCCGCGTTCTGGAGTACGACGACAGCGACCGGGCGAACGGCACGTACCGGGTCGCGAGGGGCGGCCGGCTCTCCGACGCGAAGGCCCCACGACCGTGGTAGGCCTCGCGGAAGGGCTTCACGGCCCCAGTCAAGCACCGGGGGGCGGCACCCACTCCACCCCGATGAGGTGAAGCAGCACCTGGGCGACGGGCATTATTTTGTCAGTATGATCGCGAACAGCACGGTGTACCGCGACGGCAGCAGGCTCCACGCCGGGGTCGGGCCTGACGACCTGGAGGGGATCCGCAAGGCGGTTCAGTCCGGGCAGCCCGGCGAATTCGTGTCCGTCGGCCTGCACGAGCCCGGCGAGGCCGAAATGGCCCAGGTTGCTGAGATCCCTGGCCTGCACCGGCTGGCGGTCGAGGACTCGCTGCATCCCGTCCAGCGGCCGAAGCTCGAGAAGTACGGCGACATGGTGTTCCTTGTTCTCAAGACCTTGTGGTACGTCAAGGAGTCGGACACCGTCAAGGGCGGGCAAGTCGCGCTGTTCATGGGCCCGGACTACGTCGTCACGATGCGGCAAGGGGCGCGATTCGAGCTCGAAAGCGTGCGCCACCACCTGGAAGAGCGCCCCGACGTGCTCAAGCAGGGTCCCGCCGCTGTCGTCCACGCCGTCTGTGACCGGGTCGTGAACCTCTACGAGCTGGTCGTCTCGGATCTGGAGACCGACGTGGACGAGGTGGAGGCCTCCGTGTTCTCGCCGCAGCGGCCCCACGTCTCCCAGCGGATCTACGAGCTCAACCGCGAGCTCACCACGCTGCGCAGGGCTGTCAGCCCGCTGCGGGTCCCGATGCAGCAGTTCGCCCAGGCGCAGATCAAGGGTGTCTCTGCGGACATGGCTCTGTACTTCCGCGACGTCGCCGACCACCTGGCCCGGGTCAGCGACGCGGTCGACTCTGCGGGCAACCTGCTGTCCAGCGCCTTCGATGCGAACCAGTCCCGGATCGGCGTGCAGCAGAACGACGACATGCGCCGGATGTCCGCGTGGGCGGGCGATCTTTGCGGTCATCACCGTGCTGGCCGGGATTTACGGGATGAACTTCGTGCGCATGCCTGAGCTCCGGTGATCGTTCGGATACCCATTGGTACTGCTCGTGATGGCCGGCTTGTCGGTGGTGCTCTACCGCATGTTCAAGAAGTCCGGCTGGCTGTAGCCGCACGTGCGGTCGGGCCGGCCATAGTCGCCGACGGCGAGACCTGTGAGTGCCGACAATGCGGCCACGTCACGCGACCTGCGAATACTCGTGGAGGAGGCCGCCGAGCCGGTCGCGTCTGAGAACGGGGACGTTATCGTCGGCGACCGCGGCGTGGCTGGTGCCGTCGGGTGGTTTCTGGCTGAGGGTCCGGTGCGGCTGGTGGGTGGTGTTGTAGTGATCGACGTATTCGCTGACGATGTGGGCGCGGAGAAGGTTCTGGCCAAGGCCAGGGAACGCGGCTGGAGGTGGTGAGTATGCAGAACAACTTCAAAGTGATGTTCGACCTGTGACGGACGCGCTGTCGGTGTCGGCCCCGCCACGTTTGCGAGAGCCTCTCGTCAGGTCTGGGTGTGGGGCGAGCACGCAGCTACGCGTCGTTACCTCGACGGAGTGGCCTTTCACTCAGCCCGGGTGACCCGCTCCGCCGTTAGATCGGCTTGACTCTCAATGAGAGCGGGCTTCCGAGGTGATGTCGCCGGGGAGTCAGCGGGAGGTATGTATGGGTGAGCCCGATGAGGTGGCCGTGCGGGGCGGCGGTCCGCCGCAAGAAACGGGCGGCGCAGGCGGGCGGCATGGAACGGGTGAACAGTCAGAGCCTCCCACCCGCCGCCAGCGTTGGCTGGCCAGGCTCGCGTTCGCGGCGGCCATCGCTGCTGTGGTGGTGCTCCTGCTGCCCGGGGGGCTGAAAAGCATTATCGCGCTGCTCTTGGGCTTGGCGGGCTTGGCGGTCGGCTGCGCGGCGGCCTGGTGGTTCCTCGCCAACCGCGGCATCGTCCGCTGGCTGGCCTGCGTGGTTCTGGTCGCGGTGCCGGTATTCATAATCGTTGTGTATGTCGTGGCCGCGCTGCTGTGGGAAGTGGTGCTGGCGTTCGTGCTCGCGGCCGCCGCTGCAGCCGCCGGGCGCGCAGCGCTCAGCAGCGGCCACGCGTCCGCGGGTCCGCCCGAATATCCCGCGGCGCGGCAGCACCAGCCGTTTCTGATCATGAACCCGAGGTCGGGTGGCGGCAAGGTCGGGAAGTTCGGGCTCAAGGACAAGGCCACCGCGCTCGGTGCCGAGGTGGCCCTGCTGGAGGGGCCCGGGTTCGTCGACGTGGCCGCGCTGGCGCGGCAGGCGGCAGACCGCGGGGCTGATTTGCTCGGGGTGGCAGGCGGTGACGGAACCCAGGCGCTCGTCGCGGGGATCGCCGCCGCGCGGGACGTCCCGATGATGGTCATCTCGGCGGGTACCCGTAATCACTTCGCCCTTGATCTCGGGCTGGACCGCGACGACCCCGCGAGCTGCCTGGATGGGCTCACCGACGGCGTCGAGCTGCGCATCGACCTGGGCCTGATCGGGGACCGCACGTTCGTCAACAACGCGTCGTTCGGCGTCTATGCCGAGGTCGTGCAGAGCCCGGCCTACCGCGACGACAAGGCCGGAACGGTCTTGCAGATGCTCCCGGACATGCTCGGCGGGCACCAGGGAGCGCACCTGGTGGTGCGGGTCGGCGGGAAGGTGATACTCGACGGGCCGCAGGCGGTGCTGGTCAGCAACAACCCGTATGAGGGCGGCGACATCGCCGGGCTGGGCCGGCGCGCGCGGCTCGACCAGGGCGTGCTCGGCGTCATCGGCGTGAAGGTGGCGAACGCCGCCCAGGCGGCCGGCCTGCTGAACAAGGCAGCACGCTCACGCGAACTCACCGCGCTCACCGCCCGCGAGGTCATCATCGACTCCGATCAACCGCAGATCCCGGTTGGGATCGATGGTGAATCGGTGCTGATGCCCACCCCGGTGTCCTGCACGATCAGCCCGCTGGCGCTGCGGGTACGGGTGCCACGCGACCGGCCCGGCGTCCCCGCGCCGCGGCCACGGCTGGACTGGGCCCGGCTCCGCCACCTGGCGCTAACGTTCGCGCGGACCGCTGGTGGCACCCATGCTGCACGATCCGGCATTTCATGACCACGATAATTTGCGGGAGTATTCGCCGGGAAGTGGCGGGCCGGGCCGGGACAGAAGGGCTTGGTACCGCCGGACCTGCTATCACCCATCACGGGTAATGACGGCTGTGACCTACCGCGCCGAGTATTCGAACAGGCCCGTTTCGCTCATGCCGGCCGGCCTGCCAGCCATGGAGAAGCCACCTGGGGAGTGTCAATGGTTTCCGACGAGTCGTCAATGGTTTCGGGTGGATACGGCACGCCGCCGCCTGGGGTAATGGCGGGAACATGGCAGGCGGCGTTGTTCCTCGGCGTCCTGACCCTGATCCTCGGCATCATCGTGAGCTTCCACCCGACAGGTTCCCTGAACGTCCTCGCAGTGCTGCTCGGCATCCTGATGATCTTCTCCGGGATCTTCCACCTGATCCGGGTGTTCGACCCGGCCGAGCCGCACCGGGTCTGGCTCGGCGCCACCTGCACCTGACCAGGTCGCTCATCGGCCTGATTATCGGCATCACCTGGATCGTCCAGGGGCTGGCCGCGCTGATCGGGGGGATCTCCGGCGGTGCCCGCGAGGGAAGAGCCTAGTGGATCATCTTCGGGGTGGTCAGCCTCATCGCCGGGATCGTCGTCGCGTCTGCCCCGCGTCCTCGCTGAACGTCCTGGCCGTACTGCTCGGGATCTGGTTCATCATCATGGGCATCTTCGAGATCATCGGCGGGCTCGCCGAGCAGATGTTCCTGTCCCCCAACGCGACCTCGATCTACCGCAAGCTGGGCGTCTCCTCACGCAGCCAGGCGATCTCACGCTCCGTTGAGCTGGGGCTGCTCACCGGGTAACGACCGGCGTTCATCCCATCACGACGATGAGATCCGCCCCCGGTATGAGGTGTCAGCCAGTGCCGGCGTCTGGCCGCTGGGTCAGCCACTGCGCATAGGACCTGCAGTCATCCGGGCCAAATTCCACACCACCGGGCAGAGGGTGGGCGAACACCAGCGCGGCGGTGGCCTCGAGTTCGCTGCGGAGCAGGCCGGCCGGGCCGGTCGCCTCGAATCCCAGGGTCCACCAGTCCTGGCCGTTCGTGTGGACTTCGGTGAGTTCCACCCCGCACCGCGGCGGCTGGCCCGTCCCGGCGGCCCGGGCCCCGGCCGGCCCGCTGGCCGAGGAGAACTGGCTGACGCGCCGCCTCTTGCGTACTGGCCGCCAGCTCGCCGGGTCGGCGCTGCCCGGGCGGAGCGGCTCAACGGGAAAGGACCACTTCTGCCAGGACTCCATGCGCCCGTGAGCGCGGCCCGCCACCTCCAGGGCTCCGGGGCTCCCGTGGTAGGCCTTCACTTCCAGAGCGCCGCCGCCGCGGATCTTCACCGACAGGCCGGGCAACGGCGGATCCAGGAGGTAGATGTCCTGGCGTGATTCCGTCCTGGCCGGGAACTGCCCGAACCATCCGGCTACCGCACTGCCCATCTGGCCGGGGAAGATCCAGCGCACCTCCAGGCTGCAGACCCCTTGGGTGACTGGGCTGTCAGGCTGTTCAGCGGTCATCGTCACATGCTCCTGATACTGGCTGGCGGCCAGCCCGGGCACGTCAACCGTCCGCAGCGGTGTCATAGCCACTTCTTCCGCCTAGGCGGAGATGTCAGTAGCCGTTCGTTTCCTCCAGCGCGGCCGCGATGTCGTACCCGAGCGCCATGGCCACATCGGGAGCGGCGGTGACGACACGGCCGAGCCCGGCGACTGGGGCGATCGCCAGCAGCACGTCGGCGATCTCGTCCTCACTCGCGCCCGCCGCCAGCGCCCGGCTGGCGCTCCATTCCAGGGACACCGCCGGTGACCCGATAGCCACCAACACCGCCACCTGCAGCAGCGCCGCGGTCCTGGAATCCAGGGCCGACGTCTTGACCAGGCCAAACCCAATCCCGGCCTCGTCTTGGACGAAGCCTTCCTCGATCATCGCCAGCCTGCGCAAAGTCTCCTGGAATCTCACCGTCTGGCCCATCGCTCCCCCTGCCAACCGTCAGATCCAGTCCATCTCGTAGCGGAGCCGATTCCATCCTCCTGATGGTGTGAAAGACACCTGGCGCCCCACCAGGCCGGGCAGTGTCCCATCCCTCCCGGCCGCGCCTCCGCGCAGCGACGTTGGCTCAGTGGCCCTCGCCTGCACCAGTGGGCGCCAGCCGGGGGGAGTAGTGGAAGGCGACGTCGCTGATGACTTCGACGATGAGCTGCGGGGTGAGTTCGGCGGAGGGGTCGTCGAGTTGCCGCGGGAGCTTCAGCCCCATCTGCCTGGCGTGCTCGATGATGCCGGGACCGACGTCCTTGTTTACCTCTTAATCTTCCTGTTCTGCCGAAAGAAGTGGGTTGCCCACCGCATGGTTATGCACAGGCTCGCTCCGGGGCGAACATTCGGATCTGGCCGACCGAGTTGTCGCGGAGTGGCGCCAAGGTCGTTGACGCGCTGGCCAGGGGCGCGGACGCTGGCTGGTGTGACGGGGACGGCTGATCATGTGCTCCGCAACCGGGCGGCGTGGGACCGGCTGGCTGCGGACTACGCCGGCCCGGGCCTGGATAACTGGGCGGCCAGCGAGCCGGCCTGGGGAATCTGGCATGTCCCCGAGGCCCAGCTTGGCGTCTTGCCGCCGCGGCTGGACGGCGCCGACGCCCTGGAGCTGGGATGCGGCACCGGCTATGTCTGCGCGTGGCTGGCGCGCCGCGGCGCCCGGCCGGTCGGCGTGGACAATTCGGCCGCTCAGCTGGCCACTGCCGTGGCGCTGCAAGACCGGTTCGGGCTGCGTTTCCCCCTGATTCAGGCCAGCGCCGAGCAAGCCCCGTTCACCGACGCCGCCTTCGACCTGGTGATCTCCGAATATGGCGCCAGCATCTGGTGTGACCCGTATGCCTGGATTCCCGAAGCGGCCCGGGTACTGCGCCCGGGCGGTCGACTGGTGTTCCTGGTCAACGCGGTCCAGGCCGTCCTTACCTGGCCCGAGCAAGACAACCTGCCCGCCACCGAGACTCTGCAGCGCCCCTACTTCGGCATGCACCGCTTCCAATGGCAGGGCAGCGATGCGGTCGAGTTCCATCTCGGCCACGGCGACATGATCCGGCTGCTGCGCAACTGCGGGTTCGAAATCGCCGATCTCATCGAGATCCAGCCCCCGCCCGGCTCAACCACCAGGCACCCGATCGCCACCCTGGACTGGGCCCGGCAATGGCCCTGTGAAGAGGTCTGGAAAGCCCGCAAACCATCCTGACCGATCCGATGCCTACGAACGCGATCTCACACCGCGGGCAGCGCTACTCGTGGTGCTCTGCGAATGTTCGTCACAGGGTCTTTTTCATCTGCTGGGTGGTCACGTGGTACCCGAGGCTGGTGTACAGCGAGCGCGCGATCGTGTTGCTGCCGTGCACGTTTAGTCCCAGCGAGCGCATGCCCCGCGACCGGGCTTCGGCCTCGGCGAGCAGCATCGCTTCACGGCCGTAGCCGCGGCCGCGGAAGGTCTCGTCGACCTCGATGCCGTAAACCCAGGCCATCGAGGGGTGTCCGTCGGGATAAGGAACCGCCAGCCATAGCCACCCGACTGGCTGACTGCCGTCCATGAGCCGGAAAATCAGCTGGCCCGGCGTGTCCAGTCCGTTAGGCAGAGCCCGCTCATGGTCGCGGCGGGCCTTGTCCCGGGCCGCTTCTTCGCCGAGGGCACCTGAGGCGATGATTTCCGCGGCGTAGCCGGCGATCGCCTGCTCGACCCAGGTCTCGTAGTCACTGGCAGCCGGACGCGCTAGCTCAATCCCCACCCGCCCATATCTGCAGAACCGCCTGGCGCCAATCGCGTGCCCGGCCGCGAGCTGGCGGACGCGCGCCACCTGTTCTACCGCGGCGGGTAAGCCTGAGCATGGGAGAGGTCAGAGCGCCCGTTCGCGCTGGACGCCTTGCCTAGCAGTTCTGCTGCGGCGTCACGGACTGTCAGATCATTGTCACAGCCTCTTGCCGGAGGTTCCGCCGGCTCGTGAGGGTCCGCTTGCATGAGACCACGTCGCCACACGGGGGACGAGGCGGGCCAGAACACCCAGCGCTAGCAGCGCGAACGCTTACTGGCTTCGCATCGCCTCCACCTGGCTGGGACCTCAGCGAAGGATCACGCCGATGACGAACGCCTTGCGGGCAGAGTTGGAGCACAATCCGAACGCCGCCACCAGGGTCAGCTGCCGCGCCGTGCTGGAGGCGGCGGCGGAGCAGCACCCAGGGCACCGGATCTGGATCGAGACGCCAGCCGGGCAGGACAGGCTCCGGTACGTCGCCCGGCGGCGGCTGGGCAGCCAGGCAAGTCCGTACCTGGTGGTTACCGATGATTTCGCCGAGCTGCTGACCGCGCTCCGCGGCGGAGCCGGATAACCGTCCCGCGCGGCCCGGGCGCAGCCGCCGCACCGGCCCCCGGCCGCGCGGGCACCATCACGGCCGGCGGCTTTCCACACAGGAGAACCCCACTCATGCACAGCAACCCGCAGCAGCGTGCCATCAGCGCTGCGCCCGTGATCAACTGCACGGCACAGTTGAGCGGCACCGGGCGCATCGCGGACGACCTGTATCTGCTGGCACACCACGAGCGCACCGGCAGGCCGCATCTGCAGCCGCGGGCTGTTGGGCTGGGTCTGGCGGGGGCGCTGCTGGCCGAGCTCGTCCTGCCCGGTGCCATCCGCATCTGGCGTGGCCTGGTCATACCCGGTGGTGGACCGCCACCACCCGATGCATTAGCGCACACGATCCTGAGTGCGGTGACCGGCGAGCGTGAGCATCACCCGGTACGGGATTGGCTGCTGTTCCTGGCCCGCACCGCCGCGGGAGACGTTGCTTCCCGGCTGGGGGAGGCGGGGTTCCTGACCCGGGCCAGGGCAGCTGGGCGGTGGCCGGGCCGGAGACCGCGGTGGGTTCCGGCGGACCCGGACAGCGCGTTCGCGCCGCTCGTGCGGGTGAAGGCTGCTGTCGATGCCCGCGGCCCGGTGCCGGTCCAGCATGTGCTGCTCGGGCGGCTGGCGACCGCGTGCGGGCTGGCTCACCAGATGTCGCTGTACCTGCCGCCCGTAGCTCGCCTGCACCTGGAAGGGGCGGCCAGATATCTCGATCCGGATCTGCGGGCGCTGGTCGCCGCCACGCAGACCGCGGTGGAAAGCGCCCTGCTCGCCCACCGGATGTGACCCATGCCGCCAGCTAGTAACGAGAATGCCGATGCTTAAGCAGCCGATGACTGAGTCGGGCGTGCCCCGCCGGGTGCTGGGCCAATACCTGCGCGAACTGCGCCAGCAGGCCGGCTTCACGGTCAAGGCGGCCGCCGGGGTCCTGGAGTGGTCCGAACCGAAGCTATGGCGGATCGAGACCGGCCAGACCACACTCCGCGCCCTGGATGTCCAGGCCATGTGCACCGCCTATGGCGCCGCGCCAGGCATCACCCGGGCATTAACCAGCCTGGCAAGGCACACCCGGGCGCCGGGCTGGTGGCGTGCCTACGGCGAGGGCATCCCGGATGACTTCACCATCTACGCGGCTCTGGAGGACGCCGCGTGCAGGCTCGCGATGTACGAGCCGAGCCAAGTACCGGGCCTGCTGCGGACCGAAGCCTATGCCCGCACCCGCATCACGGGCATTGGCTTAGATGGCGGGGAAGCCGACCGGCTGGTCTATGATTGCCTGGCCCGCCGGGTCCTGGTGACCCGGGCCAACGCACCACTTGAGCTGACGGTGGCCCTGGACGAGGCGCTGGTGCGCCGTCCCCTGGGTGGGCCCGAGGTGATGGCCGGGCAGTTGCGGTTCCTGGCCGATATGGCCGTGCTGCCGAACATATGCCTGCGGGTGGTGCCCTGCAGCGTGGGGATGCACCCCGGGCTGGCCACCGGCGCGTTCACCATGCTGCACTTCCCGCCCGCCAATCACGGTGCGGGCACCAGTTCAACCATCGTCTACGCCGCGGGGCTAACCGGCGAGCTGTACCTGGACAAGCTCCACGAAGTGCAGCGATACCGCGATGCTCACGCCGCCATCCTCAGCTGCGCGCTGGATGAGGCCGCCAGCCAGGCGCTGCTGCTAACGGCGGCCAAGGAACTCGAACAATGACTACGCCGCCAACCGCAATTCCAGGCGAGGCGAGGCCGAAGTGCCTCACAAGTCCGCCCTTTTGCTGATCAATTCGCGAACCACGATGGAGATACCAGATGTCTAGGCAGATCACCGCACCCAAGCCAGGCAGTGTTTCCCGGGCCTTGGCCCGCGACCGGCTCGGCGTGCCCGCCGTGCTGTTCTTCGTCCTGGCCGGCGTCGCCCCGCTGACGGTGGCGGCCGGGGTCATCCCGTCCGCCTATGCGACGACCGGGTTAACCGGCATCCCGGCCGCCTTCCTGGTCATCGCGATCATCCTGGCCATCTTCGCCAGCGGGTACGTCGCGATGACCCGCCACATCCAAAACGCCGGCGCGTTCTACGCGTTCATCTCCCACGGACTCGGCCGCACCGTCGGCGTGGCCGCCGCGCTGGTCGCACTGCTGGCCTACTCCTTCCTCCAGGTCGGCCTGTACGGGGCGTTCGGCCCGGCCGCCGCCAGCGAAGCCGCCACCCACCTGCACATCCATCAGCCGTGGTGGGTGTGGGCGCTCGGCGCGTGGGCGGTCATCACCGCCCTCGGGCTGCTGCGGGTGGACATCACCGGCCGGGTGCTTGGCGTCCTGCTGTGCGCGGAGATCCTGGTCATCGCGGCCGAGACGGTGCTCGGGCTGGCACACCCGGCGGGCGGGCACCTCAGCCTCGCGGCCTTGTCGCCGGCCGCGCTGACTTCAGCCGGGTTCGGCACCGTGGGTGTGCTGGCCGTGGTGGCCGTGCTCGGGTTCGTTGGGTTCGAGCAGGCACCCGTCCTGGCCGAGGAGGCGCAGAGCCCCCGGCGCACCATCCCGGTGGCCACCTACGTCGCGCTGGGCATGATCGCGGTGGTGTACGCCGGGGCCAGTTGGGCGATGGCCGCACACACCGGCGACGCGCACATCGTGGCCGCGGCCGGGAAGCAAGGCCCGGGGCTGCTGTTCGGACTCGCTGGCAGCGGCGCGCTGGGCCAGGCCGCGCAGTGGCTGTTCCTGACCTCGCTGTTCGCCGCCGCCCTGGCGTTCCACAACGCGGTCTGGCGCTACATCTATGCTCTCGGCCGCGAACACGTCCTTCCTCCGGCGCTGGGGCGGACCGGCGGCAACAACATCCCCAAGGCCGCATCCCTGACCCAGAGCGTCACCGGCCTGGCCGTCATCGTCGGGTACGCGCTGAGCGGCCAGAATCCGATGACGCGGCTGTTCTTCTGGCTCGTTATCCCTAGCCCTCGCCGGACTGTCGTCAGTGTCTAGGACGGGCTGCTTCCGCCCTCTGGTTCGTGTGCTGGACGTGGTTATCTCCTGCCTTGTCCGTCACGTGGATCAAGGAGGAGAGCGGAT
>Ga0335078_10006704_pt1 | contig 17042 bp, 16 predicted proteins | sample Lox_Sample_32_FD_206711 | JGI IMG/M metagenome (GOLD analysis project Ga0335078, IMG submission 206711) | Soil microbial communities from Loxahatchee National Wildlife Refuge, Florida, United States - Lox_Sample_3.2 | ecosystem: Environmental > Terrestrial > Soil > Wetlands | place: USA... | reverse complement strand
ACGAGCGACCGCTCGACCCCGAGATCGTGAGCGCCGTCGAGGCGCACAAGTTCGAGCCGCTGACGCATATCGGCTGGCGCAACGTCGCGCTCAACTTCAGCACGGTGGGCGCGCTGCTCAACAGCCTTGAGGAGCCGCCCCGTGTGCCGGGTCTCGTTCAGGTGCGCCATGCTGACGACCACCAGGTCCTGCGCGCGCTGTCGCGGAACGCCGAGGTTGCGGCGCTGGCCGCGCATCCCGCGGCGGTGCGGCTTCTTTGGGAAGTCTGCCAGATCCCCGACTTCCGCAAGATGATGAGCGAGAGCCACGCGCGCTTCCTGGCGCATTGCTACCTCCACCTCGCCGGGCCGACCGAGCGGCTGCCGACGCCGTGGATCGCCGCGCAGATCGCTCAGCTCGATCGTGTCGACGGCGATATCGACACGTTGATGACGCGGATCGCGCATATCCGCACCTGGACCTACATTACGCACCGCGCCGACTGGGTCGACAGCGCGGCCGACTGGCAGGAGCGCGCCCGCGCGATCGAGGATCGGCTGTCGGATGCGCTGCACGAGAGCATCACCCAGCGCTTCGTCGATCGGCGCTCGGCGTTTCTCGTGCGCCATCTCGCAGGCGACGGCGAGTTGCTCGCCTCGGTCGACAAGGCGGGCGAGGTCCGGGTCGAGGGCAGCTATGTCGGCCGCCTCGACGGGTTCCGCTTCATCCCCGACGCGGCCGACCGCGACGAGACGCGAATGCTGGTCACCGCCGCCAACCGGGTTTTGCGCAGCGAGATCGCCGCCCGGGGTCGGCAACTCGCGCTCGACGCCGACGCGGCGTTCGCGCTCGATCCGGTCGGAAATTTGACCTGGCGCGGCGGGCTTGTCGGGCGGCTTGCCGCGGGTGATGCGTTGCTCGCGCCGCGCGTCGAGGTGATGGCGGGCAATTTCCTCGAGGGGGCGGCGCGCGAGCGGGTGCGCCAGCGCCTCCAGGCCTTTGTCAAAACCGAGGTCGAGCGCCGCCTCGCGCCGCTCTTCTCGCTGCGCGGGTTGCTGCTGAGCGCGGTCGGTCGCGGCCTGGCGTTCCAGCTGGTCGATGCGCTGGGTTGCCTCGCCGCCGTCGAGGCCGGCGAGCAGCTGCGGCTGCTCGATCGACCGGCGCGACGCATGCTCGCGCGCGCCGGCGTGCGGTTCGGGGCGGAGAGCGTCTATCTGGAGCCGTTGCTGGGACCGGACGCGGCGCGGTTCCGGGCGCTGCTCTGGGCGGTGCAATCCGGCTCGCCGATGCCGAAGCTGCCGGGAACCCGCGCGCTCGGCAGGGCGATCGCGGTCGACCCCGCAGTGCCGCAGTCGTTCTACGTCGCGCTCGGCCGCCGCGTGATCGGCAGCCTGGCGCTGCGTCCAGACCGGCTCGAGCGCCTGGCGGCGGCGGCGCGCTCGCGCAAGGCGCCGTTTGCCCTCGACGGCGAGCTGGCCGCGCTCGCCGGGGTCGCGCCGGGAGAGCTGGGCGGCGTGCTGCGCGGCATCGGGTTCCGGACGATCGTGCGCGACGGTGCCCAGCTGTTCGTGGCGCGGCCGCGCCGCCTGAGGCCGCCGGCGCCGCACGCCGCGAGGCACGTCACAAGGGGCGACGGGCACCCGTTTGCGAAGCTCAAGGAGATGCGCTTCGCGTGAGCGAGACGGGCGCTGCGGCACAGAAATCGAGCCGCCGGCTCGACCAGTGGCTGTGGTTCGCGCGCTTTGCGAAGAGCCGGTCGCTGGCGGCGCGGCTGTGCACGGCGGGCGCGGTTTCGGTCAACGGCGTCGCGGTCGGCAAGGCCAATCACACGGTGCGCACCGGCGATGTCGTGGTGGTGCCGCAACGCGGCTGGGAGCGCACCGTGCGCATTGTCGCGCTGGGCGTCCGCCGCGGCCCGGCGAACGAGGCGCGCACCCTGTTCGAGGAGGCGGCGCCGGCGCGCCGCACCGAGCGCCCGGCCTGGGAGCCGCTGCTGCTCACCGACGAGGCGGACGAATAGTAGTGGTCGGGGCGGCGCGGCGGAATAGGTGCGGGCGATGGTCGTTCTTTGCTGCAACCGGCTGCCGAACCGGACCGAGCGCACCCACGACCCGCGCTGCGGCCGCCGCAGAGCGTCATGTTCGACCAACACTCTACCGCATCGCGGATCACGCCGTCGCACCACGAGCAGGATAGACCGGCAGCAGTGACAAACAGGCCAGATCCGCGCTTTTCGGTGTTTCACGGCGCGCGCGCGACGATCACGGGCGGCATGGGTTTGATCGGCTCGGCGCTGGCGCGGCAGCTCGTCAGTCTCGGCGCTGACGTGCTGCTCGTCGACAGCATGGTCGCCGAAGGCGGCGCCAATGCCGCAAACATCGCTTCGATCAGCGACCGGGTGCGGCTCAACATCGCCGACATTCGCGATACGCAGGCGATGCGGCATCTGATCGCCGGCCAGGATTTTCTGTTCGACCTGGCGGCGCAGACAAGCCATCTGGATTCGATGAGTGCGCCGTTCGAGGATCTCGCGGTCAACTGCACCGCGCAGCTGCAGCTGCTCGAGGCCTGTCGCGCGGTCGCGCCCGAAATCACGATCGTGCACGCCGGCACAAGGCAGATCTACGGGCGGCCGCGCTACCTCCCGGTCGATGAGGAGCATCCGCTGCGCGCGACCGACGTCAATGCGGTCGACAAGACGGCCGGCGAGGCCTTTCACCTGCTGTACCACGACGTTTACGGCATCGAGACCCGCTCGCTGCGCCTCACCAACGTCTATGGGCCGGGCATGCGGATCAAGGATGCGCGGCAGAATTTCCTCGGCATCTGGCTGCGGCGCGCGCTTGAAGGCGAGGCGTTCGAGGTCTGGGGCGGCGAGCAGCGGCGCGACATGATCTATGTCGACGACGCGGCCGAGGCGTTCCTCGCCGCCGCGACCGCCCGCGAGACCGCCGGCCAGGCGCTCAATGTCGGCGGCGACGCGCCCTACAGCCTAGCTGAGATCGCCGCCGCGCTGATCGCGGCGAATGGCGGAGGGCGTTTCGAGGTCAAGGAATTCCCGCCCGAGCGCAAGAAGATCGACATCGGCGATTTCGTCACGGACGACCGCCGCTTTCGCGGCCTCGCCGATTGGGCGCCGCGGACCACGCTGGCCGAGGGGCTGGGAAAGGCGCTCGCTTATTACCGCGGCCGCCTCGCGGCCTATCTCTGAGAGGACGATGACAGAGGCTCCGATCCCGCAGGCCGACCCGCGCGCCGGCTATCTCGAACATCGGGCGGCGATCAACGCCGCCATCGCCCGCGTCCTGGACAGCGGCCAGTACATCCTCGGCCGCGAGACCGAGATTTTCGAGGCGCGCTTTGCCGGGCTCATCGGCGTCGGGCATGCGATCGGCTGCGGCAGCGGCACCGACGCGCTCGAGCTGGCGGTGCGCGCCAGCGGCTTGCGGGCAGGCGATCTGGTCTTTACCGTCTCGCATACTGCGGTCGCCACGGTGGCGGCGATCGAGCGCGCCGGCGCGACGCCTGTGCTGATCGATGTCGAGCCGGGCGGGTTCACCATGGACCCGAGCGAACTCGACCGCATGCTGTCCGCTCCGCCGGCGGGACGGCCCGCGGCGGTGATCCCGGTGCATCTTTACGGCGAGCCGGCGGCGCTCGACGAGATCGCGGCGCTGGCGCGCAAGCATGGGCTGCGCCTGATCGAGGATTGCGCACAGAGCCATGGCGCCCTGTATGGCGGCCGGATGACGGGATCGGTTGGCGATTTCGGCTGCTTCAGCTTTTACCCGACCAAGAACCTCGGCGCGCTGGGCGACGCCGGCGCGCTCGTCACCGGCGACAGCGAGCTTGCCGCCGCCGCGCGCGAGATCCGCGAATACGGCTGGCGCGACCGCTATGTCAGCGCGGTGCCGGGGATCAACACCCGGCTCGATCCCGTGCAGGCGGCGATCCTCAACATCAAGCTCGATGCGCTGGCCGGCGACAACATGCGCCGTCAGGCGATCGCCGAGCGCTATGACGCCGGGTTCGCCGGGCTGCCGCTGATTCTGCCGTCGCGCCGGCCCGGCGCAACCCACGTCTTCCACCAGTACGTGATCCGCACGCCGCACCGCGACAGCCTGCGCGAGCATCTGCGCCAGGCCGGCATCGGCACCGGCATCCATTACCCGCTGCCGGTCCATTTGCATCCGGCCTATCGCGGCCGCATTCCCACCGGCCCGCTCTGCGCCAGCGAACAGGTTGCGCGCGAGATCCTGAGCCTGCCGGTCTATCCTCAGCTCGCCGACGCAGCGGTCGATCGCGTCATCGCGGAAATCCGCCGGTTCTTTTTGTAGCGCTGCGCCGTTTATGAGGTCTGGTGGATCAGCGTGATCCCGGCGCCGATCAGTGCGATGCCGCCCCATTGCGCCCAGCCGAGCGGCTCGTTCCACAGCAGGTGGGCGAGCACCGCAACGACGGCATAGCTCGCCGCAACCGACGGGAAGGCGATCGACACCGGGATCTTGTTGAGCGCCACGACGTAGCCGATCGCAGCCACCGCATAGATTGCGAGCCCTGCGGCGGTGAGCGGGCTGGTCAGCTGCGCGACAAGGCTTGGCGCCCCGACCGCGCCGGCTTTCAACACGATCTGCCCGGCAATGCCGAGCGTGATCGCGGCGGCAAGGCTCAGATAGGACAGCGCCACGCGGGTCAGCCGCGCTGGCGCAGGCGCACCGGCCGCGCCGCGAGCGGCGCCTCGTCCGCCGCCGCGGCGGCCGGGTCGGCGCGTGTCACCGCCTTGACCACCGACTGCGGCTTCTTGTTCGCCGTCAGATAGAGCCGGCCGAGATACTCGCCGACGATGCCGAGGATCAACAGCTGCACCCCCGACAACAGCAGGATCGCCGCGAACACCGAGGCCCAGCCAGGCGGCGGGGAAAAGAACAGCGCCTCGACGACCGCCGCGGCGCTCCCCAGCGCGCCGACCAGGCTCAGCGCGAACCCGGTCAGCGTGCTGATGCGCAGCGGCATGACCGAGAAATTGACGAACATGCTCATCCACAGCCGCAGCAGCCGGCGCAGCGTGTAGTTGCTGCGTCCGATCGCGCGCGGGAGGTGACTCACCAAGAGCCGGTCGATGTCCTGCGTCACCTGCAGAATGAGCCCGTCGACATAGGGGAAGGGGCCTTCGTAGCGCGTGATCTCGCGCACGACAAACGCGCTCATGCAGCGGAAGCTCGAGAGGTAAAAGCCCTTCGGCTTGTCGAGCACAAAGCTGGCGACCCAGTTGGTGAAATTGCTGCCGAGGTTGCGCCAAACGGCGTGCTGCTTCTCCTCGTAATAAGTGTAGATGACCTCGTGACCGCTTTCCTGGGCGAAAGCGAGCAGCCGCTCGACCTCCTCGGGTGGGTTCTGCAGATCGTCGTCCATGGTGATGACATGGGCGCCACGCGTGTGGCGCAGCCCGGCCATCACCGCGTTGTGCTCGCCAAAATTGCGCGCGAGGTCGACGAGGGTGATCGGCGCGCGGGTCCGCCCGACCAGGGCGCGGCACACCTCGAGGCTGTTGTCGGGGCTGCCGTCGTTGACCAGGACGATCTCATGCCCGCCGGCGATGTCGAGCGCATCCAGCGCCTCGACCAGCTCGCCGACGCTCTCGGCGCCGTTGTAGACCGGGATGACGATAGACAAGGCAAAGCTGGGGGAGGGCTCAGGCATGGGCGCTCTCGATTTTCGCAGCGACCGCCAGCACCGATCCGCCGAACGGCAGGGGAATGCCGGCGCGCAGCAAGACATTCTCGATCCGGGTCGCGGCGCGGCCGATTGCCTCGACGACCGCCGGCTGCGGCTTGACGTCGCTTTCCGCGCTCCCGGGCAGCAACTTTCGGGTGGCCACCATCAGCGGAAACAGCAGCATATTCCAATACCCGGCGAAAAGCGGGCGAAACCCGGCGGCGCGCAGCAGAGCCACGACGCCGCCCCTCGTATAGCGCCGGGCATTGTAAACGGCCGCGTCGTGGCGCGACATCATCCAGCGATAGGCCGGCAGGTTGAGGATCAGCAGCCCCTCGGCGCCGAGGCAGCGGTGAAATTGCGCGAGGGCGTCTCGCTCGTCGACATCGCGGTGACACAGCACATCGGCGCTGAAGATCGCCGAAAACGCCGCGTCGGCGAACGGCAGCGCGCTAACCGACCCGGCGCAGACCGGGCGGCCGCTCTTTTGCCTCGCCCGCCGGCAGGCCAATCGGTCGGCGTCGATCCCGACGGCGTCGCGCTGCGGGTAGCGCCAGGCGATGCGCGCCAAGAGGCCGCCAGTGCCGCATCCGGCGTCGAGCACGCGGCCGGCGCGATCGTCCGCTCCGCCGGCGCGGCCGTAGAGCGTCAACAGATTGGCGTGCAGGGCGGCGAACCACCACATCCGGTCTTCGGCGCGGTCGAGCTTGTCATATTCGGCGCGTTCCAGCGGTGTCTCCTGCGCGGCCGTAGCGGGGCCATGGCCCTCAAACGCCGGCGCAGCGGCGCGTATTCCGTGCGGTTCAGCGATACGTAAAGGTCGCCGGCCGCCGCAGCAGCGCTCCGGCGAGCGGTTGGCGCGCGATCCGCTCCTCGGCGAGGAATTCGCGGTGATCGACGACCACCGACAACAGCGCCCCCATCCGCTTCACGCGGATGATCGGAAGGTCGGTCAGGTAGTGATCGGCGTCGTCGAGGGTGAAGCCGATCACGAAATCGGCGTCCTTGGGATCGGTCACTTGGCGGAAATTGGCCGGGAAGTAGTAGCGCGCCGAAACCGGCGGCCCGACGACGGCGACGGTGAAGTCGCGCTCCTCGAAATCCGCGCCGTATTGCTTGCGCAAATAGTTTTCCAGCCCGCGCACCGCCTCGGCGTAGGAATTCGCCCAATAATCGAGCTTGAACTTGTTCTCGGCTCCGGCGACGCCGCCGACAAACCCGTTATAATAGACGTACTCGTCGGGATGCAGCATCACCATGATCGAGAGATGCGCCAGGCCATAGAAGCCGAGCGCCGCGTAGACCGGCCTGCGATAGGGGAACTCTGCGAGGCGCCGCAGCGCCGATTCCGCGACGAGCGCGGCCGCAACGGCGACCGAAGGCAACACAAAAATGAAGTGCCGCATGCCGTTGAACAGCACCGCCTTGACCGCGATCGCATAGACCACCGGAAAGACGATCGTGAAGCCGAGGATGAGGAGCGCCAGCACGCGGTCGCGCTCCCCGCCGCGGCGGCGCGCCAGTGCCGCCGCGCCGACGATCGGTGCGGCGAGCAGCAGCGCCAGGATCAGCTCGGGCAGGGCGAGCGCGATATAGGTCGGCAGATAGGTCCAGGGCAGCGCATAGGCGGACAGGAGCTCGCCGTCGAACAGGATGCGCGTCGGCACGATTTCGTGCGAGAACACCGCCAGCGCGCTCAGCGGGTGGCCGATCGGGTCGCTCTGCGCCCACGGCCAGAACGCCAGCATCACCGCGTAGGCGATCGTTGCGACCGGCAGGAAGACGCGCCAGAACACCGTCCAACCGATCGTGAGCAATAGGCCGAGGCGGCGCGCCGCAGCCGCCTGCCACAGCCCGAACAGCGACAACAGCAGGCCGAGATAGCACAACAGGAGCAACCCGCCGATCCGCACCGCCATCGCCAGGCCCGCCGCGGCGCCCAGCTTGACCACCAGACGCGGCTGTGGCCGCGGCAGCGCGGGGATGAGGCGGATCAAGTAGTAGGTCGCCCAGATGCACCCCACCGCGAACGGCACGTCCTTGGGGTTGTTGAACATCTGGCCGTAGTAGTTGGGCGTCAGCAGCAGGAAGAGCGCGGCGATGAAGCCGGCACGCGCGCCGCCCAGGCGCCGGCCGAGCTTCCAGCTGCCGAGTATCCCGACCAGCCCGACAACTCCGTTGAACAGGTGGCGCGTCTCGAACGCGCCGAGCGGCGACACCCCGCTCAGCGCGGAAGCGAAGAGGTCGAAAACCGCGCCGTAATTGTACAAATCGGCATAGTAATAGAGGAGCTGCCAATTTGGCGGATGTGCGAGGCCGAGCAGCGACAGGTAATGGTCGAGGACCATGTCGCCGTACCAGCGTTGCATGTCCTCGTCCCAGGTGACCCCGTAGGAGCGGAAGGTCAGCAGGACCAGCACCGCGCCGACCAGCAGCAATCCCAGCGTCAGGCGGGTCCAGAACTCGTCCCGCGTCCGCGCGGGGCGCAGCAGCGCCGTCACGCGACCCGTCGCCGCACCGGCTCCAGCGCGCGCCAGTGTCCTAAGCCGATTCATCAAACGCCTGAAGACCGTTTCCCCAAGGAGCTTTTGCGCCGGCGCATTGTCGCGCGCCGATATTACCTCCCGGTTTCGCCGAGGCGGCAGCCGCTGTCAAGCCGTAAGGGTCGGGCACACAACGCAACGGCGCGATCACAGGCCCGCCTCCTGCAGTAGCCGGGCGAGCACCCGCTCCGCGGCGAAATGTTCCCGCGCCAGCGCGCGCGCGGCGCCGCTGTGCCGCCGGTAATCGACGGCGATCGCGTCGATCGCGTCGATCGCCTCGTCATGCGTCGCGTAGTCAAACAGGCCTTCGCCGGTGGGGACCGTTTGCGCGCTGCCGGTACGCATCGTCACCACGGGCCGGCCGCTCGCCAGATAGCATACCGCGCGGTCGCTCACCCAGCCGCTGTTGGTGCGGGCATAGATGTCTTTGGCGACGGTGAATTCGCCGCGCGACCCGGCGATAAAGGTGCGGTAGCTGTCGATTCCGGCCGAAATCGGCCGCGGATCGACGAGCCGCCAGCCATGGCCCTCGACCTCGCCGCGGATCGCCGCGCTCGGCGGCTCCATCGCCATCTCGAAGCAGGTTCCCGGTCGGCGGTGCGGCAGGTCAAGGAATTTCAAAAAGTTGACGTGTTTTGACCAGAGATAGGTTGAGCCCTGATACTCTATGTCCTTGCCCCGGTTGTCCCAGCTGGCGATCGACGTGAAGCATTCCGGCGCAGGCCCGGACGAGGGTTCCGGCCACAAATCGACGTCGACCGGCGGGCGGGTCGGCCGCCATGGAATGTCGGCGAGCGGGATCGGACAGTCGGGCCGGCCGAGATTCGCCCCGTAGGTGAAGAAATGCGTGTGCGCGCGTAGATAGGCGCGCTCCGCCGGATCGCCCTTGGCGTAGTTGATCTGCTGATAGCCGGGATCGGTATCGATCAGGATGCGCACCGGGCAGCGTAAATGCTCCTCGCGCAGCCGATGCGCGCCACACAGATTGATGATCGCATCGGCTTCGCCATAAAGCCTGTGCACCCGCTCGCGCGCGAGCCCGTAATAGCGGTCGTCCGGGCCGCACCAATAGGCCCAGCGGTCGGCCAGCCCGAACTGCTCCATGACGCGGCGCAGATAGCCGACATTGTAGCTGCAATCGGCACCGATGCTGGCGATCCGCGGGTCGTAGGGGTTGGCGCCGCTGTCCTCGACATACCACACTTCCCAGCCGAGCCTTTGCAGGCCGGCGAGGTGGTGCACTGCCTGCCAAGCGATGCCGGCGAGGGGCATCTGGCCGACAAAGTGAAGGAGGACGATCCGGCCGCGCTTCGACAAGGGTTTTCTAGGCTCCGGGGTGAAGCGAGACGACAACGCGGCGGCGGCAAGAAAATTTCACAAGGCCCGGCGGGCGCCGTCCCGGGCATGGAGCGAAACCCCTGCGGCGTTGGGGTTGTCCCCGCCGCGACGGCCATGTTAGGCAGGCGTCGGCGGCGATGAGCCGATGGCGCAGGAGCCGGGCCATCGGGTAGGATCGGCGCCCGCGCATGATCTTCGAACCCGAACGGAAGCCGACACCATGACCTATGTCGTCACCGAGGCCTGCATCCGCTGCAAATACATGGATTGCGTCGAGGTCTGCCCCGTCGATTGCTTCTACGAGGGTGAGAACATGCTGGTCATCCATCCCGACGAATGCATCGATTGCGGGGTATGCGAACCGGAATGCCCGGCCGAGGCGATCATCCCGGACAGCGACGCGGTTGCCGAGCAGTGGCTCGAGCTCAATCGGCAATATTCGACATCCTGGCCGAATATCACCCGCAAGAAGCCGGCGCCCGACGATGCCGACGATTGGAAGGGGGTTGAAGGCAAGTACGATAAGTTCTTCAGCCCAAAGGGCGGCGGCAGCTAGCCGGCGGCGCGGACGCGGGCGCCGGCCGGCCGCGCACCGGCTGCAAGAGTAGCCCGCGTCGGCCGCTGTCCCCGTCCCCGGCCGAGTTGCCTGCATGGCGGCGAGGCGACGGGACGCATAGCTGATGTGCTGGCTTCGGCGCACCCAGTTATGATATACATTTTACTAGCGCACGAGACGCTTTCCCCCACGTTCGCGCTCTTTGTCGAGGTGTGAACAGTCGCCGCGCCGCTTGGCGACTGGGGGCGCGTTGTGAGGGCGCCGACCGGCTGGGGCGTTGAACGATCATGATGGTAGCGACGACCGACAAGACGCCATTTGCCGCGGGTGATCTTGTGGTCTATCCGACGCACGGCGTCGGCAAGATCACCGCGATCGAGACCCAGGAGATCGCCGGGCACACCCTCAACGTGTTCGTCGTGCTGTTCGACAAGGATCGCATGACGCTGCGCGTCCCGCTCGCCAAGGCGAAGATTTCCGGGCTGCGCAAGCTGTCGAGCCGCAAGGAGATGGACGCGGCGCTGGCCAAGCTGCGCGGCCGCTCCCGGGCGAAGCGCACGATGTGGAGCCGGCGCGCCCAGGAATATCAGGCCAAGATCGCCTCGGGCGATCCGGCCTCGATCGCCGAGGTCGTGCGCGACCTGTTCCGCAACACCGGGCAGCCCGAGCAGTCTTACAGCGAGCGCCAGATCTATCAGGCGGCGCTCGACCGCCTAGTGCGCGAATTCGCCGCGGTGGAACGGATCGACGAGACGACGGCGACCCGGCGCGTCGAGCAGATGCTGACGGCCTAGCCGTCCGCCGGGCGGCTCGTCGGCGAGGGGCGAAGCAAGGGTGAATTTCCTCAGGGTCGCAAACCGCGACCAGGGTTCGCGACAGCAGGGGCCAGGCACCGGCGACGGGGCGCGGCGCCCGCCGCAAAATGGCATGCCGGCCATCGTCGAAAGCGGCCGCGCCGGCACTGCCCGCGCACCGGGTCACGCCCGCGCGGCAGCCGGTGGGGAAAAGCTCGCACACCTGCGCGGCGCCCGCCGGGTCTGGGCGGTCGCCTCGGTGCACGGCGAGGCCCGCCGCCTCGCCCGGCTGCACGATGTGATCGGAGACCGGTTCGCGCAGGGCGATCGGCTCGTCTATCTCGGCAACTACCTCGGCTACGGCGAGGAGGTCGGCGAGACGATCAACGAACTGCTCGACTTTCGCCGCCGCGTTCTCGGCCGGCCGCACGGCTTTGCCTGCGACGTCGTCTTTCTTCGCGGCGCACAAGAGGAAATGTGGCAGAAGTTGCTGCAATTGCAGTTCGCACCCAACCCGACGGAGATCCTGTCCTGGATGGTGCGCGCCGGCGTCGAGGCGACGATCCGCGCCTATGGCGGCGATTTGCGCCAGGGCTTTGCGGCTGCCCGCGACGGGCCGCGCACGATCACGCGTTGGACCAGCGCCCTGCGCGCCGCGATGAACGCCGCGGAGGGGCATTCGACGCTGTTCGCGGCGCTGCGCCACGCGGCGCTGACGGACGCGCAGGGCCTGCTCTTCGTTCATGCCGGGGTCGACCCGCGGCGTCCGCTGACCGCGCAGGGCGACGCGTTCTGGTGGGGGCCCGCCGATATCCTCGAACTCGCCGGCCCCTTCGCGGGGTTTGCGCGGGTCGTTCGCGGGTTCGATCGCGACCGCCGCGGTCTCGTCGAGCGGCCGTTCGCCGTGTCAGTCGACGGCGGCGCCGGGCGTGGCGGCCGCCTGCAGGCGGCCTGCCTTGCCGCGGACGGCAGCGTCGTCGATTTTTGCGAGGCCTAGCGGCGTTCTCGCGTCAGATCGCGGTGTAGCCGCCGTCGACCAGCAGATCGCTGCCGGTCACGAAACTTGCCGCGTCGCTCGCGAGAAACACCGCCGCCTGCGCCAGCTCTTGCGGTTTGCCGAGCCGCCCGGTCAGATGCTTGCGGCCGAGAGTCTCGTTCGCCACTTCAAACGAGTTGTAGCGCCGAAGCGTGCGCTGCGTCTCGACCGCGCCCGGCGAAAGCGCGTTGCAGCGCACATTCTGCTCGGCATGGTCGATCGCGATCACCTTTGCGAGCTGGATCAAAGCGCCCTTGGTCGCGCAGTAGGCGGCGCGACCGGCGCTCCCGACGCGGCCCAGCTGCGAAGCGATGAAGATGATCGAGCCGCCGCCACCCGCGATCATGTAGGGCAGCGCCGCTTTTGACAGCAGAAAGGCACCGGTCAGGTTGATGTCGACGACCATCTGCCACTCGGCGAGCGGAGTGTCGATCACCGTGCCGCCCGGGTCGTGCGGCGCCGCGCCGCTCACCAGGATGTCGAGCCGGCCGAGTGCGCCATGCGCCGCGGCGGTGGTCGCGCGCACCTCGGCCTCATCGGCGACGTTGCAGCGCAGGGCGATGGCCCGACCGCCTGCGGCCGCGACCTGCGCCGCGGTCTCGTCGGCCGCCGCCATGTCGATATCGACCGAGGCCACCGCGGCGCCGGCCTCTGCGAAGGCAACCGCGATCGCGCGGCAAATGCCGCCGCCCGCGCCGCTGATCAGGGCGGCCTTCCCGGCGAGATCCATGCGCTAGATGACCTGATCGGTCGCCGGGTCGATCAGGTGCATGTGGTTGAGGTCGGCGACCAGCCGCATCGTATCGCCGGCATTGCCCGCGGCAGCCGGGTTGACGCGGCCGCAGACCTCAACCCCGTCGACGATGAAATACACCATCGTCTCCATCCCCATCGGCTCGACGACGTCGAGTTGCACGTCGAACGCGGCCGCGCCGGGCGGCAATTCGCTACGGGTTTCGATGAGGTCTTCCGGCCGAAGGCCGAAGACCACCTCCTTGTCGAGATAGGGCTGGTAGCGCTTGGTTCGCGATTCCGGTACTGGCAGGCTCAGCGTGTCGCTCAGGCGAATGGCGAGATTGCTGCCGCCGTTGACGACGCGCGCGGGCAGGAAATTCATCGCCGGCGAGCCGATGAAGCCGGCGACGAACCGCGTTGTCGGATTGTGGTAGACCTCATTGGGCGCGCCGATCTGCTCGATGCGGCCCTGGTTCATCACCACGACCCGGTCGGCCAGGGTCATCGCCTCGACCTGGTCGTGGGTGACGTAGATCGTCGTGGTCGTGACCTTCTGGTGCACCTTCTTGATTTCGGTGCGCATCTGCACGCGCAGCTTGGCGTCAAGGTTCGACAACGGCTCGTCGAACAGGAAGACCTTTGGGTTGCGAACGATCGCGCGGCCCATCGCGACCCGCTGGCGCTGGCCGCCCGACAGCGCTTTCGGTCGCCGGTCGAGCAGGGGGGAAATGTCGAGGATTTTCGCCGCCGCCTCGACCCGCTCCTTGATCTCCTGCTTCGGGAACTTCTTGAGGCGAAGCCCGAACGACATGTTCTCGTACACCGTCATATGCGGGTAGAGCGCGTAGTTCTGAAACACCATCGCGATGTCGCGATCCTTGGGCGGCACATCGTTGACCAGCTGGTCGCCGATGTAGATCTCGCCCGAAGTCGCCTCCTCGAGCCCGGCGATCATGCGCAACGTCGTGCTCTTGCCGCACCCCGAGGGACCGACCAGCACGATGAATTCGCGATCCTCAATATCGAGGTCGATGCCCTGCACCGCCGGGGTCTTGTCGAAGACCTTGACGATGTTGCGAAGCGCAACTTGCGCCATGTGCTTACTCCTCCTTGTCGCCGGCGCTTCCCCGGCGGTGCGGCATCTCGCCGGTAACCCGTTGTTCAAGCACGTTAAAAAGCCTCCCTGCCAGGTCTCGGCTCGGCGCCATCTTAGCGCAGCGTGACAAGAATGCCTCGCCAATTTTACGGGCGCGGGCGGCCCGTGCCGCTCACCGTTCGGTGAGCTTCAGCTCAATGCGGCGGTTACGCCGGAACGCATCCTCGCCGTCGCCCGGGTCGATCGGCTGGTTGTCGGCAAATCCGGTCGCCGCCAGGTGATTGGCGGGGATTCCCTGGTCGATCGCGTAGCGCACGACCGAAATCGCCCGCGCGGTCGACAGCTCCCAGTTCGAATCGAACTGGTCGTTGTGCATCGGACGGCGATCGGTGTGTCCGTCGACCCGCAAGATCCAGTTGAGGTCCGGCGGGATCCGGCTGGCGATGTCCTTGAGCGCGGCGAAGACCGGCGCGAGCTGTTGCACCGCCGCCGGCGTCAGGTCGGCCTTGCCCGGCGCGAACAGCACCTCCGCCTGGAATACGAAGCGGTCGCCGACGACGCGAATGTCCGGCCGGTCGCCGAGGACCTCCCGCAGCTTGCCGAAGAATTCGGAGCGGTATTTGGCGAGCTCCTCGACCTTGGTGGCGAGTGCGAGGTTGAGCTTCTTGCCGAGCTCGACGATCTGGCCCTGCTGCTGCTGGATCGTGGTGTTGGAGACATTGAGCGCCGCGGTCACCTTGGCAAGCTGGTCGTGCAGCGCGGCGATCTCGGCGGTCAACTCCTCGACCTGCGCCTTCGCCGCCTGACTGGTCTGCTGCTCGGCGGCAAGCCTGGCCTGCAGGTCCTTCGCCTCCGCGCCCAGCTGACCGGCGGCGTTGAGCTTGGCGGTCAGTGCGTCGCGTTCGTCCTGCGCCGCCTTGAGCTGGGCCGCGAGCGCTGTGGCGTTGCCGCGCAGCGTTTCGCTGGTCTGCCGTTCGAGGGACAGTTCATCGGCGAGGGCGCTGATCTTCTGCTGCAGCTCCTTCAGCGCCTGGTCTCGCCCCGAAAGCGCATCCGACAGATAGAATTGCCCGACGGTAAAGACCAGCAGAATGAAGATGATAACCATCAGCAGCTGCGCCAGGGCATCGACGAACCCGGGCCAGATGTCGATGCTGGAACGGCGCGCGCGGCTGCGGGCTTGCGGCATGCGATGCTAGCGGCTGCTCTCGTCGGTCAGCGCGGCGATGGTGCGCGCGAGGAGCCGGATCTCGGCGCGCAAATCCGCCACCGTCTGCGTCCGGCCCTCGACGAGATCCTCGCTTAGCCGCGCCAGATAGGCCTCGATGTTCCGCAGATGGGTGCGCAGCACATCGTCCTGGCCCAGCGAATTCTCGGCGATGGTCGCCAGCCGAGCCAGCGACGGCTTCAGTTCCATCTGGTTCTCGGCGAGCCGGACCATCAGCATTTGCCCGGCCTTCATGTGCTCCGAGAGCGTGCCGAGCCGGTCGATGAGGCTCGGCAATGTGTTGTTGGCGCCGATCCGGCTCTCCTCGCTGCGCGCGAGGATGCGCTGCAGGTTTTCCAGACTGTCGGCGGTCTGCTCGAGCAGCGCCTGGATATAGGCCGGGACCGAGCCGTCGCCGCTGTCGCCGAACCCGCCCGACGACAGCCGGGTATAGGTCGACAGCCACTCTTCGAGGTCGTTGTAGAAGCGGTTCTGCGCCTGGCCTGCCTGCAGATCCAGGAAGCCGAGCACCAGGCTGCCCGCGAGACCGAACAGCGACGAACTGAACGCGGTCGACATGCCGTGCAGCGGCGAACCGAGCGCAATTTTCAGATCGGCGAAGGCGCGTGCGAGGTCGTTGGACGAGACGCTGAGCCCGCCGATCACGCCGCCGACGGAGCGCACCGTCTCCAACAATCCGTAGAACGTGCCGAGCAGCCCGAGGAACACCAGCACGCCGATCAGATACCGCGAGGTTTCGCGCGTCTCGTCGAGCCGCGAGGAAATGCCGTCGAGCAGCGTCTGCAACGACGTGGCCGAGAGGCTGACGCGGCCGGCCTGGCGCGTCGTCAGCATCCGCGCCATCGGCGCCAGCAGGCGTGGCGGCGGGCCGCTCGGCGCGGTCAGGTCGCGGTTGGCGAGGCGCTCGCGGAAGTCCTCGATCCAGTGGATCTCGGGGTTCAGCATCAGCACCTGGCGGAAGATGTAGACGATGCCGCAGATGAGGATGCCGAGGATCACGCCGTTGACCCCCGGATTGCCCATGAAGGCGGTGCTGAGCGGTCGCCACAGCGCGCCCGCCAGCGCGCCGACCAGCAGCACGAACACCGCCATGCGGACGAGAAAGCGGCCGGAGCGGTTCATCCTAGCCCGTCGGTTGGCCCGACGCCGGCGCCGCGGGCGCCCCACCGACGGGCAGCAGGTCGATCTCGAGCGGCAGTGCAGGGCGCGCCGCCGGCGGCGCGCTCAGCGTGGCCCCTGCGACCGGCGGGATCAGCTGTCGGCCGTTGTTGGCGTGCGCGGCCGGCGGCGTCTTCGCCGCGGCGGTGATCTTGTGCGCGGGCGGCGTGAGCGCGGCGGCAGGCGGCGAGAGCGGCTTGGCCGAAGCCGCCGGCGCTGCTGCCGCAGGAGGCTTTGCCGGCGTCGTCGGGGCCGCGGTCGCGGACGGCGAGGGGACTAGCGGGTTAGCCGGCGTCGCCTTCGTCGGCGCATTCGCCGCGGGGGCGGCTGCCGGCGGTGTCGCCGAGGTGGGCGATGCGGCTGTCGCCGGCGGCGATAGCGGCGTCGGCTCCGCCGCCAGACGCACCGGAGTCTGAGCGGTCTGCGCCGCGGCCGGCGAGAGCAGGATCGCGAGCCCGCACACCGCGAGCGAGGGCCCGATCGCGCCCCAGCGCGCGGCCACGCAGCCGCCTCGCGCGGCGCGCGTCGCCGCGAGGGCGGGCAGGTTCGGGACGCGCGACGCCATCGCGACCCCACTCCTAAGCCGAGCGGCGAAACCGCCGGCATTGCTGTAGAAAGGCACCGCAACCTAGCGCATGCGTCCGTGCCGCGACACTGGAATTTAGCGGCGCATCGCCTCGCGTATCAGCGCCGCCAAGGGGAGGTGCAGGTGGTCGTTGGCCGCCAGCACGTCGCCGCTCGTCATCATCGCCTGGCCGCCGGAAAGATCGCTCACGTAGCCGCCGGCCTCGCGCACCAGGAGGTGGCCGGCGGCGATGTCCCAGGGCGACAGGCCGAACTCCCAGAACCCGTCGAGCCGCCCGG